>Ga0193742_1000313_pt1 | contig 34546 bp, 29 predicted proteins | sample L2c1metaG_FD_165511 | JGI IMG/M metagenome (GOLD analysis project Ga0193742, IMG submission 165511) | Soil microbial communities from a riparian zone of the East river system, Colorado, United States - L2c1 | ecosystem: Environmental > Terrestrial > Soil > Riparian zone | place: USA: East River... | reverse complement strand
GTGTGCTCGAGCAGCTCCTCGTCGTCGACCATGTCGACCTTGTTGAGCGCCACCACGATGCTGGGCACACCCACCTGGCGGGCGAGCAGCACGTGCTCACGCGTCTGCGGCATCGGACCGTCGGTCGCCGCGACCACCAGGATCGCACCGTCGACCTGAGCCGCACCGGTGATCATGTTCTTGATGTAGTCGGCGTGACCCGGCATGTCGACGTGCGCGTAATGCCGGTTCGGCGTCTCGTACTCCACATGCGAGATGTTGATCGTGATGCCCCGCTGCTTCTCCTCCGGGGCCTTGTCGATCTCGTCGAACTTCATCACCTGGACGTTCGGGTTGGCCTCGCCCAGAACCTTGGTGATGGCCGCGGTGAGAGTGGTTTTCCCGTGGTCGATATGACCCATCGTGCCCACGTTCAAATGCGGCTTGGTCCGCTCGAACTTCTGCTTGGCCATGACTCTGGGAACCTCTCTGAATTAAGCAGTATTGGGATGTGATGAGTGGGAGCTACTCGCCGCGGACTCGAGCGACGATCTCTTCCTGGACCGAAGTGGGCGTCCGCTGGTAGCTGTCGAACTGCATCGTGTACGTCGCGCGACCCTGGGTGCGCGAGCGCAGGTCGCCAACATACCCGAACATCTCGGACAGGGGAACCGTGGCGCGGACCACTTGGCTGCTGCCGCGTTGCTCCATGCCACCCACCTGTCCACGGCGGCTGTTGAGGTCGCCGATCACGTCGCCCATGTAGTCCTCAGGCGTGACGACCTCGACCGACATGATCGGTTCGAGCAACGTCGGCTTTGCCTTGCGGACGGCCTCTTTGAAGACCATCGAGCCGGCGATCTTGAACGCCATCTCGGACGAGTCGACGTCGTGGTACTTGCCGTCGGTCAGCGTGAAGCGGACGTCGACCGTGGGATATCCGGCGAGCACACCGGCGTCGAGCGATTGCTGGATGCCGGCGTCGACCGCGGGGATGTACTCACGGGGGACGCGGCCACCGGTGATCTTGTCGACGAACTCGTAGCCACCACCCGGGCCGAGCGGCTCGATCGTGACGGTGACCTCGGCGAACTGACCGGCACCACCGGTCTGCTTCTTGTGGGTGTACCTGACCTTCTCGACCGTCTGGGTGACGGTCTCGCGGTAGGCCACCTGCGGCTTGCCGACGGTGGCGTCGACGCGGAACTCGCGGAGCATGCGGTCGACGATGACCTCGAGGTGCAGCTCGCCCATGCCGGAGATGACCGTCTGGCCGGTGTCCTCGTCGGAGCGCACGGTGAACGTCGGGTCCTCCTCGCTGAGCGACTGGAGGGCCTTCGACATCTTCTCCTGGTCGGCCTTCGTCTTCGGCTCGACCGCCACGTGGATCACGGGCTCGGGGAACTCGACCTGCTCCAGCACGATCTCGTGGCCGGGCTCGGCCAGCGTGTCGCCGGTGCGGGTCTGCTTGAGGCCGATGCCCGCGGCGATGTCGCCCGTGAACACGGCGTCGACGTCCTCACGGTGGTTGGCGTGCATCTGCAGGATGCGGCCGATCCGCTCCTTGCGCTCGTTGGTGGTGTTGACCACCTGCGAGCCCTTCTCGAGGGTGCCCGAGTAGACCCGGAAGTAGGTGAGCTTGCCGACGTGCGGGTCGGACATGATCTTGAAGGCCAGCGCCGCGAACGGCTCGTTGTCGCTGGGCTTGCGCTCCAGCTCCTCGGTGCCGCGCGGGTTGGTGCCCGTGACCGGCGGGAGGTCGACCGGGCTGGGCAGGTAGTCGACGATCGCGTCGAGCAGCGGCTGCACGCCCTTGTTCTTGAAGGCACTGCCGTTGAGCACCGGCACGATCTCGCCCGACAGGGTGCCGGCGCGGATGGCGGACCTCAGGTCGTCGGCGGTGATCTCCTCCTCGCCGACGTACTTCTCGAGGATGTTCTCGTCGAACGCCGAGAGCACGTCGATGAGCCGGTGCCGATAGTCCTCGGCCTGGTCGACGAGGTCGTCGGGGATGTCGAGGACGTCCCACTGGGCGCCCAGCTCCTCGTTCTTCCACACGAGCGCCTTCATCTCGACCAGGTCGACGACGCCCTTGTAGTGGCCCTCGGCCCCGATCGGCAGCTGGATCACGGCGACGTTGGCGTCGAGCCGGTCGCGGATGGAGTCGACGCCGGTGAAGAAGTCGGCGCCCAGACGGTCCATCTTGTTGATGAAGCACATCCGGGGGACGTGGTACTTGTTGGCCTGGCGCCACACCGTCTCGGTCTGCGGCTCGACACCGGCGACGGCGTCGAACACCGCCACCGCACCGTCGAGGACGCGCAGCGACCGCTCCACCTCGACCGTGAAGTCGACGTGGCCGGGTGTGTCGATGATGTTGATCTGGTGGTCGTTCCAGTAGCAGGTCGTCGCGGCCGACGTGATCGTGATGCCGCGCTCCTGCTCCTGGACCATCCAGTCCATGGTGGCGGCGCCCTCGTGGACCTCACCGATCTTGTAGGTCTTGCCGGTGTAGTAGAGGATGCGCTCGGTCGTCGTGGTCTTGCCCGCGTCGATGTGGGCCATGATCCCGATGTTGCGGGTCTTCTCTAGGGGTTGCGTTCGCTTGGTGCTCATCGTTGTGGTCTCTCGCTCGACAGGCGCGACGACTCGGGTGTGTCACCCGTCTTTCGTCGGTGGAAGCGCATCCGGACGGGGGAGGGTCGGAGCGCCCCCGTGGATCAGGGGGACTACCAGCGGTAGTGGGCGAAGGCCTTGTTGGACTCGGCCATCTTGTGCATGTCTTCCTTGCGCTTGACCGCACTGCCGATGGCGTTGTTGGCATCCATCAGCTCGGCGGCGAGCCGCTCGGCCATGGTGCGTTCACGACGGTTGCGGGCGAAGCTCACCAGCCAGCGGATCGACAGCGTGGTGGCGCGGCGGGGGCGGACCTCGACGGGCACCTGGTAGGTGGCGCCGCCGACGCGGCGGCTCTTGACCTCGAGCTGCGGCTTGATGTTGTCGACCGCGCGCTTGACGACGGTCAGGGCGTCGCCGCCCGACTTCTCGGCGACGATCTCAAGGGCGTCGTAGACGATCTTCTCGGCCGTCGACTTCTTGCCTCGTTGCAGCACCTTGTTGACGACCTGTGTGACCAGAACCGACTTGTAGACCGGGTCGGGCATCAGGTCACGACGAGGTGCGGGGCCCCTGCGCGGCATCGGACTCAGCCTTCTTTCTTGGCGCCGTAGCGGCTACGGGCCTGCTTGCGGTCGCGGACACCGGCGGTGTCGAGCGTGCCGCGGATGATCTTGTAGCGGACGCCGGGGAGGTCGCGGACGCGGCCACCGCGGACGAGCACGATGGAGTGCTCCTGCAGGTTGTGCCCTTCACCGGGGATGTAGGCCGTGACTTCAACCCCGCCGGTGAGGCGGACACGGGCGACCTTGCGGAGCGCCGAGTTCGGCTTCTTGGGCGTGTGGGTGAACACGCGGGTACAGACGCCACGCCGCTGGGGCGCGCCCTTCAGTGCCGGTGTCTTCACTTTCGACGTCTTGGACTGCCGACCCTTGCGGACCAGCTGCTGGATGGTGGGCACTCATACCTCGCGAGCAACGGTGGCGTAATGAATTCGAGGGGATTGGCGTCTGCGCGCGGAGGGCGCAAGGCCAGCCAGGCATCCTACGGCCGCCACGGACTACCGGGCAAAACATCCACTGCGCGCTACCGCCCGCAGGAACCCAAACAGTATACGGCTTTCTCGGCGCAGCCGAGGCTGCTTGGGGCGCCGACACTGGCCGTGGCAGCCAGTGCTAACGCGTCGCTAAGCCCCACGGGATCTGCTGTGGTGATCACGCAGGCCCGGTCGGCGGACTCGGGGGCACAGTGAGGCGGTTGTCGTGAGCAACTTCAGGCGGATCTTCGATCGACTCCAGACCAGCAACGGTGGGCACGCCCCCGTCGCGGCGGAGCCGACCCTCCGACGGCTGGTCCTCGTCGCGCCCTTCTGGGCGTGGTGGACGGAGCTCGGCCAGGCCTGCGAGGCCTACCGCCGGCTCGTCGACCGGCTGAGCACGGCACCGACGAGTGGCGTGGCGTCGTTCATCCACGACTTCCCCCGGGAGGCGGACGACCGGAAGCTGCACGACAAGCTGGCCGCGGCCGGAGCGGACGGCCGCCACCTCTACCCGGTGTGGCACTGGCTGACGGACCAGCACGGCGAGGGGTACGAGGTCGAGTGGAACGACGTCGGCTCCGCGGCCGCCGAGGCGGCGCGGCACACCGTGGCGGAGGGGCTCCGCTGCTGCGAGGAGGGCTGGATCCCGAAGGTGGCCGACGATTGCCGCGAGCTGATGGCCGACCAGCTGAACCTGTTCGGCGTCCGGTTCTTCTTCGACCACGTCCGCTTCAACGAGTTCCTGTGCGAGGTGGGAGCGTCGGACGACCACCGCCCCGACCTGGCCCCCGACCCGATGCCGCCCTACACGGTGTGCATCGACCTGCGCTTCGACATCAAGGTCGACGCCTACTGGACGTTCGCCACCCTGTCGCTGTGGAGCGACAGTCCCGTTCGCCACGACATCGCCCCTCCCGGCAGCAGACGGGACGCGGAGGGGTCCGACGACCTGACCCTCACCGAGGTCAAGGACAGGCGCGCTGCCTTCGAGTCGATCACCCGGCGGTTCGAGTGCTTCCTCCACGGGCCCACCCCGATCGGCGGCGCTCCGCCCGACGACCCCGATCCCGACCGCCACGGCCTCGGGTGGAAGCGACCGCGGCTCGAGGTGTTCGACGGTGCCTACCGGTCGCCGCGCTTCTGGTTCGCCGTGCCGACCGACCGGCCACCGTCGTCCCTGTCGTACTGGGACGAGGACGACGACGCCAACCGGATCGTCGGCCCGCTCACCGAGCGCTTCCTGGAGCTGACCGACCCGCGGGCCGACTCCGTCGCCGTCGCCCGCGTGCACGGCGAGTACCTCGTCCAGCGTCGCTTCATCCACGACCTCCACGGGACCTCCTCGGTCGGGGACGAACCGACCTACCTCCTGCTGCCGGGCCAGGGCGGCCAGGACGACAAGGATGACCTCGAAGAGACCGGCTACCTGATCGCCCGTGCGCTGCTCGAGCTCGAGTGGCGCGCCGCGACCGTGCTGTTCGAGGTCGACAGCGAGCTCGAGGTGGCCAGGACCCACGTCAGGATGTACGAGAGCAACGCCCGGCAGGCGGGCGTCCTGCTCGACGCCCTGGTCCTCCACCTCCCGGGCACCAGCGGGCGCAGCATGGAGGTCGTCCACACCAGCATCGAGCTCGTCCACCAGGCGCTTCTGCAGGGCATCGCCGACTTGGCCGACATGGCGAACCTCATCCAGGCTGCGGTCAGGAAGGTCGGCGACGGGGCTGACGAGCTCATGGCCGGCTTCGACCGGCGCCTCGACCAGCGGGCCATCCCGCACCGGGTCGACATCCGGGCGGCCCTGGCGGAGCGGGGCCTGTTCAGCCGGCTCCAGGAGCAGGCCATCGACGACATGGCCCTGGCCGAGCGGGTGCAGACCCGGTACCAGTCGCTGCTCCAGGAGATCACGATGGCGTTCGAGGAGCGCCGCGTCCGCGAGGCCGACAAGCTGGAGCGCTCGTCGTGGACCATCGCGCTCCTGTTCGGCATCGTCGGCGTGGTCACCGCGCTGGAGGCCACGCTGAACTTCCACTGGAACTCACCACCGGACCGCGTCCTCGGTGCGACGAGCCTGGCGGTCGGTGGGGCCGCCTTCGTCGTGCTCGTCGCGATCCTCGGCGGCCTCTACCGCTTCCGCCGGGTCGGCACGCTGGGCACCGGGCCGTTCCGGCAGCGGTACCACAAGGTCTGGTCGTTCCTGGCGGCAACGTCGACCGACTCGCTGCACCGGTTGAAGGTGGAGGTCGAGAATCACCCTCCCGAGGCTCGGCGGCTGTGGAACGAGGCCGACCGGCGGCTGAGCGCGGACCTCGCCCGGCTCTGGGATGCCCAGCCCCCGGCGCAGCCCCGCCCGTGGCTGCGCGCCGACGACCCGCAGGGCTCCGAGCCAGCCCTCCGCCCCTGCGGCCTCGAGCGCGACCAGGAGGTGAAGCGCCTGGCCGAGCAGGCGGAGTCGTTCGTGTGCGAGACGCTCCTCGTCAGCGAGCGGACCCCGCGCCTCAACCAGTTCGCGCTGCCCCGGTTCACCCTCCTCTACCGACTCCTGTCGACCACGCGCGCCCACGTGCACGCCAACCCGGCACCGCGGTTGGTGTCGGACTTCGACGTCTACACGTCGCTCTTGAACGCCGGGTTCCCCGCCGACCGCTGGGAGACCTACCTGACCTGGGAGCGCGAGCTCCTCGACCGCGAGCAGCGGCTGACCGGAGCCGGGGCCGTGCAGGCGAGGGTGCTGCTCGGACACGTGAAGGCGACTGGCGTCCGCCACGGGCTGACCGACGTGCAGGCCGACGGCGTCGTCTGCCGGATGTGGAACGACATCGAGGCGTGGCGTGGTTGACGGCGGGGGGCTTTCGTGTTCCCATGAGAGCGCTCTCATGGGTCGTTCACGCGCTTTCCCCGAGGGCTTCCTGTGGGGAGCCTCCACGTCCGCCTACCAGATCGAAGGCGGCGTCGACGTCGACGGTCGTGGCGCGTCCGTCTGGGACACCTTCGCCGCCGCCGGTCATTGCCGCGGCGACACCGGGGCGGTCGCCGCCGACCACCGGCACCGCATGGGCGACGACGTCGCCCTCCTGGCGGCGCTCGGCGTGCCGGCGTACCGCTTCTCCGTCGCCTGGCCGCGGGTGCAGCCCACGGGCGAGGGGCCTGCCAGCCCCACGGGACTGGGCTTCTACGACCGGCTCGTCGACACGCTGCTGTCCCACGGCATCGAGCCGGTGGCGACGCTGTACCACTGGGACCTGCCCCAGGCCCTGGAGGACGCCGGCGGCTGGCCGGCCCGGGCGACGGCCGAGCGCTTCGCCGACTACGCCCGGGTCGTGGGCGCGGCCCTGGGCGATCGCGTCCGGCGCTGGACCACGATCAACGAACCGTGGTGCGCGGCGATGCTGGGCTACGGCGCCGGCATCCACGCCCCCGGCCGCACCGACCCCGGCGCCGCCGTGCAGGCCACCCACCACCTGCTGCTCGCCCACGGCCTCGCCGTCGACGTCCTGCGCTCCGAGGTGCGCCTCGACGCCGACGTCGGCATCACGCTCAACCCCTATCCCGTGCTGCCGACCGGCGACTCCCCGGCCGACCACGACGCCGCGCGCCGCATCGACGGCATCGCCAACCGCATCTGGTACGACCCGGTGCTGAGGGGCCGCTACCCCGACGACGTGCTCGAGGACCTCACGACGGTCAGCGACCTGACGCACATAAGGCGGGGCGACCTCGCCCAGATCGCCCGCCCGATCGACTCCCTGGGGCTCAACTACTACCGCTGCTACCACGTGCGCCACGAGCCGGGCGCCTCGGCGTCGCCCTCACCGTGGCCGGGCTCGACCGACGTGGCCTTCACCGAGTCGGCGCCGGAGGCCACGCCGACCACCAACGGCTGGGCCGTCGAGCCGGGCGGCCTGTTCGACGCCCTGGTGCGGGTGGCCACCGACTACGACCCGCCGCCCCTCTACGTCCACGAGAGCGGCGGCGCCTTCCCCGACACCCCCAACGGCGACGGCCACGTGCACGACGACGACCGGGTCGCCTACCTCGACGCCCACGTGCAGGCGTGCCACGACGCGATCGTCGCCGGGGTCGACCTGCGGGGCTACTTCGTGTGGTCGTACCTCGACAACTTCGAGTGGGCCGAGGGCTACACGCAGCGCTTCGGCGTGGTCCACGTCGACTTCGCGAGCCAGGTCCGCACCCCCAAGGCCAGCGCGTGGTGGTTCGCCCAGGTGGCAGCCACGAATACCTTGAGGTCATGAGCCGGAGGGAATCGACGCTGGAGGACGTGGCCGCCCGGGCCGGAGTCTCGCGGGCGACGGCGTCGCGGGTGATCAACGGCAGCCCCCGGGTGACCGAGGCGACGCGCGACGCCGTCGAACGGGCCGTCGAGGCGCTGCGCTACACGCCCAACCGGGCGGCTCGCAGCCTGGCGGGCAGCAGCAGCGACACGGTGGCGCTGGTGGTGTCGGAGCCGAGCTCCCGCCTGTTCGCCGACCCGTTCTTCGCCGGCACCGTGCGCGGCGTGGCCGCGGCCCTGGCGGAGAGCCGCTACCAGCTGGTGCTGCTGTCCACCCAGAGCGACGCCGACCGCGGCCGGGTCGAGCACCACCTGCTGCGGGGCACGACCGACGGCGTGCTGCTGCTGTCGACCCGGGCCGACGACCCGCTGCCGGCCCGGCTGGCAAGGGAGGGCCTGCCCTGCGTGGTCGCCGGGCGCCCGGCCGACGCCGCGGTCGGCTACGTCGACGCCGACAACGAGGGCGGGGCTCGGGCCGCGGTGGCCCACCTGCTGGAGCGCGGCCGGCGGGTGATCGCCACCGTGGCCGGGCCCGCCGAGATGGCCGTCGGCGTCGACCGCTACGAGGGCTGGCGGGCGGCCCTGGCCGACGCCGGGCTCAAGCCCGCCCGGAGCCTCGTCGCCCGGGCCGACTTCACCCGGGCCGGTGGCCGGGCGGCGGCGGAGAAGCTGCTCGACCGGACGGCCGACCTCGACGCCGTGTTCGCCGCGTCCGACCTCATGGCCCTGGGCGTGCTCGACACGCTGCGGGCCGCGAAGCGGAAGGTGCCGCGGGACGTGGCCGTGGTCGGCTTCGACGACAGCGAGCTCGCCGAGTCGGCCGACCCGCCGCTCACGTCGGTCCGCCAGCCGATCGAGCAGATGGGCCACGAGCTGGCGGCCCGGCTGCTGGCGCAGCTCGAGGGAGCCGAACCCGCCGGCGTGGTGCTGCCGACCGAGCTGGTGATCCGCCAGTCCTCATGAGCGGCTGACGCTCAGGTCAGCGGCTGGACCGGGTGGTCGAGGTCGGTGCCGAGGTGGCCGGTGTCGTTGAAGCGGCGGATGATCCAGCGGTCGTCGGTGATCACCAGGTGGGAGAGCGAGGCGTTGTCGGCGCCGACGAACGCCCACGGTCGGGCGCCGGTGGCCATGGCGACGATCGCCCCGATGACGCCGCCGTGGGTCACCACCACGACCCGCTGGTCCGGGTGGGCGGCGGCGATGTCGACGAGCGCGGCCCGGATGCGGCCCTGGAACTCCTCGGTGGTCTCGGCGCCGGGGATGGCGTCCCAGCGCTCCTGGGCAATGGCCTGCAGGGCGATCGGGTGCCCCTCGGCGAAGTTCTTGCGGAAGACCGGGCCGTCCCACTCCCCCAGGTACACCTCGCTGAGCCGGGGCTCCACGACGGGCTCCAGGCCGAGGCGGGCGGCCAGCGGCGCCGCCGTCTCGTGCGTGCGCCGCAGCGACGTGACGTAGATGGCCGCGGCGTCCTCGTCCTTGAGGCGCTCGCCGACGAGGTCGGCCTCCTTGCGGCCCTGCGGGTCGAGCGCCGGGTCGGAGCGGCCGTCGACCCGGGGCGCCGGCGTGTCCAGCCGGGCCGGCGCCGACTCGCCGTGGCGCACCAGGATGACGTCGGTCGCGCCCGGCGGCAGCTCGAACCGGAACTGGCGGTACTCGGTGGTGGTGGTGTCGTCGTCGCCCTCGGTCACGAGAGCAACGTACCTTGACCGACTGGTCAGGCCGACATGCGGTTGCCGGTCTCCGGGTCGAAGAAGTGGAGCTGGCTGGTGTCGACCGCCAGCTCGACGCGGTCGCCGATGCGGGCCCGGCTGCGGGCGTCGAACCGGGCCACCAGCAGCGCCTCGCCCGACTCCGCCTGGCGCTCCAGCTCGTCGAGCACGGCGTCGTCGGCGTCGGCAGCGTTGCGGGTGTCGTCGGTGACCGCCCGTTGGGCCGTCGTACGCAGGTGCATCACCAGCTCGGAGCCCAGCGCCTCGCGCAGCTCGACATCGGCCTGGAGCCGGGGCCCCGATGCGTCGACCCGGTCGTCGTGGATGCTGGCGTCGAAGATGTGCTCGGGCCGGATGCCCACGACCACCGGCTTGTCGACGAAACCCTCCAACTCCGGGTTGTCGGCCACGACGGCCGCCGGCACGTCGAGCGACTGCTCGTCGCTCAGGACCACCCGGGCGTCACCGTTGGCCCGCTCGAAGGTGGCCTCCAGCAGGTTCATCGAGGGCGAGCCGATGAACGCGGCGACGAACAGGTTGGCCGGCTCGGCGTAGAGCCTCTCGGGCTCGCTCACCTGCTGGAGCAGGCCCTCACGCAGCACGGCCACCCGGTCGCCCATGGTCATCGCCTCGACCTGGTCGTGGGTGACGTACACGGTGGTGGTGCCCAGGTCGCGCTGGAGCTTGGCGATCTCGGCGCGCATCTGCACCCGCAGCTTGGCGTCGAGGTTCGACAGCGGCTCGTCCATCAGGAACACCGACGGGTCGCGCACGATGGCCCGCCCCATCGCCACCCGCTGGCGCTGGCCGCCGGAGAGCTGCGCCGGCTTCCGCTTCAGCCAGTCCTCCAGCTGCAGGGTCTTGGCGGCGTCGTGCACCCGCTTGGTGATCTCGTCCTTGGGCAGCCGGGCCAACTTGAGGGCGAAGCCGATGTTCTGCTCGACGGTCATGTGCGGGTAGAGCGCGTAGTTCTGGAACACCATCGCGATGTCGCGCTCCTTGGGCGGCAGGTCGTTGACCACCCGCTCGCCGATCTTCAGCGTGCCGTCGGTGATCTCCTCCAGGCCGGCCACCATGCGCAGCGCGGTCGACTTGCCGCACCCCGACGGGCCCACGAGCACGAGGAACTCGCCGTCGGCGATGTCGAGGTCGAGGTCCGACACGGCGGTGACCCCGTTCGGGTACACCTTCGTCATCTTGTCCATGGTCACCGCGGACATGTTCTTTGCCCCCTCATCCCTTTACCGATCCTGCCAGAAGGCCTCGCACGAAGTACCGCTGCAAGGCGAAGAACACGGCCAAGGGTACGGCGATCGACACGAACGCTGCCGCCGTGAGCAGGTGCCAGTCCTGGCCACGGCTGCCCGACAACGTAGCCAGGCGGACGGTCATCGGCGCATCGGTCGACCCGATGCTCAGGAACGTGCGGGCCACGAGGTAGTCGTTCCAGACCCAGAGGAACTGGAAGATGGCGAACGCCGCCAGTGCCGGCACCGACAGCGGTATGACCAGGCGCCAGAAGATCGTCGGGTGGTCGGCACCGTCGATGCGGGCGGCCTCGAACACGTCGCGCGGCAGCGACGCCATGTAGTTGTGCAGCAGGAAGATCGCCAGCGGCAGGCCGAAGCCGATGTGGGTGAGCCACACCGCGGTGATCGTGCCCTGCAGGTCGAGGTCGGGCAGGAGCGTGAACGTCTCGCCGAAGACCGTGAGGTGGGCGCCGTTCACGTACAGCTGCAGCAGCGGGATGAGCGACATCTGGAACGGGACCGCCAACATCGCCACCGTGGCCACGAACAGCCAGTGCCGCCCGGGGAAGTCCATCCAGGCGAAGGCGTAGGCGGCGAAGGCCGCGATCGCGATCGGGATGACGGTGGCCGGTATCGCGATCGCCGCCGAGTTCATGAAGTGCTGCCACATGTCGGGTGCATCGCTCGTCGACGACGAGAACACGCCGCGGTAGCTCTCCAGGGTGAGCTGAGGATCGGTCACGACCGTCCACCAGCCGGTGGTCTTGACCGCCGTCTCCGAGCGGAACGACGACACGAACAGACCGAGGCTGGGCAGGGTCCACAGAAGGACCAGAATCCACAGGACCCCGGTGGGCACGGCGCCCAGCAGCCCGTGCAGCCGGGTGCCCACGCCCCGGCCCCGGGTCGGCGCAGCCCCCGTCGCGGCTTCCGGCAGCGGTGCGGTGGTCGGCGTGACGGTCGTGCTCACGATCGCTCCTCAGTCTGAAGACGGCGGACGTTGATCACCATCAACGGCAGCACCACGACGAACAGCAGCACGGCCAGCGCCGAGCCGCGCCCGTTGTCGCGGTTGACGAACACCTCGCTGAACATCCGGTTGGCGATGACGTCGGTGTCGTTGTTGCCGCCGGTCATCACCTGGACGATGTCGAAGACCTTGAGCACGGTGATCATCAAGGTCGTCACCACCACGGCGATCGTGGTGCGGATCTGGGGCAGGGTCACCCGCCAGAACGTCGCCACCTCGCTGGCGCCGTCGACCCGGGCGGCCTCGATCAGCTCGCTCGGCACGCCCTTGATCGCCGCCGACAGGACCACCATGGCGAACCCGGTCTGGATCCAGATCATGATGGCGATCAGGAAGAGGTTGTTCCACGGCACCTGACGGATCCAGTCCTGGGGCGCACCGCCGCCACCGACCCAGAAGGCGTTGAGCAGGCCGATCTGATCCTTGCCGGCGGGCGTGAACGCGAACACGAACCGCCAGATGACGCTGGCGCCGACGAAGCTGATCGCCATCGGCATGAAGATCAGCGACTTGGCGACCGACTCGCCCTTGGACCGGTCGGCCAGCACCGCCACGGCCAGGCCGAGCAGGGTGGCGAAGCCGGTGACGAGCACCAGCCAGAACACGTTGTTCCAAACGACGCCGGTGAGGGCGCTGACACCGGCGAGCACGGCGAGGATCGCCGCGACCGTCAGCGATCCCGACGGCGCGGGGCCCGTGAAGTCGATCGAGCGGCGCTCGAGGCGGGCCCGCACGACGACGAGCACCACCGCCACGACGACGATGCCGACCGCGATCACGAACAGGCGGCTGGTCAGGATGTCGCGCCAGCCCTCGACGGTGAAGACGGTGCGGTCGCCGAACAGCGAGCGGTAGTTCTCCAGCCCGGCCGTCTCCTCGCTGCGCTTGTCGCGAAAGCTGAGGTAGATCGTTCGGATCGTCGGGGCCACCAGCGTGATGGTCAGGAAGAAGAGCGCCGGGGCCAGGAAGATCACGGGGCGCGTCCGGTCGGGGATGCGCCAGGCCCGGTCCGGCGGCGGTGGGTGCCGGGCCCACACGAAGGCGCCCAGCAGCGCCCCGACGACCGCGCCGCCGAGGGGCCACAGCGGCCCGCCGAGGAACCAGCCGCCGCTGTTGGCCACCGCGCCGGCCACGGCTCCGAGCAGCGCCCCCGCTCCGGTGGCGAAGACGCGGAACCGTTTCGGTGCCTGGTCGACGAGCAGGTTCACGCCCACGAAGACCGCGAGCATCACCGTGATGACGAGCACCACGGTGATCAAAGTACTGACGAGCTCTCCCATGTGTCCCCCCGAGTGATGAGGGAGGTACCCACTCGGGTACCTCCCTCAATCAGACGATTCGGTTCGGATCGATCCTTCGGGTCAGTCCGAGGGCCAGCTCGCCTCGACGTCGGCGAACGCTTCGTCGACGGTCTTGGTGCCGCCGACGATGTCGACGGCGGCGCTCCAGAACGTCCCGGAGCCGACCGCTCCCGGCATCAGGTCGGAGGCGTCGAAGCGCACCGGCTCGGCCGCCGCGAGGATCTCGCCGAACGTCTGGTCCAGCTCCGTGGTGTAGAGGCTGGTGTCGACGTTCTTGTTCGGCGACAGGTAGCCGCCGATCTCGTTGCCGGCCCGGCTGTTGCCGAACTCGGGCGAGGCGATGTAGCTCATGACCTCCATCACCTCGGGACGGTCGGCGAACGCCGCGGCGTAGATGCCGCCCGAGAGGGTGATGTTCGGGTTCTCCTCGGAGCCGGGCAGGTAGAAGGCGTTGACGTCGCCGTCCGCGCCCAAGGTGGCCCCCGCGTCGGTGAAGTTCGACCCGTAGAAGTTGCCCTGGCGGTGCATCAGGCAGTCGCCCTCGAGCAGCGGCAGGCCGGCCTCGGCGAACGGCGTCGCCCCGATGTTCTGCAGGCCGCCGAACACCATCCCGTCGGTCGCCCACAGGTCGTAGACCGCCTGCGCCGACTCCACGATGGCAGGGTCGTCGAAGGGGATCTCGTGGTTGACCCACTGGTCGTAGACCTCGGGCCCTTGCAGGCGCAGCACGAACTCCTCGATCCAGTCGGTCATGGGCCAACCGGTGGCGTCGTCGCTGCCGATGCCGACGCAGAACGGCGTCTTGCCGTCGGCGAGCATCGTGTCGGCCAGCGCCAGGAAGTCGTCGAAGGACTCGGGGATCTCGTAGCCGCCCTCCTGGAACGCTGCCGGGCTGTACCAGACGACGCTCTTGAGGTCGGCCTTGGCCGGGATGGCGAGGACGTCGCCGTCGATGGTGGAGAAGCTCGTCCAGCCCTCGTCGATGTTCTCGCCGACCACCTCGAGGACGTCGTCGGGCAGCGGCACGATGTCGCCCGCGAAGTCCTTGATCTTCCCGGGCTGCGGGAACATGGCGATGTCGGGCGGGTTGCCGGCGTCGACCTGGGGGCCGACCTCGGTCTCGAAGCTCCGTGAGCCGTTCACCTCGACTTCGATGCCGGTGTCCTCGGTGAACGCGTCGAAGGCGTCCTGCAGGCTCTGCTGCTCGAACTCCACCTCCGGACCGAACAGGGTCACGGTCCCGCTATCGCCTCCGCCGCCACTGTCGTCGCCGGAGTCGGTGGACGCATCGTCGTCGTCGTCGGCACACGCCGACGCCGACAACAGGCTCAGGGCCAGCCCGAGCGTGAAGACCGCTCTCCACCGGTTTCGCTGTCGTGTCATTGGGTTTCCCCCTCTTTGCTTACTTTGACGACATCTCGCCAAATCCATCCGCCGGGCCCCCAGAGAGCACGCACTACCTCCCTACCCGGACCGAAGGTGGGCCTGTCGTGCTTCTGACGATCAGGTCGAGATCGAGCTGTTGGTGCACCGGTGCGATGGGGCCCTCGGTGCCGAGGACCTCCAGCAGCAGCGCCGCCGCGCAGCGCCCGCTCTCGTAGAGCGGTTGGCGCACGGTGGTGAGGCCCGCGTAGCTGGACACCTCGATGTCGTCGAAGCCGACGACCGAGACGTCCTCGGGCACGCGCAGGCCCGCGGCGCGCACGGCCTCCAGAACCCCCAGGGCCTGCGTGTCGGAGGCGGCGAACACCGCGGTGGGTCGGTCGCGGCGGGCCAGGAGCTCCTCGGTCCGGCGGCGGGCGACGCTGCGCACGTGCGGGCCGTGCCGGATCAGCTCCGGGCGGACGTCGACGCCGGCGTCCTCGAGCGTGGCGCGGTAGCCCTGCTCGCGCTCGGCGCTGGACACGAAGCCGAGCGGGTTGTCGGGCTCGTCGCCGATGAAGGCGATGCGCTCGTGACCCAGCGCCAGCAGGTGCCGGGTGGCGATGCGGCCGCCCTCGACGTCGTCGGTCACCACACGGGGGACCGCGTGCTCGGTCGGGCCGCGGGCATCGAGCAGCACCACGGGAACACCCGCCGCGGCCAGGCGCTCGAGGTCGCTGCTCGGCGGTGGTAGCGACATGACCAGCAGGCCATCGGCCCGGTCGCGGCGGGTGAGGGCGGCGAAGTGCTCGTCACGGTGGACGGGCGACTCGACGTTGAAGAGGACGAGGTCGTAGCGGCTTGTGTCGAGCAGGGCGACGACGCCGCGGAGCCGCTCCACGGCAGAGGCGTGGGTGAAGAAGGGCACGACCACGCCGACGGTCTGGCAGCGGCCGCGGGACAGGCCGCGGGCCATCGGGTTGGGCCGGTAGTCGAGGGCCTCGATGGCGGCGAGCACGCGGGCCCGAGTGGCGGCGCTGACGCGAGGGCTGTCGTTGAGGACCCGGGACACCGTGCCCGCACCCACTCCGGCTTTCGCCGCGACGTCGGCGATGGTGGCCATCCCCCCGAACCCCCCTCCGTTCCCCCGATGTGTGGAAGCGCTTCCACACCTGTCACCGCAACGTATGCCCCGGAACAGGGAATGTCAATGGAATCGCTTCCACAATGGCGGTTCGCAGCCGGAGCCCGCATGCGGTACATCTCCTACCGATGGACGAGATCACCCGGTTGGCGAGACCCGACATCGCCGCCCTCCAGCCCTACAGCTCGGCCCGCACCGAGGGCGAGCAGCGCATGCAGGTGTTCCTCGACGCCAACGAGAACCCGTTCGCGCCGTACCCCGCCGACGCCGCCAGCGAGGGCCTCAACCGCTACCCCGAGCCGCAGCCCGGGCACCTGCTCGACCGGTTCGCGGCGCACTACAGCGTCGCGCGGGAGCAGCTGCTGCTCACCCGGGGCGCCGACGAGGCGATCGACCTGCTGGTGCGGGCGTTCTGCCGGGCCGAGCACGACGCGATCCTCGTCAACACGCCGGCGTTCGCCATGTACGCGATGGCGGCGGAGATCCAGGGCGCCGCGGTGGTGGCGGTGCCGCTGGTGAGGACCGACGCCGGCCGGTTCGACCTCGACGTGGATGCGATCCTCGCTGCGGCGGGGTCCCGGCCGGGCGTGAAGTTGGTCTTCGTCTGCACGCCCAACAACCCGACCTCGGGGCTGGCGCGCCGGGAGGACGTGCTGGGCCTGTGCGACCGGCTCCTCGGCTCGGCCCTGGTCGTGGCCGACGAGACCTACGTCGACTTCTCCGGTCAGCCGTCGCTGGCCCGGGAGCTGGGCGCGCACCCCAACCTGGTCGTGCTGCGGACGCTGTCGAAGGAGTACAGCCTGGCGGGCGAGCGCTGCGGCGTCACGATCGCCCACCCGACGACGGTCGGGCTGCTCGGCCGCATCCTGGCGCCCTATCCGCTCACGCAGACCGCCATCCGGGCCGTGGCCGCGGCGATGTCACCGGAGGGCGTCGCCCGGGCCCGGGCCAACATCGACCTGCTCCTGCGGGAGCGGGCGGGCGTCGAAGTGGCGCTGGCGACGTCGCCGGGCGCCACCCGGATCCACCCCAGCGACGCCAACTTCCTGCTCGTCGAGACGCCCGATCCCCGGCTGCTCGTCCGGACTATGGAGGCGGCCGGCATCAAGGTCCGCGACCGCAGCACCGTCGCCGGCATCGAGGGTTGCGTCCGCATCTCGATCGGCACGCCGGAACAGAACCAGCGGATGCTCGAGGCCTTCGAGAAGTACGCGTCCTCGCTCTGAGGAGGCGGAGCTGTCCGCGCACGTCCTAGGAGGGGTCGCGCAGGAGGGCGTAGATCGCGCTGTCGCGCCACCGTCCGCCCCGGAAGAACACCCCACGCATCACGCCCTCGCGCTCGAAGCCCGCCTTCTCGAGGGCCCGCTGCTCGGCGTGGTTCGTCACCTCGGTGAAGGCCTCCAGCCGGTGCGCCGGCGTGTTGGCGAACAGGTACTCGACCAGCAGGCGCTGCGCCTCGGTGCCCACACCCTGGCCGCGGTGCTCGGGCAGCAGCATGATCCCCATCTCGAACACGAGCGCCTTGCCGTTGCCCAGCGTGCGGTCCTTCCAGCTGACGACCCCGGCGAAGGTGCCGTCGGCGCGGGCGACCACGAGCTCCGACTGCTCGGTGCCGAGCCAGCCGTCCTCCTCCCAGCGCTTCCGCCACGCCTTCGGGTCCTTGAAACCGACCCACTCGAACTCGCTGCCCGCCTCCGGATCCAGGGAGAAGCGGGCGAGGGCGTCGAGGTCGCCCTCCTGGATCGGCCGCAGATGCACATCCATGGGTGGGCCGAGCCTACGAGGTGGCGGCGGGGGCGGGATGGGTGAGGAGCCAGACGGCGAGGGCGAGGCAGGTGATGCCGGCCAGGCTGTCGGTGGCGATGTTGAAGTGCTGGAAGACGTCGAACTCCGACAGCGCCCCGGACGTGTAGTGCAGCGGGCCGATCAGGCCGGACACCGAGTAGACCGCCAGACAGACGGCCGCCAGCTGCCGCCGCCCCCGGTCGTACAGGAGCCACGACGCCACACCGAAGGCGGTGAACACCACCCAGGCCTGCCAGATCGACGGCCGGGTGACCGTGTCGGGCATGTCGTTGGGGTACTCGTCGAAGCGCACGTAGTTGTCGGTGTAGTGCACCACCGACACGACGAACGCGGCGAGCACGACCGTGCGGAACACGCCCCTCTCCGACATCGGCCCGACCGTAACCGGGTGGTCAGCCGGGAAGGAAGCTCAGGCGGACCTCCCGGTCGGGGTTGTCGACGTTGGTGTCGACCAGCACGACCGACTGCCAGGTGCCGAGCGCGGGGCGGCCGCCGAGGACGGGGACGACCACGCTCGGGGCGATGAACGCCGGCAGCACGTGGTCGGCGCCGTGACCCGGTGCGCCATGGCGGTGCTGCCAGCGGCCGTCCCGGGGCAGCAGGTCGTCGAGCAGCGACAGGAGGTCGTCGTCGCTCCCCGACCCGGTCTCGATCACGGCGACGCCGGCGGTGGCGTGCGGCACGAACACCGACAGCAGCCCGTCGCCCCGACCCCGGCAGAAGTCGGCGGCCGGGCCGGTGATGTCGACCACGTTGGGCCGCGTGCCGGTGCGGATCGTGAGCACGGTGGTCTCCATGGCGGCGACGGTACTGTCGGCGACCGTGCTCGACGTCGACCGCGACGGCAACGTGATGCTGACCGTGCACGTGCAGCCCGGCGCCCGCCGCAGCGAGATCGTCGGCCCGCACGGCGACGCCCTGAAGGTGCGGGTCACGGCGCCACCCGTCGACGGGAAGGCCAACGCCGCGGTGGTGGAGCTCCTGGCCGAGATCCTCGATGCCCCGGTCGAGCTGGTCGCCGGCGCCTCCAGCCGCCGCAAGCGGCTGCGCATCACCGGCCTCGACCGGGACGCCGTCCAACAGTGCCTGGACGCGGCGGTGGCCGGCTGAGGTCACCCTCAGCCGGCCACCGTCAAAGGTTGATCAGGCTTCGACGGCGTCCTCGGACGACGGGAGCCCGACCACGGCAGCCAGGTCGCGGGTGTCGCCCGACGGGGCGTCGCCCTCCTGGTTCTCGTAGGTGCCCGTGAGCCACTCGGCCAGGCCCTGCTCCTCGCGGTCCGACGACCAGTAGGACATGGGCTGGTACTCCGGCGCCTTGGTGCCGATGTCCCGGTAGACCTCCATGCCGGTGCCGGCCGGGATGAGCTTGCCGATGATGATGTTCTCCTTCAGGCCGTTGAGCCCGTCGGACTTCGACTCGATCGCAGCCTCGGTGAGCACCCGGGTGGTCTCCTGGAAGGAGGCCGCCGACAGCCACGACTCGGTGGCCAGCGACGCCTTCGTGATGCCCATCATGACCGGGCGACCCTCGGCCGGGACCTTGCTCTCCTGGACCAGCACCTTGTTCTCGTCGGTGTAGGCCTTGGCGTCGGCCGTCTCGCCGGGCAGGAAGCGGCTGTCGCCGGGCTCCTGCACGACGACCCGGCGGGTCATCTGCCGCACGATCAGCTCGATGTGCTTGTCGTGGATCGACACGCCCTGGTCGCGGTACACGCGCTGCACCTCGATCACCAGGTACTGCTGGGTCTCCCGCACACCGCGGATCTCCAGCAGCTCCTTCGGGTCACGAGGACCGTCGACGATCGGGTCGCCGGCCTGGATCTCCTGGCCGTCGGTCACCTCGAGCCGGGCCAGCGACGGCACGATGTAGGCGTGCTCGGCGCCGTCGTCGGCGACCACCGTGATCACCCGGCCCTTGCCCTCGTCCTCGGCGATGCGCACGACACCGGAGATGTGCGACAGCGTGGCCTTGCCCTTCGGCGACCGGGCCTCGAACAGCTCGACCACTCGGGGCAGACCACCGGCGATGTCGGTGCCGGCGATGCCACCGGTGTGGAACGTCCGCATCGTCAGCTGGGTGCCCGGCTCACCGATGGACTGGGCGGCGATGACACCGACCGCCTCCCCCATCTCGATGGTCTTGCCGGTGGCCAGCGAACGGCCGTAGCACTTGGCGCAGACGCCGAAGTCGGCCAGGCAGGTGAGCACCGACCGGACCCGCACCCGCTCGACCTTGGGGTCGTCGCGCAGCGCGTCCATGGCGAAGTCGTCGATCTCGGTGCCGGCCTTGATGGTCACCCCGCGGAAGTCCTCGTGGGGGTTCTCCGGCGAGAGCTCGACGTCGACGGCCAGGGTGCGGCCGAAGATGCGGGTCTCCAGGTAGGTGCGCTTGCCCGCCTGGTCGGGGCCGATGTCCTCGACCCAGAGGCCGCGGATCGGCTCACCCTCCTTCTGGCAGTCGTACTCCCGGATGATCAGCTCCTGGGCCACGTCGACGAGGCGACGGGTCAGGTAGCCCGAGTCGGCGGTCCGCAGGGCGGTGTCGACCAGACCCTTCCGGGCGCCCGGCGTGGCGATGAAGTACTCCAGCATCGACAGGCCTTCGCGGAAGTTCGCCTTGATCGGCCGGGGGATCATGTCGCCTCGGGGGTTGGCCACGAGGCCGCGCATGCCGGCGATCTGCCGGACCTGCATCATGTTCCCTCGGGCGCCGGAGCCCACCATCATGTCGATGGGGTTGAACTGCTCCTCCTTGAGGCCCTTCTCCATCTCGGAGCGCACCTCGTCGGTGGCGTTCGTCCAGATCTCCACTTCCTTCTGGCGCCGCTCACCGTCGGTGATGATGCCCTTCCGGAACTGGGTCTCGACCTTCTCGGCTTCCTTCTCGTAGCGCTCGAGGATGCCCTTCTTGCTCTCCGGCGTCTTGACGTCCTCGATGGAGATCGTCAGGCCCGACTTGGCGGCGTACCCGAAGCACAGGTCCTTGAGCTGGTCGAGGCTGCGCTGGACGACGGCCTTGGGGTAGTCGTTGGCCAGCCGGTCGACGACCTCGCCCATGTTCTTCTTCTTGACGGGCTCGTCGACGAAGCCGAACCCGAGCGGCAGCGCCCGGTTGAAGATGAAGCGGCCGACCGTGCTCTCCCGGAAGATGGGCTTGGGCTCGTCGGCGTCGGCCGGTTCGCGCAGGCCCTCCTCGATCTCCTCCATGACCTCGCGCTTGGACAGCCGCAGCTTGACCATGGCGTGGAGGTGCACGTCGCCGGCGTCGAGCGCCCGCTCCATGGAGGAGCGGTTGCCGAACACCTTGCCCTCGCCCGGCGCACCCACGACGTGGGCGGTCAGGTAGAAGGCGCCGATCACCATGTCCTGCGTCGGCGTGACCAGCGGGCGGCCGTGGGCCGGGCTGAGCACGTTGTTCGCCGACAGCATGAGGACCCGGCTCTCGGCCTGGGCCTCTGCCGACAGGGGCAGGTGGACGGCCATCTGGTCGCCGTCGAAGTCGGCGTTGAAGGCGGTGCACACCAGCGGGTGGATCTGGATGGCCTTGCCCTCGACCAGCACCGGCTCGAACGCCTGGATGCCGAGGCGGTGCAGCGTGGGCGCCCGGTTCAGGAGGACCGGGTGCTCCTTGATGACCTCTTCGAGCACGTCCCACACCTGGGGACGACGGCGCTCGACCATCCGCTTGGCGGACTTGATGTTCTGCGCCAGCTCGCGGTCGACCAGGGCCTTCATCACGAAGGGCTTGAACAGCTCCAGCGCCATCAGCTTGGGCAGGCCGCACTGGTGCAGCTTGAGCGACGGGCCGACCACGATGACCGAACGGCCGGAGTAGTCGACGCGCTTGCCCAGCAGGTTCTGGCGGAACCGGCCCTGCTTGCCCTTGAGCATGTCGGACAGCGACTTGAGCGGGCGGTTGCCGGGACCCGTGACGGGACGGCCGCGACGGCCGTTGTCGAACAGGGCGTCGACCGCCTCCTGCAGCATGCGCTTCTCGTTGTTCACGATGATCTCGGGGGCACCGAGGTCGAGCAGGCGCTTCAGGCGGTTGTTGCGGTTGATGACCCGGCGGTACAGGTCGTTGAGGTCGGACGTGGCGAAGCGGCCACCGTCGAGCTGCACCATCGGGCGCAGCTCCGGCGGGATCACCGGCACGACGTCGAGGATCATGGCCCGCGGGTCGTTCACCCGGTTGCCACGGTCGTCGCGGCGGTTGAACGCCGAGACGATCTTCAGCCGCTTGATGGCCTTCTGCTTGCGCTGGGCCGAGAGCGGGCGACCACCGGTCGACGGGTCGATGAGGTCCTTGAGCTTGACCTCTTCCTCGTCGAAGTCGAGGCGGTTGATCAGCTGCTTCAGGGCATTGGCGCCCATGCCACCCTCGAAGTAGGCGCCGTAGCGGTCGCGCAGCTCGCGCCACAGCATCTCGTCTTCGAGGATCTTGCGGGGGTGCAGGTCGCGGAACTCGTCGTAGGCGCGCTGGACCAGGTCCAGCTCCTCGTCGTAGCGCTCGCGGATGACGGCCAGGTCCTTGTCGGCGGCCTTCTGGCGGTTGCGCAGGTCGGCGTCCTTGGCCCCTTCGGCCTCGAGAGCGGTGATCTCCTGCTCCAGGCCCTCCATGCGCTTGGCCAGCTCGAGCTCGCGCTCGCGGTCGATCTCCTCCTTCTCGGCCAGCATCTCCTTCTCGAGGTTCGACAGCTCCTCGTGGCGCTTGTCGACGTCGACCCAGGTGACGAGGTTGGCCGCGAAGTAGATGACCTTCTCCAGCTGCTTGGCCTTGAGCTCCTCGCGCACCTCGGTGCCGGAGAGCAGGTAGGCCAGCCAGGAGCGGGTGCCCCGCAGGTACCAGATGTGGACGACCGAGGCGGCCAGCTCGATGTGGCCCATGCGCTCGCGGCGGACCTTCGAGCGCGTGACCTCGACGCCGCAGCGCTCGCAGATGATGCCCTTGAAGCGGACACGCTTGTACTTGCCGCAGTAGCACTCCCAGTCCTTCTGCGGACCGAAGATCTTCTCGCAGAAGAGCCCGTCCTTCTCGGGCTTGAGGGTGCGGTAGTTGATGGTCTCCGGCTTCTTGACCTCGCCGTTCGACCACTGGCGGATGGTCTCGGCCGTCGCCAGCCCGATCCTGAGCTGGCTGAAGTCGTTCACGTCAAGCATCGAAGTGCTCCATTGCCGTGCTCGTGCTGATGTCGTGGAGTTGGGTGCGGGTGGTCACTAGAAGCTGCTCGTCCGCTCGCGGCGGCGCTCGTCGTCTTCGTCGGTGCCCCGTTCCGGACGGCTGAGGTCGATGCCGAGCTCCTCGGCGGCGCGGAAGACGTCCTCGTCGAGCTCGCGCATCTCGATCTCTTCGCCGGTCTGCGCCAACACCTCGACGTTGAGGCAGAGGGCCTGCATCTCCTTGATGAGAACCTTGAAGCTCTCGGGGATCCCCGGCTCGGGGATGTTCTCGCCCTTGACGATGGCCTCGTACACCTTCACGCGGCCGAGGACGTCGTCGGACTTGATCGTCAGCAGCTCCTGCAAGCAGTAAGCGGAGCCGTAGGCCTCGAGGGCCCACACCTCCATCTCACCGAATCGCTGACCACCGAACTGGGCCTTCCCGCCCAGCGGCTGCTGCGTGATCATCGAGTACGGGCCGGTCGACCGGGCGTGGATCTTGTCGTCCACGAGGTGGGCCAGCTTCAGGATGTACATGAACCCGACCGTGACCTGCTGGTCGTAGGCCTCGCCGGTGCGGCCGTTGTAGAGCTGCACCTTGCCGTTGGGCCCGATCAGACGCTCGCCGTCGGGCGACTCGGGCCGCAGGTTGTGGAAGATCGTCTGGATCGTCGGGTGCTTGCCGGCCTGCTCGACCTCGTCCCAGTGGGCACCGTCGAACACCGGTGTGGCGATGAGCGTCGACGGCGGCGTGGTCGGGCGGGTCTTGGACTCGGTGCCGCGGATGGGCTCGTCGCCCACCGTGGTGCCGTTGACCTGCCAGCCCCAGCGGGCCGCGTAGCCGAGGTGGGCCTCGAGCACCTGTCCCACGTTCATGCGGGACGGGACGCCGAGCGGGTTGAGGATGATGTCGACGGGCGTGCCGTCGGACAGGTGCGGCATGTCCTCCAGCGGCAGGATCTTCGAGATGACGCCCTTGTTGCCGTGGCGCCCGGCCAGCTTGTCGCCGACCGAGATCTTGCGCTTCTGGGCGACGTAGACCCGCACCAGCTGGTTGACGCCGGGGGGCAGCTCGTGGCTCTCGTCCCGGCTGAACACCTTGACGTCGATGACCTTGCCGGACTCGCCGTGCGGCACCTTCAGCGAGGTGTCGCGCACCTCGCGGGCCTTCTCACCGAAGATCGCCCGGAGCAGCCGCTCCTCGGGGGTGAGCTCGGTCTCGCCCTTGGGTGTGACCTTGCCGACCAGCACGTCGCCGGCGCCGACCTCGGCACCGATGCGGATGATGCCCCGCTCGTCGAGGTCCTTCAGGATCTCCTCGGAGAGGTTGGGGATGTCGCGCGTGATCTCCTCGGGCCCGAGCTTGGTGTCGCGGGCGTCGATCTCGTGCTCGTGGATGTGGATCGAGGTGAGCACGTCGTCGCGCACGAGGCGCTCGGAGAGGATGATCGCGTCCTCGAAGTTGTAGCCCTCCCACGGCATGAAGGCCACGAGCAGGTTCTTGCCGAGCGCCAGCTCGCCACCGTCGGTGGAGGGCCCGTCGGCGAGCACGTCGTCCTTGCGGAACCTGTCGCCCTCGGCCACGCGGGGCTTCTGGTTGATGCAGGTGTCCTGGTTGGAGCGCTCGAACTTGAGGAGCTTGTAGACCTTGCGACCCGAGCGGGCGTAGTCGACCGCCAGGATGTCGCCGCTCACCTCGGTGGCGACGCCGTCGTCCTCGGCCACGATCATGTCGGCGGCGTCGCGGGCCGCACGGGCCTCGACGCCGGTGCCGATGTACGGAGCCTCGGCCCGCACGAGCGGGACGGCCTGCTTCTGCATGTTGGCGCCCATGAGCGCACGGTTGGCGTCGTCGTGCTCGAGGAACGGGATGAGCGAGGTGGCCACCGAGACGATCTGCTTCGGCGAGACGTCCATGAGCTGGACCTCGATCGGCGGCACCGCGGAGATGTCCGTGGTGGCGGCGAAGTAGGTCTCCCGCTCGAGCTGGGCCCGGAGGTTCTCCAGCGTGGCCGCCTGCGGCGACCGGCGGACCAGCACGCGCTCGTTGCGGAACACGTGGTTCTTGTCGAGCGGCTCGTTGGCCTGGGCGACGACGTAGTCCTCTTCCTCGTCCGCCGTGAGCCACACGATGTCGTCGGTGACTTGACCCTGGTTGACCTTGCGGTACGGCGACTCGATGAAGCCGAAGTCGTTCACCCGGGCGTACGTGGACAAGGCGCCGATCAGGCCGATGTTCGGGCCCTCCGGCGTCTCGATCGGGCACATGCGGCCGTAGTGGCTGAAGTGCACGTCTCGCACTTCGAAGCCGGCCCGCTCCCGGGACAGGCCGCCCGGGCCCAGCGCCGACAGCCGCCGCCGGTGGGTCAGGCCCGACAGCGGGTTGACCTGGTCCATGAACTGGGAGAGCTGGCTGGTGCCGAAGAACTCCTTGATGGCCGCGACCACCGGGCGGATGTTGATCAGCGTCTGCGGCGTGATGGCCTCGACGTCCTGCGTCGTCATGCGCTCACGGACCACCCGCTCCATGCGGGAGAGGCCGATGCGCACCTGGTTCTGGATCAGCTCGCCCACCGACCGGATGCGGCGGTTGGCGAAGTGGTCCTGGTCGTCGAGGCGGTAGCCCGGCTCGGCGTTGACCAGGTGGAGCAGGTAGGTGAGGGTGGCGAGCACCTCGCACCGGCTGAGCACCGACTGGCCCGGCTCGGGGCGGTCGAGCAGGCCGCGCTCCTCGAGCATCGGGAACATGGCCGCCAGCTTCTGGACCTCGGGCCCGAGCTTGCGGTCGAGCTTGTAGCGCCCGACCCGGGAGAGGTCGTAGCGACGGGGCTCGAAGAAGGCGTTCTTGAAGTACACCCGGGCCGACTCGACCGAGGGCGGCTCGCCGGGGCGGGCCCGCTTGTAGATCTCGACCAGCGCCTCGTCCTGCGTGGGGGCGAGGTCACGGTCCTTCTCCCACTGCCCCTCCAGGAAGGGGAACTCGCGGACGAAGGCCTCGAGGAAGCCGGGGGCGTTCTCGTCGTCGTAGCCGAGGGCGCGGAGCAGGATGAAGAGGCTCAGGCGGCGCTTGCGGGCGACGCGGGTGCCGGCGGTGACGTCCTTGCCGGGCTTCTGCTCGACGTCGAACTCGATCCACTCGCCGCGGTAGGGGTGGATGGTGCCCTTGACGAGCTGGTGCTTGGCCAGGTTGCGGAGGCGGTAGCGCTCGCCGGGCTCGAAGATGACGCCGGGGGACCGGACGAGCTGCGACACGACGACGCGCTCGGTGCCGTTGATCACGAACGTGCCCTTGTCGGTCATCATGGGGAAGTCACCCATGAAGACCGTCTGCTCCTTGATCTCGCCGGTCGCGGCGTTGATGAAGCGGGCACGCACGAAGATGGGCGCGGAGAAGGTCATGTCCTTCTCCTTGCACTCCTCGACCGAGAACTTGGGGGGCGGCCGCAGGTCCTCGTCGTTGGGGTCGAACTCCAGCTCGAGCTGGAGGGTCTCCGTGAAGTCACGGATGGGTGAGATGTCGGAGAAGGTTTCCTTCAGGCCGTCTTCGACGAACCATCGGAAAGACTCGCGTTGGATCGCGACCAAGTCGGGTAGTGACAAGGCCTCATCGATGTTCGCGAACGAGTACCGATCCCGGGTGCGAGTGGGCAAGGATTCACTCCTCGATCGAGCGTTCGAGCGGCAACGACGACCTAGAGCACACAGGTCGGCGAGCCAGGGGAGACAGAGCCGCTGAACCCGACGAGGGCGCGCTGGAACCCCAACAAGAGATCAGCGCTACAAACCCGGGAACGCACGGCAACACGCCATGTTAAACCCTCACCCCACGTAAGGGCAACCCGCGTTTGGTCCGTCTCCACCTGGCCCGGCGGAAACGGTCTCAAACTGTGAGGGAGGGTAAGCCCAGAGGCTCCCCGAGGTCAAGGGTTGGGGTTCCCGTCACGAGAAGTTCAGCACGGAGCGCGTCCATCCACGTACGTCGGTGACCTATCGTCTTGACTCGTTCCGCCATGACGCTGCTTCCCCCTGCCGCGCCCACCATGCTGACCGAGACCACCGAGACCGCTGCCCGCCATGTCGGGGCCTGGGCCTCGCGCGCCGTCGACGATCCCGCCGTCCAACGCCGCCGAGACCGTGTGCTCACGGCCGCCGTCGCGGCGGTCGCCATGGTCGTCTACCAGCGATCCCTGCTGCCGGGCATCGGCTACAGCGGCGACGTGGTGAAGTGGCAGTACATGAGCGTCACCGGCGGGGTGCCGCACGCCACGGGCGAGCCGGTGTGGGTGGCGCTGATCCAGCTCTGGGGCACCATCGTCCCCTTCGGGACCGCGGCCTGGAAGACCAACCTGCTCTCCGCCACCCTCGGCGCCGCCGCGGTGACCGTGCTGTTCCGCCTGCTGCGCATCCTGGGGGTGCGACGCACGGTGGCGGCGGCCACCGCGATCACCTTCGCCGTCAGCCCCACGTTCTGGACCCAGGCGTCGATCGCCGAGGTCTACACGCTGCACATCCTCTTCGCCGCCTCGGTCACGCTGTGCCTCGCCAAGTGGCGGATGGGCGCCGCCAACGGCTGGCTGATCGCGGGCATCGCCATTTACTCGCTGTCGTTCGGCCACCACCTGATGACGGTGCTCGCCATGCCGGGGATCGCCTGGCTCGTGTGGTCGGACCGGCGCCGGGCCCTCACCCTGCGCAACGCCCCCTGGGTGCTGCTGTTCGTGGCGCTGGCCGTGGGTCCGTACCTCTACCTGCTCTACATGTCCGACGTCGGCGGCTACGTCGAGGTGCCCCTGCGCGGCTTCGCCGACCTGTGGGACCTGGTGCGCGGCGGCGAGTTCAAGGACGAGATGTGGGGCTTCGGGGTCTTCGACCTCCTGCAGTACCGCCTGCCGCTCCTGGGCGAGATCGTCGGCGCCGAGTACCTCCTGCTGCAGGCGCCGATCGCCTACGGCATCTGGCGGGGGCTGCGCGCCGACAAGCCCCACCGCGACGTCTCCATCCACCTCATGTCGCTGGGACTGCTGTCGGCGGTCTTCGCCACCAACTACAACGTGTTCGACGTGGAGGTGTTCTTCCTCCCGCTGCTGTTCGTGCTGGCGGTGTTCCTCGGGCTGGGGCTCGAGGGGATGATCCACTGGTCGCAGCAGCACTACCCCGGCCACGTGCGCATGGCCTGGGGCGCGGTGGCGGCGCTGGTCGCCATCCCGCTGATGACCGGCGTGGTCGACTACCGACGGGCCAGCCAGCGGGGCAACATCGAGGACGCCGCCCGGGTGGAGCGGACGCTCGACGTGGCCGGCAGCGACGCCCTGATCCTCACCGACACGTACCAGGAGACCCAGTACGTCGACTACTACCTCCACGTCGACCGGCTGGCCGAGACCCGCAACCTCGCCACCGTCTACCGGCTGGGGGTGTCGGTGGAGGACGTCGAGCGCTACCTCTGGGGCTGCGAGGGACGCATCGCCCGGGCCGCGCAGCGCATGGACGGCGTCCCGCGTCCCGCCCTCTTCACGGGCATCCCCGCCCAGGCGGAGGCACTGGAGGAGGCCGGGGTCGAGGTGGACGAGGTCGCCGACGACGTCTGGCGGGTCCCCTCCTCGCAGACCCCGGACCTGCCCGAGGGGACCGGGTCGGAGTCGGCGTCGGCGTCGGAGTCGTCGGGCGCGACGACCCGGGACGAGCGAGACGACCTGGAGAGCCTGTCCTGCACGGCGCTCCCGGACGCGGCCCGGCCCGGGCAGTCCTCCTCGGACGTCCCGGGCCGTGCCTGACTGACTGAATAGCGGCTAGGCCGCCGGGCTCACTTGAGCTCGACGGTGGCGCCGGCGCCCTCGAGGGCAGCCTTGGCCTTCTCCGCGTCTTCCTTGTTGGCCTTCTCGATGACGGCCTTGGGAGCCGACTCCACCAGGTCCTTGGCCTCCTTGAGGCCGAGGCTGGTGAGGGAACGGACTTCCTTGATGACGGCGATCTTCTGGCCGCCGGCAGCGGTCAGCACGACGTCGAACTCGTCCTTCTCCTCCTCTGCGGCAGCGGCATCGCCACCACCGGCAGGGGCGGCAGCCACAGCGGCGGGGGCCGCCGCGGTCACGCCGAACTTCTCCTCGAAGTCCTTGAGCAGCTCGCTCAGCTCGAGGACGGTCATGCTCGAGATCGCGTCGAGGATCTCGTCTTTGCTCAGGGTCTTGGTAGCCATGGGGTTACTCCTCGGTGTCGGTCTCGGTCGGGGTGTCAGGAGCGCCAGCGTCGGCGGCCGCCTCGGGGGCACCGCCCTGCTGGTCGATGAGGGCCTTGAGGCCGTAGGCGAAGTTGCGGGGCAGGGCCTCCAACAGGCCGGCGAACTGCTGCAACGGTGCGGCCAGACCTCCGGCCAACCGGGACAGCAGGACGTCGCGCGGCTCGATGTCGGCCAGGGCCCGTGCCTGCTCGGCAGACAGCGGTGCGCCCGACATGACGCCGCCCTTGACCACCAACGCGGGGTTGGTGCGGCCGAAGTCACGCAGGGCCCTCGCCACGGTCACGGCGTCGCCGTCGTTGACGAAGGCGATCGCGGTCGGACCGGTCAGCAGCTCGTCGAGGTCGAGACCCGCGTCACGGGCCGCGAACCGCACCAGCGTGTTCTTGTAGACCTTGTACTCGCTGCCCGCCGCGCGCAACGCCCGCCTCAGTTCGGCGAGAGCTCCCACGTCCAGGCCGCGGTACTCGGTCAGAAGCGCTGCGGACGAGCCTTCGAAGCGCTCGCGCACCTCGTCGACGACGGCAACCTTCTCCGCTCTCGGATTCTCCATCGACACCTCCTCTCGTGGTTCTCGGCGCTCGCAAAGAGCGAACGCCAAGACGAGAGTCGAGGAGTCCGCCTACCCAGGCCGGGCTACTGCCCATTTACGCCTCGTGAGAGGCACCGGAGGTCTTCGGCGAGCGATGTGGGTTGTAAGCCGGACCAGCGTAGCGGTCCGGTGGGGTGCGGACGCTAGGCAGCGTCCGCGGTCTCGCGCAGACGGCCCGGGTCGATCTTGACTCCCGGGCCCATCGTCGACGACAGAGCGATGCGCCTCATGTAGCGGCCCTTGGACGACGCCGGCTTGGCCCGGTTCAGCTCGTCGAGCACGGCTCGCAGGTTCTCGAGCAGCGCATCGGGCGTGAACGACACCTTCCCGACCGGCACGTGGATGTTGCCGTAGCGGTCGGTGCGGTACTCCACCTTGCCGCCCTTGAACTCGCCGACCGCCTTGGCCACGTCGGTCGTGACCGTGCCGGTCTTCGGGTTGGGCATGAGGCCGCGGGGGCCGAGCACCCGACCGAGACGACCGACGAGCGGCATCATGTCGGGCGTGGCGATGGCCACGTCGAAGTCGAGCATGCCGCCTTCGACCTGGGCGGCGAGGTCGTCGGCGCCCACGATGTCGGCGCCGGCCTCGCGGGCGGCGGTGGCGGCCTCACCGGCGGCGAACACCGCGACGCGGACGTCCTTGCCGGTGCCCGAGGGCAGGCCGACCGTGCCACGCACGATCTGGTCGGCCTTGCGGGGGTCGACGCCCAGCCGCACGGCCAGCTCGACGGTCTCGTCGAAGTTGGCGTTCGCCAGGGACTTCACGAGGTCGACGGCCTCGGACGGCCCGTGCATCCCCTCGCGGTCGAAGCGCTTCAGCGCGTCGGTGTACTTCTTGCCTTTCGCCATGTCGGCTCCCTCGTTGGTACGGCGGCCGGGCGAGGTGCTCCCGGTCCAGCCTCTGGTGTTACGAACTAGCGGGCGACGTCGATGCCCATCGAGCGGGCGGTGCCGGCGACCTGCAGCTTGGCGGCCTCGATGTCGTAGGCGTTGAGGTCGGGCATCTTGATCTCGGCGATCTCGGTGAGCTGGGCGTCGGTCACCTTGCCGACGGTCTCCCGGCCCGGGTTCTCGGCCGCCTTGTCGAGGCCCGCGGCCTGGCGCAGCAGCACCGGCGTGGGCGGCGTCTTCAGGACGAACGTGAACGTGCGGTCCTCGTAGACGGTGATCTCGACCGGGACGATCGTGCCGCGCTGCGGCTCGGTGGCCGCGTTGTAGGCCTTGCAGAAATCCATGATCGCCACGCCGTGGGGGCCGAGCGCGGTACCGACGGGCGGGGCCGGTGTGGCCTGGCCCGCGGGGATCTGGATCTTGACGACGGCCAGTATTTTCTTCTTCTTGGCCATTTGGGGTTCCTTCGACTCCTGCTTCTACAGCTTGGCGACTTTGCCGAATTCCAGCTCGACCGGGGTCTCCCGGCCGAAGATGTTGACCAGGACCTTGAGCTTGAGCTGGTCCTCGTTGATCTCGATGACCTCGCCGGAGAAGTCGGCGAACGGCCCTTCCTTGACCCGGACGGTCTCGCCCACCTCGTACTCCATGCGGGGCTTCGACCTCGTGGTGACCTGCTCGCCCGAGTCCTTCGGCATGAGGAAGGCCTCGACGTCGCGGCGGGGCAGCGGCGAGGGCTTGGCGCCCTGGCCGACGAACCCGGTGACGCCCGGCGTGTTGCGGATGACGAACCACGCCTTGTCGTCGAGCTCCGAGCGCACCAGCAGGTAGCCGGGGAACATCTTGCGCTGGGCGACGACCCGCTTGCCGTTGCGCAGGTCGACGTAGTCCTCCATGGGGATCACGACCTCGTAGATCGCGTCCTCGGCGTTCATCGACGAGATGCGGGCCTCGAGGTTCTGCTTGACCTTCTTCTCGTAGCCCGACTGGGTGTGGACCACGAACCAGCGGCCCGGCCGGGTGAAGGGGTTGTCGATCGGAGCCGCCGCCTGCGCGAGCAGCTCCTCGTCGGAAATGACTTCGGGGTCGTCGCTGTTCTCTGCCTCCGGCAAGGCGACTTCGTCGCCGCCTGCGGCCGATTCAACCGCCTCGTCGGGGGTCTCTACATCGTCCGAGGCTTCGGGGGTCTCCGAAGTCGGCTCTTCTGCCTCGTTGTCGGTCGTGTCGTCTTCAGTCGGCATGTCAGTGTGGATGTCGCTCATCGTTCGAACAGCTCGAAGATCACCTCGCCGAACGCGAAGTCCAGCGAGGAGATGTATGCGGTCAGGATGACCACCGCCACCAGCACGATGATCGAGTAGTTCCGTACTTCGGAGCGCGTCGGCCAGGCGACCTTGCGCAGCTCCCCGCGCACCTCCCGCACGAACTGGATGGGACCAGTCCGGCCTTCACGTGCCTCGGAGCGCGGCTGCTGGGGCGCCGGGCGCTTGCGCGCCGAAGGCTGGCCCTCGGCGTCAAGCTGTCCTTGGCGCTGCAGCATGCGCTTGGTCTGTCGGTTCATTGCCATGGCAAGGCCCTCGGGTGAGGAGTTGCGGGAGAGCAGGGCAGGAGGGACTCGAACCCCCAACCTGCGGTTTTGGAGACCGCTGCTCTGCCAGTTGAGCTACTGCCCTCTGGGGGTAACCGTGACACTCTACAGCCCGGGCGCGCGGGGGATGAAGTCGCTTGGACGCCGGAGGAGAGAAAGGCAGCCGTCAGCTGACGAGGCGCGCCCGGCGGGTGCGCGTGGTGAAGACGATGGCGCCGACGGCCCCTGCAGCCGTCGCCGCGGCGAGTCCGCCCAGGTAGGCGACACGCCGTCCCGACAGCAGCGAGCGGATGGCGTGGCGCTCGCCGACGCCCTCCAGTCCGGCCAGGATGTCGGCCAGCAGGCCGGGCGCGGGCTCCAGCACCTCGGTGCGCATCGACCGCAGCGCCCGCAGGAGCTTGCGGTGCTGCACCAGCTCGGCCTGGCAGCGCAGGCAACGTTCGACGTGGCGACGGTGGGTGCGACCCAGCTTCACAGCGCCGTCGGCGACGCCCGCGAGATCGTCGGTCAACTCGTCACACTGCATCGTGTGATCCTCTCTCGGTGTCAGAGCGCATGGCTCGCTCCGTCCTCACGGTCGTCGCGACGCCCGAACACCTGCTCACGCAGCTTGTTGCGCGCCCGGTGGAGGCGCACCTTGGCGGCCGACTCGGAGATGCCGAGCTCGGCCGCGATCGATTCGTGGGGTAGGTCGTAGAGGTCGCGCAGCACCACGACCGCACGCAGCCGGGGCGGGAGCTCGTCGAGCGCCAGGGCCAGGCGGTCGCGGAGGTCGCTGGCGTCGGCCCGCAGCTGGGGGTCGTGGTCGGTGCGAGGGTCGGCCACCGGGACGGTGTCGTCGAGGACATCGTGGCGGTGGCGGGAGCGACGCCCGAGGTACGTGGCCGCGCAGTTGGCCGTGATGCGGTACATCCACGTCGAGAACTGCGCGTCGCCTCGGAAGCGGCCGATGGCGCGATATGCCCGCAGGTACGCCTCCTGGGAGACATCCCGTGCATCCTCCTCATTCCCGGTGAGCCGGTAAGCGAGTGTGTAGGTATCCGCATAGGTGGCTCTTACGAGATCGTCGAACGCCTCGCGGTCGCCATCCTGAGCGGCGGCGATCAGATCAGCCTCGCTCCGCGGCATCGGCGTTTCTGACCTCCCGTTCACTCTGGGCGTTACCTGGAAATGTGAGGTGCCGCTGGCGCGGGCTAGCGCGTCTCCTTGTGGAGGATGTGCTGGCGCTCCCAGCGGCAGTACTTCTTCATCTCGATGCGCTCGCGGTCGTTCACCTTGTTCTTGGTGGTGATGTAGTTGCGGCGCTTGCACGAGGTGCACTCGAGGGTGACGTGCACCCGCTTCTCGGTGGATTTAGCCATCTCGTCCTCTACTTCAGGATCTTGGTGACGCGGCCGGCGCCGACGGTGCGGCCGCCTTCGCGGATGGCGAAGCGCAGGCCTTCGTCCATGGCGATGGGGTTGATGAGCTCGACGGTCATGAGGGTGTTGTCGCCGGGCATGCACATCTCGACGCCGTCGGGCAGGGCGATGGAGCCGGTGATGTCGGTGGTACGGAAGTAGAACTGGGGCCGGTAGTTCGAGAAGAACGGCTTGTGACGGCCGCCTTCTTCCTTGGTCAGCACGTAGACCTGACCCTCGAAGTTCGTGTGCGGCGTGATGCTGCCGGGCTTGGCCAGGACCTGGCCGCGCTCGACTTCTTCCTTCTTGGTGCCGCGCAGCAGGACGCCGACGTTGTCGCCGGCCTGGCCCTGGTCGAGGAGCTTGCGGAACATCTCCACACCGGTGCAGGTGGTCTTCGCCGTCGGCTTGATCCCGACGATCTCGATCTCGTCACCGACGTGGATCACACCCTGCTCCACCTTCCCGGTCACGACAGTGCCGCGACCGGTGATCGAGAACACATCCTCGATCGGCATCAGGAACGGCTTGTCGAGCTCACGAACCGGCTCCGGCACGTACGTATCGACAGCCTCCATCAGGTCGAGGACGCCCTGGGTGTACTCCGGGTCGCCTTCGAGGGCTTTGAGGGCGCTGACGCGGATGACGGGGATGTCGTCGCCGGGGAACTCGTACTCGGTCAGCAGCTCACGGACCTCGAGCTCCACGAGCTCGAGCAGCTCCTCGTCGTCGACCATGTCGACCTTGTTGAGCGCCACCACGATGCTGGGCACACCCACCTGGCGGGCCAGCAGCACGTGCTCACGCGTCTGCGGCATCGGACCGTCCGTCGCCGCGACCACCAGGATCGCACCATCGACCTGAGCCGCACCGGTGATCATGTTCTTGATGTAGTCCGCGTGACCCGGCATGTCGACGTGCGCGTAATGCCGGTTCGGCGTCTCGTACTCCACATGCGAGATGTTGATCGTGATGCCCCGCTGCTTCTCCTCCGGGGCCTTGTCGATCTCGTCGAACGCCATCACCTGGACGTTCGGGTTCGCCTCACCCAACACCTTCGTGATCGCGGCCGTCAGCGTGGTCTTGCCGTGATCGATGTGACCCATCGTGCCCACGTTCAGATGCGGCTTGGTCCGCTCGAACTTCTGCTT
>Ga0193742_1000312_pt1 | contig 34609 bp, 35 predicted proteins | sample L2c1metaG_FD_165511 | JGI IMG/M metagenome (GOLD analysis project Ga0193742, IMG submission 165511) | Soil microbial communities from a riparian zone of the East river system, Colorado, United States - L2c1 | ecosystem: Environmental > Terrestrial > Soil > Riparian zone | place: USA: East River... | reverse complement strand
GTCGCTGCACGTTGCCGGCCACCGACATCACGACCACCACCCCGTCCGGCGACGACGCGCACCCGGCGACGCCCGGCCGGTCCGGCCACGTCCACGACGGCGCGGACAGCGGTTTGCCCAGGTCCAGCAGGTACAGCGCGTCCCGGTTCGCGGCCCGGTCGGTGACCCACATCCGCGACCCGTCCAGCGAGCCGCACACGCCGCCCGGGGACTTCAGTCCACTCGCCACCACCAGCGACCCGCCGGTCGGGTTGCCCGCCGCGGGCTGGCCGGTCGGGTCGAGCCGCAACACCTTGCCCGCGAGCGAGCTCAGGTCGGCGGCCGCCCGCGTGTCGCCCGCGTCGCCGGTGGCCAGCAGCAACGCGCCGCGGTGGTCGAGCGCCAGCGCGCCCCGGTTGCCGGTCTGCCCGCGCGGGATGCCGGTGATGATCGGCTTGGGCACGTCGCCCGGCGCGATCCGCACCAGCCGGTTGTCGGTCGCGGTCGTCACGTAGGCGAAGATCAGCTGGTCCTCGGCGTAGCTGGGGGAGAGCGCGAGGCCGGTCAACCCGCCGTCGGTGCTCCCGTCCACCGGCACGGTCGCCACGACCACCGGGTCCGAGCCCTGCTTGACCCGCAGGATCCGGCCGCTGCGCCGCTCGCCGACCAGCGCGGTCGGGTCGCTGCCGTCGCCGGGCAGCGCCGCCACGGCGGCGACCGTGTCCATGCACGTGCCGATGACCGCCGGGTTGTAGTCCTTGCACCCGTCGGGTGGCGGGATGTCCTCTGGTGCCTGCCCCCTACCGCCGCCGGACCCCGAGCCGCCGGGCGCGCCCTCGCCGGGCACCTCCGGCTCCGGACCGGCCTGGGGGGTCAGCTGCTCCTGCGGCCGCCAGCTCTCCGGCGGCGGCTGGTCGGTGAACGAGGCACACCCCGCGGACAGCAGCACGCCACCGACCACCGCACCGGCCAGCGCCACTCGCCTCAAGGACATGCCCCAACGCTAGGTCCCCGCCCGTGAACCTCGGGTAAGTAGGGTGCCGGGCGTGACGACCACCGTGCTGGTGCCCGACGAGCAGGGCGAAGCCGCGCTGGCCGGCGTCGAGGGCCTCGAGGTCGTCCGGTTCGCCGGCGACACCCCGCTGCCGCCCGCCGCCGAGCGTGCCGAGGTCCTGATCCCCGGCTTCCTGGTCGCGCCCGACCCCGCCGCGCTCCTCGCGCGGCTGCCCCGGCTGCGGCTCATTCAACTGCTCACCGCGGGCGCGGAGGACTGGATCGGCCGGGTGCCGGACCACATCATGCTGTCGGTCGCGCGCGGCGCGCACGGCGGCAGCACGGCCGAGTGGGCGCTGGCCACGCTGCTCGCGGTCTACCGCGACCTGATCCCGTTCGAGCGGGACCGCGTGGCCAGGACGTGGGTCCGGCGGCCGACCGAGACGCTGCAGGACAAGCGGGTGCTCGTGATCGGCGCAGGCGACCTCGGCACGCGGCTGAAACGCCGGCTCGAGGCGTGCGACGCGCACGTGACCCTCGTCGGGACCGCCGCGCGAGAGGGCGTGCACGGCATGGCCGAGACCCCCGACCTCCTCGGCGAGCACGACGCCGTGGTGCTGATGGTGCCGCTCACCCCCGCCACCACCGGCATGGTCGACGCCGCGTTCCTGTCCAGGATGCGGGACGGCGCGGTGCTCGTGAACGCGGCGCGCGGCAAGGTCGTGGACACCAGCGCGCTGCTCGCCGAGCTCGTCTCGGGCCGGCTGCGGGCCGCGCTGGACGTCACCGAACCGGAGCCGCTGCCCGTCGACCACCCGCTGTGGACCGCACCTGGCCTGCTGCTCACGCCACATGTCGCGGCCAGCGTGCACGAGTACCAACGGCGCGGCTACGCGGTGGCGGCGGCCGAGATCGCGCGGTTCGCGGCCGGCGAGCGACCCCTCAATCTGGTCCGCGGCGACTACTGATTGGGAGGTTTCGCCTCATCCGTTCGGCCGATGCCCTACCCTCCGCTGGGTGAGCACTGAAGACAATCGCTCCCAGGCGGGCGGTTACTCCGACACGTACTCCTCCTCGCAGGGCGGCTCGGCGTCGTTCTTCGACGACGACGACTACTCGAGCGCCCAGACGACGGTGCTGCCCGGCTCGAGCTTCGACGCGCCGCTCGACACGCCGCTCGACACGGACACCGCAGAGGAGACCCCGACCCGCAGATCCCCGGAATGGCACCGTGGGCTGGACTTCGGCCTGCTGGCCCTGCGACTCGCCATCGGCGCGTTCTTCGTCGCGCACGGCACCGACAAGCTGTTCGGCTGGTTCAACGATGGCCAGGGCATGGACGCCACCCGGCAGATGCTCACCGGTTTCGGCTTCACCGAGCCGGGCGCGCTCGCATGGGTGGTCGCGCTGAGCGAGACCGCCGGCGGCGTGCTGGTCATCCTCGGCCTGTTCTTCCCGGCCGGCGCCGCCGCGCTGCTCGGCGTGATGGCCAACGTCATCGTCGTCAAGGGTGACTGGAACCTGTTCCTCGGCGACGTCGAGCTGGAGATGACCTACGCGGCGGCGGCGTTCGCGCTGCTGTTCACCGGCCCCGGCCGGATCGCGCTGGACCGGCACACGCACTGGTGGCGCAAGGCGCCCGCGTACGGGTTCGTGTTCCTGATCCTCACGGCGGGCCTGACCGTGGTCACCCTGGTCGTGTTCCGCTGAGCCGCGTGACCCACACTGGAGCACGTGCCATCCGCGCTTCCTGACGGAGACGTCGCTCCCACCGACGGCAGGCTGCCCGAGTCCGCGCTGCGCGGCCTCGGGCAGCGCCCGTTCGGGGTGTACGTGCACGTCCCGTTCTGCGCGACACGCTGCGGGTACTGCGACTTCAACACGTACACGGCCGCAGAGCTCGCCTCGTCGCCCGCGTCCCCGCAGTCCTGGCTCGACGGCCTGCGCGGCGAGTTGGCCATGGCCGCGTCGGTCCTGGGGTCGCCACCGGCCGCGGACACCGTGTTCGTCGGCGGCGGCACCCCGTCGCTGCTTGGCGCAACGGGCCTCGCGGACGTGCTGTCCGCGGTTCGCGACACCGTCGGCCTCGCCGCCGACGCCGAGGTGACCACGGAGTCCAACCCCGAGTCGACGTCACCGGAGTTCTTCGCGGGCATCCGCGAGGCCGGGTTCACCCGCGTGTCGCTGGGCATGCAGTCCGCCGCGCCGCACGTGCTGGCGGTGTTGGACCGCACGCACACGCCGGGCCGTGCGGCGGCCGCGGCCCGCGAGGCGCGTGCGGCCGGGTTCGAGCACGTGAACCTGGACCTGATCTACGGCACGCCGGGGGAGCGGGCCGCGGACCTGACGGTGTCGCTGGACGCGGTGCTCGAGGCGGGCGTCGACCACGTCTCGGCGTACGCGTTGATCGTGGAGGAGGGCACCGCGCTCGCCCGCCGCATCGACCGGGGCGACCTGCCGGCGCCGGACGACGACGTGCTGGCGGACCGCTACGAGCAGGTCGACGCCGCGCTGTCGGCCGCGGGGCTGCACTGGTACGAGGTGTCGAACTGGGCGACCGAGCCCAAGGCGTGGTGCCGGCACAACCTGGGCTACTGGCACGGCGGCGACTGGTGGGGCGCCGGTCCCGGCGCGCACAGCCACGTCGGCGGGGTGCGCTGGTGGAACGTGAAGCACCCGGCCAAGTACTCGGAGCTGGTGGCGCGGGGCGCGTCGCCGGCGGCCGCGCGCGAGGTGCTGTCCTCGGCGGACCGCCACCTCGAACGGATCATGCTGGAGCTGCGTCTCGTGGACGGCCTGCTGATCGACGTGCTGGCCGCCGATGCGCAGGCCGAGGCGCGGCTCGCCGCGGCGGAGGGCCTGCTGGACCAGGCCGCGCTCGCCGGGGTGAACGGCCGCTTCGGCCGCTGCGTGCTCACCCCGCGCGGCCGGCTGCTGGCCGACGCGGTGGTCCGCAGACTCACCTAGTCTTCGGGATCAACCCGGCCAGCAACCGCCCGATGACCGCGGCGAACTCCGACTTCAGCCGCGGCTTCTCCGCCTCCTCGGCCCTGGCCAGCGCCTGACCGGCGGCCCCGAGCATGGAGAACGCGATCCGCGTGGTCGTCTCCAGTGGCGTCGGCTCGATGTGCCCGCCCTCGATCAGCCCGCGCACGTACTGCTCGATCAACCCGTAGGCGAACTTGTTCTCCAGCTCCTCCCAGCGCGCCCATCCCAGCGCGATCGGCGCCTCCTGCCACACGACCCGCCCGTAGACCGGGTCGGCGCAGATGTCGAGGAAGGTGTCGAGGGCGAACAACGCGCTCTGCCACGCGTCGGCACCCCTGGCGCCCGCCTCGGCCGACCGCTCGACGGCCTCGGTCTCCAGCTTCTCGAAGACCGCCTCGAACAGCGCCTTCTTGCTGCTGAAGTGGTGGTACACGGCGCCGCGCGTGGCCTGGATGTCCCCGGCGACGTCCTCCAGCGCGGTGCCAGCGAACCCCAGCTCGGCGAAGCGGCGGGTGGCCGCGTCCAGGAGCGCCGCCCTGGTCGCCTCCGAGAACTGGTCGCGCCTGCTCTTCACGGTTGACATGCACTGAGTATTGCACATACGCTGTGTATGTTACCAACGCGGAGTAGGTGAGATGCCATGTCAGGGGCCTGGGAGCGGACGCATCGGCGGTACGACCTCGTGCACACGGTGCTCGACGAGGTGGCGAAGTCTGGTTGGCCGGTGGTGCCGGTCGCGCTGCGGGAAGAGATCGACGAGGTCTTCGGCGACTTCGGCACGTTCCTGCGCGACGTGCAGCGCCGCTGGTACCAGACGTTCGACGCGCGACTCGACGACCTGCTGGAGAACCCGCCGGACGACCTCGGCGGCGCGGTGCGCGACCTGTGGCAGGACCTCGACCGCGACCAGGTCGCGGCGCGAGTCCTCCTCGACGGGCACGCTGCGCACCCCGCGCTCGTCGCCGGCGACGCCGGCCACCGCCGCTCGCTGCTCACCGCGACCGGCGTCGACCAGACCGACCTGCGCACCCCCGCCGTGCCGTCGCGCGGGATCAAGCCGGCGCGGTGGTGGCGGCGTGGGGTCGCGCTGAGCCGCTCGACCGCCTGAGCAGGGGAGCGTCGTGACCGAGACAGAGCTGCTCTACAACCCGTTCTTACCCGGCTTCACCGACGACCCGTACCCGCACTACCGACGCATGCGGGACACGGACCCGGTGCACGAGCACCCGCTGGGCTTCTGGTTCGTCTCGCAGTACGACGACGTCGCGGCGCTCCTGCGGTCCGGGCTGTCGGTGGAGGACCGCAACCTCGCCGACGGCCCGGTCGCCGACCAGTACCGGGCGCTGAACGACACCGGCGGCGGCGTGATGGACCTGTCGATGCTCGAACGCGACCCGCCCGACCACACCCGGCTGCGCAAGCTGGTCACGAAGGTGTTCACGGTGCGCGCGATCGCCGCGCTGGAGCCGATGGTGACCAGGTTGGTCGACGATTCGCTGGACCGGATCGCCGACGGCGGTCAGGTCGACCTCATCGAGGAGCTGGCGTTCCCGCTGCCGTTCGCGGTGATCTCGGAGATGCTCGGCACGCCGCCGACCGACCACGTCCGGCTACGCGAGCTGTCCGGCACGCTGGTCCGCTCGCTCGAGGTGGTCACCGACCCCGAGCTGCTGCGTGCGATCTCGGCGGCCGAGGTCGAGCTGTCGGAGATGATGCGCGACATCATCGCGTGGAAGCGGGACAACCCCGCCGACGACCTGCTCACGGCGCTCATCGCCGCCGAGCACGACGGCGACCAGCTGAGCGACGAGGAGCTGGTGGCGCAGGTGCTGCTGCTGTACGTCGCCGGCCACGAGACCACGGTCAACCTGATCGGCAACGGCGTCCTGGCACTGCTGGGAAACCCGGACCAGCTGTCGCTACTGCGTGCCCGCCCAGACCTCGCGGGCAACGCGGTGGAGGAGTTCCTGCGCTACGACAGCCCGGTGCAGCAGTCCCGCCGGATCAGCGTCGCGCCGCACACCATGCGCGACCGCGAGATCCCCGCCGGCGCGTTCGTGGTGGCCTGTCTCGCCTCGGCCAACCGCGACGAACGCCGCTGGGGGCCGGACGCGGACCTGCTGCGCATCGACCGCGCGGACGCGCGGGCGCACGCGAGCTTCGGCGCCGGCCCGCACCACTGCCTCGGCGCGGCACTGGCCCGCCTCGAAGGCCGCCTCGCGATCGGCCGCCTGGTCGACCGTTTCCCGAACCTGGCCAAGAACGGCCCGGTCGAGTGGAACGGCCGACTGAACCTACGCGGCGCGGCGAAACTCCCGATCACGACCTAACCCGCGAGTCGCAGTTTCAGGACCCGCGAGTTGCGGTTTCAGGACCCGCGAGTTGCGGTTTCGGGACCGGCGAGTTGCGGTTTCGGGACCGGCGAGTCGCGCGGTCACGTCACTACGTCGCGGCGCGGACCAGGCCCGACTCGTACGCGGCGATGACGAGCTGGGCGCGGTCCCGCGCGTCCAGCTTCGTCAGCAGCCTGCTCACGTAGGTCTTCGCGGTGAGTGGGCTGATCACCAGCCGCTCCGCCAGCTCCGCGTTGTTCAACCCGCGCCCGATCAGCGTCAGCACCTCCCGCTCCCGGTCGGTCAGCGCCGCGAGCGCGCCGGGCGCCGGCCCGGCCGGGTCGGGCTGCCGCAGCACCCGCCCGATCAACGCCTGCGTCGCGCCAGGGGACAGCAGCGCCTCGCCGCCCGCGACGGTCCGGATCGCGGCCAGCAGGTTCGCCGGCTTCGTGTCCTTCACGAGGAACCCGCTCGCACCCGCCCGCAGCGCCGCGACCACGTTGTCGTCGCTCTCGAACGTCGTCAGTATCAGCACCCGCACGCCCGCGAGGCCCTCGTCGGCCGCGATCGTCGCGGTCGCCGAGATCCCGTCGACACCGGGCATCCGGATGTCCATCACCACGACGTCGGCCGTGGCGTCCCGCGCCAGCCGCACCGCCTCCGCGCCGTCCGCCGCCTCGCCGACGACGTCCATGTCCGGCGCCGACCGGACCAGCATCGCGAACGCGCTGCGCACCAGCCCCTGGTCATCGGCCAACACCACCCTGATCACGCGGGCACCGTCGCCACCACTCGAAACCCACCCTCCGGCGCGTTGCCGACGTCGAGCCGCCCGCCAAGCGCGTGCGCCCGTTCGATCATGCCCACGATGCCGTACCCGCCGCGTCCGTCGCCGTCCGCCACACCCCGGCCGTCGTCGGTGACCTCCAGCCGGATCTCGGCGTCGGCGTAGTCGACCAGCACCCGCGCCGACCGCGCGCCCGCGTGCTTCACGACGTTGGTCAGCGCCTCCTGCGCGATCCGGTACAGCGTGACCTCGACGCCGGACCCGAGCGGCCGGCGCGCGCCCCGCGTCTCGACGTCCACCGACACCCCGGCCGCGTCGGTCGCCGACGCGAGGTCGGCCAGCCGGTCGAGGCAGGGCGTCGGCTGCCGGTCGACGTCGATATCGTTGCCCCGCAACAGGTCCAGTGTCGTCCGCCGCTGCTCGCGTCCGCGACCGTGTGCAGCGACGCCGCGATCGGCGCGAGCGACGGGTCGTCGGCACGCTCGTCGAGCAGGTGCGCGGCGACCGCGGCGTGCGAGTTGATCACCATGATGTTGTGCGCCAGCACGTCGTGCAGGTCGCGGGCGATCCGCAGCCGCTCCTCGACGACCCGCCGCTCGGTCGACTCCGCGAGGTAGGCCCGATGGATGCGCACCGCCTGCCCGGTCACCAGCGCGACGAGGAACCAGCCGAGCGGACTGATCACCTCGACGCCCGGCGGCCCATCCTGCGTCAGCCCGACGGTGAGCAGCACCGCGAGCGAGGTCAGGCCGACCGCGACGAGCGCCCACAGCCGCGATGTGCTGGCCGACACCGTGTAGATCAGCACGACCGCGACCGGCAGCGACGCCTCGTGCGCGTAGTCCAGCGCGTGGTAGACGACCTCCACCGGCACACACATCGCCAGCGCCAGCACCGGATGTCGCCGCCGCACCAGGACCGGCAGCGTGGACAGCACGATCAGCACCACACCGAACGTGTCGACCCGGTTGCCCTCGATCCAGTGCGGCGGCAGCACGAGGACGGCGAACAGGGTCACGACCAGTAGCGCCGCGGTCAGCAGCACGTCCGACGTGCCGATGCCGACCCGCCGCGCGACCGTGTTCGCCGTCCTCATCGCTCAGCTCCGTCCAGCGGTGACCGGCGCCGGCTCGCCAGGGGCCGGCGTCCGCGTGCGGCCCGGCCACCACAGCCACCGCCGCAGACCCACGATCAGCGGCGCCACCAGCGCGGGCGCCACGAGGAGAGTCTGCAACAGAACCCCGATCGCGACCACCACGCCGATCTCGACCATCGGCACGAACGGCAGCGACGCGAGCACCCCGAACGTCGCGGCCAGCACCAGCCCGGCCGACGCGATCACCGGCCCGGTCGCCGCGACGGCCCGCCTGGTGGCCACCTCGGTGCCCAGCTCGCCGCGGTCCTCGGCGATCCGCGCCACCAGGAAGATCGCGTAGTCCACCCCGAACGCAACCAGGAACACGAACGCCAGCACCGGCATCGTCGGCTCGGCGCCCGCGAACCCGAGCACGCCGTCGAACACCAGCGTCCCGAGCCCGAGCGCCGCCAGGTAGGACAGCACCACCGCGCCGACCACCAGCAGCGACGCGACCAGCGCCCGCAGCAGCACGAACAGCACCAGCAGGACGACGCCCAGCACGATCGGGAGCACGAGCCAGGTGTCCCGCGCGGCGGCGTCCTCGATGTCGACCCGCTCCGCGCCCTCGCCGCCGACCAGCGCGGCGGCGGGCAGCTCGGCACGCAGCCGCGTGATGACACCGGCCTCCCGGTCGCTGTCCGGCTCGGCGGCCGGCACCACGTCGACGAGCGTCCAGCCGTTGCCCTCGCGACCGGTCGTCACGTCCGCGACGCCGTCGACCCGGCCGGCGGCGGCCACGGTCTCGGCGGCCCGGTCGGTCGGCGTCGCGACGGTCAGCGGCCGGCCGCCCTGCCCGGGGTAGGCCTTCTCGAGGGTGGCGAAGCCGGTGACGGACTCCGGGGTGGCGGTGAACGAGTCGGCTTGCCGTAGGTCGGTGGACAGGCTCGCGATGCCGATGCCCAGCGCGCCGAGCACGACCGCGGTGACCGCGGCGGTCCGCACCGGCCGGGCGAGCGCCCGCTCCCAGACAGCGCGGCGGGCCGGGGGCGTGCTGCCGAGTGCGGGCACCCGAGGCCAGAACACCTTGCGCCCCAACGAGACCAGGACCGCAGGGAAGAGCGTGAGCATGGTCAGGAGGGTGGCCACGATGCCGACCGCGCCGATCACACCGACGCCGGAGATGTCGTTCATCTCGGCGACGAACAGGCACGCGAGTCCGAGCGTCACCGTGGAGCCGGACGCGAGGATCGCCGGGCCGACGCCCCGCAGCGCCGCGCGCATGGCCGCGTGCACGTCGCCGTAGCGGCGCAGTTGTTCCCGGTATCGCGCGACCAGGAGCAATGCGTAGTCCGTGCCCGCGCCGAACACCATCACGATCATGATCGACGAGCTCTGCGTGCTGACCGTGATGTCGAACGCGCTGGCCACCACATACACGGCCGCCATCGACAGGAACGCGGCCACGCCGACGGTCGCCAGCGGCACCAGCCACAGGAACGGGCTGCGATAGGTCAGGATCAGCAGCAGCGCCACGACGAGGACGGTGACGAGCATCAGCGTCGTGTCGATGCCCTCGAAGACGGCGCTGACGTCGTTCCCGATCGCCGTCGACCCGGTGACCTCTGTGGACAGTCCCGCCGGGCTGTCGTCGGTCACCGCGCGCACCCGCTCGACGAACGCCGCCGTGGCGTCCTCGTCGCCGGCCGCCGGCTGGCTGACCGAGTACATCAGTGCCGTGCCGTCCTTCGAGGGGACCGGCGGCATGTCGACGGTGAACTCCCGCGCGAGCGTGTCGTGCTGGCTGGTCGCGGCCCGCGTGTCCCGCTCGGTCAGGCCGCCGTCGCGGTGGTAGACGACGAGCAGCTCGTCGGTGTCCGAGCCGGGGACCCGGTTGCCGATGTCATGCACGCGCGTCGACTCGGCGCCGGCCGGCAGCCGGTCGGTCGCGTCGTCGCTCTGCACCGAGTCCATCGAGGCCGCGAGGGGGAAGGCCGCCACCAGCAGCACGACCCATAACGCCATGGTGACCCATTTGCTGCGATGCCCGGCGGGCAACGTGAACATGGCCGTACCTCCGTGTGTTGTGGTGTGCACACGGTGGCTTTCCGACCGGGGTCGAGGCGTCCGGCCGAGGTGGACAGTTGGCCGTACTCCCGTGGTTGACCTCGTTGTCTACTTCGGCGCCTCCGCACAGGGCAGGACCTCGACCTGGTCGCTGTGCGCCACGTGGAGCTCGCCCTCGAGCGCGTCCGCGTCGACGCCCTCGACGGGCCGCACGTCCACCGAGGCCGGTATCGCGTCGGGACCGGTGTTCTCCAGCAGCTCGGGGTCGTCCTTGAAGACCTCCTTGAACCTCTCGTAGTTGTCCGCCTTCGTGTGGGTCGCGATCGAGGCGACCCTCGGGATCTCCCGCAGCGCCTCCGCGCCGACGGACATCTCCTCGTCGGTGCCGAAGGAGACGACCACCTGCTCGCAGGCAGGCCGGGCCGGCGGCGCGCCCTCGGCCGGCCGCGCGTCCCGCACCGTGGACCCGGAGTCCGCGTTGAGCACGACGACCAGCGTGACGACCGCGACCGCGGCGACCACCACGGCGACCGGCGCCCACAGCCATATCCGTGTCCTCATGTGCTCGGCCTCCGTTTCGCGGCGGCGGCCATGAGGCCGGTGAGGAACACGTCCATGGCGAAGTCGAACCGCTCTTCCGCCGAGGCCTCCGACAGCACCCGCCCGACGCTGAGCAGGTTGGGGAACCGCTCCGGCCGCGACGCCATGTACGCCCCGATCTCCTGGCTGCGCGCGACGACCGCGTCCCGGTCGAGCTCACCGGTCTTCGCGGCGCCGATCTCGAACGCGAACGCCGAGCACCACAGCGACAGTGTGTCGAAGGCGAACACCGCGACCCGGTCGGGCAGGCCGCCTGCGCGCAGCACCGCGAGCACCGCCTCGCCGTAGACCAGCGCGTTGGGCCCGGTGGGCACGACCGTCTCCAGACCGACGCGGGCGATGCCCGGGTAGGACGTGAGCATCGCCAGCTGTGCCCGCGCCATCCCGAGGATCTGCTCCTGCCAGATGTTCGGGTCGGGTTCGGGGCGCGGTAATCGGCCGAGGAGCCGGTCGAGCATCAGCTCATGCAGCTCCTCCTTGTTGCTGACGTGCGCGTACAGCGACGCCGGTCCGGTGCCGAGCCGCTGTGCCACCTGTCGCATGGAAACGGTGTCCAGGCTGCCCTTGCCCAGCAGGTCGAGCGCCGTGTCGACGATCAGATCCTGGTTCAGCGCGCGCCGCCGCGCGGCCGTCCTGGCGCCCGGCCATTCGACCTCCACCCGCCCACCTCCCTCATCAACGAACACTGTACTTGACACGAACAACGTTCGCGCGTAGAACGGTGTTCGACGCACGAACACCGTTCGCGAAGGGGTTTGGAATGAACGAGGAGCGGTACCCGGTTCTGGTGGTCGGCGCGGGCCTCGCCGGCCTGTCGGCGGCGATGTTCCTCGGCGTGCACGGCGTGCGGGCCCTGGTCGTCGAACGGCATCCGACCACGTCGATCTACCCGAAAGCACGCGGGCAGTTCCCGCACACGATGGAGGCGCTCCGCGTCGCGGGCGTGGACAGACGCATGGTCGAGGTGAGCCCGCCGGAGTCCGGCTTTCGCATCGTGGTGGCGGAGAGCGTCACGGGCCGCGTGTTCCACGACATGCTGGTCGGCGACGGCCCGGACCTGAGCGCCCTGTCCCCGGCCGGTTGGGCGAACGCCAGCCAGGAGCGGGCAGAACCGATCCTCGCGGAGAGGGCGCGGGAACTTGGCGCGGAACTGAGTTTCGCGACGGAGTTGGTGTCGTTCACGCAGGACGCGAAGGGCGTGTCCGCGGTGCTGAGGGACCAGGAAGGCACGACCACGGTCCGCGCGGACTACCTGGTGGCGGCGGACGGTCACAGGAGCCCGATCCGGGAGGCGCTGGGCATAGGCACCCACGGCAGGGGCGAGCTGAGCCGCTCGGTGGGCATCGTCTTCGAAGCGGATCTGGGCAGAAGCGGCTTCGCCCTGTACTACCTGCAGAACCCGAGCCTGCCGGGCAACGCGGGCGTCGTGGTCAGCACGGACGAGCCGAACAGGTACGCCCTGTCGGTCGGCTACGCGGAAAACCTGTCCGAGGAGGACTGGCGAGAACTGATCCGCACGGCGACCGGAGTCCCGAACCTGGACCCGGTGCTGGTGACCGACGGCGTGACGAACGGCCACACCGCCGTGCGGGTGGCGGACCGCTTTTCCGAAGGCAGAACACACCTGATCGGCGACGCGGCAAGGGTCATGCCCCCGACCGGCGGCTTCGGCGGAAACACAGCCATCCTCGACGGCTACTACCTGGCGTGGAAGCTGGCCATGGTGGTGAAAGCCGAAGCCGGCGAAGCACTTCTGAACAGCCACGACCCGGAACGCCGCCCGTACGCGGACATACTGGTGGAGCAGCAGTACACGGCCTTCGTGCAGAGAATGCGCCCGGACCTGGCCACCGACGACACGCTGGCACCCCCGCTGGACCCGGTGTCCACCCTCTTCTTCGGCTACCGCCACCTCTCGGAAGCGGTGTTACAAGACCCAACAGACGACGGCAACCCACTGGAAAACCCGGAACAACCCACCGGCCGCCCAGGCTCGCGTGCGCCACACGTCCCGCTGCGGCACAACGGAAACACGATGTCCACGAGGGACCTGTTCGGCAAGGAGTTCGTGCTGCTCACGAGCTCTCCGTCCGACAAGTGGGCGGTCCCGGGCATTCGAACTCACCGGATCGGTCGCGACTACGAGGACGTCGCGGGGACCTTCGAGGAGAAGTACGGCCTGACGCCGGACGGCGCGACGCTGGTCCGCCCGGACGGCTTCGTGGCCTGGCGGTCGGTGGACGGCGCCGGTGACGCTGCGGCGGCCCTGCGGAAGATCCTGTCCCGTGACTGAGCAGAGCTGGGCCGCCACCGGCGTGATCGAAGCCCCACCGGCCCAGGTGTGCGAGGTCTTCCTGCGGGTCGCCGAGGGCCGGGTGGGCCCGACCAACGCGGCACTCCTAAGCACGGTCCCGGGCGCAGGTCGCTTCCTGGCCGGCGCCACCCTCAGGGGCGGCCCCGACAGGTTCACCATCCACTACGGCCCGAATCCGGGTGGCACCGTCGAACGAACGGAGAACACCTTCGCCTTCCAGGGCGGCTTCAAGTTCCGCGCCGAGTACCACTTCACGTCACATGAGAAAGGCACGCTGCTGACATATCGCGCGGTGAACGTCGCGCCCCCGTCCCACCGCGACAAACGGTTGGTCCGACTCCAGTTCCGGCTCGCCGGCCGACTGAAGGTCGGCTTACGCGGCACCCTGCGTCGCATCGGCCGTCGCCTGAACTGCCGTGCCTACCCGGCACGTGAACTACATGGTGGTGAGAACGAGCTGCACAAGGCGTTCGCCGACCGCCGCATGAACCAGGTGTGGTTCGAGTCGGCGGGTTCTCCCGATCTTCACGACGTTCTCGCCGAAGGCGCCGACGTTGCTGATGACGTACACGTAGCCCGCACGATGTTGGTGATGCTGGGTCGCTCGGACTCCGGTTGGATGAGTCCGCTCGGCTCAATCAGGTGCCGGTCGCGCGGCCATTCGACACCGCTTCGACCACTTGCTTCGCGCACCTCCGTAAACTCGTGGTGAGGACGGGAGGTGACCAGGTGGCGAGCTCGGACGAGCGGCGGTTCGCGGTGCTGCGCGCGATCGTGGCGGACTATGTCTCCAGCCAGGAGCCGGTCGCCTCCAAGGCGATCGTCGAGCGGCACAACCTGGGGGTTTCCAGCGCCACGGTCCGCAACGACATGGCGTCCCTCGAGGAGGACGGCTACATCGCGCAGCCGCACACCAGCGCCGGTCGCATCCCGACCGACAAGGGGTACCGGCTGTTCGTCGACCGGCTGTCCGACGTCAAACCGCTGTCGGGGGCTGAGCGGCGGGCGATCCGCTCGTTCCTGGAGGGCGCGATCGACCTGGACGACGTCATGCGGCGCAGCGTCCGGATGCTCGCTCAGCTGACCCGGCAGGTCGCGGTCATCCAGTACCCGACGCTGACGCACTCGACGGTGCGCCACATCGAGCTGGTGCAGCTGACGCCCGCGCGCCTGATGCTGGTCCTGATCACCGACAACGGGCGCGTCGACCAGCGAACCATCGACCTCGGCGACGTGATCACCGACGAGACCGTCTCCCGGCTGCGGACCATGCTGAACTCGACGCTCGTCGACCACCGGTTGACCGAGGCCGCGGTCAAGGTCAGCGACCTGATGGAGGAGGCGCCCACCGAGCTGCGGGACGCGATGACCCGGCTCGCGACGGTGCTGATCGAGTCGCTGGTCGAGCACCCGGAGGAACGCCTGGTCCTCGGCGGCACGGCGAACCTCACACGCAACGTGGCCGACTTCCCCGGGTCGCTGCGCCAGGTCCTCGAAGCACTCGAGGAACAGGTGGTGGTGCTGAAGCTGTTCGCCGCCGCGAGCACACCTGGCACCATTACGGTGCGGATCGGGGAGGAGAACGAGGCGGCGGAGATGCGTAGCACCTCGGTCGTCTCCATCGGCTACGGCCCGCAACAGACATTGCTCGGCGGCATGGGCGTCGTTGGACCGACCCGGATGGACTATCCGGGCACGATCGCGGCGGTGCGCGCGGTCGCCAACTACGTGGGAGACATTCTGACCGGGCGATGACGCCCGGCACGGACAGGCAGGACAGTGCGACACCCCGGGGCGTGCTCCGGGGCCGAACGACGGGAACACGGTGGCGAGGGACTACTACGGCACTCTCGGAGTGCGGCAGGACGCGACATCCGACGAGATCAAGCGTGCCTACCGCAAGCTCGCGCGCGAGCTGCATCCGGACGTCAACCCGGAGGAGGCCGCCCAGGAGAAATTCCGCGAGGTCACCGCGGCCTACGAGGTTCTCTCCGATCCGCAGAAGCGCAAGATCGTCGACATGGGCGGCGATCCGCTCGGCAACGGCGGCGGCGGGAGCGGCGGGCGCGACCCGTTCGCGGGCTTCGGGCTCGGCGACATCATGGACGCGTTCTTCGGCGGCGCCGCGGGCGGCGGGCGGGGCCCGCGCAGCCGGGTGCAGCCCGGCTCCGACGCGCTCATCCGCATCGAGCTGAGTCTCGAGGAGTGCAACACCGGCGTCACCCGCGAGCTGACCGTCGACACGGCCGTCCTGTGCGACGCCTGCCGCGGCGGCGGCGCGGCCGACGGCACGTCCGCCCAGGTCTGCGACACCTGCGCGGGCCGGGGCGAGATCCAGTCGGTGCAGCGCTCGTTCCTCGGCCAGGTCGTCACCGCACGTCCGTGCCCGGTCTGCCGCGGCGTCGGCGAGGTCATCGCCGACCCGTGCCGTCAGTGCGGCGGCGACGGCCGCGTCCGCGCCCGCCGCACGATCACCGCGAAGGTCCCGCCGGGTGTCGCGGACGGCATGCGGGTCCGGCTGTCCGGGCAGGGCGAGGTCGGCCCCGGCGGCGGCCCAGCCGGCGACCTGTACGTCGAGGTCGTCGAGCAGCCGCACGCCACGTTCGAGCGAAACGGCGCCGACCTGCACTGCACGGTCCGCATCCCCATGACCACCGCCGCGCTCGGCGCGGCGCTGCCGCTCGACACTCTCGACGACACCGTCGAGCTGGAGCTCGACCCGGGCACCCAGCCGAACACGGAGCTGCTGCTCACCGGGCACGGCCTGCCGCGGCTGCGGTCCTCCGGCCGGGTCGACGGCCGCGGCGACCTGCACGTGCACGTCGAGGTCGAGATCCCCGGCAAGCTCGACGCGCGGCAGACCGAGCTGCTCCGCGAGCTGGCCAACCTGCGGGGCGAGGAGGAGCAGATCGTCGCTGCCGCCAACGGCCGGGGCGGCCTGTTCTCCCGGCTGCGCTCGCGCCACCGTTGAGCGACACCGCACCCGTCTTTCTCGTCGACGAGGTCCCGTCGGGCGACCACACGGTGCTCGACGGGCCGGAGGGCCGGCACGCCGCCGGCGTCCGCCGCCTGACCGCAGGCGAGGAGCTGGTGATCTCCGACGGCAGGGGAGCGGCAGCCGCGTGTGTCGTTGAAACGGTTCACGGCAAGGATTCCCTGGCGCTGCGCATCGACCGGCGATGGACGCGACCCCAGCCACAGCTCCGAATCGTGCTTGCGCAGGCTCTGATCAAGGGCGACCGGGGCGAGCTGGCCGTCGAGCTGGCGACCGAGACCGGCGTGGACGCGATCGTGCCGTGGCGGGCCGCGCGCAGCATCGTCAAGTGGGACGACGGCCCGCGCGGCGCCAAGGCACTGGCCCGCTGGCAGAGCACCGCCCGCGAGGCCGCCAAACAGTCCCGCCGCGCGTGGGTCCCGATCGTCGCCGAGCCCGTCAACACCCGTCAACTCGCCGACGTCGTAACGAAAAGCGCGGCGGCCGTCGTCCTCGACGCGGCCGCGCGGACCGGCCTTGGTGATCTTGAACTGCCGGCCGAAGGTGATCTTGTACTCGTGGTCGGGCCGGAGGGAGGAATTTCCGAGAGCGAGTCCGCGACCCTCCGCTCGGCAGGTGCGCAGGTAGCGAGGCTGGGGCCCACGGTTCTCCGTGCTTCCACCGCCGCGGCGGTCGCTATAGCCGCGCTTGGAGTCCTCACTCCACGCTGGCGCTGAGCGTGCACAACGGTCTACTCTTTGCACAGCAACGCGCTTAAACGATAGGCGCGACGTGGCAGAGCTACCGCCGGGCACCTCCCCCCTCGGTCCGGCGGCGCCGCGTCGCGGTGGAGCGACCCCCAGGCTTCACCGCGACGCGGCATCCCTTTCTCCAGGCCTCGGTCGGTCTCACATTTGGACGCGGAAACCGCGCACCGTCGCGCCAGCAGACCGCCCGCAGTACGGTGCATCCCGTGGCAGGTAAGAGCACTCCCTACGAGGAGCTCGAGGTCGGACACCGGGTCGTGCGGATCAGCAACCCCGACCGCGTGTACTTCCCGACGCGCAAGGAGACCAAGCTCGACCTGGCCCGCTACTACCTCGCGGTCGGCGACGGCATCGTCAACGCCCTGCGCGAACGCCCGTGCATGATGCATCGCTTCCCCGACGGCGTATCCGGCGAGAAGGTGCACCAGAAGCGGCTGCCGCGCGGCGCGCCGCCGTGGGTCGAGACCGTGCGCGTCCACTTCCCCCGCTACGGCCGGCACGCCGACGAGCTGTGCGTCACCGAGCTGGCCAGCGTCATCTGGTCGGTCCAGATGTCCTGTGTGGAGTTCCACCCGTGGAACTCCCGCCGCGCCGACACCGAGAAGCCCGACGAGTGGCGGATCGACCTCGATCCCATGCCCGACGCGACTTTCGACACCGTCCGCAAGGTCGCCGGCGTCGTCCAGGAGGTCCTCGCGGAGCTCGGCGCAACCGGCTACCCCAAGACCTCCGGCAACAAGGGCCTGCACGTCTACGTCCGGATCGAGCCCAACTGGGGCTTCGGCGACGTGCGGCGGGCCGCGCACGCCTTCGCGCGGGAGGTCGAGCGGCGCGCCGACGACCTCGTCGACCTCACGTGGTGGCGCAAGGACCGGGACCCCAGCACCGTGTTCGTCGACTTCAACCAGAACGCGCGCGACCACACGATCCGCGGCGCCTACTCCGTGATCGGCGTGCCGGAGGCCCGCGTCTCCACCCCCATCCGCTGGGACGAGGTGGCCGACGTCGACCCGCGCGACTTCACCATCGCCACCGTGCCGGCGCGGTACGCCGAGCTCGGCGACCTGCACGCCGATATCGACGACCACCCGTACTCGCTGGAGCGGCTCCTCGAATGGGCGGACCGGGACCAGGCCGAGGGGCAGGAGATCCCCGACCTCGACGAGACCGATTAGCCTGCACGCATGTCAGCAGCCGACTGCCTGTTCTGCAAGATCGTCGCCGGGGACATCCCGGCCACCGTGGTGCACGAGACCGAGACCACGCTCGCCTTCCGGGACCTCAACCCGCAGTCCGCCGTGCACGTGCTGGTGGTCCCGCGCACCCACTACGAGGACGCGGAAGAGCTGGCCAAGGCCGACCCGCAGGTGCTGGCCGACGTGCTCACCACCGCCGCCGAGGTCGCCCGCCGCGAGGGTATCGACCAGACGGGGTACCGGGTCGTGTTCAACACCGGCGAGCACGCGGGGCGGACCGTCTTCCACGCGCATCTGCACGTGCTCGGCGGCGAGCGGCTCGGGTTGTTCGGGCGCCCCACCGGCTGAGCACCGGGAACGTCGATGCGAACTGTCGGTGGGGGCGACTAGCATCAATGCGGACAAGCACGGCACTAGTTGGCGCGTAGGCGCAGAAGGCAGGACCGAGAGCACGTGACCGGTACCGCACGGGGCAACGCGGACCAGACGGCCGCCCCCACTTCTGCACCCACACCAGCCGACCCGGCCCAGTCCCGGTTCAACGTTCCCGACGATGCGGTCCTTGCCCTGCTCGGGTCCCGCGACGAGAACCTCCGGGTCGCCGAGGAACTGCTCGACGCCGACATCCACGTACGGGGCAACGAGGTCACCCTGTCCGGGCCGCCCAGCGACGTCGCGTTCGCCGAGCGGGTCTTCGCCGAGCTGGTCACCCTCGCCAGCCGCGGCCAGCAGCTCGGGCCCGACGCCGTGCGCCGGACCGTCGCCATGCTGTCCGCCGGCTCCGCCGAGTCGCCCGCCGAGGTGCTGAGCCTCGACATCGTGTCCCGGCGCGGCCGCACGATCCGGCCCAAGACGCTCAACCAGAAGCGCTACGTCGACGCGATCGACACGCACACGGTCGTGTTCTGCATCGGCCCGGCCGGCACCGGCAAGACCTACCTGGCCATGGCCAAGGCGGTTCAGGCGCTGCAGTCCAAGCAGGTCAACCGGATCATCCTCACCCGCCCTGCCGTCGAGGCGGGGGAGCGGCTCGGGTTCCTGCCCGGGACGCTCTACGAGAAGATCGACCCGTACCTGCGGCCGCTGTACGACGCGCTGCACGACATGGTCGACCCGGAGTCGATCCCGAGGCTCATACAGGCCGGCACCATCGAGGTCGCGCCGCTCGCGTACATGCGCGGCCGCTCCCTCAACGACGCGTTCATCATTCTCGACGAGGCACAGAACACCTCGCCGGAGCAGATGAAGATGTTCCTCACCCGCCTCGGGTTCGGCTCCAAGATCGTCGTCACCGGCGACGTCACGCAGGTCGACCTGCCGGGCGGCACCCAGAGCGGGCTGCGGGTCGTGCAGGGCATCCTCGACGGCCTCGACGACGTCCACTTCTCGACGCTGAGCAGCAGCGACGTGGTCCGCCACAAGCTGGTCGGCGACATCGTGGACGCCTACGACCGGTGGTCGGCGATCCACGAGAACGACCAGGACCAGCGCCGCTCGGGTCCGCGCGGGCAGGCACGGCGAGGGCGTTAAAAGTCATGAGTATTGAGATCGCCAACGAGTCGGGCGTGGCGGTTGACGAGCCGTCGATAGTCGCCGCCGCTCGGTTCGCCCTGGACCGCATGCAGGTCAGCCGCCTCGCGGAGCTGTCGGTGCTGCTCGTCGGCCTCGACGAGATGGCCGACCTGCACGAGCGCTACCTCGACCTGCCGGGGCCGACGGACGTCATGGCGTTCCCCATGGACGAGCTCGAGTCGGCGCGCCGGCCCGACGCGCCCGATCCGGGGCCGACGCTGCTCGGCGACCTCGTGCTGTGCCCGAGGTTCGCCCGCGACCAGGCCCGCAAGGCCGGTCATTCGCTGATGGACGAGCTGCACCTGCTCACCGTGCATGGCGTCCTGCACCTGCTCGGCTACGACCACGCCGAATCGGCCGAGGAACGCGAGATGTTCACGCTGCAGAAGCGGATCCTCGCCGACTTCAAGACCGAGCGCACCGCCGCCCAACGCCGCGTCGCACAGCGCCGCGAGGACGACAAGCTGCTCGGCGCGGCCGGGCTCGCCGCGCCGGAGCGCCCGGCCGACCCGGAAAGCAAAGCCGAATAACCCTCGGGGGACGAAGTGGCCAGCTCCGCGGGACAACTCGTGATCGCGGTACTCCTGGTGATCGCGGCCGGCCTGTTCGCGTGCGCCGACGCCGCGCTGTCGGCCGTGTCGCGCGCCCGCGTCGACGGGCTCGCGCGCGCCGGTCGCACGGGCGCAAGACAGCTGCTCGCGGTCGTGGCGGAGCGGCCGAGGCACATCAACCTGCTGCTACTGCTGCGTCTCGGCTGCGAGCTGGCGGCGACGGTGCTGGTCACGGTCGCGTTCATGCGGATCATCGACTCGAACTGGGTCGCGGGGGTCGTCGCCGCGGTCAGCATGATCGTCGTGTCGTATGTGCTGGTCGGTGTCGGACCGCGCACGCTCGGCCGCCAGCACCCGTACTCCGTCGGTCTGATCGCCGCCGGTCCGGTGCGGGCCCTCGGCACGGTGCTCGGTCCGCTGTCCCGGCTCCTGATCGTCATCGGTAACGCCATCACGCCGGGCCGCGGCTTCCGCGAGGGCCCGTTCTCCTCCGAGGTCGAGCTGCGCGAGCTGGTCGACATGGCGCAGGAGAGCGGCGTCGTCGACGCCGGCGAGCGCGAGATGATCCACTCGGTGTTCGAGCTGCGCGGCACGCTCGCGCGCGAGGTCATGGTGCCGCGCACCGAGATGGTGTGGATCGAGCAGACCAAGTCGGTGCGCCAGGCGCTCGCGCTGTCGCTGCGCACCGGCTACACGCGGCTGCCGGTGATCGGCGAGAGCGTCGACGAGGTGGTCGGCGTCGTGAACCTGAAGGATCTGGTCAAGGCGACCGTCGACCCGGAGCGGAACGGTCGGGACGACCGCTGGCCCACGGTCGACGAGCTGATGGGCGAGGCCACGTTCGTGCCGGACACCAAGCGGCTCGACGACCTGCTGCGGGAGATGCAGCTGTCCCGCAACCACCTGGCCATCGCCGTGGACGAGTACGGCGGCACCGCCGGCCTGCTGACCATCGAGGACATCCTCGAGGAGATCGTCGGGGAGATCACCGACGAGTCCGACACGGACGACCGGCCGCCGGTGGAGCACCTCGACGACGGCGCGGTGCGGGTCAGCTCGCGGCTGCCCGTCGAGGACCTCGGCGAGCTGTTCGGCATCGACCTGGACGACTCCGAGGTGGAGACCGTCGGCGGCCTGCTCGCGCAGCGGCTCGGCCGGGTGCCGCTGCCCGGCACCGAGGCGGAGATCTTGGGGCTGCGGCTGCGCGCCGAGGGCGGCAAGGACGGGCGCGGCCGGATGCGGATCACCTCGGTGGTGGTGCGCGGGGTGCCCGCCGAGAGCGAACCAGAGCTGAGAAGGAGCGAGCGTGGCTGACCTCGACCCCGAGGACGCGAAGCTGATCACCCTGGCCCGTTCGGCCAGGGCCCGCACCGGCGCGGCCGAGGGCGCGGCGGTCCGCGACGAGACCGGCCGCACCTACCTCGCGGCGACCGTCGAGCTGCCGTCGCTGCGGTTGACGGCCCTGCAGGCCGCGGTGGCCGCCGCGGTGTCGAGCGGCGCGTCCGGCATCGAGGCGGCCGCGGTCGTCACGGAGTCGGGTTCGGTGGACGCGGCGGCTGTGCGGGACCTGTCGTCGGACGCGCCGGTGCTGGTCGCCGACCAGGCCGGCAACGTGCGCTGAGACCAACGTTGCGACAATGACCCGGTGACCACTCCGGACGTTCGGCACCGCTCAGGGTTCGCCTGCTTCGTCGGCAGGCCGAACACGGGCAAGTCGACGCTGACCAACGCGCTGGTCGGCAGCAAGGTGGCGATCACCTCCAGCAAGCCGCAGACCACCCGCCACGCCATCCGCGGCATCGTCGCGCGCCCCGACGCGCAGCTGATCATCGTCGACACGCCGGGCCTGCACCGCCCGCGCACGTTGCTGGGGCAGCGACTGAACGACGTCGTGCGCGCCACGTGGTCGGAGGTCGACGTCGTCGGCTTCTGCGTGCCGGCCAACGAGAAGATCGGCCCCGGCGACAAGTTCATCGCCGCCGAGCTGGTGAAGCTGTCCCGGCACACCCCGATCGTCGGCGTGGTGACGAAGACCGACGTCGCGACGAAGCAGCAGATCGCCGACCAGCTGATCGCGCTGCAGGACGTGATGGAGTTCGCCGACCTGATCCCGGTCTCCGCGGTCGACGGGTTCCAGGTCGACGCGCTCGCCGATGTCCTGGTGACCCGTCTGCCGGAGGGCCCGCAGCTCTACCCGGACGGCGAGCTGACCGACGAGCCGGAGGCGACGCTCATCTCCGAGCTGATCCGTGAGGCCGCGCTGGAGGGTGTCCGTGACGAGCTGCCGCACTCGATCGCGGTGACCGTCGAGGAGATCGTGGAGCGCGAGGACCGCGACGACATGCTCGACATCTACGCGAACCTGTACGTGGAGCGGGACAGCCAGAAGGGCATCGTGCTGGGCCACAAGGGCGAGCGGCTGCGGACGGTCGGTTCGACGGCGCGGCGCCAGATCGAGGCGCTGCTCGGGTCGAAGGTGTACCTGCACCTGCACATCAAGGTCGCGAAGGACTGGCAGCGCGACCCGAAACAGCTACGCAGGCTGGGCTTCTAGCCCCGAACTCGGCGCCGGTTCCGGCGTTTTGCCGGGGATAGTCGCGTGGCTCGGGGCGGGACCAGTTATGGTCCGAACGGCGCAACACCCGACATCCCTGAGGAGCCTCCCTTGAGCAGCCCGTACGGTCAGCAGCCGCCCTATGGCCAGCAGCCTGGTCAGGCGCCCTATGGCCAGCAGCCCCAGCCGTACGGTCAGCAGCCGGGTCAGCCGTACGGTCAGCCGCCCCAGCAGCCCTACGGCCAGCCGCCGCAGCAGCAGCCTTACGGTCAGCAGCCGCAGCAGCCTTACGGGCAGCCGCAGCCCTACGGTCAGCAGCCGTACGGCCAGCCGCAGCCCTACGGCGCCCCCGGCGGCGGCTATGGCGGCGGGAAGCCCAGCAACTACCTCGGCTGGGCCATCGGCTGCATCTTCCTGTTCTGGCCGGTCGCCATCCCCGCGATCATCAACGCCACCAAGGTGGATCCGGCCTGGCAGTACGGCAACCAGGCCGAGGCGCAGATGCGCTCGGAGAAGGCGAAGATGTTCTGCATGATCGCCACGGGCATCGGCGTCCTGGTGTGGATCGTCAACATCATGATCTTCGCCTCGCTCTGAGCGAACCCGCCGGGACCGGGCTCGTGTCGGTGTCGGAACTGTCGGTGTCAGGTGGGACGATGGGGGCGTGAGCCTCTACCGAGACACCGGAGTAGTGCTCCGGGTGCAGAAGCTCGGTGAGGCCGACCGCATCATCACGTTCGTCACCCAGCGACACGGCAAGGTCCGCGCGGTCGCCAAGGGGGTGCGGCGCACGACGTCGCGCCTCGGCGCCCGGGTCGAGCCCTTCGCGCACGTCGACGTCCAGTTCTACACCGGGCGGACGCTCGACGTGATCACCCAGGTGCAGACGCTCGACGCGTTCGGGGCCGGGATCATCAACGACTACCAGCGCTACACCGCCGCGTGCGCGGTCCTCGAGACGGCCGACCGGATGTCCGCAGAGGAGGGGGAACCGGTGCTCCGGCTGTACCTGCTGGTCACCGGTGCGCTCCGGGCGTTGGCCGACCGTGAGCGGGATCCCTCGCTCGTCCTCGACGCCTTCCTGCTCCGCGCGATGGCGTTCGCCGGGTGGGCGCCGGCGGTGAGCGAGTGCGCGCGCTGCAACGAACCCGGCCCGCACCGCTCGTTCAGCGTGCCGGCGGGCGGGTCGGTGTGCCCGCGCTGCCGCCCGCCCGGCGCGGCGGCGCCCGCGCCGGAGACGCTCGTCCTGATGAGCGCGCTCGCCCACGGCACGTGGGACGTCGCGGAGGCCGCGACCAGCAACGCGCGCCGCGAGGGCAGCGGGCTGATCGCGGCGTTGCTCCAGTGGCACCTCGAGCGCCAGCTGCGGTCCCTGCCGCTGGTGGAGCGTCGCGGGGTCCACACGACTCAGTAGGGTCGCACCCATGCTGCGCGGACGAGAAGGCCGACGAGAGAAGCGACGGACGATCGAGCCTCCGGCGCCGCACCCGTCCGGCGCGATCCCGCCCGCGATCCCGCCCCAGTTCGTGCCGCAGCACGTCGCGATCGTGATGGACGGCAACGGCCGCTGGGCCAACCAGCGCGGCCTGACCCGCGTCGAGGGGCACAAGCAGGGCGAGGCGGTTGTCGTCGAGGCGGCCCGCGGCTGCATCGAGCTCGGCGTCAAGTGGTTGTCGCTCTACGCGTTCTCCACCGAGAACTGGCGGCGCAGCCCCGAGGAGGTCCGTTTTCTCATGGGCTTCTCCCGCGACGTCATCCGCCGGCGCACCGACGAGCTCGCCGCCATGGGCGTGCGGGTCCGGTGGGCCGGCCGCCGGCCGCGGCTGTGGCGCAGCGTGATCTCCGAGCTGGAGTCCGCCGCGGAGCGGACCAAGGACAACGACGTGCTGAACCTCGCGATGTGCATCAACTACGGCGGTCGCGCGGAGATCGGCGACGCCGCTCGTGAGATCGCCCGCCTCGCCGCCGCGGGCGAGCTCAACCCGGAGAAGGTCACCGACCGCACCGTCGCGCGGTACCTGTACCAGCCCGAGATGCCCGATGTGGACCTGTTCATCCGCCCGTCCGGCGAACAGCGCACCTCCAACTTCATGCTGTGGCAGTCCGCCTACGCTGAGCTGGTCTTCCAGGACATCCTGTGGCCGGACTTCGACCGGCGCGACCTCTGGCGCGCCTGTGAGCAGTTCGCGCGGCGCGATCGGCGTTTCGGCGGCGCGGTAGACAGTGCGGAGGTCCGAGCCGTGACAGAAGGGGATTCATGACCCAGCAGGAAGCCGTGAGCACCGCCGATCTGCTGACGAAAGCACGCACGGCGCTCGAGACGTTCCACGACGTGCACGTCGACGACGACGGCGCGCTGACCTTCCGGCACGTCGACGTGCCGTGCGCGGTCCAGGCGATGCAGCTCGCCGAGGGCCTCACGGTGCTCAGCCTCACGTGCGTGGTCGCGTGGGACCTGCCCGACGACCCCAAGCTCGCCTCGTCCGCCGCGGAACGCGCCGGCCAGGGGCTGTTCGGCACGCTCGGGGTGGTCCACACCGACCGGGGGATGGACGTGACGCTGCGCTACGCGTTTCCCGCCGACGGGCTCACCGCGCCGGCGCTCGGCACACTGCTGATGCTCGTCGTGTCCACGGCGTCGCAGCTGCGGGTCGAGCTGCTCGGCGAGGCGGGGGAGGCGACCGCGGAGTGACGACGACCGAGGAGGCGCCGCCGAGAAAGCGGCGGCGGGTCACCTCACTCGAGGTGCTGTGCGTGCTCCTGGTGCTAGCGCTAGTCGGGCAGAACTGGATCGCCTCCGCCCTTGACGTCGCCGCCGTCAAGACCGGCGCGACGGTGTTCGTCGCCGTGTGCGCGCAGGCGCTGCCGTTCCTCGTGATCGGCGTGCTGATCAGCGGCGCCATCGCGGCGTTCGTGTCCGCCGACCTGCTGCGCAGGGTGCTGCCGAGGCGGGCCGCGCTCGCTGTGCCGGTCGCGGGCGTCGCCGGGATCGCGCTGCCGAACTGCGAGTGCGCGGCCGTGCCGGTCGCGCGCCGGCTCATCCAGCAGGGCGTGCCGCCGTCGGTCGCGGTGACGTTCCTGCTCGCCGCGCCCGCGGTGAACCCGATCGTGCTGGTGGCGACCGCGGTCGCGTTCCCCGGCGAGCCGAAGCTGGTGCTCGCCCGGTTCCTCGGCTCGATGGGCACCGCGGTCGTGATGGGCTGGCTGTGGGCGCGGTTCGGGAAGATGGAGTGGTTCGCGGAGCGGGCGATCCGCAGGCTGCCCGAGCACGTCGAGGGGCGCTCGCGGTGGGCGGTGTTCTTCGAGACCGCGCGGCAGGACCTGGTCGACGCCGGCGGGTTCCTGGTGGTCGGCGGGCTGACCGCGGCCGTGCTGAACGTGGTGGTGCCCCGAGCGTGGATCGACACGCTCGGCGCGCAGGTGGTGCTGGGCATCATCGTGATGGCGGTGCTCGCGGTGGTGCTGGCGCTGTGCAGCGAGGCCGACGCGTTCGTGGTGGCGTCACTCTCGACGATGCCGCTGCTGCCGCGCCTGGTGTTCCTGGTGGTGGGGCCCGCGATCGACATCAAGCTGTTCGTGCTGCAGGCCGGCACGTTGGGCCGCCGGTTCGCGGTGCGGTTCGCGCCGCTGACGTTCGTCGTGGCGATCGGCTGTGCCGTGCTGGCCGGCGTACTGGTGCTGGGCGGGGTCCGATGAGGCGTGAGACGCAGAACATCCTGCTGGTGCTGCTGGGCGGGGCGCTGCTGAAGATGTCGTTCACCGGCACCTACCTGCGCTACGTCAAACCGAGCCACCAGTGGCTGCTGATCACGGCGGGCGTCGTCATGATCCTGCTCGCCGCGGTGTCGATCGTGCGCGAGCTGCGTGGCGAGACCGACCTCGACGGGCACGGCGACCACGCCCACCCGGCACGCAGCGCGTGGCTCCTGATCCTGCCGGTGCTCGCGGTGTTCCTGGTGGCGCCGCCCGCGCTCGGCTCGGACTCGGTCGAGCGGGCGTCGGGCAACAGGTCCGCGCCGCCCCCAGCGGTGGCGTCCACCGAGGGCGAGGGCTCCGTGCTGTTCCCCGCCCTGCCCGCCGGCGACCCGATCGCCCTGCCGTTGAGCGAGTTCTCCTCGCGCGCGGCGTGGGACCGGGCGCACTCGCTGGACGCGCGCACCGCCCGGCTGACCGGTTTCGTGGTGCAGGAGGGCGACGACACCTACGTCGCGCGCCTCGCGATCGCCTGCTGTGCGGCGGACGCGTTCCCCGTGAAGATCAAGCTGCAGGGCCGCGAGCTGTCGGACCTGCCGGACGACAGCTGGATCGAGGTCCTCGCGAAGCTCCGGCCCGGCACGGCGACCAGGGCCAACGAGTACGTCCCGGCGGTGACCGTCCACGCCGTGCAGACCATCCCGGAGCCGGAAGACCCGTATGAGCACTAGCCGGTGGTCGTTGCGGGGCGCCGACCGCAAGCTCAGCGAGCAGTTCCAGCACGCGCGGACACTCCACGAGGGCGGGCGGACCCGCGAGGCCGAGGCGGAGTACCGCGCGGTGCTGTCCGGTCGGATCAAGCGGGAGGAGCACGTCCACCCCGACACGCTCGCCGCGTGGCAAAGCCTGGCGCTGCTGCTGTCGGTCGACGGCAGGGCCGACGAGGCGGGCGCGATGGCCGCCGCGGCGACCGAGTCGTACGCGCGCCTGTTCGGTGTCGACCACCCGGACACGCTCGCGAGCCGGGGCAACCTCGGTCTGGTCCGGTACACGCAGGGTCAGTTCGCCGAGGCGGCGGCGCTGCACACGTCGGTGCTGGCGGCGCACGAGCGAACGCTCGGGCCCGGCGAGCCGCCGGCGGTGGAGATCCGGCTGTACCTTGCGCGGACGCTGTCGCGGATGGGGCGGGCCGAGGAGGCCGAAGCGCTGCTGCGGCGGAACGTGGCGCTGGCGAGCGGTCCGCACAAGATCCTCGAGGCCCGCGCCGCGCTGGCCGACCTGCTGTTCCAGCAGGACCGGCTGGCCGAGGCTCTCGCCGAGTTCGCGGCGGTCGCCACCGAGGCACAGGTCGACCTCGCTCCCGACGACCCGGTCGCGAACCTCGCGCTACAGGGCAACGCCGCCGTGCTGTTCGGGCTCGGCCGCTTCGCTGACGCGGAAGCGGCGTACCACCGCGCTCTCGCCGGCCATCCCGCCGACGACCCGAGCAGGTCTCTGGTGCTGACGTCGCTGCAGCACCTGCGCGCCGCACGCGGCGACGCGGAGCCGGCTGTGGTCGAGATCCGCGCGCTGCTCGACGAGAGTAGGCGCCGGTGGGGGACGGACGCGCCCGTCGTCCGGTGCATCCCGGTGATGCTCGGCGACGTGCTGCTGATGGCCGACCAGCCCGCGGCGGCCGTCGAGGTGTTCGACGACGTGGTCGAGATACTGACGAGGACGTCCGGCTCGCGCGACGGTGCGACGCTGTGCGCCCGGCACATGCTGGGTGCCGCGCTGATCCGCGTCGGACAGACCGACGAGGCCGAGGAGGAGTTCCGCGCCGCCGCCGCACGGGAGGACCGCCCGCCGACACACAGTTGTGCGCTCGCCACCCGCCAGGGCCTCGCGCGGGTCGCCGCCGCACGCGGCGACCTCGCCCACGCGGCCACCGAGCACGCCGCCGTGGCCACCGGCCTGACCGCCCTGTACGGCGACGATCACCCGAACACGCTGGAGGCCCGCTTCGACGTGGCCGACCTGCTCGGCCGCACCGGCGCCAAGGCGGGCGCGGGCGCCGCGCACCGCGCGGTGCTCGCCGCACGCACGCGAGTGCTCGGCGCGGACCACCCGGACACGCGCAAGAGCAAGACTGCCCTGCGCGGCACGCACTAACCGGACTCGCTCGCCCGCTGTTTCGGCGAAGAGTCGTGCGAAACCTGCAGGTGCGGGCTGTCCGGCGCGGCACGAGCAGGCAGCCCCGCGAGCGGGTCGGGTCCGCTTCCGCCAGCTCCACGAGGAGCCTGCTCAGGTTATCCACAGGCAAGATCGACAACCCGGAGATGTCGTACCCCGCCGGTAGAATGGGACCGGGGCCGCCCCCCGGGATCGGGTGGGGGACGCATCGCGTGCGGGCCGCGCGGTGTGCAGTGTGAGCCCGGCACCTACGCGGAGTCGCGCACCGCGAGTGTCACCGGTAGCACAGTCGTCTCCGGGCGGACGTCCTCGCCCGCCAGCAACGCCATCAGCGTGCGCACCATGTGGCGGATCTGCTGGCGTGGGTCCTGGTGGATCGACGTCAGCGGGGGGCTCATCGCCGGCGCCAGCGTGGGGTGGTCGTCGAAGCCGACCACCGCCACGTCGTCCGGCACCCGGCGGCCCGCCGCGCGCAAAGCCTGGAGCGCGCCGGCCGCCATCAGGTCACTGGCCGCGAACACCGCGTCCAGGTCCGGGCAGCGCGCCAGCAACCGCGCCGTCGCGGCCTCGCCGCTCATCATCGTGAAGTCGCCCTGCTCGGACAGGTCCGCGGGGTCCAGGCCGGCGGCCGTCACCGCCGCGTGCCAGCCCGCCAGCCGGTCCGCCGCGGCGGGGTGGTCGAGCATGCCCGTCACCGTGCCGATCCGCCGCCGGCCCGCCCGCACCAGGTGCTCGACGGCCAGCCGGGCGCCGCCGCGGTTGTCGAAGTCCACCGCGTGCGTGCCGCGCCGCCCGGTGCCCGGCCGGCCGCCGTACACGATCGGGATGCGCAGCAGCCGCAGCGCGGTCGGCAGCGGGTCGCCCTTGTGCGGCGCGAACACCAGCGCGCCGTCCGCGTGCCCGCCCTCCAGGAACTTGATCGTCCTCGGCACGTCGTCGCGGTTGTCGACGAACATCAGCAGCATCTGCACGCCCGCCTCGGACAGCTCACGGAACGCGCCGTGCATGACGGTCGCGAAGTACGGGTCGTCGAGGACGTTCGCCTCCGGCTCGGACAGCACGACCGCGACCGCGCCGGTCCGTCTCGTCACCAGCGACCGCGCCGCCTGGTTGGGCGAGTAGCCAAGCTCCCGCGCCGCGCCGAGTACCATCTCCTTCGCCCGCGTGCTCACGTAGGCGTCGTCGTTCAGCGCGCGTGACGCGGTGGAGCGGGAGACGCCGGCGTACGCCGCGACATCCTCGAGCGTCGGGCGCTCGTCCTGCGGGATCGGCATGGCCGGAGTGTAGCTATCTGGGAGCGCTCCCGGAAATCCTGCCAGAATCCTTGACACTTCTCGGTGGCGGAGACCACACTCAGAACTCCCAATCTGGGAGCGCTCCCAGAATTCTGGACGCAAAGACGCAAAGGGACACAGACGTGCGACGCAACCAACGACGGGCGTTAGCAGGCGCGATCGCCTTTGTCGCGGTGGCCGGCCTGACCGCCTGCGGCGACTCGAACGCTTCCGACGGCTCGGGCGGATCTGGTTCGGGGCAGATCGAGCTCACCATCGGCACCTTCACCGAGTTCGGCTACGAGGACCTCCTCACCGCGTACGAGGACGCGCATCCGAACATCAAGATCACCCACCACAAGACGGGTCAGGGCGGCCCGTACCACCAGCAGCTGCTGACCAAGCTCGCCGCGAACTCCGGGCTGGAGGACGTGGTCGCGATCGAGGAGGCCCACCTCCCCGACGTCATCGACAAGCCGCAGCTGTTCAACGACCTCGCCGACATCGGCCCGAAGGACGTGCGGCCGGACCGCTGGCTCGACTGGAAGTACCAGGCGGGCACGGCGAAGGACGGCACCTGGATCGGCTACGGCACCGACATCGGCCCGCTCGCCATGTGTTACCGCACCGACCTGCTCACGGCGGCCGGGCTGCCGACCGACGAGGCGTCGGTGAAGTCGATGCTCGAGTCGTGGGACTCGTACTTCGCGGCCGGCGACCAGTACGTGCAGAAGACCGGCAAGGCGTGGTTCGACTCGTCGTCGCAGGTCTTCAACGCGATGCAGAACCAGCTCGACACCGGCTACCTCACCAAGGACGACAAGCTGGCCATCGAGTCCAACAAGGACATCAGGCGGAACTGGGACAAGGTGACGGCGGCCGCGGGCCGTGGTCAGACCGCGAAGCTCGTCGCGTTCAGCCCCGAGTGGAACAACGGGTTCAAGGAGGGCGCGTTCGCCACGAAGACCTGCCCGTCCTGGATGCTCGGCGTGGTCAAGGAACAGGCCGGTCCGGAGAACGCGGGCAAGTGGGCGGTCACCGACGCGTTCCCCGGCGGCGGCGGCAACTGGGGCGGCTCGTACCTCGCGGTGCCCAAGCAGTCGCAGCACCCGAAGGAGGCCGCGGAGCTCGCCGCGTGGCTGACCGCGCCGGAACAGCAGATCAAGGCGTTCGAGACGACCGGCAACTTCCCGAGCCAGGTCGAGGCGCTCACGTCGCCGGAGCTGTTGGACAGCACCAACGACTACTTCGGCGCGGTGAAGGTCGGCACGCTGTTCGCCACGCAGGCGAAGAAGGTCGGCAAGGCGCAGTACAAGGGCCCTGGTGACGGCAAGATCCAGGAGAACGCCACGAGTCCCGCGCTGCAGGCGGTCGAGCAGGGCAAGTCGCCCGAGGAGGGCTGGCAGCAGGCGGTCGATGCCGCCAAGAAGATCGTCAAGTGATGACCACGGTTACCCGGCGGGCGCCGCGCAGGGCGGCGCCCGCCCCTACCGGGCCGCCGCGGCTCACGTTCCGGCAGCGCATGTCGCTCGCGGACGTGAAGTGGTCGCCCTATCTGTACATCGCGCCGTTCTTCATCGTGTTCGGCGTGGTCGGGCTGTTCCCGCTGCTGTACACGTCCTACCTGTCGCTGTTCGACCGCGACCTGCTCGACCTCGAAGGCACGTTCGTCGGGTTCGCGAACTACGTCGAACTGTTCGGCGACAGCCAGTTCTGGACCGCGCTCGGCAACACGTTCAGCATCTTCGTGCTGTCGACCGTGCCGCAGATCATCGTGGCGGTGCTGCTCGCGGCGCTGCTGAACACGCGCCTGCGGGCGCCGACCGGCTGGCGGGTCGCCGTGCTGCTGCCGTACGTGGTCAGCCTGGTCGCGGTCGGCATCATCTTCGCGAACCTGTTCGGTCCCAACTACGGGCTGATCAACGGGCTGCTCGAGACGCTCGGGTTCGAGCGGATCGACTGGCAGGCCAACAGGTTCGCGTCGCACCTCGCGATCGCGACCATGGTCAACTGGCGGTGGACGGGCTACAACGCGCTCATCGTGCTCGCCGCGATGAAGGCGATCCCGAAGGAGATCCACGAGGCCGCGATGATCGACGGGGCCCGCGCGATGCGGCGGTTCTTCAGCGTCACGCTGCCGCTGCTGCGGCCGACGCTGATCTTCGTGGTGGTGACGTCGACCATCGGCGGGCTGCAGATCTTCACCGAGCCCAAGCTGTTCGACGCGATGCCGGGCTCCAACAACGGCGGCTCGTCCAACCAGTTCCAGACGATCACCTTGTACATGTACCAAACCGCGTTCGAGACGCAGCATCTCGGCTACGCGTCGGCGATCGCGTGGGTGCTGTTCCTGGTGATCATCATCGTGGCGGTCGCGAACTTCCTGCTGACGCGCCGGTTGGCGTCGACGGGGACGGAGGACGTCCGATGATCGCGCTGCCAACCTCGTTGCGCGAGTCCGTGCGCCGCAGGGCGACGGGCGACAAGCGGGCCTCGTTCTGGGTCTACGGCCTGCTGATCGCGTTCCTGCTCGGCTCGGTGTTCCCGTTCTTCTGGTCGTTCCTGGTGGCGTCGCGGGACAGCTCGATGCTGACCGAGCGGGTGCCGCCGCTGATCCCGGGCGGCAACTTCCTGTCCAACGCGGCGCGGGTGTTCGACTCGGTGCCGTTCTGGAAGGCGCTGGGCAACAGCGTGATCGTGTCCGGCACGGTCACGCTGACGACCGTGGTGTTCTCCACGTTGGCGGGCTTCGCCTTCGCCCGCCTGCGGTTCCGCGGCCGCAACGCGCTGTTCCTGTTCGTGGTCGCGACGTTGGCGGTGCCGACACAGCTCGGCATCATCCCGCTGTACATGGCGATGGCCGAGTTCGGGTGGGCCGGTGAGCTGCAGGCGGTGATCGTGCCGAACCTGGTGACCGCGATCGGCGTGTTCTGGATGCGGCAGTACACCGCGCAGGTCGTGCCGTACGAGCTGATCGAGGCGGCGCGGGTGGACGGCTGCTCGATGATCCGCGTGTACTGGCACGTCTGCCTTCCCGCCGTGCGGCCGGCCGCCGCGTTCCTCGGCATGTTCACGTTCATGACGTCGTGGAACGACTTCCTGTGGCCGCTGGTGGTGCTCAACGCGGAGAACCCGACCGTGCAGATCGCGTTGGAGCGGCTGCAGAGCGGGTTCTACGTCGACTACTCGTTGGTGCTGGCCGGCACGACGCTGGCCACCATTCCGATCCTGATCGTTTTCGTCGTGCTCGGCCGCCAGATCGTGGCCGGCATCATGCAGGGCGCTGTGAAGGGGTGACCATGTCAGTTGTGCCGGAGGAGGCGGAGACCGTCTCGCTGAGCTTTCCCACCGGTTTCGTCTGGGGCGCGGCAACCGCGTCGTTCCAGGTGGAGGGTGCGACCGCGGTCGACGGTCGCACCGACTCCATCTGGGACGAGTTCTGCCGCCGCCCCGGCGCGGTCGCGGGCGGCGACACGGGTGAGCCGGGCGCGGACCACTACCGCCGGTTCGCCGACGACGTCGACCTGATGTCCGAGCTGGGCCTTGGCGCGTACCGGTTCTCGGTGGCGTGGCCGAGGGTGCGCCCGGACGGCGGCGCGGAGAACGGCCGCGGCCTCGACTTCTACGACCGGCTCGTGGATGGCCTGCTGGCGAAGGGGATCAGCCCGTGGGCGACGCTGTACCACTGGGACCTCCCGCAGGCGCTGGAGGAGCGCGGCGGGTGGACGGTGCGGGACACGGCGTACCGGTTCGCGGACTTCGCCGAGTCGGTGGTGGCCCGCCTCGGTGACCGCGTGGACGGCTGGCTGACGCTGAACGAGCCGTGGTGCTCGGCGTTTGTGGGGTACGCGTCCGGCCGGCACGCGCCGGGGGTGCGTTCGGAGTCGGCCGCGGTCGCCGCCGTGCACCATCTGCTGCTCGGCCACGGGCTCGCGATGGAACGGATCCGGGCGGCGGCGCCCGTGGTGCCCGCCGGCATCACGCTGAACCTGTTCCCGGTGCACGCGGCGTCCGGCTCGGCCGCGGACCAGGAGGCCGCCCGCCGGATCGACGGGCTGCAGAACCGGATCTTTCTGGATCCGTTGCTGCGTGGGGGATATCCGGCGGACCTGCGATCCGACCTCGCCCCGTACGGCCTGGCGGAGCTGGTGCGCGACGGCGACCTCGACCTCATCAGCGGCCCCATCGACCTGCTCGGCGTGAACTACTACCGCTCGTACCTGGTGGCGGGCGGTGGCACGCCCGACGGGCCGTCGGAGTGGGTCGGCGCGTCGGACGTCGAGTTCCTGACGAGCGGCAAGCCGCGCACGGACCTGGGGTGGGAGGTGGAGCCGGACGGGTTGACGGAGCTGTTGGTGTCGCTGCACGAGCAGTACCCGGACCTGCCGCTCTACATCACCGAGAACGGCGCCGCGTACCCCGACCGGCTCGGTCCGGACGGCACGGTCCGGGACGCCGACCGGGTCGCGTTCCTCGACGGTCACCTGCGTGCCGCGCACGCCGCGGTCTCGCGGGGCGTCGACCTGCGCGGGTACTTCTGCTGGTCGCTGCTGGACAACTTGGAATGGGCGGAGGGGTACGCCAAGCGGTTCGGGCTGGTGCACGTGGACTTCGAGACGCTGCGCAGGACACCGAAGGACAGCGCCCGGTGGTACGCGGGGGTGATCGAGCGCAACGGCCTGACCTGACGCGGGATCGGGCGGCGGCCAGGATCTGTCGG
>Ga0193742_1000310_pt1 | contig 34676 bp, 34 predicted proteins | sample L2c1metaG_FD_165511 | JGI IMG/M metagenome (GOLD analysis project Ga0193742, IMG submission 165511) | Soil microbial communities from a riparian zone of the East river system, Colorado, United States - L2c1 | ecosystem: Environmental > Terrestrial > Soil > Riparian zone | place: USA: East River... | reverse complement strand
CGATCGACCAACACCTGGCAGTGGGCGTAGTTGGCACCCTTGACCACGAGGCCGCCAAACTTCACCACGACGTACTGCGAGGCCAGCGAACCAGGCACGCCGAGCTGGAAGATGCGCGGGTTGGCGTCGCCGAGCCAGTGGTACTCGATCAGGTCCTCGGTGACGATGTAGGCGGGAAGCACGGCGGTTCCTGTGCCCGGAGTCCCGGTATAGCTGAGAGTCCACTCTGGAATCAGCGGAAGGTCGCCGGCCTGCGTCGAGAGCGTCTTTACGCTGAAGCCGGCTGCGATCTCCTTGGTGCTGAGAACGACATTGAACTCCTGCTTCATCTCGCGATCAATCAGGTCGAGCAGCACAGGATTGGCATAGATCGCAGTAGGACGAACACCGTAGGAGGTGTTGGCAAGCATCTTCGCGACTGTCGATTTGAGGCTGTCAACGATGCTGTCCGCCGAGGCGACCGTCACGCTGTTGCCTCCCGCAGAGATCTGCGAGGCAGCGCCGAAGTACTGCGCCGTGGTCGGCGTGCTGAGGCTGGTGTCGTTGCCGTTCCACAGAGCAATGTCGTGTGTGCGCAGAACGCCGTCAACGGTGTCGGCGAGATCCTTAACCTGCAGATAGGCAAACTGGCTCTGCTGCTGGCCGAGCTCGAGATCGAAGAGGTTGTAGTTGATCTGCGCAACCAGAGCCTTCAACGGAACGCTGCGTTCCACGCGCGTCGGCGTCACCAGCGGGGCGACGATGTTGCGCGGATCGACGAAGCCGGAGGTCGCCGAAGGCGCCGGGATCGAGGTCTCCTCAAAGAAGCGGGACGGATGGCCCGTCGCGGGGACCTGCTTGATGCGGCGGCCGAAGATGCCGCGGCGATGTACCAGGTCGAGGATCTCGGACTGGTAGGCGGGAACCTCAATCGCACCCGGTCCCATGAAATCGGCTGCTGCGTGAATCTCAGTAAACTTCGCGTTCATCGTTCTCCCTTTCAAAAGAGAGAGGCGCGGCTCTTTGGGAGCCGCGCCTCTGGGTTGGTCCTGCAACTTTTTTGCGGATAGCTGACGTGCGGAGAAGCGTCTAGCCCAGCACTCCCGCGCGCATCAGCTGCGCCTTCACCGCAATTCTCTGCTCGAGGCTCAAGCCTCCAAGAGCCGCATCGAGAGCCCCGGCTTCGATCGAATCCACCGCGACCCCCTGCTTGGCGAGCATCGCCGCCACTCCAACAGGAAGGGTCTTGCGCCCATTTGTAACCTCTCTGGTTACAGCAACAGCGCCGGCGGCTTCCAGCTGCGCAATCTTTGCTTCCGCCACGATCAGACGCTCCTCCATCGCGGCGTCCACTGTCGCCGAGATCCTTCCGATCGTCGTCTCGGCCTCGGCCTGACGCTCCGACATCCGTTCCATGGCCTGCTCCAGCATCGCAGCCGCAGCGGCGAGCCGCTCGACCGTCGTTTCAAGGCCTGCGTTCCTCTCCATCTCCATCTTCATTCCTCTCCTCGCTTTCTTTGCCATCCCTTGCTCGAACCTAGGCTCCGGCTGGGGCTTCGGCCTGCTGCACATTCAGAATCGCGACCACGGCGGACACGATCTTCGCGATGTAGTCTGCATCCGCCTGCACGCCTGCCTTCGTCAACAAGGCCGCTACTGCCTGACCGGTCAACAGCATCACCTCGGCCAGCTTGTCCGCGCCGGTTCCGCTCTGCGCTCCGCTGGCCGCATACTTCTGCTCCACCAGCAACACCGCGTTCTGAATAAGAGCCGTGGCGTCGATCACCTCAGCCGCAACCGACGCTGCTGCGGGAAAGAGCAGCGCCAGCAGCTTCTCCACCGGAACCGCATACGTCAACGCCCACTTCAAGCCCTTCTCAAAGCCCTTGCCTACGGCTTCAAGCACACCGATAAAGCTCATTCTGTTCTCCTTTGGAGTATCCCTGGTTTGTTTCCCTCTAAACCGCAAGGGCAACACGCTGCGGCCGGGTCGCGCTTCGCCGCACCTTGAAGCTGGTGCTGCGATAGGCCGCCTTGTCGCGCAGTAGAATCGCCGCCCCGGTAAAGGTCGCGCGCGTCAGCGTCCAGATGGAGGAACGCATATCGGCGACATGCGCGTCGGCAAGCTCGTAGCTCATTCCCATGGGTCCGGAGGCGTGGATCTTCTCCTCCATCTCCGGAAAATCGCGCGCGAAGAGATATCCAGCCACCATCAATCGCTTGCCTTCCACCTCAGCCGAGGTGATGATGCCGCACTTCTGCCGGGCGTCGTGCCCATCCCATCCCGCCTTGTAGTCGACGGCCATTCCCAGCAGGCTGGGAAGCGCGGCCTCCGCGGCGCTCCGTGTCAGGATCACTCTGTGGCCCCGCGCTCCATTGGGAGCCTTGTCGCTGGCCACATCGACCAGCGTAAGCACTCCCTCGAACGGCAGCCGGTTCGGATGTCCATGTACAACCGGAAACTCCACCGCCATCGCCCGAAGCTCCATGGCTGTGCTCCGGGTGGCGCTCGCCGGGCGCCGGTGTTCCCGCGCTGTCTCTGTCATGCGCTCTCCCATTCCGTCTCCTTCCACCTCAAATGCAAAACGGGAGAGCACCCATCAGGGGCTCTCCCGTCTCATGTCTCGATTACCTTTCCAGAATAGCAAGTTGCACGAAACTAATCGGCAACTTTCAAGGCAGTGATAACTTCAAGTAATACAATAACTTGCGGGCTATGGACGGATATTCGCCTCTTGACAGGCAATTAACGGCTCCAGAAGCCTCCGCTCCAGAAACACCCGCGTCAGCCCATCCAGAGCGCTCTCGTAACGGCGAAGAAGCGTGCGGACCGGAAGCTCAAGCATCCCCGCCGTCTCCTCCTGCGTGTACTCCTGCAGAGCGATCCGCTTGATCAGGAGATGTTGATCCGGATCCAGCAGCTTCAGGCAGTCGCCGACATCGTGAACGAAGATCACCTCATCGTCGAAGCTCCGCACGCGATAGTGCGTCACCTTTCCCCGGAACAGCTCACGTCCCAGCAGAGAAGGGGTACGCCCCGCCTCCATGGAGAGCTTCACATAGCGCCGCAGCAGGCCCTCGGTGTACTTCCGGTAGAACGCCAGATGCGACGCGACCTCCGGCTTTTTCTTCTTCCGTTTCGAGGGAGTGTTCCCGGGCGCGGCAAACGCCCAGACAACAGGGAGAACCGCCACGGCCGCGCTCATCGCGCACCTCCTGAGGTCTGCCCGACGTGAGTAGTTCCATGGATTTCAGGGGTTCCGTTCGTTCCATTCGCTCCGTTGCAGCGCTGGACACGTCCCGCCTTCCGTTTGCGGCCGCCGGCATGTTTCCCTCGGGGAGGAGGAAACTCAGCCAGGCAGGTCACGCAGGATTGGCAATAGACGCCGTCCACTGCAGTTCTACGCAGCCATAGGGCTCCGCAGCCTTCACATACCTTCAGATCCAGTCGCAAGTACTTCATGAAAGTCCCTTTCAAAGCGTACGTCTTCCCTGGCGCGCCTTCGTATTCAGCGGTCGAAGCGGCTCGCTCAGGATGCTATGGAGCGCTTGCGCCTCATGCCGAGGGAGACCCTCGCCGGCGCTGCGCGCTCATCTTTCGGTTTATCTCCTGTAGCAACAGACCCTTTGGGATAAATTCAACGCCAAACCTCGCTCCACAGGCTCCTGCAGAGACAGCGCGGCCGAACTCCGACCAGGTCGGGAACGTCCGCCTCCATCTCTCTAAGTCGTGGAAGGAAAGTCTCAAGGTTATAGCTTTAGACAAAGTTTATGTCAATAACATTTTTTTTGGGCGTAATTGAAAGGATAAGTACAGTATTTACATTCGCTTACGTGCGAATCCTGTTGCACAAAGCTAAATCTTCGCCTAATCTTCGTCTTGCGGAATGCTATTAGATCCCATCCGAAGCTCCCCCGATGGAAACTCATAAGACCCATGAACTTTCAAGATCTTCACGAACTCGTCCGTCAGGAGCTGCTTCGCCGCATCGAGCGCGGCACCCTTACGGGAAGCCGCCTGGCCCAGCAGGCAGGATTTCAGCAGGCTCATATCTCCAACTTCCTCAACCGCAAGCGGGCCCTCTCGCTTGAAGGCCTCGACCGTGTCCTCGCGGCGCAGGACATCGGGATCGAGCAGGTTCTGCCCCTGGAGATTACCGCGGGCGCTGATCCGGCCTCCCCCCAGGAGACCGACCCGGTCGAGCTGGTACCGATCGTCTCTCCCTCTTCGGCGATGGACGACGTCTCGATCGCCGCCGCGGCGACCATCGAGACCGTCCCCATCTCCACCGCCCGGCTCTACGAGAACCGCGCCCGAGCCGCCGCCCGCCGCACTCACTGGCGAAGGTTCCTCGCCGTCCGCACCGACGCCCAGCAGGCCGCGGCCATGGCTCCGCTGCTGCCTTCGGGAGCCATCGCGGTGATCGACCGGCACTACAACTCGCTTGGGCCCTACAGGGCGAACCAGGCCAGCATCTGCGCGGTGCGTTCCGGTCCTATGTCGACTTCGACGAGCGCCACCTCATCCTCAAACCCTATGCGCGGGACTACCCCGTACAGCTTCTTCCCCTGGCCGAAAACGAGTCTCCCGGAGACTATATAGTGGGAAGAGTCTGCATGGTGCTTTCGGAGCTGTAAGCCGCGCCATCCGCCGCCGCTTGGTAAACTGGATGAATGCTCGGAAAGCTTTACGCGAAGTGGATGTACGCCTGGGAGACGGCGTTGACCACGCGCGACACCAACCGCATCGTCAGGCCGCTGGAGTGGGGCGAGGACTGGCTGAGCGACTTCCCCCGCAGCCACGATCCTCACGGCGGCGAACTGGCGCGCGTGCCGGAGTCCCAGCGTCCGGAGTTCGATGCCATGGTCCGGCTCAATCAGAGCCTCGTCGAGCGCTCCGATGTTTTCTTCGGCTACCAGACCCCTTCGGACTTCCGGCTCGAGCATCGTCATCCCCAGCTCTTCCCGACCAACGTTCGTCCCGAGACCCTCGAACAGGATGCCGAGTTCAAACGCCAGGCCGAATCGGGCGAGGCGTCGACCGCCGAGTTCCTCCGCTTTACCTCGCCGGTGAGGACACGCTTTCCCGAGAACGACACCGTCAACGCGCGCTGGTACCCCGCTCCGGAGCCCTCAGCCGGAAAAAAGGCCAGGCAGCCCGGCAAGCCGAAGCAGGCGATGATCGTCATGCCGCAGTGGAACGCCGACGCCTTCAGCCACAACGCCCTGTGCACGATGTTCAATCGCTTCGGAATCTCGGCGCTGCGGTTGTCGAAGCCCTATCACGACATCCGCCGGCCGGCGGAGCTCGAGCGCTCGGACTATGCGGTGAGCTCGAACATCGGCCGAACCCTCTCGGCCTGCCGTCAGGCCGTAGTGGACATCCGCAGCTGCATCGACTGGCTCGAGCAGCAGGGTTACGAGCAGTTCGGCGTGCTTGGAACCAGCCTCGGAAGCTGCTACGCCTTCATCGCCGCCGCGCACGACCCGCGCCTGCGCGTCTGCGCCTTCAACCACGCCTCCACACAGTTCGGCGACGTCGTTTGGACGGGCCAGAGCACACGCCACATCCGCGCCGCCTTCGAGCGCGAAGGACTCACTCAGCAAGATGTAAGGCGCATCTTCAGCTCTATCAGCCCGATGGAATACATGGACCGCTTCGCCGAAAATCCCAAGCGAGTGCTGGTAGTGCATGCGACCTACGACCTGACTTTTCTGAGAGAGTTCTCGCTCGACGTGCTCAGCAACTTCGACCGCCTCGGAATCGACTACGTCTCGAAGGTGCTTCCCTGCGGCCACTACACAACGGGTGAGACCCCTTACAAGTACATGGATGGCTGGTACCTTGGGTCGTTCGTCTACAGCGCCTTCCGCGCGCTCGGGTCCAGCTCCGCCGAAGCCGCGAGGCCGGTTGAGATGGCACGCTGACCGCATGCGTCAGGGCGTATCGACCTCTTCCTGTTCTTCGTGGAATTGCCTACTGCATTCCAAAGGCCTGTCCGTCTAAGGAGTGTCATCCTGAGCGAAGTAACGTGCGCATTCGCAAGTTACGAAGTCAAAGGATCTGCGGTCCCTTGGCTTGTCCTCGCCGAAGGCAGTAAGTTCGGTGAGAGCATCGTGGCTGGGACACAAACCACAGGTCCCTCCACTCCGCTACGCTCCGGTCGAGATGACACACTTTATTCTTTCACCTGGCACTTCTTTATTTGAAGAAGAGACAACGAGACGGAGGCAGCAAAATCAGACCACCAGCCTCGAGGCCGGAGGCTGAGCCTCGTTCCGTCCCTCCTGGGCCTTCGCCAGCAGCGCCATCGTGCGCGACAAAGGAAGTCCCACCACGTTGAAGAAGCAGCCTTCGATGCGAGGAATCCACCGCGCCGCGTAGCCCTGGATCCCGTAGGCTCCCGCCTTGTCCATCGGCCCGCCGCTGGCGAGATAGCGAACCAGCTCCTCCTCATTGATCAGATCGAAGAAGACCTGCGTGATCTCGACCTCGCTGAAGAAACCGCGGTTCGAGACCGCGGCGAGCCCGGTGAGAACCTGGTGCGTGCGTCCGGCCAGCATCTCCAGCATGCGGCGAGCGTCGGCCTGGTCGACCGGCTTGCCGAGAATATTTCCATCGCATACGACCGTCGTATCGGCTCCGAGAACAGTCAGGGAATCGCTGCTGTCCTCGGCCTTGTGACGATCCCAGATGGCCTGGGCCTTCTCGAGGGCGAGTCTCTGTACGTAGGTCGCAGGGGCCTCTCCGGTCTGGATGCGCTCGTCGATCTCCGCCGCCTCCACCGTGAAGTCGAGCCCTGCAAGCTCAAGGAGCTGGCGGCGGCGGGGCGAAGAGGAAGCAAGAATCAGCATGGTCAGTTTTGCTTCTCCACTGTGATGTGAGCCTGCATCCCATGGGTCGAGTGCGGGGCGAGCGTCACCTTGTCGGCCCCGGCATTGACCGTCTCAACGCAGACCATCTTGTGCCACTCCTCTGGTCCCATGTCCGCCATCCCCTTCCAGGGGTTGAAGACGACCGTCGTGTTCGAGTTCTGCTTTGCGATGGTGAGGGTACGCTTCGCAAGAGGGTCATGGATCGCGCAGGTCGCCGTCGTATTCGCGTAGATGCGATCGGTGAAGCTGGTGAGAACCAGCGGCGCGTGTAGCGCAGGCTTCACGCGGAAGTTGTCCGTCTTGTCGATGTAGCCCGTGGGCTCGAGGCCCGTGATCGAGATCTTCTCGACATCGTCCACATGGAAGTAGGTATGCATCGCCTCTTCGAAGACCAGTGGCGTCTCGGCATCGTTCGCGACCGCGAGGCGCATGGTAAGGCTGCGGCCGAGGATCAGCTCGAAGGCGAGACGGAAGTGATCGAATCCCATCTCCCGGCTGAGCTCGGTCGGGCCGAGGGTGAAGGTGAGGTGGAGATCGTCGCCGGCAAGTGCTGCGAAGCTCAGCGTCCACTCCTGAATGCGTGCGAAGCCATGCGAAGGTCCAGGCTTGCCCTCGAAGCGATCGGCCTTGGAGTCGTTCGCGAACCACGGAAAGGCGAGCGGAACTCCGCCGCGAATCGGCTTGCCAGGAGCGAAGTCGCTCTTTTGGCTGAGGAAGAGGACTGGTTGCTCCCCCGCGGGCTGCCAGTGCGTAAGGTGCGCACCCTGCAGATAGATCGTCGCGCTGGCCGACGGAGCAGTTACTTGAGCGCATGCAAGTCCGCCATGCTCCTCGAAGTGAAGAACGTTGGGAATTCCGAAGTGATCGTTGAGCTGCTTGAGATCCATATCGGTATCAAGTGTAGCCTCTGCCGCGGCTCCAGGGCTTGCAGCCGTTTGCACAATGCGGGAGACGATACCCAATTTTCATCTAACCGCGTCCGCTTTGATGCGATACTGCCGCTTCCCGGGGAAAAACCTTCAATCGAGGTACACCAGTGACAAGCCAGCTGCGACTGCGCATCTATGATGGAACCCGCCAGCCATTCTCCACACCCAGGAACTTTCTGGTGCGGATCGTCGATGGCAACCAAACGCAGCAGGTCTGGCGTCAGTACTCCGCGAACGACCTGACTTTCAATCTGCCTTTCTTCAACAACTTTGGCGACAACTACAGCGTCGTCGTCTCGACGGACGGATACAAGCAGGCGGGCTTCTTTCCGGTGAAGCTGTCGAACACCTATACGAAGACGCTCGACATCATGCTGGTCTCGAACACGCCGGGATTCAGCTTTGTAAACGCGCGCTGGGATTCTGTGAAGACGAAGTATCCCTTCCTCGCCCGCGATGTCGATAACCCCACAGGAGAGGCGCGCTACGAAACCCTGCTCGACACCACCGAGCCCTCGCTCGCCTGCCTTCTGAATCTCAACGAGGCGATGAGCCAGATCCCGTTATCCCAGGGAACTCCGCTGAGCTACATCAAACAGCTTCGCTGGGACGGTGATTTCAAGCCCGTGCAGGATCGCTTCTTCTCCTGGTGCGACCGCCACCTGATCGACCAGGTACGAATCGGCGCAGCCGCGAAGCAGTTCTCTGAAGAGCCTGCTCCCGGACTCCTGCACCCGGGAGCGACGCACTCCTGGAAGCAGATCCAGTTCGGCGAGGCCAACGTTCAGTTGACCTTCCATGAAGACGATTCGCTGACCATCGGCGGCGTCGACTGCGTGACGCTCGAGGTCGACATCGACTACTACCGCGACGCCTCGGCCCACGCGATTCTCGAGGTCGCTCTCAATCGCCTCACCCACGTCCTGACCGATCCGGTGGAGGTCTACGTCTTGCGCTGGATGGCAGGCAGAATGGCCGGCGTTCCCGAGTACGATCCCCTCTACACCCTCACAGGATGAAGGCCCGCACTCCCTGCGGCGCCCGCGTCAGCGACCGTCTGGCGATCCCGAACCGCCTGCCCGAAGAGGCTCCCCCAGGGCCGATCGCTGCAGATCCACCTGCACCTCGGAGGTCGCGGCAAAGCGCGTCGTGGGAAAGGCATGGGGATAATTGCGCTGAATGTAGGCGATCATCTGCTCACGCACCAGGCAGCGCAGGTCGAAGTTTTCGCTCGAGTTGCGCGAGCTCATCAGGCAGCGCAGCTCCATCGTGCGCTCCGAGAGATTCGTCACCTGCAGGCCGCAGACTTTTTTATCCCACAACGGTGAGGCTGCCGCGATGCGGCGAAGCTCGGTGCGCAGCTCCTCAACCGGGATCGAATAGTCAACGTAGAGAAAAGACGTGCCGAGAATATCGGAGGACTCGCGCGTCCAGTTCTGGAAGCTGTTCTCGATGAAGTAGGTGAGAGGAACGATCAGGCGTCGAAGATCCCAGATCCGCACCACGACATAGGCGGAGTTGATCTCCTCGATGCGGCCCCACTCGCCCTGGATCACGACAACGTCGTCGATCCGGATCGGTTCGGTGAAGGCGATCTGCAGGCCCGCGAGAAAGTTGGACGCCGTAGACTTCGCCGCTGTGGCAAGAATAAGAGAGGCGATTCCCGCCGAGGCCAGCAGGCCGGAGCCATAATGCCAGATACGCGGATCGTTGAAGGTCCACAGCAGAGCCCCGATCGTGATGACGACAATAAACGTGATCAGGATGCGCCGGAAGAGCTGGAACTGCGTATGGATGCGGCGCGCGCGAAAGTTGTTCTCCGCCTTCAGGTCGTAGCGGCGAAGCATGATTTCCTGAAAGACGTAGACGCAACCGGCGGCGAACCAGCCCAGGGAGGCGACCACCGCCATCAGAATTCCATGGCGAATCGTGCCGTTCAGATTCGCGGGCAGGGATGGAAGCAGGGGCAGCACGATTCCCGCGCAGGTAAGAAAGAAGATGGCCCGCGCAGGATGGCTGAGGTAACGTTTGATGCCCCAGCCGGTGCCGGCCTGTTGCTCCTCCTTCTTCTTCAGAATCCGGAACAGGACATAGTGAACCAGGTTCGCCATGACGATGACGCTGCAGAAGGCGAAGATGGCAAAGAACCAGGTGTTGCGAAGATGAACTACGGAGGCGGCGATCATCATAATCTCTTGGGAAGCAGGACAGTTGGGGCAGCCATACTCGTTGAGAAGGACACGAGCCTGCTGCGGTTGCTTTCTCTCGTCGGGACTAGCGCGCCCTCATGGATTCAAGAGCCTGTAACACAGCCTGCTCAAGGGCAATGCGATGGTCGGAGTAGGAGTGGTCGGTCGCGATGTGAATCGTGCGCGCATGCTGGTCTCCCGCCCTTTGGAGCGCGGCGAACAGTTTGTCGTTGTCTGCCGCGAGTCCGTCGTCCGAGGTCACAATGAGGACAGGCCGCGTCGCCAGCGCCGGCGCGAAGGTGAGGAAGTTCATCTCAGCGCGTCTGCGAAAGGCCTCGTGACCCAGCGACTCCGCCGTGCATCCGGCCAGCGGCGCGAGATCGTTCTTCGTCTGCGCCTGAACGAACTTCGCAACGGCAGCCTCTTCCGCTCCTGCAGGCAGCCCGGCAAAGGGACCTGCAATGTTCCACGCCGAGATCATCACCACGCCGGCGACGCGAGGCTCATGCGCCGTCGCAGAGGCCACGGCGAAGCCTCCCATCGAATGCCCCACCAGAACGATCTTCGCGGGATCGATGTGGTACTTCGCATCGACCGCCGGATCGCGCAGGAAGGCGACCTCCGCATCCGCATCCTCAAGGACGTGTGTGAACGAGAAATCACCCTTCACGCCCCAGGAGCCGCGATAGTGAACCGCCATCACATTCCATCCGGCGCGGCGAATCGCCTGTGCGATGTCGAGATTCTGCTCGTACCCCGGAAAACCATGCATCAGGAGCGCGGTCGGATGCGGTCCCGTCCCCTCGGCAAGATAGAAGACGCCCAGCAGTTGCTCGCCGTGCGACGGAACCGAGAGCTGCACCATCGATGCGGGCGCGGCCTTGTCCGGCGCAGGGTCAGCTGAGATCGCAGCCTGTTGAGCACGAAGCGAGAGGCTAAACGCAAACAGCACAGCAGGGAGCATCACGACAGGAGATGGACGCATGCCGTAATTGTAGTGAGCTTGGCAGGGAATTCAAATGCCTGTCTCCCTTCCAAGCGAAGACCATGATGCTCCTTTTAAATTCATCTAGGGCTCGGAAGACGGAACATCGAGAGACGCCAGCGCCGTAAGCCCGACGCCACGTCCACAGTCCGTGCCATAGACAATCGCGGAGGGAGAAGTCCACGCAGGCGTATACGCGTTGCAGTCCGTCGAGGTCAGTACGGAGACGCGCCGCGAAGAGACCTCCCACACCGCAAGCTGCCAGCGATGGCCAATCAACTCCGTGAGTGTGATGCGCCGCTCATCCGGCGAGACGGCAAAGCTCGCAATCTCCGTCTCCGGAGAAAAGAAAAGAGCCGGAGTACCTCCTCGAGCCACCGTATACAGCACCGTCCGCCCATCGTGTCGCGCGAGGAAGAGAAGAGCTCCCGAACGAAGAAACGAGAGGCCGCGCACATCGTAGTCCTCTCCTGTCAGCCGCGCAGCCTTGCCTGGATCTCCTGCAAGCGGCACAATCCAGAGACTTCCGAGGCCCTTCCGCTCACGCAGAAACGCGAGCTGCCTTCCATCCCAGGAGATCGCGGGTGACTCCGCATCCCGTGCAACAACCGTCCGGTCCGCCGCACGCAGAACACGGGATCCTGATGTATCCGCAACCTCCACGTAGAGAGAGCGATCCGCAGCGAGGGCAAAGGAGAGTTCGTCCCCCTCGTCCGCTTTGTCCTCCTTGCCCTCTTTGCTCTTAAAAACCAGCTCGCTTGCGCCACGTGCGACACCGCCGAGATGAGCAACGCGATACCCCACTCGCTCCATCGCCACGAATGCAAACCCTCCCGCGTCCAGCTGCGGAAGAGTCGCGAGCAACGCATTCGCGGAAGGCGCGATGCGAAGGCTCATCTCCTGCTCACGATGCAGGAAGTGATGCCGGTAGCCCACGATTCCCGTCGTCAATACAATCGCCGCAAACCCTGCAAGCATCGCCATGCGGGCCTTTGTCCTTGCACCCGTCTCCGGTGGCCGCGAGCGATACAGCGATACGAGGAACAGAACGAAGAGCGCCGTCCCGAACCACAGTCGCGAGATGCCAAGCAGCCAGTAGATGCCGGAGTCCCGATGCAGAAACAGGTGGAGAAAGTCGGCCACGCAGGCGAAGAAGTAAAGAAGCAGCGCGCTGCCCGCCAGGACCCATCGGCTCTCGCGCACAAGGGAATCGATCAGCAGCACCGCGCACAGGATCATCACAACAAAGTGGTACGTCGACGGAACCGGCGAAAGCAGCAGCAACGCGAGGAGAAAGGCTCCCCACTCAACCTGCTCCCGCCCGCTCTCTCTACTTGCGGGATAAAGAAGCGCAAGCAGGGGAAGAAGAATCGCGAGCTGCCACAACGGATACACCACCGCATAGAGTGCAGACGAAGAAAAGGCAGGCGACGGATTGAGCGCCGGCTCGAACAACAGAAGTCGGTGAAGGATCCCGGCCCCCGCCGCGGCATGGGCGCTGTAGGGATCGAGCACCTCCCCCTGCAGGCTGCGCGGAAGCATCTCGAACAGGTAGATGCGCTGCACCTCCCATCCCATCGCCACTCCTCCTGCAATCCCGATCGCGAGGGCCGCGCCCAGGGTAGCCACCGCCGCGCGCGCCTGCCGCTTCCACAGAAAGTAGAGAACGAACGCCAGCGGATAGACCTTGAGAGCTCCAGCAAGCGCGATCGAGACCCCGCACGCAATCTCGCGATGGCGTTGATGAAAGTAGAACGCCAGCACCATCAGGAAGAGCACCGCGAGATGCATCTGTCCGTAGAGAAAACTGGTGCGCAGAGGAAGGACGGCAAGCAGTGCGATCAGCCATATACGGCGCCGTCCCAGCGCGGTCGAGCGCTCCAGCAGCTCAACGCTCGCCGCAAGAAGACCCAGGTTGATGACGATCCAGATGCGTTTCGCGGTCAATGCGGAAAAGAAGGTGAGCGGAACCACCGGAAACGCCGACAGCGGCGTCAATCCAGCGAAGCCTACAAGCGATTGATTCAGCCCCCAGTGGTCCTTGATCCGCTGCAGCCATGTCCAATCGTAGATGCGGTCCAGGCGATAGCCCTCGCGCCACAGGCGGGCGACCAGATAATAGTTGGGGAAATCCGTATTGAGCGTGCGCCACGCCGGCAGAACGCCCTTCCATAGAAAAAGAACTACCAGCGCAGCGCACACTGCTGCCTCCAGCTGCGGCGCAAACTTTCCCCATCCGTATCTGCTCTTCCCATCCATCAACTCCGAGCTTATGGCGCGCAACGTGCATTTCGTCTAACCGAAGCATTTTTTTACACCTCGTAGACAAATCCATGATGAGGGAGGATCGCACACTTGGTAAGGGCACGTCTTCAGTCGTCCCGTAGAGGCGCCAAACGGGAAGCGGCTTCAGCCCCTGGGGCCTTCGTTTTCCCAATCCCCCGGTAGAATAGGGGAGATGGCTTTCATCGAACAGTACGACGTTGTCATCGTGGGCGCGGGCCACGCCGGCTGCGAGGCCGCCGTGGCCTCCGCCCGCATGGGACTGCGCACGGCCATCTTCACGTTGAATCTCGATCTCATCGCCCAGATGAGCTGCAATCCCGCCATCGGCGGAATCGCCAAGGGCCATCTCGTGCGCGAGATCGATGCCCTGGGAGGCGTGATGGGCGAGGTCGCCGATGCCTGCGGCATCCAGTTCCGTCTCCTCAATACCTCGCGAGGCCCCGCGGTCTGGTCGCCCCGCGCGCAGTGCGACAAGGCCCTCTACCGCGTGAAGATGCGCGAGGTGCTCGAGGCACAGCCGAATCTTTACATCAAGCAGGCTGAGGTCGTGGACCTGATCGTTGAAGGAACGGGCGGTCGACAGCAGATCTGCGGCGTAAAGCTGCGTGATGGACGAGAGGTCCGCGCTGCGGCAACGGTCGTGACGACGGGAACGTTTCTCAACGGCCTCATCCACTGCGGTGAGCAGCAGTACACCTCCGGTCGCAGCGGCGAACCCGCCAGCGTGCTTCTGGGCGAAAGCCTCAAGAAGCTTGGGCTGCGCGAGTGCCGCCTGAAGACCGGAACTCCGCCACGTCTCGATGGCCGAAGCATCGACTGGACGCGTTTCGAAGAACAGCCCGGCGACTCCGATCCCACCCCTTTCAGCTCCCGTTCCCCCTTCGCCAGGGGAGGCGTGCCTCCGTTGCGGCAGATCAGCTGCTATATCGCCTACACCACGCCCCAGACTCTCCAACTCATCCGCGACAACGTGCACCGCTCGCCGATGTACACCGGCCAGATCGAAGCCATCGGCCCGCGTTACTGCCCGTCCATCGAAGACAAAATCGTGCACTTCCCCGACAAGACCCAGCACCAGTTCTTCCTCGAACCCGAAGGTCTGAACACCCACGAGGTCTACATCAACGGCATGAGCACATCCCTTCCCATGGAGGTGCAGGCCGCGATGGTGCGCTCGATCCCCGGCCTCGAGAACGCCGAGATGCTGCGCCCCGGCTACGCCATCGAGTACGACGCGATCGACCCCACCGAGCTCGACCGCTCGCTCAAGGTGAAGAACTACGATGGCCTCTATCTCGCCGGACAGATCAACGGAACCAGCGGCTACGAAGAGGCTGCCTGCCAGGGGCTGATGGCCGGAATCAACGCCGCGCTCGCGGTGAAGTCGGCGCAGAGCGGAGAGCCGCTGATTCCCTTCACGCTCGATCGCACCGAGGCCTACACCGGGATCCTGATCGACGATCTCATCAGCAAGGGAACCAACGAGCCCTACCGGATGTTCACCTCGCGCGCAGAGTTCCGCCTGCACCTGCGCATCGACAATGCCGACCGCAGGCTTACCCCGCATGGCCGCAGGCTGGGCCTGATCCCCGACGAGGCGTGGGCAGAGTACGAGGCCAAGCAGGAGCGCGCCGTCATCTTTGCGAAGCTGCTTGAGGCGACGAGGGTGCGCATCCCGGAGCTTCCCTCTGAGGTACAAACGCAGCTCGAAGGAACCAAGGTTGAAGCCCTCACCTTCGCCCAGCTTCTGAAGCGGCCGGCCATGAACATCGAACTCCTCGCTCCCACGCTGCGCGACACCATGGCGACGCAGGCCTCTCTCGCCGAGTGGGTCGGGGCTATGGATGCGGCTCGGGAGACGCGCCTCCCGGCCTGGGTTCGCAACGAGATGAAGACCGTCGAGACCGAGATCAAGTTTGCGGGCTATCTCGACCAGCAGCGCAAGTCCATGGAAAAGCTGAAGCGGTCCGAGCAGAAAGCCATTCCGGCGTGGTTCGACTACGCCGCCGTCAGCGGTCTCAGCCGCGAGATGAAGGAAAAGCTCGGCCACGTCCGCCCCCAGACACTCGGGCAGGCAAGCCGCATCGCCGGGGTAACCCCCGCCGCCATCAGCCTCATCCACGTCTACATCGAGATTCAGGCCCGCCAGAAGAGCGTCGCCTAAAGAAGAGTGTCACCCCGGCCGGAGGACCGAAGGGGAAGATCTACTCTTCTCCCGACCATCACCAGGAACCAGGCTCCCCTCCGTTGCAGCTTCAACTGCAACCACATAAGCCCCCCTGTTACCTTCGGGCCATACGAACATCTAACCTATTGAATAACGGAGGCCGTAATGAAAACGGGTGCAAACTGGATAAGGCTGAGCCTGATCTTCATCGCGGTTCTGGCCGTCGTACTGGTTCTGGGAGGACGCAGGATGGCAAGCGTAGCGGAAGCGGGGAGAGGGCCGATCCCGGCCCCCGTAGTCGATGAGCAGGCGCAAACAGCCCACAGCGAGACCGCCGTCTTCGCAGGGGGATGCTTCTGGGGCGTCCAAAGCGTCTTTCAGCGTGTCAAAGGCGTCACAGCCACCACTGCAGGCTACTCCGGTGGAACCAGGGAGACCGCCAACTATAACGCCGTCTCGTCAGAGCGCACCAGCCACGCCGAAGCCGTAAAGGTCGTCTACGACCCCTCGAAGATCAGCTACGGCACGCTGCTTCGCATCTTCTTCTCGGTCGTCCACGATCCCACGGAGCTCAACCGCCAGGGCCCGGACGTGGGAGTCTCCTATCGCTCGGCAATCTTCTTCACCACGCCCGAGCAGCAGAAGGTCGCCGCTGCCTACATCGGTCAGCTCGACGCCGCACACGTCTTCCCCAAAAAGATCGTGACCCAGCTCGTCCCTCTGCAGGCCTTTTACGACGGCGAGGACTACCACCAGGACTACGCCGACAAGAACCCGAACAATCCCTACATCCAAGTCTGCGATGTACCCAAGATCGCAGGGCTGAAACAGCAGTTCCCGGAGCTCTTTCAGGACTACAAGCACAAGTAGTCCTGCTCTCACCTCAGTGACTGTAAAGAAACGCCGGTTTCCTCTGCGGATACCGGCGTTTCTTTTGTGCGCTAAATAAAGCATAAGATAGGGACTTGGGTGGCTTTTCCGCACTATCCACAGGGAGAGGAGGAATCCTCAGCCCACCCTCCGCTAAGGTAAGAGATTCATGGTAGCCTATCCCCAACTCGTCGGCGATCAGCAGGAACGCCCCGCATCGGTTCATGCCGAGATGACCATCCTCGGCGCCATGCTGGTCGAGCCCCTCGCGATCACCGACGCTACGATGCTTCTCGTCGCTGACGACTTCGCGCTCGACTCGCACCGCCGTATCTACACCGCCATGCTGCGGCTCGCCGAGGCCGGCCACGCGATCGACATCGTCACCTGCGCCGAAGAGCTGCGCAGGCAGAAAGAGCTGGACGCCATCGGCGGAGTCCCCTATCTCGCTTCCTTGAGCGAGGGCCTTCCCCGCAAACTCTCCATCGAAAGCTACGTCCGCATCGTGCGCGACAAAAGCCTGATGCGCCAGCTGATGACTGTCTGCGACACCGGCATCGTCGAGGCCGCCGATCAGAGCCAGGAGGCCATCGAGGTCCTCAACAACGTCAGCACCCGGCTGATGGAGATCTCCGACCACGCCGTCACCGGAGGCTTCTCCGACATCGGCGAGATCGTAAAGTCCTCTTTCGGCTCGATCGACAAGCTCTACGAGCAGGGCCGCGAGGTCACCGGCCTCGCCACCCACTACATCGAATTCGACCGCATGACCAGCGGCCTGCAAGACTCCGAGCTCATCATCATCGCCGCGCGTCCCTCCATGGGAAAGACCGCCTGGGCCATCAACATTGCGCAGAACTCCGCCGTGCGTGACGGGAAGGTCGTCGCCGTCTTCTCGCTCGAAATGTCGAAAGAGAGCCTGCTGCGACGCATGCTTGCCTCGGAGGCCATGGTCAACTCGCGCAAGATCCAGACCGGCTTCCTCCCCAAGGAAGACAAGGGCAAACTGATGGCCGCTCTCGAGCGGCTCGTCGAATCGAAGTTGTTCATCGACGATACCCCCGGCATCACCCTCGCCGAGATGCGAGCCAAGGCGCGCCGCCTGCGCCAGCAGGAGGGCCGCCTCGATCTCATCATGATCGACTACCTGCAGCTGATGACCGGCTCCTCCGGCCCCGGCAAGAAGGGCTTCGAGAACCGCAACCAGGAGGTCGCCGCCGTCTCGCGCGGCCTGAAGGCCCTGGCCAAGGAGATGAAGGTTCCCGTCATCGCACTCTCCCAGCTCTCACGCGCCAGCGAGCAGCGCGGAGGCGACAAGAAACCCATGCTCTCGGACCTTCGCGAATCAGGCTCCATCGAGCAGGACGCCGACGTCGTCTGCTTCATCCATCGCGACAGCTACTACAACAAGGATGAGAACGGCGACGAAGACCCCGACTCCAAGGGCAAGGCCGAGATCATCATCGCCAAGCAGAGAAACGGCCCCACCGGAAGCGTGCACCTCGCCTATCTGGCCGATTACACGCGCTTCGAAAACCTCAGTTCCGGCGACTACGGCGGCGGCGGATACTAGCGCGGAAAGGCAGATCCCCGCCAGGATGGGAGCCTCTCCAGCAAGCTATCTCCATAAACCTACTCCTACAAGTGTCATCCTGGGTGGAGTAACTTGCGCATTTTTGCAAGTTACGCAGTCGAAAGATCTGCGGCTCTTTTCGCAGCCACAAACCTCCATCGTAAAGACCGCAAGCATCGAAAGCGGCGGTCTTTCTTCGAAGAGAAGATCGGCGGCAAAAAATCAAATCGCCAGATCCAGCCCGCCCCTTTCATCCCTCCCCGAAGCCGTTTCATCACAAATTTCCTACCGACAAACCTACTGACATAATGCTGTCAGCAGCACTCCCGTATGCTCTGGGATGTAGTCGCCTGAGAGTGTTATGAAGGAGCGCACCATGAGCGAGCAAACGACGATAAAACAGACCGCCATCAATTGGTTCGAGATCCCCTGCGAAGACCTCGACAGAGCTGCGGAATTTTACGAGACGCTTCTCAACGTAAAACTGCTCCGCACGCAGCTCGACCAAAACCCCATGGTGATCTTCTCCTCCGAGCAGACAGGCGCCAACGGAAACCTCGTCAAACGCCCCTTCCGCAAACCTGGACGCGGCGGAACCATGGTCTACCTCAACTGCGATGGCGAGCTCGACGACGTCCTCGCGCGCGTTCCGATGGCCGGCGGCTTGGTTCTGATGCCCAAGACCCCTGTTCCTGGAGGCCACGGGCACTTCGCCTGCCTTCGCGACTCCGAGGGAAATCACATCGGTCTCCACTCCTACTGAATGAGTCGCCCGTTGTCAGCATCCGCATCAAAGACTGGCAACGGACAGGCAACCTCTCCCCTAAGATCATCCTCATGCGACGCGCAGACCGCCTCTTTCGAATCGTGCAGTTTCTCCGTCAGGGCAGGCTGCAGACGGCGCGGACGCTCGCTTCAAAACTGCACGTCTCCCAGCGCACCATCTATCGCGACATCCAGGACCTGCAGCTTGCGGGAACTCCCATCGAAGGCGAGGCCGGCGTAGGCTACACCCTGCGCCGTGACATGGACCTTCCCCCCCTGATGTTCACGCGCGGCGAGCTCACCGCATTGGTGCTCGGAGCTCGCCTTGTCCGTGCCTGGGGAGGAGCCGAAAACGTCCTCGGTGCCGACCAGGCGCTGCAGCGCATCGAAGCAGTCCTGCCCGCCGATCTGCGCAACGAGTTCGATTCCATCCTGCTGTACGCCCCCGGCCACAGAATGCTGCCGCATCTGCGCGCGCGTCTCGACGCTCTGCATGAAGCCTGCAAATCGCAACGCGTGGCCAGCTTCAAATATGTCCGCGAAGACGGCGAGCCGAGCCAGCGCTGCGTCTGGCCGCTCGCGCTCGCCTTCTGGAGCGGAGTCTGGACCCTCACCTCATGGTGCGAGCTCCGCAACGATTTCCGCGACTTCCGCCTCGACCGCATGGACGAGGTCGCAATCCTCGAGCGAATCTTCACGCCGAAGAAAGGACAGCGGCTCGAAGATCATCTCAGGAAGGTCGTGCCCTCCGCCGAGGAGCGCCGCGAGCTGCTCGCGCCCTCCAGCAGCCTTTAGCCACCGTAGGATAGAAGTGTGAAGAGCTGGGTGGAGATTTCAGAACAACGGCTGGCCGCAAACTACCGCCTGCTGAGCGCAGCCGCGGGCAACGATCTCTCCGTTCTCGCCGTAGTGAAGGCCAACGCCTACGGGCATGGAGCAGAGCTCTGCGCCCCGGTACTCGCTGCCGCCGGAGCCCAATGGTTCGGGGTAACCGACGCCGCCGAGGGCGCGACCGTGCGGGCCGCGCTCACTGAAGCAGGAACTCCCGCGAAGCACCAGCCGCGCGTCCTGGTGATGAGCGAGTCGCTCGATGAAGACGCTGAGACGATCGTCCATCACCGCCTCACCCCCGTCGTCTCGAGCGTCGACCAGCTCGAATCCCTCGCCCGCACCCTCCAGGATCGCCACCAGCAGCAGCCCTTCGAGGTGCATCTCGAGATCGACACCGGAATGGCGAGGCAGGGAGTCTCTCCCGGCGCTCCGTTGCATCGCATCCTCGAATGGCTCGGCACACAAAGCACGATCCGTCTCGATGGCGTGATGACGCACTTCGCCTCGGCGGAGATCGCCGGATCGCACCAGACCGCCTCCCAGAGAATTCTCTTCGAAGAAGCGGTCGCGCAGATCGCCACTTCAGGCCTGAGACCCGGGTGGATCCATGCGGGCAACTCCTCGACCGTCGACAACCCTGCTGAAGGCCCACTCCCCTGGCTCGATACCCTGGCTCGCGGCCTCGGCGCGCGTGCTATGGTGCGGAGCGGCCTCGCGCTCTACGGATACGCCCTCCCCCTCGAATGCGAGCAAAGTTACCCTGGCCCTGTAAAAACCGTCACCCCGCAGGTGCGCGCGCGCCTCCAGACCGTGATGACCTGGAGAGCCCGCATCACCGCGCTGCGCGAGATCGAAGCGGACGAGAGGATCGGCTACAACGGAACCTTCACCTCGGAAAGGAGGATGCGTCTGGCGCTCCTCCCCGTCGGCTATGCGGACGGCCTGCGCCGCGAGCTCTCAAGCACCAACGCCCACCGCGGAGGCTGGGTCATCCTACGCGGAGAGCGCGCGCCCATCGTAGGCCGCGTCTCGATGAACCTGACCATCGTCGATGTCACCGCAATCCCCGCAGCCGCCCTCGGCGACGAGGCCATCGTTCTCGGCGAGGGCATCACCGCCGACGATCACGCCCGCATCGCCGGAACCATCCCTTACGAGATCCTCTGCGCCGTCAAAGAGAAGCGCGTCCTGCGATAGCGTTGCAGCGTTACTCCGCGCAAGAGCGTTTACTTCGCCGGCTGGCTCCGCAGCAGGCGCTTGAGAATCACGTCCATCGAGCCTCCCTGCACCACGATCGAGAACAGCACCACCGAGTAGGTCGCCACCAGGATCCATGTGCGCCCCGCATCATGCGGCACCGACAGCGCCAACGCCAGCGAAAGCCCTCCCCGCAATCCTCCCCAGCTCAGAATGCGGATCGAGCTGCGATGGCCGGGCTGCAGCACTCGCAGCAGCGAGATCAGCAGCGCCACCACCGCAACTCGCACTACCGTCACCGTAACGATGGCGGCTGCTCCCGCCTTGATCGGCAGAAGAGAGAACGGGATCGCCAGAACCTCGAATCCCAGCAGGACGAACAGCACCGCATTCTGAACCTCGTCGATGACCTCCCAGAAGGTGTCGATGCGCTCATGAGAGATGTTGCCCTGCCGTTGGCTCATGTTGAACCCTCGCAGCGCGAGCCCCGCAGCGACGGCAGTAAGAGGAGCAGAAAGATGCCAGTGGTCCGCGATAGAGTAGCTTCCGGTCGCAAGCGAGATCGTCAGCAGAATCTCCACCTGATAGGCATCGGTCCACCGCATCAGCATCGAGGTCACCCATGCCAGCGCAACGCCCAGCGCGAGGCCCCCTCCGGCCTCCACCAGCAGCAGACCCACAAAATGCGAGGCCGTCGGCGCCGTGCCGCGCGAGGCCTCCAGCAGCGCCAGGAAGAGGACCGCTCCGATGCCGTCGTTGAAGAGCGACTCTCCGGCCAGCTGAGCCTGAATGTTCTTCGGGACGCCCACGCGCTTCAGCATCTCGAGAACCGCAATCGGGTCCGTCGGCGAGATCAGGGCTCCGAAGAGCAGGCAGTGCAGCCACGGCGCGGAGATCCCGAGCAAGGGAAGCACCCGGAAGAGCACAGCGGCGGTCGTCAGCGTCGAGAGCAGGGTTCCGCCAACCGCGAGAAGCGAAACCGTCAGCTTCTCTTTGAACAACGACTCCAGGTCCAGCAGGAACGCACCGGCAAACAGTAGCACCGACAGCATCGCGTGCAGAACGAGATTTTCAAAGTCGATCTTGCCCACCAGAACGCCCGCCCAGCTCTTCAACCCGGGGTGAAAGTGGCTCAGCCCCAGCAGCCCCAGCGAGGCCAGCACGGTCAAGAGCATCGTCCCGATGGTGAGCGGAAGCTTGAGCCAGCGACGGCTCACCCAGCCCAGAACGGCAGCGGTCGTAACCATCAGGCTGAAGAATTCAAGCGTAGACATCGCTGTCTCTGGTCCCCGTCCCAAGTGTATCGACTGTCCTTTCCTCCGTAGCTGCCCGTGCGGCATTTGCTTACGGACAGGCAGGACATTAACATCGCTACAGAACCGAGAGGGAACTTTTCCATGGAAGTTACATCGATCGCTGCACGCCGTACCGAAGACATAGCTCTGGATCTGCTGAAATTTGTCGCCGGACACGCGAATATCGCCAGCAAGACCACAGGAGCTACAGGTTTTGCCATTACCCCTTCGGCCAAGTCCGACGACCAGATTACGAGCCTGCTGGAGCTGTATGAGCGCTGCCGCCAGGCCGTGGAAACTCCCATCAAATAAGTGACTGCTCTTCGCATCGCCGTCATCGGCGCGGGAGCCTTCGGCCGCAATCACCTCCGCGTTTACCGGGAGCTGGAGCAGGCAGGGGAGCCCGTGCAGCTGGTCGCCGTCGTCGACCCGGACCCAGCCGCCGCAGCCGAGGCCTCGGCGAAGTTCGGCATTCCCGCCTTCGCCTCCATCGCCGAATGCCTCGCCATCTCCAAGAATTTCGATGCAGCCGGCCTCGACGCGGCATCCGTCTGCGTCCCCACCCAGCATCACCGCGCCGCGGCCGAGCAGCTGCTCGCAGCCGGCCTCGACGTACTCATCGAGAAGCCGCTTGCCCCCAGCCTCGAGGATGCGGACAGCATTCTCGCCCTGGCCCGTGAGCGCGGACGGATCGTACAGGCCGGCCACCTCGAGCGCTTCAATCCCGCAGTCACCGCGGCACGGCGCTATCTCAACCAGCCCATGTTCTTCGAGGCCCACCGCCTCAGCGTCTTCACGCCTCGCTCGCTCGACGTCGACGTGGTGCTCGACCTCATGATCCACGACCTCGACATCGTGCTCAGCCTCGTAGACTCGCCGGTTGCCGAGGTGCGCGCCGTCGGGCTGCCCGTGCTCTCGCCCAAGGTCGATATCGCCAACGTCCGTGTCGAGTTTGAGGATGGCTGCGTCGCCAATTTCACCGCCAGCCGCGTCAGCACCGAGCGCGTGCGCAAGCTCCGCTTCTTTCAGCCGCATCAGTACCTCTCGCTCGACTTCGCGCGCCAGGATCTCCTGATGATCGACGTCACCGCCGCCGCGGGAATGAACCCTGCAAAACTGGCCGCTATGGCCCAAATGCTTCAGGCTTCGCAGCCGCTTCAGGCCTCACAGCCGCCGGCAGCCCATCCCTCCGCCGGCCTCTCCCTGAACAAGATCCCCGTAGAACCGAGCGAGCCCCTGCGCCTCGAGATCGCCTCGTTTCTCCATGCCGTGCGGGAGAGAACACCACCACAGGTAACGGGTGAGGATGGACGCGCCGCGCTCAAGCTCGCGCTCGAGATCAACGCTGCAATCGCGACCCATGCCCAGCGGGCGGGGTTGAAGATTTAACCGAAGCCACACTCTCTGCCGTGTCTCCCCGGCAAACTGCATCTGCGCTCGCTGCACCTTGGCCGGGTGCCCCATCTTCGCCGCAGTCTCATCGCGGCTAGGTGGGATCCATCGAGCAGTCGGGCCCTTCGAGCGAAGCGTAACCACTTTTCCTCCCCCCGGAATCCTGCATCTCGGTCTTTCGCTTAGGCTTAAAGAACCACGAGAATCTTCAGGGGCCCCCTGCTTTCAGTGCTGTTCTCCCTCTCCCTCCTGCTCTCCTGCATTGCCGTCCACGCATCCGATCCTGCCGCAGCCCCGGCCCAGCCCGCCCCTGACGTACTGATCTTCACCAACGGAGACCAGCTCACCGGAAAGCTCGTGCACTCCACTGGCGATACCGTCACCTTTCACAGCGATATGGCAGGGGACCTCAACGTAAGCTGGTCGAAGGTCAAGGAGTTGCGCTCCCAGCGGCAGTTCGTCGCTGGGCAAAGATGCTCATTGAAGCTGGCATATTGTCCATAAGGTTCCGGCCGGAAGCATCAACGTTGAGGACAACAAGATCCAGCTGAAGGGAAAGAGCGAGGTGCAGGTGATGCCGATCAAAAACACCGCAGACGTCCTCGACCTGGAGACCTTCAACCGCGAGGCTCTGCAGGAGGTGAGCTTCTTTCGGCGATGGACCGGATCGGCGACCCTGGGAGCGACCCTCATCTAGGCGACGCAGAACAACTACACTTACAACGCCGCCGCCTCACTGAGGCGCAATACGCCGACGGTGGCCTACCTGCCGCCGCGCAATCGCACGACCGTGAACTTCTCCGGCTCCTACAGTCGCATCACCCAGGTGCAGGCGCAGGGCGCGCCGGTGCTGCCCGACCTCAAGACCTCGATCTATCACGTCGACTCCGAGCGTGACGAGTATGTATCTTCGCGGGTCTATCTGCTCGCCGGAAGCGCCTTCGATCACAACTTCTCCCAGGGCCTCGACCTGCAGCAGATCTACGGCGCGGGAGTCAGATGGACGGTCATCAAGCAGCCGAAGCAGACCCTGGATCTCAAGGCGACTTTGCAATATGAGAAGCAGAACTTTCTTCTTACCGTCCCGGAAGAGAATACAAATCTCGTCGGATCCACCTTCAGCCTGAACTACACCCGCAAGCTTCCGCTCAACGCTGTGTTCGAGCAGCAGGTCCAATACATTCCCGCCTACAACCAGCCCGCGGCCTACTCGGCGAATGAGACCAACAGCCTGAGCCCACCAACCGCCAGAACTCGTTCCAGTTCACAACCGGTATCAGTTACACGCTGAAATGAGCTGAAAGAGGTCCCGGCTACTTCATCGTTTCGGCTACTTCATTGTCTGGACAGGAATGCCCTCTGGGATCTTCAGCTCGAACTGGTCGTCGTCGAGCTTGCCGTTGAGGGTCAACTGGGTGATGGTCACGGTCAGTTTGTAGTGGTCGAGAGGGCGTTCGATGACAATGGTCGAAGGGTAAGGAGTATTGCCGTAGTACTGGTAGTTGCTGTAGTGGGCCTTGGTGATGACCTGTCCCTTGGTGTCGTAGATATCCTGCTGGTAGGGCAGAAGGTCGGTCGAGTTAATGTGGATGACGCGGAGGGTGCGGACGGTCTGGCCCTCGGGCTTATCAAGAATCTGGAGGGCGTAGGCCGGCTCTTCGATGAGGTCCTTGTTCTTCTTGCCGCTCTCGATGACACGGATGTCAGTGGTCATGGAGATGATCTGGTCCTGCTCGGGGCCGCGAATGAACATGGAGTCGTAGAAGACATCGGGGCGCAGATTTTCGAGGCCGTTCTTCGAGGGCGTGGTGACGGTGTTGGTTCCGACGATGGCGCGGTGGCGCGGGGGGATGACGAGCTTGAAGTTGGTGCCGTCGGAGACCATGTCGAGAGCCGTGGTGCGGACAACAGGGACGAGCATGACGACCCGGAGAAACTCGGGTTGGCGCATGAGGATGATCCCGGCGAAGCTGGTGTACTGGACCTCCTTGCCCTGGAGGCCGCCGCCGGTGGTGGCGGCGATATCGACGCGGGCATTGAAGGTCGGCATCGCCTCGTAACGAGCCGCAAGCTGCTTCGCCATCGCCTCCAGCGAGGTGCTGATGATGACGTCGGCCACCCGGGTCTTCGGAACGTAGCGAGTGTGGGAGAGGCATCCCGTGAGCATCGGGAGGACGCCGACCATCCCCAGCGCCAGGGCTTTTCTAATCTTCATGGGCACGAAGGTTAAGTATATCCGCCTGGATTCGATCAGAGCTGATGCAATAGGGTTTAGATGTGCCGGAACACCGGAAGGTTCCCGTAAAGTTTCCCGCCCGTCATTCTGACCCTGAGCGTAGTCGAATGGGGAAAATCCCTGTCTTCGGCCCAGCGCCGGCAAGCCCCCGCGGAAGGCCCAAACTAACGGCCCCGCCTAAACCCCGCCCACCACGAAACACAGGGGATTCAACCCGGAAGAGCCGCCGGGAGACGTAAAACAACCTTCACCGCTGCGCCTTGCGGTACGTCTGCACGTTCTGGTTGTGCTCCTTCAATGTGGCGGCGAAGCGGCTGTGGCCCGCCGCGTCCGAGACGAAGTAGAGATACTCCGTCTTCGCCGGCGACAACGCCGCATGAAACGCCGCCATCCCGGGATTGCAGATCGGCCCCGGCGGAAGCCCCGTATGCCGGTAGGTGTTGTAAGGAGAAGGCGACTGGAGGTCCGAGGCGTGGATCGTCCCGCGCCAGCGGCTATCCACCAAGGCCGCATAGATCACCGTCGGATCGGTCGCCAGCGGTATCGACTTCGCCAGGCGATTGAAGAACACTCCCGCCACCAGAGGCCGTTCGTTGTCCTGCGAGACCTCTTTTTCAACCAGCGAGGCGAGGATGACCGTGCGCGAAACGTCGCCCTCAAGCCCAAGCTGCTGTGACGCCTGGCCGAAGCGCCGCACCATCGCTGCCAGGATGTGTACCGGCGGAGTATGGCGGGCAAAATGGTAAGTATCCGGAAAGAGGTAGCCCTCAAGCGATGCGGGCGGCTTCGCTGCCCCGGCGGTCCATTCGGCAATCAACTCCGTGTGCTGGCGTTCGGCGGACAGAAAGGCGTCGCGCTGACCCAGCCCTGCGTCTTCCACCGCCTGGGCGATGTCGAAGATGTTGTAGCCCTCCGGGATCGTAAGAGCGCGGGTGTAGATATCGCCGCGCCCGATGCGGCGATAGACCTCGGTCATCGGAACAGGATGGTCGAAGCGGTACTCTCCCGCCTTCAGCGTCCCTCCGTGCGTAATCCTCAGCAGTTCAAAGGCATAGCGGTTACGGATGATGCCGCTGCGCTGCAGCTGGCCCGCAATGGCCTGGGTTCCGGTATGGGGAGCGATCTCGACGAAGGTCTCGGTCGAAGGCCCGAAAGGACTGTAGACAAAGTAGGCCGCAGTCCCGGCAACGGCGAGAGCCGCGAGAATAACCAGCAGCAGCAGGGTCCCGAAAAACTTCAATATGCGCCTCCGCCAGGTGTCTCAATTCCATTTTAGGTGGGATTCCCCGATTTTTCCTCCCGACGAGGTATGCAAGAGGATGAGAGGGAAGAATTTAAGTGCCATGACCCGCTCGGCCTGCCCGGCCTCGGTCTCACAATGAAATCTGTCATCCCGGCCGGCGTTGTCGCCACAGGGGGCAACGCAGTGGAGTGACCTGCGGTCTCCGCCGCCACAGATATCTCCCCTCCCTGTGGGGCTGGTTCGACCAACCTCACAGGAGTCGTATAATCGAAACTTCACCCCTCATGGGCGAGCCAACGGGCACGCGAGGGGTGTCCCGTGGCAAAACCATGCCGCGCCAAACAGGAAGGCCCCATGCCAGAACAGATCAAAAAGCGGCTGGAAGAGGAGATCAAACAGCTCGAGTACGAGCTGACGACCGAGCTTCCGGCCGAGATTAAAAAGGCCGTCGCCTTGGGCGACCTCAGTGAAAACGCCGAGTACCACATGGCCAAGCAGCGCCAGGTCTTCGTCAACGCGCGCCTCGGCCAGTTGAAGAAACGGATGGGCGAGCTGGCGATGGTCAATCTCACCAACATTCCCCACGACAAGGTCGGCTTCGGCGCGACCGTCACCGTCTTCGACACCTCCAAGGACGAAGAGATCGTCTACAAGCTCGTCACCAGCGAAGAATCCGACGTTTCGAAGGGGTTAATTTCGACCACATCCCCGATCGGCCGCTCCATTCTGGGTAAAAAGGTCGGCGATACTACGACAGTCGTCACCCCTAACGGCAAGCGTGAGCTCGAGATCCTGAAGCTGGTAACGATCCACGACGAAGTGGAAGCAGCGAAAGAAGCGAAATAGGTTCAGCGCACGGCGCCCTGGGTCCGTGTGAACGAAGCGGCAAGAGGACAAGGTTGACCTGGACAAGCGCATTTGGAAGAGGCAGCGGCTGGCTGTTGCAGAAGATCGTCCGCGGTCTTGCGCTCTCCCGCATCTCCCCCAACACGCTCACCTTCATCGGCCTGGTCATCAACATCATCGCCGCGCTCTTCTTCGGCTTCGCCCGCGGGTCGCACTCCAACCGCATGTTCTTTTACGCTGGCCTGATTATCATCGGCGCCGGCGTCTTCGACATGGTCGACGGACGCGTGGCCCGCGCCACCAATCAGGTCTCGATCTTCGGAGCCTTCTTCGACTCCGTCATCGACCGCTACTCGGACGTCGCTATCTTCTTCGGCCTGCTGGTCTACTACGCCCGCGGCAACCGCCTCTTTTACGTCGGCCTGGTCGCCTTCGTAATGACCGCCTGTCTCATGGTCAGCTACACCCGCGCCCGTGCCGAGGCCCTCATCGGAACCTGCAAGGTCGGCTTCATGGAGCGCCCGGAGCGCATCGTCTGCGTCATCCTGGGAGCGCTCTTCAACAAGTGGGGAGTGATGGCCGCCGCCCTCTGGGTCCTCGCCGTCATGTCCACCATCACCGTCATCCACCGCATCCGCTACACCTACCTGGAGACCGAACGCCGCAAGCTCCAGCCCGTGAACTGAGCCGCCAGTCGCAGCTCACCGTAGCCGTGTCGATAGCCTAATAGCCAATAGTATCCGTCATTCTGAGCGCAGCGAAGAATCCCTGTATTTCGCCTGTCCCGCCAAAGATGACCGGCGCCGGATGCGATCGACTTCCTCGCCCCAACCACCGGGGTGCCCAACTCCCTAAGAAAAAATCCTCTGCAACACATTCGTCTTAGCCAGATCCAGTACCTCATCCCCGCGTCCACTCAACACCGACTTCGCCGCCCACAACGAGAACCCCTTGGCCTGCTCGAAGGTCACCGACGGAGGCATCGAAAGCTCCTGCCGGTTCACCATCACCTCCACCAGCGCCGGGCCGGGCATCTCAAAGGCCGTGCGCAGCGCAGCGTCTAAATCGTTGGGATACTCCACCCGAACGCCATGCATTCCCACAGCCTTCGCCAGCTCCGCAAAGTTCGGGTTATCGAGACTGGTGCCATAGTTCACAATTCCGGCGGCCTTCATCTCCATCTCTACGAACGCGAGCGAGCCGTTGTTGAACACCACGATCTTGATCGGCAGCCTCAGCTGTCGCAACGTCAGCAGATCGCCCAGCATCATCGCCAGCCCACCGTCTCCCGCGAACGCCACCACCTGCCGCGAGCGGTGCGAGGCCTGCGCTCCAATCGCCTGCGGCACCGCGCTCGCCATCGATCCGTGAACGAACGATCCCAGCAGGCGCCGGCTCCCGTTCATCGTCAGATAACGCGCCGCCCACACCGTCGGTGTGCCCACATCGCAGGTGAAGATGGCATCCTGCGCGGCGAGCCTGTCGATCAGCCGCGCGACATACTGCGGGTGGATGGGCGTCTTGTTCTCGTCCGGCTGCGCCAGCTCCTCCAAACCCTCGCGAACCTTCCTGTAATCGCGGACATGGGTGTCGAGGCGCGACTGCTCGCTCTTCGCCTTCAGCAGCGGCAGCAACACAGGCAGGGTGTGTTTGATCGAGCCCACCAACCCAAGATGCACCGGGGTGCGCCGTCCAATCTGCTCTCCGCGCGTGTCGATCTGGATCACCTTCGCCTTCGTGGGAAAGAACTGCTGATATGGAAAGTCCGTGCCCAGCATGAGCAGCGTGTCGCAGCTCTCCATCGCGTGATACCCGGAGCTGAAGCCGATCAGTCCCGTCATCCCCACGTCATAGGGGTTGTCATACTCGACGTACTCCTTGCCCCGCAGAGCATGGACGATCGGCGCCTTGAGCGCCGCGGCCGTGGCAACCAGGTCACCGTGTGCGTCCTTGCAGCCCGCCCCGGCCAGGATCGTGATCTGCTTTCCTTCGTTGAGAAGATTGGCAGCCTGCCGCAGCTCTTCATCATTGGGACGAAGCACCGGCTCCGGGATCCGGATCGGCAGCACCGCGTTGCCGTTGACCGCATCGTGCAGGAAGATCTCGCCCGGGATCACCAGCACGGCAACCCCCGACTTCGTGATCGCGGTGCGCATGGCGATCTCGAGCAGCCGCGGCATCTGCTCCGGAACCCCGACCATCTCGCAGTAGTCGCTGCACTCCTGGAACAGGTTCTGCGGATGCGTCTCCTGGAAGTACCCGCTGCCGATCTCCTGCGAAGGAATCTGCGCGGCGATGGCCAGCACAGGCACGCGGCTGCGATGGCAGTCGAACAGCCCGTTAATCAGGTGCAGGTTGCCCGGTCCGCAGCTCCCGGCGCAGACCGCCAGCGTCCCCGTCAGGTGCGCCTCCGCTCCCGCCGCAAAGGCGGCCACCTCTTCATTGCGCACGTGCGACCATTCCAGTGTTCCATCCTTGCGGATCGCGTCCGTGAAGCCGTTCAGCGAGTCACCCGGAAGCCCGTAGACGCGCCGGACCCCTGCATTCTTGAGGCTCTCGACCACAACCTCTGCGATTGTCTTTGCCATGCGTGAATCTCCTGACGTGATCCTGATCTGTGTATCGAGGGGGGCCGACGAACTCTGTCTACCGGACGAACTCAGTTGGATGGCCGCACGCGCTCGTAAGGATGCTGGCGCGCCTTGAAGATTTTGTTGAGGTATGTGCCTTTGGAGGGAGCGGAACGAAACTCGCTGTACTCCTCGGGAGCCACGTTGTAGTAACGATAGGTGCCGCGCTTGCCGCGATAGACGATAGTGAGCGCGTGGGCGGCATCATCGTAGTGCATGGCGGCAATCACGCTCGAAGGCATGGCAGCTCCAACTAAGCGGTTGGATGCCGGAGACAGCATCTTGGGAAAGACAATCGCCTGCAACGTGCCGAGAAGTACCTCGTCGGCCTGAAGGAAGTCCTCACGCCCGCCCATGGTGACTCCCGCATTGCATACAATTTAACCAATGCCAACTCAACCCGTTCTTCTGATCCATGGCGGAGCCTGGGCGATGCCGGACGAGGCCATCTCCTCCCACGAGGCCGGCATCGCCAACGCACTCGCCGCCGGCTATGCTCTGCTTGAGCGTGGTGCCAGCGCCGTTGACGCCGTCGAGGCAGCCGTTGCGGTGATGGAAGACGATGACACCTTCGACGCCGGCCGTGGATCGTTCCTCACCCGCGATGGCCGCGTTCAGCTCGACGCCCTTCTCATGAACGGCGCCAACCTTCGCACCGGCGGCGTCGCCTGCGTGGAGCGGCTGAAGAACCCGATCCACGCCGCCCGCCTGGTGCTCGATCACAGCCCGCACGTCTACTTCGTCGGAACCGGCGCCGAGAGATTCGCGAGGCAGCATGGCATGAGCCTCATCGACAACACCGAGCTCATCGTCCCGCGCGAGCGCGAGCGCCTGATGGCCTTTCAGAAGGCGGAGCTCGAAGGAGCAACCGACACCACCTTCTCCGGCCCGCTCGATTCTCATGACACTGTAGGTGCAGTCGCTCTCGACCAGCACGGACACATCGCCGCTGGAACCAGCACGGGAGGCACGCTGTCCAAGGCTCCCGGACGCGTCGGCGACTCTTCCCTGATCGGCTGCGGCTGTTACGCCGACGACGACTCCGCTGCCGTCTCGCTCACCGGCTGGGGCGAGCCCATCATGAGGCTGGTGCTGGGAAAGTGGGCCGTCGATCGCGTAGCCTCGGGCATCTCGCCCGCAGAAGCCGCGCAGGCCGCCATCGATTATCTCTACGCCCGGCTCGGCGGCCACGGCGGCATCATCCTGCTCGACCGCGATGGGCGCTTCGGTCTCGCACACAACACTCCGCGCATGGCCTGGGGTCTCAGAACCTCCGATGCCGTGAAGATCGGGGTGACGCGAAACCAGTAGTTACCGCATCTAAAGAATGATGCGCTTTTGCGCACGATGAAATCATGAACGATACTCTCCTCTTCCCCAGGCAACCCGCAGAACCCGACGATCGGCTCGCGCACATCCATCGTCTGTTGCTCGGCCACTTCGGCGAGCAGAAGCCGCGTGAGCCGTGGGACCCTCTCTCGCAGTTCATCTACTCCTTGCTCTCTTCGCGGACCAGGACGGAGACCACCTACCAGGTCGTGCGTCACCTGCGCGAGCGCTTCGGCACATGGGATAACCTCCGCGATGCCTCGCTCGCCGAGATCGAAGACGCGATCCGCGACGTCACCTTCCCCGAACAGAAGGCCGTCCAGCTCAAGGCCTCGCTCGAAGGCATCACGCAGCGCTACGGCACTCTCACCCTCGACTTCCTCGCCCGCTATCGCACCGAAAAGATTCGCGCCTGGCTGGAGCAGTTTCCCGGCGTGGGACCGAAGACCAGCGCGGCCGTGGTCAACTTCAGCAGCCTCCGCCGCCGTGCGGTGTGCGTGGACTCGCACCATCTCCGCGTCACCCAGAGGCTCGGCCTCACTCCGCGCGCCGACGCGGCCACTACCGAAGAACGCCTGATGCGAATGGTTCCCGAGACCTGGACCGCGGAGAGGCTCGACGAGCATCACCAGCTCATCAAGCAGCTCGGCCAGACCCTCTGCACCTTCTCCGATCCGAAGTGCGCGCAATGCCCATTGCTTAAACTCTGCCCCTACGGCCGCAAACGAATGACGGAGGGAGAGCTGACCGGCGATACCGAGGCCCGGAGAACGAAAGACGAACCGAGCCTCATCACAAACCGTCAGGGAACCGCGCAACTTCAGAATCCGTAATGGTTTTGCATAAGGAGAGATGGTTCTGAGGCGACAATCTTCCAGGCAGCTGATGAGATTGCGACGGGCCGCGGTTCTTGCACTCGTCTTCGCAACACTCGCCCCCGGTGCGCACGCCGACGTCGCCTTCCTCATGGAGGAGCCTTACGGCGGCTTCGGCAGCATCAATCCCACCGGTCACGGTGCACTTTACTTCAATCACATCTGCGCCGAATCGCCCACGCAGCTGAGGATGTGCCGCCCCGGAGAAAGAGGAGTCGTCATCAGCCGCTATCACAGGGTGGCCGGATACGACTGGCTCGCGGTCCCTCTGGTCCCTTACCTCTATGCCGTCGACAGGATCGCCGATGTTCCTCAAACAGCCGACCTCGCACTGCGGGAAAAGCTACGGGACGACTACCGCAAAAGGCATCTTGAAAGTATTGCTCCCGATACAGTTACAAAAGAAGGCGTGGCCGTCCCTCCCAAGGGAGAATGGGTCCAGCTCGTGGGCTCGTCCTACGACCGCTCCATCTATGGATTCAGGTGGAGACAACGCGAGAGGAGGACGAACGTTTTATCGCGCACTACAACGACCGCAGAACGTCGGCCACTTCAACCTCTTCTTCCATAACTGCGCCGACTTCTCCCGTACCGCGTTGAACTTCTACTTTCCTCATGCGGTGGGGCGCAGCTTCCTGGTCGACCTCGGCCTCACCACCCCCAAGCAGGTCGCCCGCTCGCTGACAAAGTACGCGAAGAAGAATCCCCGGCTGCCGTTTACCGTCTTCATCATTCCCCAGGTTCCCGGCGAGATCCCGCGCAGCCATCGTGTCGATGGCGTGGTCGAATCACTGGTGAAGTCGAAGAAGTACGTCGTTCCGCTCGCGGTCTTCTATCCCGAGTTCACAGCTGCGCTCGGAGCGGCCTACCTGACCGATGGAAGGTTCGCTCCACCGAAGGACGCTCCCGCGGTCATGCTCCCCGGCGCGAGCGCACGCGCGATCCTGGGCAAGAGATCCCTGGAACAGGACGGGGCCTCGGCCTCAGTTGACGCTCATTCCAGCGTCAACGTCGAGAATAAGCATGGAACCCTGGACCAGCATCGAGTGAATCTTGAGCGCGGTGAGGGTGAGGGCATAGCCCGTAGTCTCAGCCGAACGGCTGAGTAGCTGCCGCATCAGGTCCGCCGCATTCACCTTCATCTGCTGCGGAAGCTGACGGCTGAGGAAGGGAACCAGCAGAAAGTTCAGCTCGCGAGAATCGCTCAGGTGGTCGATGCGAGCGTCGCGAAAGCCGATGGTCTCGCCCTGCGCATCCGGAAGGATCGAAACATCCACATCGCGCGTAAGCGAGACCCCGACACACGAGCCATACACGCCGGTGCCCAGCCTGGCCCGCGTATGAACATGCACGACGACGCGATCCTTATCGAACAAGACGCGCGGGGAATCAGCATAGACATAACAGGCGGACTTTGCGTCGCCGCGAAGATAGTAGCGACCCTCCGGGCCATTGAAAAGCTGTGTCCGGAGTGTGCGCTCAAGCGCCTGGGCCGAGATGCCGACCTCAATCGCATGAGCAGCACTGGCAGTAGAAAGAAGGAGCCCAAGAAGCAACGTGCGCCGCATGGCTTTAAAGATAACGGGTACGCCGCCAGGGAGGCGGACAAACGCTTCTAAATGCCAATCCTGAAACTCCAAACAGGGTAACCGTGTCCCACCTTAGAAGTGTCATCCTGAGCGCAGCGCAGTCGAAGGACCTGCAGTTCTCCCTATAAGCAATCCACTCCGGAGTCTCCACTTCCACCAGCAAGACCCCTACGAACTCCGCGCAGCGTCCAGCCAGCTCTCCATGTGCTCGTGCCCCACCAAACCGGCCTGTTGCGAGACCAGCCTCCCTCCACTGAAGACGGCGAAGTTCGGAATGCCGCGCACGTTGTAGCGAGCAGAGAGTTGTGGATTCTGCTCGGTGTCAACCTTGAGGACGAGGGCGCGGCCCTTGGTGTCGGCGGCGGTGCGGGCGACCTCGGGGGCCGCCATGCGGCAGGGACCGCACCACTCGGCCCAGAAATCGACCAGGACGGGAACAGTTGACTGCTGGATAATCTCGTCGAAGAGCGCGACATCGACCGCAATAGGTTCGCTCACGGCGGGCAGCTCGTTCTTGCAGCTTCCGCAGCGGCCGCTGTCGGCGAGATGGCGGGCTGGGATGCGATTCTTCTGACCGCAATGAGGACAGCTTCG
>Ga0193742_1000309_pt1 | contig 34747 bp, 33 predicted proteins | sample L2c1metaG_FD_165511 | JGI IMG/M metagenome (GOLD analysis project Ga0193742, IMG submission 165511) | Soil microbial communities from a riparian zone of the East river system, Colorado, United States - L2c1 | ecosystem: Environmental > Terrestrial > Soil > Riparian zone | place: USA: East River... | reverse complement strand
GACGCCGCCGGGCTGATTGATCGCCGAGCGCCACCCACCTCGCTTGGAAATAGTCGTCGAGGTGAGTCAGGGCGAGGTTGGCCAGGAGCGGTGAAAGAATACCGCCCTGGGGAGTGCCTGATATTGTGTGCCGTTCGATACCGTCCTCGTCTACCAGACCGGCTTTCAGAAAGGCTTTCACCAACGCCAGAACCTTCTTGTCACCGACCCGTTTCCGCAGCCGATCCATGAGGGCCACATGATCGATTTCATCGAAGCATGCGGTGATGTCGGCCTCGAACACCCATTCATAGCCCTTCCGGGCGTAAAATCGGATGTCCTCGACCGCGTCCTGCGCGCGGTGGCCTGGCCGGAATCCGTGACTGAAAGGCGAGAAGTCCGCCTCCAGGATCGGCTCCAACACCAACTTCAGGCAGGCTTGGACGACGCGATCGGCGACAGTCGGGATCCCCAACGACCGGAGCTTGCCGTTCGTCTTGGGGATCTTGCGCTGCCGCACCGGAAGCGGCCGGAACGTACGACCTTTGAGCTGGGCCCGTATGTCTTCCAGGAACGCTTCCACGCCGCCCGCGGACTCCTCGATCGCTCGCGCTGTGCGCTTGTCGATCCCTGACGTCCGCGCGCCCTTGTTCTCCCGGACCCGCGTCCACGCTATGACCATGAACGCCGGGTCCGCCACGAGGTTGTAAAGATCATCAAACCGACGACCCCGATCAGCCGTCGCCCAACTGTGCAGCTTCGTTTGAATATCCAGTACCCGCTTGCTCGCCCGATACGGGGTGAGCAGCATGGCGCCGATGTTCACCGGTGCGTCTTCTGGTGTGACCATAACTCCTTCTGCAGACTCGCTGCCGCCCTTTCCCATGTACGCGGCTTTCCCACGCTCGGAGTACTACGGCGGCTCCGCCCCGCTCCAGGGCTATCGGCAGGCAGTGTGCTTTCCCTTCCCGAACCCAGGCTGAGTCCGTGACGAGGGAGCCCAGGAACGGTTCCCATGTTCACTTGTCATCGATTGATGAGGGAGGCATCCAGCTATACCCCGGCGGCCCCCACACCTACGCCGTAGACAATTCGGTGTGGGCTGCCCGACATCGACAATCTCGATGCCGGACGGATACGGGCCTAAATGGACAGCCCGACACGCACCGCAGTACCGGCCCAGATCCACCAGATTTCGAGCCGGCTCCACGTAACGAGGCGTCAACCACTGATTCCTTGTGTATACCTTCTCATCTCGCTCGACAGGCACGCACCATCTGGCAGTACTGGCACGCCCCGCCTTTGTCAGAGCCGCTTGCCACCCAAACCCCAACACTCCCAACGGGATTCAGGCTGCCCTCAGCTTCACCAGGCCGCTACGACAACCCGGCGACGGAGGTCTCTCACCTCCGCTCGATAAACAAGCGCCTCATGGCGCACCCACTCCGAGTGGTGAACCATTCGGTGGTGAGTCGGCGGCGGGAATTTCACCCGCCGCCGCTCTCAGAACCGTGCGTGACACTCTCGCGTCACACGGCTCCCGTTGTCGAACCTGTCGGGAGTGCTCCGTGTCGCCAATGTACGAACATGCCTCGGTATTGTGTAGCGATCTGGGCGATGCGCTTCCGGGCTTTCGCTGGCGACCGGTGCAGGTGTTTGAATTTACGCATGGCCCACCGAACCAGGTGAGGATTGATCTGATTGGCGAGGAAGCTGATCAGCAGGGATTTGTAGAAGCGCCCATAGTAGTTGATCCAGCCTGCCACGACGCGGTTGATCATCGCGGCTACTTCTCTGAAGCTCAGGTCGGTACGTCGCCCAAGTCGCCACCCGCGTATCGCTGCCGCCATCGATTTCTTGGCGGCTTTGCTTACCGCAGGGAGAAACCCAGATTTCCGGCGACCGTCACGCAAACGTGCGTACCGAGGCCGGAACGTGTATCCCAGGAACGTGAACTCGACACCAGACTGAGTGCGATCCCTGTCCTCTTGAACACAGTGCACGATCTTGATCTTCTCTGGATGTAACTGAAGCCCAAGTCGAGCGAGTCGTTCTTTGATCGACCTCTTGATGTACTGCGCTTGTTTCTCGCTCACGCAGTGCACGATCACGTCGTCGCCGTACCGTTCGAACCTGACCAGCGGCTGCATCCGATGTAACCACGAAACATCTCTCGAGCACTGCCGACCCACATCGGAATAACACTCGTCGTGTTTGGCCTCCGGCCCCCCCGTTTTCCAGCCTACGGCCAACCCCCGACAATCCCGGGCGCCTCAGCCACGATTATCCACGCCCCACGCGCTTGTCCACAGGCGAAGCTCGCGGCGGCCTGGACTGTCGGGGGTAACCGGTAGCGTGGTTCGAGGGGGCCAGCGGCCACGCGGTTACCGGGCCAACCACGCCTGTTGTAGCAGCGACATCGACGGCGCGTGTGGCGTCTCCGACAGCCACGTGTCGCGCAGTGCCTCGGGGTCGACGAGGTCGGTGTCCACCCCGGCGCCGTTCCAGCGGCGGGCGAACTCGCGCGTGTGCCTGGTGAACACGGCGTTCGCGAACAGCGCCTTGCTCCTGCGCTCCAACACCTCGCGCGGCAGCAGGTCGCCGAACAGCGCGCGCATCGTCGCGGTCCGGCCGGTCCACCCGAGGAAGCCGCCGGCCGCCGCGACGGACGCGACCAGCTCCGGCTCCGCGAACGCCTGCACGTAGGCGACATCCAGCTCGGACCCGATGACGCGGACCGTCTCGTAACCGATGCGCGCGCACCGCCGGGTAGCGAACTGCCACGTGTTGCGCCCGGCGTGCAACGCGAACGCGGCGGCGTCCGCGGCGTCGCGGCGGGCCAGGGTCTCCTCGACGTCGGGCCGCAGCCACGGCCTGCGGTAGCGGTCCCGCAGCGCGGACCGCCTGCGCAGCGCGGCGGGCGCCAGCGCGCCGGGCACGTCGGCGTACACGCGGGCCGGCGCGCGCAGTCGGGACTTGAGCACCTTGGTCAGCGGGGTGATCCGTTTGAGGCCGAACGCCTCGTCGCCGCCCTCGCCGGTCAGCAGCACGCCACCCCTGGCCATGCCCATCATCCGCACGGTCGGCGCGAAGTTGGGCGGCCACACCAGACCGTGGCGGGCCAGCACCGGCGTCGCCACCGGGCCGAGCGGGTCGTGTTCGTCGTGGACGGTCAGCACGATCCGGTCCGCGACGCCGAGGTGGTCGAGCACCACGCGTTGCCAGCCGTCCTCGTCGGCGTCCGCCGCGTCCGGATAGGACAGTGTGAGCGCCACCGGGCCGGGCAGCCCCTCCCGGCGCGCGAGCGACACGGCGGCCGCCAGCAACACCGACGAGTCGCGGCCGCCGGAGAACGCGACGAGACACGGCGACCGGTGCAGATACGGCAGGAGCAACCGGTCGAGCACGCGCCGTGGCGACGCGTGTGGACCGTCCGGCATGGGCACCGGGTCGTACCCGTTGACCCAGCCGCCCGCGACCTCCAGCGGGTCCATTGTATACAGTCCCACGCGGACCCCCTTGTCGCGCAAGGAAAAGGAGGTCACAGGGCCGGGGGCGGCCGGCCCTGTGACCACCTGAACCTCACGAGTAGTCGTCGCGGTCACCGAGGATGGGAATGATCCACGTCAGGTTGTCGCTGGACTGGCCGAACAGGTTGGCCTGGGTCAGGTCCGAGAGCGTGCCAAGCACGGTGATCTCCGGGGTTTCGTATGGCTGGCGCATATTTCACCTCCTAACAGGCGTGTTCGTCGCATTGAGACGCAGGGTCCGGGAACCGGACTCGGGCGAGGCCGACGAGCCCTGGCTACTGGTTGTTACGTCGCCGGAGAGCCGGAATCATTACCGGACCACGGGGATTGTTCACCTGCAAGGGTGAAATGGGACCGTCCGGACTGTAACGAAACTGTGTGTAATCAGACCTTCTGAGCAGAAGCCCTCTCACCCCTGAGGAACTGCCGTGCGACTGCGCCGACTGGCGAAGGCCTCTGTGGCGACTCCGCGCCTCATCGCGGCCGCCGCAAGGGAAGTACGCCGCGCCGACCGGGCCGGCACGATCCTCGCGACCGGCTACCAGCTCATCGGCGCCGTCGCGGCGCTCGGTGTGGTGGCGGCCGGCAAGCTCACGTTCGACGCGCTCCTGACGCCGGCGACCGCGACGGTCGGCCTCACGCCCGCGCTGCTCGCGCTGGCGCTGGCGACGGCCGTGTCCGGCTCGATCGGTCCACTTCAGACACAACAGCACCGGATCCTCGGCGAGAAAGTCTCCCAACGGGTGTGGGACCGGCTGCTGGACACCACGGCGCGTGCCGACCTCGTCACGTACGAGTCGACGGGGTTCGCGACCGCGCTCGAACGGGTGCGGCAGCACGCGTTGACCCGACCGTTCGCCGTGACCGCCGCGCTGCTCGGGCTCACCGGCAGCCTGCTTGGCGTCGGCGCCATGTCGGTGGTGCTGGTGACCGTCGAGCCACTGCTGTTGCCGCTGCTGCTCGCTGCGGGGGTGCCGGCCGTCCTGTTGGCACGGTGGGCGAGCCGCACCGAGTTCGCGTTCGCGCACCGGCTCACCGCGCTGTTCCGGCGCCGGCACTACCTCCAGCAGCTGCTGACGCAGCGGCCGTACGCGGCCGAAGTGCGGGCGTTCGACGCGACCGGCCCGCTCCGAGCCCGGCACGACGCGCTCAACCACGAGGTCAACGTGGCGCTGCGCAAGCAGGTCCGGCGCCGGCAGCTGATCGCGGCGCTGACCACTCTCGGTGTGGCCGCAGCGCTCACCGGCGCGCTGCTGGCGATCGTGCAGCTCGTGCGCGGCGGCCGTATCGGGCTGGCGGAGGCCGGCGCGGCGGCGATCGCCGTGCGGCTGCTCAGCGGTCAGCTCGGCACGCTGTTCAGCTCGATCGGCGGACTGCTCGAGTCGGCCCCGTTCCTGGCCGACCTCGAACGGTTCGTGGCCGCCGGGCCGCCGGCGGGACCGAAGGGCCGCAAGCAGCCGCTCGGCGACCGGCTCGCGCTGCGGGGCGTCAGCTTCAGCTACCCAGGCCAGGACCGGCCGGCGGTCGACGGGGTGGACATCGAGATCCGCGCCGGCGAGGTCGTCGCGCTGGTCGGCGAGAACGGCTCCGGCAAGACGACGCTCGCGAAGATCGTGGCCGGCCTGTACGAACCGGACCGCGGCACCCGGCACTGGGACGGCGCGGACGCGCCCGCCGCGGACGTGCGCGCGTCGGTGACCGTGATCTTCCAGGACTTCGTCCGCTACCAGATGACGGTGCGGGACAACATCGTCATCAGCGACGGCGACCGTGCGCCGAGCGACGCCGCCGCCGAGGACGCCGCCCGCCGCGCCGGCGTGCTGCGCACCGCGCGGGCGCTGCCCGACGGCATGGACACGATGCTGGGCCGCGACCTCGACGAGGGCGTGGACATCTCCGGCGGCCAGTGGCAGCGGGTGGCGCTCGCGCGGGCTCTGTACCGCGACACCCCGCTGGTGGTGATGGACGAACCGGCCGCGGCACTCGACCCGCGCGCGGAGCACGAGCTGTTCACGAACGTCCGCGCCACCCTCGGCGGTCGCGCGGCGCTGCTGATCTCGCACCGCTTCTCGAGCACCCGGATGGCGGACCGCATCTACGTGATGGACGCGGGCGCCGTGGTGGAGTGCGGCACCCACGACGAGCTGATGGCGGCGGCGGGACAGTACGCGGAGCTGTACCGCCTACAGTCCGCCGCCTACCGCTGAGCGTCCTCCTGGTCGGCGAGGTCGGTGCTGCCGCTTGACCATCTGGGCCGGTCCGTCGGGCCATTCGGCCCTCGTCCGATCATTTTCCGGTTGGCCGGGCGTACGGCGCCCTCGATGAGGACGCCGCGCCTGCCTCGGCGGTCCGCCCGTTCGGGTTGACGTTGGCCGTGAAGCCGACCACGAGCACTCGATTCGATCCCGACGCGCTGAGCTATGACCCCGAGCGGCAGATCGGTCTCGTGCGGGAGGGTGACGCTCTGGTGCCGTTGATGCGGCACACCGACGGCCAGACCAGCACGACCACGAACGCCGACGGACACAACAGGCCCGACAGCGACACCGACCACCGGGAGGACTGACCCCGTGAGCGACGCGCGGTCCGTTCTGGTCCTGACCCATACGTTCGACCGACAGCCGACTACGTCATCGAGGAGCTGAACCGCCGCGAGGTGCCCGTGTTCCGGTGCGATGTGGCGGACTTCCCCGAGCGGTTGTCGGTAGGCGCCGAGCTGCTGCGAGGAGGGTCTTGGTGCGGCCAGTTGCGGACCGCGCAGCGATCCCTCGATGTCGGTTCGGTCGCCGGTATCTACTACCGGCGACCGACCGGGTTCGAGTTCCACCCGGACATGTCCGAAAGCGAACGGAAGTGGTCGGCAGCGCAGGCACGTATGGGTTTCGGTGGTCTGCTCGCCGCGGTCGAGCCGTGGCTGAACCACCCGCACTTCATCGGTTATGCCGAGTACAAGCCGGTTCAGCTTCGGCTCGCGGCGCGTGGCGGGATGGCGGTGCCACGCACCGTGATCACCAACGATCCACATCTCGCGCGGCGGTTCGTCGCCGAGGTCGGCGATGCGGTCTACAAGCCCTTCACCAGCCGCGGAGTGGTCGACGCCGACGGATATCAGCAGGTCTACACACGACGAGTCACGGCCGAGCAGTGCGACGATCCGAACATCGCCCGGACCATGCACCTGTTCCAAGAGTGGGTGCCGAAAGCATTCGAGGTTCGACTCACGGTCGTCGACGACCAGTTCTTCGCGGCCCGAATAGACGCGGGTTCAGCCAAGGCGGGCGAAGACTGGCGCACGGACTACGCGGCCTTGACGTACACGTCTGTCGAGACCCCGACCGCTGTACGTGCTCGGGTGCGGAAGCTGCTCGGCGGTCTCGGCTTGCGGTTCGGCGCGCTCGACTTCATCGTCACCCCCGGTGGAGAGTGGATCTTTCTCGAATGCAACCCGAACGGCCAGTGGGCATGGATCGAGGACGCGACCGGGCTACCCATCACGGCCGCTCTCGCCGACGCGCTGCAAGGAACGAAGGAAACCTGTTGACCAACTCTGATGACCTGCATGCCCACCTGGTGCGGGAACTCGACTCGGCCGATGTACTCACCGATCCGGCATGGCGGGCCGCGTTCGCGGCGGTGCCGAGGCATCCTTTCGTGCCATATTTCTTTGTCGCGCACCCGGATCGTCCCGGCTGGGCACTTGTCGAGGAGCCGGCCGAGGAGTGGCTGACTGGTGTCTACAGCCTCGCGCCCCTGGTGACGCAGGTCGGCGGCGACGACAGCAACGCCGAGGCGGTTCGCCGGGGCGAACGGGTCGAGGGGGCACCGACCTCGTCGAGCAGCGCCCCGGCGTTGATGGCGCTCATGCTGCACGCGCTCGACGTGCGCGACGGTGACCGGGTGCTCGAAATCGGCACCGGCACCGGCTACAACGCGGCGTTGCTGTCCGAGCGCCTCGGCGCCGACCACGTGACGAGCGTCGACGTCGACGCGGGTCTCGTCGAGCGCGCCCGCGTCCGGCTCTCCGGGCTGGGTTACGAGCCGGCCCTCGCGGCGGTCGACGGCGCCCAGGGCTTGCCCGACCTGGCACCGTACGACCGGGTAATCGCCACCGTGGGGCTCCGGGTCGTCCCGACCGCATGGATCGAGCAGACCCGGCCCGGCGGGGTGATCCTCCTGCCGCTCGATCACTTCGGCCGCGGCGGGCTGCTCGCGCGACTGACCGTCGTCGACCCGGCGCGCGCCGAGGGGCGGTTCCTGCCGGACTACGGCGGTTTCATGCCGCTGCGGATCAACCAGAGCGACCCGGCGCAGACCATCTTGCGGACCATCGACCCCGACGACCACGAGGGCCGAACCACTGAGCTGCCGGCCGACGCGGTCACCGACTCGCGCCAGCCGTTCGAGTTCTTCGCCGCCCTGACCACGACCGGCGGCGGGTGGGGTTCGGTCGGGTTCACGCCGAGCGACGACGGCGCGGCCGAGACGTGGCTCGCACAGGATGACGGTTCGTGGGTCTGCCACGTCACCGCTGGCGGCACACACATTGTCATGCAGGGCGGACCTCGGCGACTGTGGGACGAGATCGAGTCTGCGCACGCCCAATGGACCGAGTTGGGCAAGCCCGCGCGCGAGCGTTTCGGCCTCACGGTGTCGAACGGCGAGCACGTGGCATGGCTCGACGGGCCATCGGGCGACCACCGGTGGACGTTGGCCGTATAGCTGGCCGAGCACTGTCCTGTCTCATCGCGTCGCCGCCGCCTGCTCGGTGGCCGCCTGAGCGTCCATCTCTCGCAGGGCGTCCGTGCCGACCCGGAGAAACCCCCGCAGCGCCTCGGCGTCGAACACGAACTCGAACGGGTCGCGCGTGCCGCCGAAGCTGAACTCGACGTCATCGCCGCCGGTGACGCGAAACCGCATGGGGCACCGGTCCCGCACGATCACGTAGGAGCTGACCTTCAGTTCTGTCATGCGGTCAGACGCTACGCTTCCTCTTAACAACTCACGGTGACTTGCAAGGGGTGACAGGAAAACCATGGGGAAGAGCGATCCGCGAGCCCGCGACCGGATCATTGGAGCGAAGTTGCGGGCCATCCGCACGGAACGGGCCGAGATTTCCCTCGAAAGAGCGGCGGAGATAGCCGGATGGTCACCGAGTCGGCTCAGCCGCACCGAGCGCGGGCTACGCAACATCACCACCGACGAGGTGGCAACGCTCCTCACCGCATGGCGGATCCCGGCCAAGGAACGGGAGGAGGTGCTGGCGGAAGTACAGGCCGGCTCGTCCTCGGGGTGGTGGGACCGTCCGCTGCCGGGCGTCCCGGCTGAGGTGGGCGCGGTGGCCAGCTACGAAGCCGACGCGGTCGAGTTGGTGAACGTGGCCATCGCGGTGGTGCCGGGTCTGCTTCAGACGTACGAGACGGCACTCGGGGTCATGCGGGCGGACGGTTTTCCCGACCAGGACGTGGAGACCAACTGGATGGCCCGGCTGCGACGGCAGCAGATCCTCGCGAAAGTCGACTACACGGCATACATCGGTGAGTCCGTACTCCGGAACGCTTACGGTGGATCTGATGCGCTTCGAGGCCAGCTAGCGCACCTGCTGGGTGCCCAGGACAGAGCCATACGGGTCAGGATCATCCCGGCACACCAGACACAAGTGCTGATCCTGCACTCGTGGATGTGGATGCGTTTCCCGCACACGACACCCGTGGTGCACGTTGAGCTGTCGCCAGGCGCGTTCTTCATACACGGTAAGGATGCGGCTCCATACACAGCTTCTCTTGAGCAACTGGATCGGGTAGCCCTGTCGCAGGGTGACAGCCGTAAGCTCATCAGCGATCTGATGAAGGAGTTGTGATCATGTGGCGCAAGTCGAGCAAGTCCGAGTCAGGTAGCTGTGTCGAGGTACGGCAGGATTTAGCCGCTCTTCGGGACAGCAAGCAGCCTGGCGGCCCTCGGCTGCCGGCTCCCATGCTGACCACGTTCATCCAGGGCGTGAAGGACGGGCGGTTCGATCGCGTCCAGTAGTCCCTCGAGGACGCCGTCCGCGAACGGCGGGCCCCACGGGATCACCGCCTCGAACACCGGCACCCGCTCGACGAGGTCACCGAGCGACTGGAACGCGGCGGCCAGCGAAGCGGCGTCCGACCAGCCGAGCACCCTCGGATACCGGGACAGCCGCAGCAGCGCCTCCGCCGGCCCCAGCCTGCGGGCCACGGCCTCGGTCACGTCGCGGCTCGGCCGTGGCACCACGCACGCGGCGAGCAGCAGCGGACCGCCGGCCAGGTCGCGGGGCCGCAGCGCCAACCGACCGTCGGCGGTCTCGTGCACGGCGTCGCTCGGCGCGGCGTCGGCCAGCTCGCGGGCGCTGGGGCGCAGGCGGTTCTCGGTGCCGCCCGGGTGCACCAGCATCGCGCCGCCGTCCGCGTGGTCCACCCGGAGCAGGTCGTCCGACACCAGGCCGTAGCCGCGTTCGCACAGGGCCGCCGCGAGGGTCGACTTGCCCATCCCGGAGGAGCCGACGAAGGCGACCGCACCGCCGCCGACGCGGACGGCGCTCGCGTGGAGCACCAGCTCGTGGTGGAGCATCAGGTGCACGGCCAGCAGCGCGCCGGAGATCAACACCGGCAGCAGGCCCGCGTCGGCGCCGGGGTGCAGGTGTGCGGTGACACGTGCCAGCCGGGGATCGCCGACGAAGTCGCACAGGCCCGGGTAGCGCAGCACGGCGTGGTCGTCGTCGCGGCCGAGTGTGTAGAACATCGTGTGGTCCGGGCGGCACACCTCCGCCAGCCGCCGGCCGGCGGGCCGCTCGTGCGGCACCGGCCGGTCCGGCCCCCGCAGCAGCACCAGGTCAGGCTCGCCGGCAGCGGCCGGCGGCAGCGGCAGCTCGACGTCGCTGGTGATCAGCAGGCCGTAGGCGTGGTAGGTGTGCGACATGTCAGGCCGCCCCCAACGTCTCGTACCGCGCGGACTCGGGGTCGAGGGTGCGGCCGCCGACCTCCAGCCACGAGTGGGCGACGAAGTCACCGCCGTCACCGCGGCGCACGCCGATCCGCAGCACCGGGTCCAGCTTGCGCAGCCGGTGCCCGAGCAGCAGGCAGCGCCGCAGACAGGTGGTGCCCGCCGGCCAGCGGGCGACCGCGTACGAGCACGCGAGGACGGGCGTGCGGGTGTTCCTCGGCAGCACCGCGCGCTCGGTCGCGGGCGGCGTGGCACTCCGCACGTCGCAACCGATGCCGAGCATCCGGCAGATCGCGGGCAGGTCGCGCCGCCGCAGGCCCCGCTCGATCCTGGCGAGCCAGAACATCGCGTGCGCCAGCTCCAGCACGAACCGGACGCGACGGCGCGCCGTCATCGGGCCCATCATGCGAGCAGCTGCGCCTGGCGCAGCCGGTCCACGAACGCCTCGATGTCCCGGCGGGCCGTGCCGGCGTCGATCTCGTACTCGCCGACGATGGTGTCGACGAGGTCGTCCACCGACCTCTCCTCGCCGAGCAGCTCGAGGACCCTCGTGCCGACGCCGGTGATGGAGAAGTAGCGCGAGTCCGGCAGGTTGAGGATGATGGTCTCAGTGCCGATGGTGCGGGCCGAGAGGTCGGTCGTGCGCAACCGCATGATGGGTTCCTTTCCTCGCACCAACTCCATCTTGGCTTCGGAACGGAACGCGTGGCCGTTACCGACCGCGAAACAATCGTGACCCGACATACGATGCACGTGTTGTGCGGGTCCACTCGGAGGTGAACGGCGTCGTGCGTGTGTTGCCGGCGCGGTTGGGCCCGCCACTGGGTGTCACGTCGGTGCTCGCGGCGATCACGTTGGCAGTGCTCGGTTTCGCGTACGCGGGCCGGTCGGTCGGCAGTGCCGTCGACCTCGGGATCCGCACCGACCTGCGCCAGCTCGGGGCGCCGTGGCGCCAGATCGCGCTCGTCGTCGACTGGACGGGCGAGCCGGTCGGGGCCGCGCTCCTGCTCGCCACCCTCGTGCTCGTCTTTCTACGCATGGGAAATCGCCGCGCCGCGCTGCTCGCGGTGGCCGGCCCCGGCGTCTCGGTCGCGGTGACCATGGCCATGAAACCGTTGGTGGGCAGCACGATCAACGACGGCTTCCTGTCGTTCCCCAGCGGCCACACGGCGACCGCGACGTCGTTCGCACTCGTCGCGATGCTCGTCGTGGCCGGCAGGCGACAGCTCGGCCCGGCGACCGGCATGCTGCTCGTCGCCGTGGTGACGGTGCCGGCGGCGGCCGCGATGGCGTGGGCCCAGGTGCTGCTCAACGCCCACTACCCGACCGACACGGTCGGCGGCTTCTGTGCCGCGGTCGCGATCGTGCCCGCGGCGGCCTGGACGATCGACCGGGTCGCGGACCGCCGCGCCCGACCGTCTACTGAGGACACTGACGACGACTCTGACGACCCCGTCAGGCGAACCGGCGGAACACCGGCTTGACCGGCCGGCCACCGAGCCACGCCGTCGGGTCGCCCGCGTCGAGGGCCTGCCGGTACACCCCACAGGCCCGCGCGACCACCTCGACCGTCCGGTCGATGTCGTAGTCGGTGATCGCGCTGCTGACCACGAACGACGGGCCGATCACGCCGCCGGTGACGAGCTGACGCAGGAACAGCGTCCGGAACTCCTGCGACGGCTTTCCATCGGTGTCGAGCGTGGCGAACACCAGGTTGCAGGCACGGCCGCGCACGACCACGTGGTCGCCGACACCGGCGTCGGCCGCGACCGCGCGCACCCCGGCCGCCAGCCGGTCGCCGATGGCGTGCAGCCGCGCGGCGATGCCCTCCTCGACGTACGTGTCCATGACGGCCATCGCCGCGGCCAGCGAGTGGGTCTCCGCGCCGTGCGTGGTGGACAGCAGGAACACCCGCTCCCGCGAGTCCCGCAGACCGCCCAGCTCCATCACGTCGCGGCGGCCGGCGAGCGCGGACACCGCGAAGCCGTTGCCGAGCGCCTTGCCGAACGTCGACAGGTCCGGGGTCACCCCGTACACGCCCTGCGCGCCCGCCTCGGACCAGCGGAACCCGGTGATCATCTCGTCGAAGACCAGGACCACGCCGTGGCGCGTGCACAGCTCGCGCAGCCCCTCCAGGTAGCCGGCCGGCGGGTCGGTCTGGGTGGCCGGCTCCAGGATCAGACACGCGATCTCGTGCTCCGCGAACAGGTTCTCGACGGCGGGGAGGTCCCCGTACGGGAACGTGACCGTCAGGTCCGTCGTCTCCGACGGGATTCCCGCCGGCATGCCGGTGGTGCCGATGAACCAGTCGTCGGTGGAGAAGAACGGCTGGTCCCGGCAGATCGCGACCAGCCGGCGACCCGTCGCCGCCCGGGCGAGCCGCACGGCCGCCGTGGTGACGTCCGAGCCGTTCTTCGCGAACTTGACCATCTCCGCGGTCGGCACGGTGGCCAGGAACCGGGCGGCCGCCTCGATCTCCAAGACGCTGGGCCGGACGAAGTTGCTGCCCCGTTCGAGCTGCCCGCGCACCGCGGCGGTGACGCGGGGGTGCGCGTGCCCGAGGCTGACCGACCGCAGGCCGGAGCCGTACTCGATGAACTCGTTGCCGTCGACGTCCCACACGTGCGCGCCGCGCCCGTGCGAGATCACCGGCGCCATGCCCTCCGGGTACTGGTCCGCGCCCTTGGCGTAGGTGTGCGCGCCGCCGGGCACCATGTCGTTCAGCCGCTTGTTGGCCTCGCGGGATCGGGTGAAGTCCGTGATGTCCATGGGGTCCTACGTCCTTCCGAGAGCGGCCGCGAGCGTCGGCGCCTGCCGGTCCCGCTCGGAGATCAGCGCCGGCGGGAGCGGCCACGGGATGGCCAGCTCCGGGTCGTCGAAGGCGATCGTCACGTCCTCGGTGGGGTCGTGCGGCCGGTCGATCCGGTACGACACGTCGGCGGGCTCGGTGAGCGACTGGAACCCGTGCGCGCAGCCGGCCGGCACGTACAGCGTCACCTGTGTGTCGCCGGACAGCTCGACGTGTTTCTGGTTGCGGAACGTCGGCGAGTCCGGCCGCAGGTCCACGATCACGTCGAACACCCGGCCATACGAGCAACGCACCAGCTTCGCCTCGCCCGCGCCGGCACGCAGGTGCATGCCGCGCAGCACACCGAGACCGGAGCGGGACACGCTGTCCTGCGCGAAGGAGTCCGGGTCGATGCCGACCGCGGCCACCACGTCGCGGTCGAACGTGCGGCAGAAGAACCCGCGCTCGTCGGCGTGCGGGGTCGGCTCGAACAGGTAGGCGCCGTCGATCTCGGCCACCGGCAAGGCTTTCACGAGCGGATCCCTCTCACGATCGCGGACAGCTCGGCGAACTGCCGTGCGATCCGCTCCGCCATCACGGCGTTGCGGTCGGCGAGTGTGCGCCGCAGCTCGGTGTCCCGTTCCTCCAGTGCGGTGAACTGTTTGACGAGCCGCTCGACGTCGAGGTCGCGGATGGACTGGCAGAACTCGCCGAGCCCCATCTCCGCCATCAGCGCGTCGCTCTTGGCCGCGTACCCCAACGCCACCGTCGGCTTGCCGAGCTTCACCGCGGCGAGCACGTTGTGGTACCGGGACGCCACCACCACGTCGACCCGCGCCATCCTGCGCAGCAGGTCGTCCATTGTGGACGTCGTGGCGACGGACAGCGCGGACGAGCCGACGTCGTGGGCGATCCGTTCCGCGACCGTCTCGTCGACGTGGTCGCCGACGAACAGCCGCACCTCCCGGCCGTCGCGCACCAGCCACCGGACGAACTCCGTCAGCTTCGTCACGTAGTCGTGGTGGAGCTCGTCGGCCCGGTCCCGGTCGGTGTTGCTGCCCCGGTAGTCCATCACCCCGACGCCGACCACCCCGTGGTCCACAATGTTGTCCACAGTGGACTCCGGGGTCGGCAGGCCGAACGCGAGGTCGGTGTGCACCGGGTCGCGCGTGGTATCGAGTCCCATGTCACGCAGGGCGTCGCGGGAGAGCTCGTCGCGGTAGGAGCGGTAGCTCGCGAGCCGGGCCGCGCCGACCAGGAGCACCCGGTTCGCGCGGTCGGCGACCTTGCCGGCGCCGACCGCGAGGAACACCACCTTGGTACGCATCAGCTTCCCGCTCAACGACAGCAGGAGCAGCGAGTACGGCCAGCCCCACGGGCGCAGCGGCAGCGTGGTCTCCAGCACCCCCATGCCCGGCACGATCACCACGTCCTGCGTGCGCACCCACGCGGCCGTGCGGACGACGTCGACCAGCTTGCCGAGTCCTTTTCGGACGACCGAGCCGAGACCCGACGCCGTCGCGTACTCCGCGCGGTACCAGTTGAGCCGCCGCGCCGGCACGCCGTAGCGGGCGGTGACCTCCGCGGGCCCGGAGCAGAACACCTCGACCCGCGCGTCCGGGTGTTCGGCACCCAGGTGGGCGAGGACCGCGGCGAGGGAGCCGTCGTTGCCGAGGTTCCCGGTGCCGAGCAGACCGAACAGGCCGACCCGCGTCACGAGGTCACCTTCTCGTGCCCCGGCACGATTCCGTCGATCGACAGCACCTGCTCCTTCGGCGCCACCATCGGCAAGCTGTCGGCGCTCACGACCTTCTTCGTGACCCTGCCGCGCAGGTACTCGGCCAGGTGTCGGTAGCACGCGCGCTTCTCGGCGCGGTCGATTGGCGCTCGGTGGATCAGGCTGACGTAGCCCAACGCGTACTCGGCGAGCAGCCGGGGCGCCGGGTTGAACCCCCTGGCCCGCTTGGGGTCGAGGTTCGCGCAGCGGCCGCGGATGCTCGGGTTGGCGCGCTCGGCGCGGGTCTCGTGGTCGCGGCGGAAGTACAGCAGCTCCGGCACCTGGTGGAAACGGCCCTGCATGGCCATGTCCATGACGAACGTGCGGTCGGCGTGGTGGTAGCTGTCGTGCGGCCGCACCCGCCGCAGCGCCGCGGTCCGGATGACGCCGTAGAAGTCGTCGCCGCCGGACGCGTGCAGCAGGCCGCGGAAGCGCGTCCCCGCCGACGCCGAGTCGGTGGGGATGCGGTAGTCGTACGGCTCGATGATCTTGCCGTGGCTGTCGATCGTGGCGTTGTAGGAGTGCGCGAGAACGAAGTCCTGCCGCTCGTCCAGTGCCTCGACACATCGCTCCAGCAGCGTGCGGCCGTACAGGTCGTCGTGGGAGGCCCACTTGAACAGCTCGCCGCGCGCGAGCGTGAACACGTGGTTGTGGTTCCCCGCGGCGCCGATGTTGCGCGGCAGGCGGTGGTAGGCGATGCGGGAGTCCTGCTTGAGATACCGCATGCAGATGTCGGCGGTGCCGTCGGTCGACGCGTTGTCGGTGATGACCAGCTCGTAGTCCTCATAGGACTGGCCGAGCAGCGCGTCGAGCGACTCCGCGAGGTACTCCTCGCCGTTGTAGACCGGCAGGCCGATCGTGAGCCGTGGGGTCATGACATCCTCGATTCGGCGAGATTGGGGAGTTCGGGAAGCGGAGTGTGCTCGCGCAGCGCCGCGCGCAGCTGTAGCCACCACAGGCCGGCACCCAGCCACATGGCGACGGTGGAGCCCCAGCTCATGCCGACGGCGCCACCGAGTGCGGCGCCCGTGAGGCCGAAGCCAAGGTAGCCCGCGGACGCGATCAGCTGTGCCCGCAGGCTTCTGCGTGCCGCGCCCAAGGCCCGCAGGCCGGCGGCCGCGCCGGCGACGACGCCCGCGCCGGTCACCGAAAGAGACACCGGCAGGATCAGGTGCGACGCGGGTTCCCACACGTCGTCGAGCACGACCCTGCCCAGCGCGTCGGGCACCAGGAACAGCAGCACCGCACCCCACGAGGCGGCCGCGATCGCCTGCACACCACCGAGGGTGAGGCAGAACTTCGCCAGCCGCTCGGGCGCCTGGCGCAGCACCCGCGCCGCCTCCGGCACCGCGACCAGGTTCAGGCCCATGAGCAGTGCGAGGAACGGGCCGAGCAGCAGCTCCGCGCCACGGACCGCGCCGACGTCCGCGAGGCCGGCGAGCGCGCCGAGCCCGTACATCCGCAGCTGGGAGGCGCCGCTGTTGCTGACGTTCTCGACGAGGTAGCGGGAACCGAGGTCCCGGTGTTGCCGCAACCAACCGCGGACACCGTCGACGTGCGGCATGATCCCGCTCTGCAACCAGCCGCAGCCGGCCGCGAGCAGCGACGCGCCGCCCCACGCGAGCACGAAACCCCAGACGCTGCCGTGGATCGAGGCGAGCACCAGCAGCGGGATCACGGTGACGGCCCACACGACGTCGTTCACGAACGCCTTGTGGCCTTCGCCCGCGGCGAAGAACGCGAACCGCCAGCTGTCCTGCAGCAGCATGCCGGGCGCGACGACGGCGAGCGCGACGAACGCGGCGCCGAGCGTGCCACCCAGCGCGAAACCGACGAGCGCCGAGACCACGGCGAAGGCGACACCGACCGACACCGCGGTGCCCGCGGCTCGCGCGGTGGCGTGCCGCCATTCCGGCGTGGACACACCGGAGTACCGCACGACCAGCGGGTCTGTCGCGAGACCGCGGGAGACGTTGAGCACCACGCCGTAGGTGACCCACACCAGGCTGAAGATCCCGAACGCGGCCAGGCCCAGCCCGCGCGCGACGAAGACGCCCACGACGAAGTTGGTCATGCTGGACACGGCTTGGTCGCCCAGTCCCCATGACAGGCGTCGCGCGATCCCCCGAATGCCGGCCATGTCAGTCCTTGAGCAATCCGGCGTCGCGCAGGGCGTTCGCGGCGGCCGCCACCGCCGCGAACGGGAGCCGCGCGCGTTCGGCGATGTCGAGGAGGTCGTGCTCGCCGTCGGACAGGTTCAGCACCCACAGCATGGCGAGCTGCGCGTCCTTCGCGTCGCTGCGCCCGCCGAGCGACTCGTACAGACCGCGCTTGCCAAGCTGCGGCTCGCCGTACGGGCTGAGGTTGGTGTAGCGGCGGTTGTGGTCGAGGACCGCCACCGCCTCCCGGCACACCGTCAATGTGTCCACAAGGGACTCGGGGGTCACGAGGTCCGGGTTGTCGCCGGACGTGTGGTACTCCGGGTAGCCCGCGTAGGGCGTCCTGGTGAGCGACCCGACGCCGAGGTTGAAGCCGGGCGAGCAGTACTGGCGCTCGTCGTAGCCGTACGGGGAGAACTCGCGGATCTCGTGTGGACGGTGCCGCAGGACGTGCGCGAGCACCCGGTCGATCTCGGCGTCGCCGCGCCGGGACTGCTTGTAGGTCAACGAACCCCGGTCGCCCGCGCACGCGAGCACGAGCCCGTGCTTGACCCGCTCGACGTCGTTGCGGGCCAGCCAGGTGATCGCGCCGATGGTGCCGGGCGCGAAGATGAACCGGTAGGTGTAGTACGGGTTCGCCAGCGACTGCGCCAGCTTCACCGCGACCGCGACACCCGCCATGTTGTCGTTCGCGAGCGACGGGTGGCACACGTGGCAGGACACGATCACCTCGTCGGTGACCTGCCCCGGCACCACGTGCTCCGCGTAGGTCAGCGACCCGTCGGCGAGCGTCGAGTCGATCACCACCTCGTAGTCGCCGTCCGGCAGTGCGTCCAATGTGGACTGTGCGAGGCAGAAGCCCCACGTCGGCGCGTAGTACGACGTCCGGTACGGCACCAGCGAAGGCTGGTCCGGCAGCGTGTGCAGGTGACCGCGCAGCTCGGACAGGGGCATGGTGGTGCGCACCGGCACGCTGTAGCCGACCACGTGCAGGTTCGACTCCCGGAAGTCCACGACGCGCTTGCCGTCCAGCGCGACGTAGGCGTCCCGGATGTTCCACTCCTGCGGCACGGTCCAGTCGAGCACCCGCGTGCCGGTCGGCACCTCGTGCACGTCCAGGTCGAGGTGCTCGCCGACGATGGCGAGGGTCTCCCGCACGCCGTCGCCGGTGATGCTCCGGCACAGCGGGTACAACCGCCGGACCAGGTCGTGCATATCGGCGCCCAGGGACATCAGCGCTGCCGCAACGTCTCGTCGACCGCGCCGGCCGCCGACCGGTCCTTCAGCCACGCGAGCCTGGTGAACCGGCGCTCGAACGCCTCGGTGGTCAGCCCGTGGCGCTGGTAGGCGTCGATCAGCTCCAGCGCGCCCGCCTTGACGGTCCACTCGCAGTCGAAGCCCGGCACCGCCTCGCGGAAGCGGGAGAAGTCGACCCGGTAGGAGCGCGGGTCCGCGCCGGCCTCGCCGGTGATCCGCAGCCGCGACCCGGGCGCCGCCTCGACGACCTCGGCGGCGATCTCCGCGACCGTCACGTTGTTGCGCTCGGTGCCGATGTTGAACGCCTTGTCGTGCACGGCCGCGCGCGGCGCGATCAGCGCGGCGGCGAACGCGCGCGCGATGTCCGCGGCGTGCACCAGCGGCCGCCACGGCGTGCCGTCGGACAGGACCAGCACCTCGCCGGACAGGTACGCGTGGCCCACCAGGTTGTTCAGGACGATGTCCGCCCGCAGCCGCGGCGAGTACCCGAACGCGGTCGCGTTGCGCAGGTACACCGGCGTGAAGTGGTCGTCGGCCAGCTCGTGCAGGTCGCCCTCGACCAGCACCTTCGACTCCGCGTACGGGGTCGCCGGGCGCAGCGGCGCGTCCTCTGCGACCAGCCCGTCACCGCCGGACGCGCCGTACACCGAGCATGTCGACGCGTACAGGAACCGGCCGACGCCCGCGTCCCGCGCGAGCCGCGCGAGCCGCACCGACGCGCGGTGGTTGATGTCGTAGGTGAGGTCCGGGGCCAGCGCACCGAGCGGGTCGTTCGACAGCGCGGCGAGGTGGACGACCGCGTCGATGCCGGTGAGGTGCTCGAGCGTGACGTCCCGCAGGTCGACCGTGTGGCCCGGCGGGTCGGCCGGCGCCGGCCCGAGCAGGCACGGCGCGAACAGACCCGAGTCGAGGCCGACGACCTCGTGTCCCGCGGCGATGAGCACCGGCGCCATCACGGTGCCCAGGTATCCCTTGTGTCCGGTGAGCAGCACTCGCACGGCTCAGCCCTCCAGATCGATAATCAGTTTCGAAACATGGAACGCCTCCGCGTAACGCGCGTGGCACTCGATGCCACGAATGCGCGCCAACCCGAGGAAAGCCTCCCGGTCGTACCAAGGACGGTGTCGCTGCGAGGCGTAGTGCTGTTGCAGCAACGCCACCTTTTTCTCGGCGGTCGCCGAGGAGAGCGGCTGGTAGGCGTTCGGCCGGCCGAGGTCGGCGTCCCACTTGACGATCTCGTAGCCGAGCACGAGGTGGTCCCGGTAGGCGGTCGGCACGAGTCGCGCGAGGCCCCGGTGGTCCTGGTGCGCGTCCTCGACGCGCGGCGCCAGGATCAGGTCCGGGTCGGTCCGCCCGCGCAGTTCCTCGAGCGCCGACTTGGCCTCGTCCCAGTGCGCCGGCAGCCGTCCGTCCGGCAGCTTGTGCACGGTCACCTCGAGGTCGGCGCCGGGACAGAACGCGCGTAGTGCCGCACGCTCCTCGTCCTCGCGCGGAGTCCCGCCGCCGGACAGCACGAGCGCGTCGACCCGCACCCCGGGGTTGGCCGCGCACAGCGCGAGCAGCGTGCCGCCCGCGCCGATCGCGATGTCGTCGCAGTGGGCCCCAAGCGTCACCACCCGGTCGATCCGGGCGGTGCCCAGTCCGATCACGCGGGCACCCGTGCCCCGGCCGCCCGTTCCCAGAGCGCCCACGGCCGCACGCCGCGCGTGTACCCGTCGTCGAGCATGGTGCGCTCCTTGACGGTGTCGGTCGGCTGCCAGAACCCGCGGAACGGGTAGGCGAGCAGCCGCCCGCGCTTGGCCAGCTCACCGCACCCGTCGGCGACCAGGTCGCCGCCGTCGGGGATGTGGTCGAAGACCTCCTGGCGCAGCACGAAGTAGCCGCCGTTCTCCCACAGCGGCATCTCGCTGACCGCGGTGATCGCGCCGACCATGCCGTCGGTGCCCATCTCCACGCAGTGGAACGACGACTGCGGCGGCACGACCATCATCGACGCGCCGGCCTCGGTGTTCTTGAAGCGGTCGATCATCTCCGGCAGCGGCGCGTCGGTGAGCACGTCGGCGTAGTTCGCGAGGAACATCTCGTCGCCGTCCAGGTACGGGCGGACCCGCCGCAGCCGCTCGCCGATGGCCGACTCGATGCCCGTCTGCACGAAAGTGATCGTCCAGTCCGCGATGTCGGTCGACAGCAGCTCCGGCCGGCCGTCGCGCAGGACGAAGTCGTTGGACGTGGTCTCCTCGTAGTCGAGGAAGAACTTCTTGATGTGGTGCGCGCCGTAGCCGAGGCACAGGATGAACTCGGTGTGCCCGAAGTGGGCGTAGTAGCGCATCACGTGCCAGATCAGCGGACGCGGGCCGACCATGGCCATCGGCTTGGGCACGTCGTCCGCGGTGCCGTTGCGCATCCGCATGCCGTACCCGCCGCAGAACAGAACGACCTTCACGACGTCACCTCAACGATTTCCAGGCGCGGAATGGGAAAGACGAGCTTGCCGCCCCATTCGCCCACATAGGACAGTTGCGCGGACAGCTCCACGCGCAGGTTCCACGGCAGGACCAGGACGTAGTCCGGCTTGTCGACCGCGATCTGCTCCGGCGGCAGGATCGGGATCCGGCTGCCCGGGGTGAAGCGGCCGTGCTTGTACGGGTTGCGGTCCACTGTGTACGCCAGCAGGTCCGGTCGGATGCCGCAGTGGTTGAGCAGCGTGTTTCCCTTGCCCGGCGCGCCGTAGCCGACCACGGTCTTGCCGAGGGCGGCCGCGTCGACGAGGAAGCGCAGCAGGTTCCTGCGCACCTCCGCCACACTGCGGGCGAACTCGGTGTAGCCGGCCAGCTCGTGCAGGCCGGCGGCCTTCTCCCGCGACAGCACGTCGAGCACCCGCTGCGTCGGCTCGCCGGCGTTCTCGGTCGGCTGGGCCAGCAGGCGAATCGAGCCGCCGTGCGTCGGCACCAGCTCAACGTCCACAAGGGACAGTCCGCCGCTCGCGAGCGCGCGCTGCGCGGACGCGACCGTGTAGTACTGGAAGTGCTCGTGGTAGATCGTGTCGTACTGGTTCTGCTCGATCAGCGTCAGCAGGTGCTGCACCTCGATCGACACCCAGCCGTCGTCGGCGACCAGGCTGCGCAGGCCCTTGGTGAAGCCGACCACGTCCGGGATGTGCGCGTACACGTTGTTGGCGACCACCAGGTCGGCAGGGCCGTGCCCGGCGCCGACCGCCGCGCCCGTCTCCGGCGAGAGGAACGCGGTGACCGTCGGCACGCCCTTCTCACGGGCGGCGGCGCCCACGTTGACCGACGGCTCGACGCCGAGGCAGCGGATGCCGCGCGCGACGACGTGCTGCAGCAGGTAGCCGTCGTTGGAGGCGACCTCGACCACGAACTTCGGGTCGATCCGGTCGACCTGCGCGTCGACGAACTCCTTCGCGTGCGCCACCCAGGACGACGAGTACGAGGAGAAGTACGCGTACTCGGTGAACGTCTCCTCCGGCGTGATCAGCGGCGGCAGCTGGGCCAGCAGGCAGTTCGTGCACAGCCGCAGGTGCAGCGGGTAGGTCATCTCGGGTTCGTCGACCTGCTCGGCCGACAGGAACAGCTCACAGGGTGGCGTGGCGCCGAGGTCGACAACGCTGGCGAGATTCGTCGAGCCACACAAACGGCAGTGCATACTTTTCCTCGTTGGAGTAGCGCCAGTCATTCAGTACGCTCCTTGCCCGCCGAGCACCGCTCGGAAGGTCTTCCACAGGATCATCGCGTCGAGCGCGAGTGACCAGTCCTCCACGTAGCGCAGGTCCAGCCGGACCGCCTCTTCCCACGGCAGGTCGCTACGACCGCTGACCTGCCACAGTCCGGTCAAGCCAGGCTTGACGAGCAGCCGGCGCCGCATGTCCGGCTCGTACCGGGCGCTCTCCTCCGGCAGCGGCGGCCGGGGCCCCACGAGGGACATGACGCCGGTGAGGACGTTGAGCAGCTGCGGCAGCTCGTCGATCGAGTAGCGCCGCAGGATCGAGCCGACCCGGGTGATCCTCGGGTCGCGGCGCATCTTGAACAGCACGCCGGCGCCCTCGTTGGCGGTGGCCAGTGTGTGCTTGACCCGGTCGGCGTCGCGCACCATCGTGCGGAACTTGAGGATCGTGAACTCGTTGCCGTTCTTGCCGACGCGGCGCTGCTTGTAGAACACCGGGCCCCTGCTGTCGACCGCGATGGCGACCGCGGCGAACAGCATGAACGGCAGCCCGAGCGTGAGCAGGACGAACGCGCCGACCCGGTCGACGACGCCCTTCACGTACCGGCGCATGCCGGTGAACGTCGGCGCGCTGACCCGCAGCAGCGGCATGCCGAGCACGCCGGTGACGTGCAGCCGCGGCCCGGCGACCTCCATGAGCGTCGGCGCGACCACCATCTCCGCGCCGCTGCCCTCGAGCTTCCACGCGAGTTGTTGGAGGCGGCGCGGGGTCCAGTAGGAGTCGGCGGTGATCGCGACGATGCGGTACCCGCCCCGGCGCACGTGGTCGGCCAGCTCGTCGAGCGTGCCGATCACGGAGACGCCGTCGATCTCGGTGGGGGAGCCGCCCGCGCCAGTGCCGTCGACCGTGCAGATCGCGTCGACCCGCCAACCGATGTGCGGGGCTGCCTTGGTGCGGTCGATCAGGTCGCGGACGGTCTCGACGCTGCCGGCGGCCATCACCGGCAGCAGGCACTCGCCCTCGTTGCGGGCGCGGTGCAGGACCTGGCGGAGCAGGTAGCGGAAGCCGAGCGCGACCACGGCGGTCGCGGGAATCACCACGAACACCCACGGCCGCGTGGTGACGACGCCGGTCGCGAGCCCGGCGAGCCCGAGCGCGACGGCCGCGGCGAACATGCCCCGGCCGAGGCGGACGTACTCCTCCGCGCCCTGGCCGAGGACGGTCGGGTGCCAGGCCCGGTTCATGGCGAGCGAGCACACGACCGAGATGACGGTGAGGAAGCCGAGAGTGAGGTCCTTGAAGAGCGCGGCGCCGCCGACGCTGATCGCGCCGCCGACACCGAAGGCGGTGAGGACGGCGGCCGCGACGTCACTGGTGATCACGAAGCGGCGGTAGCGGGGTTCCCATCCGGAGACCGGAGGGCGGGATGGTTCCTGCGGGAGTCGCGTGTTTCGGTTGGCGGACAAGCCCCGCAGGATCACCGGTCTCCGCCGCGGGGCGCCTAGTTGCTGGTCACGCATCGTGGTCCCCCCAGCCCGCGCGCACGCACGCATGGCGGGTTGTTGGGCGTACCCGATAGCCCAGGAATGGACGATTTCGTTGCGACCCAACGATTCGGATTTGCCCCTGCCGCACCGTGGCCGCGTGAACTGATTCGCTAACGGATGCGCCGCCGTTACACGCACAGTGAGTTGAGCACTCCCCCGCACAGGGGAGGCCATCCGTGATCACCCAGGGTCAGCGGTCCGGCAAACTCCGATGGGTGATCCTGTGCGAGGGGTACCAGGTCGCACCGGCCGGCTCGCCCGCGAGGTTCCAGCTCCACGAGACGGTCGGCGTGATCCGGCTGTACACGCCGGGGCCGACGAGACCGACCCGCTCGACCGGTGCCTCAGCGTGACCGTAGACCCGAACGCCGCGAGCCACGAACGGCTCGAGCGACACGAGATCGTCCACGACCAGCGCGACGAGCCCATGACCGGCGCGGATGTTGCGGAACTTGCGGGTGCCGAGCACGGCCGCGCCGACGCCGCCGACCCAGAGCCGGCCGTCGTCGGCGAGCTCGAACGCGACGGGCACGACGTCGGGCTGGCCGTCCGGCGCGACCGTGGACAGGCGGGCGAGCGGCTGGGACCTCAGGTAGGCGACCTCGTCGTCGGTGAACACAGGTGACTCCTCTCGTCACCTTCGATACGAACGCCGCTCCCCGTAATCGACAGCCGGCCGCTCGCGGGCGGCCGAGGCGCGCCGGGCGAGGATGCCGCCGACGATCACGAACACGCCGCCGATGCCGCACACGACCCACAGCACCACGGAGACCCTGCTGGTCAGCGCGTCGTAGAACGACCCGGCAAGCTCCGGCTCCTGGCTCTTCGCGGTGACCTGGGTGCGGGCGAGCGCCTGGAAGATGATGACCAGCACCATCGCGGCGACCAGCCCGAACCCGGTGACCACGAGCGTGACGCCGCGCCGGCCGGACAGCGCGAGGCCGAGCGCGATCAGGATGATCGCGGCGACGGGCAGCCCGATGCTGAGCTTCTCGAGGAGGTCGAACGCGGGGACCGCCTGGCGGACGGCCGGCCCGGAGACGACCTGGACCTTCGCGTCGATCGCCGGCAGCTGGTCGGCGAGCGGCACCCCGTCGGCGACCATCCGCGCCTTCACCCTGGCCCCGAGCACGGCGAGGTCGAGGACGATCGCGTCGCCATCGACGGCGAGACTGCCGCCGCCGTCGTCCCGGAGCAGCGCGAGAACCTGCGGGTGCGCCTCCTTGTTGAGCTCCACCCACGCGGTCGCGAACTCGTCGCTCTGGACGAAGTTGTTCACGCTGGTGTCGACGAGCGGCCGCGCCGCCTCGGGCACCTTCTCGTCGACCGCGGCGGAGAGCCGGTCGGCGACGGCCGCCCGGACGGTGGGCTCGTCGGCGAGCGGGGTCACGGCCTCGAGGTAGCTGGCCTGGTCGGTGACCTCGTCGACGAGGACGTAGGCCGCGACCGCCGGTCCGGCGAGCAGACACCCCAACAGGACGAGCACGGTGGCGAATCCGGTACGGAACACCGGCGCACCCTAGCGTCGTCCGGCGCTCCCGTGGGGATTGTCGACGAGACAACGCCACACCCCGTCGACGCCAGCCGCGCGTCAGCCCTGAACCGCCAACTCACCATGCCCGAAACCGCAACTCGCGAAATCTCCGCGAGTTGCCGGTTCGGGACTGGTGAGTTGCGGTTTCGGGGCTAGACGCCGACCGCGCCGTCGATGCGTTCGCGCAGCAGGTCGGCGTGCCCGTTGTGCCGCGCGTACTCCTCGACCAGGTGGACGAGCACCCAGCGCAGCGACACCGCACCCCGCCAGGCGTCCGCGCCGACGACGTCCAGGCCGGCCGCGTCGCGGATGAAGCGGTCGGCGAACGCGACCTCGGCCCGCCAGGCGTCCCACGCCCGCGCGACCACCTCGGGGTCCGCGACGGCGCCGTCGAAGTCACCGTCCGGCGCGGCGTCCGAGCTGAAGCGCGCGGGGGCGTCCGCGCCGGCGAGTACCTGCCGGAACCACCGCCGCTCGACGTCCGCCAGGTGCCGCACCAGCCCCAGTAGCGACAGCGTCGAGGGCGGCACGGACCGCCGGGCCAGCGCGTCGGCGTCCAGGCCGGCGCACTTCACCTCGAGGGTCGCGCGCTGGGCGCCGAGGAGGTCGAGGAGCAGCGCGCGTTCGTCCCCGGTCGTGCGCCCGGTGAACCGGGGGTCGTCGTCGCCACCGAACAGCTCAGCTCTGCGCCGCATGCGGAGATCATGCGACGAGACAGCCCCCGCCGGAACCGGCGGGGGCTGTGAGGTCTGGTGGCCAGGGGCGGGATCGAACCGCCGACCTACCGCTTTTCAGTTCTCCGGTCCGTCGTCCGCTGTCGTTCGGTGAGCGCATCTCACCAGGTCGACGTATTAAGAGGGCTGTGCTGAACGCATCCGAACTGGGGCGGACTGAGCCCCGAACTGAGACCCGCCCGGCAGTCGCAGCACCAGGGTTGATGAGGTTGTGGTTGCGATCCTCGCTGGCCTGGTAGGGCCGGCGCAGCCCGGCGTTGCGATCCTCGCTGCCCCGGGGACAGCCAGCGCAGCCTGGTGATGGTTGGGCAGCGCCGCGTCACGGCCGCTGTTGCGATCCTCGCCAGCCCGAGAGGGCCGGCGCAGCACGCTGCAGTGGCGGGAGACGGACCAGGCGGACCCGTTGCGATCCTCGCCAGCCCGAGAGGGCCGGCGCAGCAGCCGGTCGCCTGGGTGCGTCACCGCCTGGCGGCCTGGTTGCGATCCTCGCCAGCCCCAGCGCCGGCGCAGCCGTCCTTCCAGACCGTCCGGTAGTAGGTGCCGGACCGGTTGCGATCCTCGCCAGCCCGAGAGGGCAGGCGCAGCCTCGAGGACGTCGAGCAGCTCGTCACTGGGCTGGACGCCCAGTTGCGATCCTCGCCAGCCCGAGAGGGCCGGCGCAGCCCCACGACCTCGAACGCGGGCCCGACCGCCCCGTTGAAGTTGCGATCCTCGCCAGCCCGAAAGGGCCGGCGCAGCCGGGACTCGCCTTGCACGTTCGGTGATTTACGCCAAGTTGCGATCCTCGCCAGCCCGAGAGGGCCGGCGCAGCCTCTGTCTGCAAGATCCCGCTGAGCAGGGTGCCCGAGCTGTTGCGATCCTCGCCAGCCCGAGAGGGCCGGCGCAGCCATCGCGAGCCAGCTCATTGGAGGGCCGGGTCCTTTCGGGTTGCGATCCTCGCCAGCCCGAGAGGGCCGGCGCAGCTTCGAGTCGGTGTCGCTGGCCGACCGATAGTCGAAGTTGCGATCCTCGCCAGCCCGAGAGGGCCGGCGCAGCATCGCCATGCGACAGGACGGTGACCTCCTGTCCACCGTTGCGATCCTCGCCAGCCCGAGAGGGCCGGCGCAGCGGGACGGACTTCCTCGGCTTCGCGGATGGCCTGCAAGGGTTGTGATCCTCGCCAGCCCGAGAGGGCCGGCGCAGCCTGAGGCCCCAGAGGTAGTCCGTCCCTCCGGCCTGGCGGTTGCGATCCTCGCCAGCCCGAGAGGGCCGGCGCAGCCCGGCCCACGCCTCGGGCGGTGAGCTGCTCCCATACCCGTTGCGATCCTCGCCAGCCCGAGAGGGCCGGCGCAGCCTGACCGCGCCTTGGCGGACTTGGCAGCCATGCTGTGGTTGCGATCCTCGCCAGCCCGAGAGGGCCGGCGCAGCGTGCAAGCGAGGGCACCTACACGAGCTGCTCGTCGAGGTTGCGATCCTCGCCAGCCCGAGAGGGCCGGCGCAGCCTTCACGATCAACTACCTGATCAACGTGCTGTCCGGTGTTGCGATCCTCGCCAGCCCGAGAGGGCCGGCGCAGCGGCCATTGCTTCACGTACTGGGAGGTGGGGGCGATGTTGCGATCCTCGCCAGCCCGAGAGGGCCGGCGCAGCGGGGAAACACTTCGACCAGATGGTGCGCGGTTCCTACGCGTTGCGATCCTCGCCAGCCCGAGAGGGCCGGCGCAGCTGGTGCCGCACCGAAGCACAGGGCAGGTGAACAGCATGTTGCGATCCTCGCCAGCCCGAGAGGGCCGGCGCAGCGCCTGGTTCACCCGCTGGTTGGCCTGGAACTGCTTGTTGCGATCCTCGCCAGCCCGAGAGGGCCGGCGCAGCGGTTCCTGAGCTGGGACTATAATGCTCTATTGCGTACCAGCCCGTCCGCGCATCGCACAGAAGCGTTCGTATGTGTACCAACTACGGCGTGTCGCGCTTCCGAACCTATGGCATGTCGCGTGCTCGCTCGGGGTTCCTAGATCATCGCACCGCGCCAAGGCGCCGCACCGTTCGCAAATGTCGATATCCTTGTCTGCGATACGTGTAACTGATCGAGCACCTCTGGCGATGCGAAGTGAGTGAACTTGGAGCTTGGCGAGCACGACGCACGCCCGGTTTGGGCACACAGCGCAAACGCGGCTGGCAAACGTCATGCCCTCACCGATCACCTACGCGGCACAGCCGAATTGGCTTCGCGTTTCGCGGCGCCCTTCGGCGCCGAGGAGGTGGCTTGGTGGTTGGGCCTTCTCCACGACACCGGAAAAGCTCCATGCGCATGGCAAGAAGGTCTGCTCCGTGCAGAGGCTGACCACGGCAGGGTCGGGATTGACCACAAGTCGTTGGGCGCGCGGTTGGCACTGGACCGTGGTCTCGGCCTGTTCGCTCTTGCTGTCGAAGGACATCACGGTGGTCTGACGTCACCGCAGGCGTTGCGTGCTCGCCTGGCCGCCCTGGACAAGGGCTCGCTGGACCGGAACGCCGAAGCAGAACGCGTCGTGCGCGGTCTGCTTCCCGAACTGGCCGACGCAGGCCCTGTGACGATTCCTGAAGAATGGATTCACAACGCCCTCGTGAGCGAGATGGCCGTTCGGCTCGTGTTCAGCGCACTGTGTGATGCGGACTTTCTTGACACGTCGGCTCATTTCACTGAGTCTGAAACCCCTGAGCTGCGCGCCGACGCGAACTTCAGCGTGTTGTTCGAGCGGTTCGAGCGGCGTCGCGCAAAAGCACTCGACCACCGCAAGCACTCTGACATCGACGCGATTCGCGACCACATATACGACGCCTGCGTGACCGCTGCGGAGTCGAAGCCGGGCTTCTTCCGGCTAGCTGCGCCGACGGGTGCGGGCAAAACGTTGTCGTCCGGCGCCTTCGCGCTTCGGCATGCCGCACTGCACGGCCATCGCCGGGTGGTCGTAGCCGTTCCGTTCCTGACGATCACTGAACAGAACGCTGCCGTGTATAGAGACCTACTGGATGCGGATGGCGAGGACCCGACCGTTCTCGAACACCACAGCCAGGTCAACCTCGACTGCGACGACACGAACAGCCGGTGGTGGCGCCTGTCGGCCGAGAACTGGGACGCGCCGTTCGTGGTCACTACCACCGTCCGGCTGTTCGAGGCATTGTTCGACCGCAAGCCAGCCGCGATGCGGCGAATCCACCGGCTGGCCGGTTCGGTGATCGTGTTGGACGAGGTGCAAGCCCTGCCGCATCGTCTACTCGTGCCGATCCTGGACGCGCTGCGCGTGTTGGTCGCCCACTTTGGCACGACAGTCGTGTTGTCCTCGGCGACCCAGCCGGAGTTTTGGGCGCTCAGCCCGTTCCGGGATCTGCCCGACGCGAGGGAGATCGTGCCTGAGCGCACTGTGGTGGCTGACCGGTTGCGGCGAGTCCACTTCGAGTGGCGCGTCGATCCGAGTCCGACGTTGGCTGACCTGGCGCAGGACTCGGCGTGCCATCAGCAGGCGCTCGTGGTCCTCAACACCACAGCGGATGCTGCCCGCCTATACCAGCACTGGAGTGCTGCCGCGGCGGAGAACACCGCGTGGCACCTGTCGACACGAATGTGTCCCGCTCACCGTCGTCGGGTGCTTGAAGCAGTGCGGGCACGACTCAAGCACGGCGAACCAACGTTGCTGGTCTCCACCCAGCTGATCGAGGCGGGCGTCGACATCGACTTCCCGGTCGTTTACCGGGCGATGGCACCAGCTGACTCGCTTCTCCAGGCTGCCGGCAGAGCGAACCGGGAGGGCAACCTTCCCGGCCCGGGTCGTGTGATTTTGATCGACCCGCCGGACTGCCGCCAGCCACCGTCCTACCGTGCGCTGGTCAACGTGACTCGAACCTGCTTCGGGCCCGACCGTGCCGATCCTGACGACATCAACGCCCTCGGCAACTACTACCGCTCGATCTACCAGGCATTGGGGCTCGAACACCGCGACCACGTCGGCCAGCGAATCCAGGCGGCGAGGCGCCGGTTCGACTTCCACACGGTGACCGACGGGCCGGCTGACCCCATCACCCAGAAGCGCGACCGCACCTACGCGTTTCGCATGATCATCGATGACGGGCTGGCCGTAATCACGCCGCAAGGTGCTGCGGATTCACAAGTGCGTGGCCGGATCGAGAACCTCACAGACCAGGTACGCACGGCCACGGTGCCGACGATGGCGACGCTTCGGCACCTCCAGCCGTACATCACGACCGTGCACAGGTCAGCGTTGCGCCAGCCGGGCGTGCTCGCGTTACTCAGGCCAGTACTGGGTGACCCCACTGAGCCGGGCGGGCTTGCCGAGTGGATCGGCGATTACGACAAGAACACCGGCATCACACTCGACCCTACTACGGAGGACTTCGTCTTGTGATCACTTCAACGATTTCGGCTGCTGAGGGTCCTGACGGCTTTCACTCACTTCCGCGCGGGACTGCGGACGAATGAGCAGACCGACCCACTGCGCAACAGTGGTTCGTCGCTCGATGGCAACCCGAGTGATCATGTCGCCGAAGGCGATGGCGCACCGCGTCTTCGCCTCAGCGGTACCGCACCGCGTCTCATTCTCAGCAAGCGTGTGCAGCGCCTTTATGGCCTTTAGTCGGACAAAGAGCCCTTCGACAGCCTTCACCGCAGCCGCCAGCGCCAGAAGTACAGCAATCGATGTGACAGCTGACATCAATTGGATCTCCTGACAGCTTGCTGACCAGGGCACGGCATGTATGACCTTCTGGCGCAACCACCCGCAGAACCGACGTGACGGCGGAGGTAACTAGTCATCCACCCGACTCGACTGTAACAGGTTTTCTGTTGCCCAACACTGAACGGAGTAGGCTTGACGACAGCAGCCTTCAGATGGCTGAGGATCGCAACAGTGTGGGGCAACAGGGGAACTCAGCCCTGGTGCTGGATGCGGCCTCCGGCAAGGAGACCGCATCCAGTTGCCCGCCCTCCCCAGGCTGACCAGTCACACCGAGGAGATAGTGCATGAGTGCCCTTACTCCGTTGGTCCTCCCACGCAGCCGCGAGGGAGATCGAGCAGTCGTGGTGCAGGTCCACGGTCCTGCTGCCCTGTTCTCACGCCCGGAACTGAAGGTGGAGCGAGTCACCTACCCGGTCATGACCCCGTCTGCCGCGCGCGGAGTGATGGAGGCGATCTTCTGGAAACCCGAGATGCGCTACCAGATCCTGGCGATCGAGATGCTGAAACCCATTCAGCAGTTCAGCGTACGCCGCAACGAAACCTCGGCGATTGTGTCGCTCGACGCCGCCCGGCGCGGTGAGCGCGTCGACACCGTCGCCCACCGAGATCAACGGAACGCGATCTGTCTGCGTGACGTGGCCTACCGGATCCACGCGCACGTCGAGGTGACCGAACGTGCGACGAAACCCGTTGCCGCGTACCGGGATCAGCTGCGGCGCCGGCTTAGCCGCGGCGCCTGCTTCCAGCAGCCATACCTCGGCACGCGTGAGTTCAGCGCGGAGTTCGGCAAGCCGGACGAAACCCCCCGCCACGACCACACAGAAGACCTCGGGGTCATGCTGCACACGGTCCACCACGGTGACCCGATCCGGATGGAGTGGTTCACCGCTCGGCTCGACCGCGGTGTGCTGCATGTGCCGGCACGCGGTATCGAGGTACCCGCCGTGCCGGAGGTGAGCTGATGTTGCTTACGCGGCTCGTCGAGTACGCACGCACCGACCCGACGGTGCCACCAGCGTTCTATGCCTCGAAACTCCTCCGATGGATCGTGGAGCTCAACGAGGACGGCTCACTTGCCTCGCCGCATCTCACTGATCTGGCCGACCCCACCGAGCGCGCTCGACGCCACGGCGTGCCGCACCTGGTTCCCACCATCCAACGTTCGGGCGTAGCGCCACAGCCGATGCTCGCGGTGGACACCGCGGAGTACGCGCTCGGCTGGTCGACCGACGAATCGCGGGCCACCAAGTCCGCGCGCTACCACGCTGCTTTCGGCGACCTCGCCTTACGCTGGCACGAATCCGACAACAGCCCTGAGTCCTCGGCGCTGCGTGGTTTCCTCGTCGGCCAGCACGGGAACGCGTTTGTACGACCAGCCGAGCTTGCCGGCAACCACCTGGTCGCGTTTCGCGTCGCAGGCCGGTTCCTGCACGCGAACGCCGGCGCACAACGGTTCTGGGCAGACGAAGCCGAACGTCGTAAAGGCAGCACCCGCGAAGGACTGTGCCTGGTGTGTGGCCAGAGCGGCCGGCTATTGCAGACGATCCCCCACCAACTTCCGACTCGCCTGGTTCCGGGAGCGAAGCAAAACGCATCTCTCGTGAGCCTCAACAAGACCGTTCACGGGTTCAACCTCCAGGACCAGCTCGTGCACGTACCGATCTGCACGAGCTGTGGCTTGCAATCCATGACGGCTCTCGAAAACCTGTTGGCCGGTGAGACCAGTACCGCCTACCCCGGCCAGGACACGCGGCTCACCTGGTGGGTGACCGAGAACGCCAAGTTCGATCTCCGGGTGCTGGACGAACCGACACCGGAAGACGTGGCGATCATGGTCGGGAGCGCCACTCGAGGCGAGCCGAACCACATCGACGATCTGTCCACCTTCTGCTCTCTAGCGATCGGCGGCAATGTCGCGAGAGTGGTGGTTCGCGAGTGGATCGAACAGCCGCTTCCCCGCATCAGGGCGAACCTTGGGAAATGGTTCGACGATCACCAGATGATCGACATGTGGACCGGTCTCCCTCAGTACGTCGGCGCCTGGAAACTGGCGCAGGCCGCCGGCCGGTGGATCCCGGGACGAGGCGAGGACAACGGCAGCTATGTCAGGTTCGGCGCGACTGGCGCCGACCGCCCCGATGACGTCTACCGGCGCCTGCTGGCCTCCGCGCTGCTCTCCAAGACACTGCCACCCCGGCTGCTGGCCCACATCGTGCACCGGGTCCGCACCGACGGCCGGATCGACACCGCACGTGCAGCGCTGATCCGGTTGGCGTTGCGCCGTCAACCCGGCATCTCGAACCCGGAGGACTACATGCCCGTTCTCAATCCCGAGAACAATCAGCCCGCCTATCTCGCCGGCCGGCTCTTCGCCGTTCTCGCCGACCTGCAGTACCAGGCCAACCGCGCCCGTGGCGGCCAGCCGCTGAACACGACGTTCGGGGATCGGTACTTCAGCCGCGCGGTCACCAGCCCGGCCGTGGCGCTCGTGACAGGCCGCCGAACAGCACGAGCGTGGCTCAGGGTTCTGCGTCCCCGTAATCCCGCGGCGACTCACGCTATCGAGGCCCGCATGGATGACCTGTTCGACCAACTCGCGTTGGCCGGCGGCATGCCGCACGGGACGGTGCTTGCCGAGAAGTCGGCGTTCATCCTCGGTTACCACCAGGAACGAGCAGCAGCCCGCGCCCAGCGCACCAAGAACGCAAAAGCAACCAACCCCGACACCGACGGAGAGCCCGCATGACCCACCTGGACCCGACCGTCCGCCACGACATCGTCATGCTGTTCGACGTCACCGACGGCAACCCGAACGGCGACCCGGACGCCGGCAACCAGCCACGCGTGGACGACGAGACCGGCCACGGTCTGGTCACCGATGTCGCGCTGAAGCGGAAGATCCGCGACGTCGTGCCCGAGATCAAGCCCGGGGACCCCCGCTACGGAATCTTCATCGAGGCCGGCCACGCGCTCAACACCCGCATCGATGAGGCTCTGACCCGCAACGACAACAACGGCGTCGATGCCCAGCGGTGGCTGTGTGAGCACTACTTCGACGTGCGCATGTTCGGCGCCGTTCTCAGCACTGGGCAGTCTCGCGGCACTGGCCAGATGCGCGGAGCGGGCCAGGTCCGCGGGCCGATGCAGCTCACCTTCGCGCGGAGCGAGGACCCTGTACTGCCGTCCGACCATGCGATCACCCGAGTCACCCAGACCCGCCAGGAGGATGTGGACAAGGGAGAGACCACGGAGATCGGTACGAAGTGGACAATTCCGTACGGGCTCTACAGCGCTCGCGCCTTCTACTCCGCCTCCCGCGCAGCTAAGACAGGCGTCGACAGCGACGACCTCGACATGCTGTGGACAGCGCTGACCACGATGTTCGATCATGACCGCTCGGCGGCCCGCGGTGAGATGAAGATGTGCGGGCTCTACGTGTTCTCCCACCCCAACGCGTTCGGGGTGGCGCCGGCCGCATCCCTCACAAGCCGGATCACGTTGACCCGCGTCGACAACGAGAAGCCACCGCGACGCCACACCGACTACCTGCGTACCGCGCAGACAGACGAGCTTCCAGAGGGCGTGACGTTCAACGCGCTGGTGGACCTCTGGCCATGATCTCGGAGGCGGTCGGCCCGGTTCCGGACAGCATTCCCCTCTCCGCGCTCGAACACGTCGAGTACTGCCGTCGGCAGGCCGCGCTCATCCACATAGAGGCCACCTGGACCGACAACGCCGACACGGTCCGCGGCGACCTGCTGCACCGCAAGGTGGACCTGCCCGCGATCCGCAATCGCCGCGGCGTCCACGTCGTACGTGCCCTCCCGGTACACAGCGAGCGGCTTGGCCTGCACGGCGTGTGCGATCTCGTGGAGATCGAAGGCCACCGGGCAACACCGGTCGAGTACAAGATCGGGCGGTATCTGGCAGGGAGCCCGGCCGACGTTCAGGTGGCCGCACAAGCCGCTTGCCTGATCGACTCGGGATTTGAGGTCGCCGTCGGCTACATCTACTCTGGGGCCGACCGCCGTCGACATCCCGTCGACATCACCGAGCAACTGCTGGCCCGCGTAACGCTTGCGGCAGAGGCCAT
>Ga0193742_1000308_pt1 | contig 34762 bp, 55 predicted proteins | sample L2c1metaG_FD_165511 | JGI IMG/M metagenome (GOLD analysis project Ga0193742, IMG submission 165511) | Soil microbial communities from a riparian zone of the East river system, Colorado, United States - L2c1 | ecosystem: Environmental > Terrestrial > Soil > Riparian zone | place: USA: East River... | reverse complement strand
ATGCTTCATCAGCAATCTTATCAAGTACGAATTGTGGAGGTACTTTAGAGTACTCACTTCTGTACTCACCAATACCATGCTTTTCTTCGTACCTTTTGTACGTAATGAAGTGCTTTGTTGACATTTTTAATTTTCCTTTCTTTGTTGAAAAGTACTTATTTTATTTCCTTTCTAACTATATTGTACAAAACATCTATATGTAAAAAAAGGGCCCTGGGTCCCACGCTGGATTGTTGCAAAACCTTGTGTTCTTTACTGTTCCCTCTGACCTCGCTGAGACAGATGCAAAACAAGGAGGGCGATATATAAAGAAGACATAAGCCCAAGTGTTACTATTATATCATGGTCGTTTCCTGACATATAGGGTTTCAGTGTATAATAGGGAATGAAGGAGGTTATGATGAACGAATATGAGGACAGTACCTCTGAGACCGACGAGACCATCGACGACCGCGCATGGATCCCAGACAGTGCAATTGAGGGTCTGGCGATGGAAAGGGATGCACACCCAAGCGAGAGCGACATCGAGCTTACTCGCCGCCAGTTTAGGGAGTCGTCCCCCGCAGCAGCTGCCAGCATTGTGCACCTCGCTCTATACAGTGCGGTGGAGAAGGTTCGGCTCGATGCATCGAAGTACGTTGTCGAGCGTGTGCTAGGCAAGCCTGGCGAGGAGAACCCACACGGTAGGACTCCGCTAGAGGCGTTGCTGGAGGGTGTGTACAAGCCCATCGAAGAGTATGCCAACGGCAACAAGAGCGACACTGAGGAGGAGTAATGACTGAGCCTGCACCTAAAGTACCGGAGACGACGCCGGAAGAAATGTACGGGCCTGACGGTGAGGACGTTGTAGGGCCTGATGACGTCGAGGCCAGCACGGACACAGGTACGGAGCATGAAGAGGGGAGTGAGTAGCGATGCCGCTGAGAGCGAACGTTGCGGTGAAGGATCAAGGTCACAACGTAGTCAGCTACAGAGACGCACAGGGGACGACCTTCAATGGGAGGGTCGAGGCAACTAGCGTTGCGAGGGGTGCTGCCCCGGCTGCGCCTACTGCGGGTACGGCCACTACAGGTGGGACACTTGTGCCTGCTACGTACGAGTACAGACTGACGAAGATCATCAACGGGCTCGAGACACTCCCCTCGACAGCGGTGCAGCAGATTGTGCCAGCCGGTACTAACACGAACACTGTGACGTTGTCGTTTGCTAACGACCCAGCAGCCTCGAGCTACAACATCTACGGCCGCGCTGTAGGTACGCCGACACTGATGAAGAGCCTTCCTGCAGGTAGCACTGGCTACGTTGACACTGGTGCCGACACACCTGGAGCGGTAGCGGTGCCTGCAGCACTGGCAGCCAACAGCGTGAATGTACGCGTACCTGGAATGGGTGTTGTGAAGGGTGTTCAGCCTGCTACGGCGATGCGACAGACCAACCGCTACTACAACCGGCCTTACTAACAAATCGAGAGGCAACCATGGTTAACGCTTACCCTGCGGAAGTAGGTAGGACCGTACACTATCGTACTGCTGCAGGTAAGCAGCGACCAGCTGTCGTCACGGCCGTTCCTGCTAGCTTGAACGTGACAGTAGCTGCACGTACGAGTAACACTGTTACGCTGACTGTTGTCAACACACTCGCACCGGGACGTCGTGTTGCAGTGAGTATGGCTGACCCGAGCTACAACGGGATCTTTACCGTAGCAACAGCTAGTGGAACGCAGATTACGTACACACAAATCGCTGCAGACGCGGGAACCTCGACAGGAACTGTTCGAGATGTCGACACTGCAACGTTGCGCGTAGGGCATCACGGAGAGACGTACGCCAGCAAGCTGCGACGCATTGGCAGTACACCCAAGAACGACAGATGGACCCCCTAAGCTACATAATGCTCTGGTTGAAGTTCGCAAGCTGCACCCAACGAAGAGAGGAGGCACCATGACGACGGACTCGGGATTGACTCAAGAGCAGATTGATGCCTTCCCTTACGGACAGTTCGGGAAGTACACCTACCTTGGCGACTTGCATTGGTACCAACTTGTAACCTGCAGTGAGAGTTGTCCGGGCTTCGGTAAGGGGCCAGGCAAGTACCACGGGATCATTCAGCCGCACTACAAGTTAGACGAGAATCGCTGGTGTGCTGGTAGTGGTCCGTTCAGAGATCATGGAGACGTTGCCTGGGATGTAGAGAGCCTAGAGCCACTTACGATTTCGCCATCACTGTTGTGTAGGTACCGTTGGCAGCAAGGGCCTGAATGTGGGGATCATGGCTTCATCCGTGAAGGTAGGTGGGTGAGCGCATGACACAGGGCTTGATTGACAAGGCTGCCTTCTTTCGCAAGATTCGGTACGTGCCCCACCCGCAACAGAGGCTGTACCACGACGCAGTAGCACGGTTTAGAGTAGCATGTTGTGGTCGTCGGTTTGGCAAGTCTACGATGGCCGGTAGGGACCTCGAGCCCAAGTTGTTTGTGCCTGATAGAAACTATTGGATCGTTGGGCCGACCTACGACTTGGGTGAGAAGGAGTTCCGGGTTATCTGGGACGATCTGATTGTTAACATGTCGTTGGGGCGTGACAAGAGGATCAAGAAGGCGTACAACAAGAAGCAGGGGGATATGTACATCAAGTTCCCTTGGAATACAGCCGTTTACGTACGCAGTGCTGATCATCCCGAGAACCTTGTCGGTGATGCACTGGACCATGTGATCATGTCTGAGGCAGCTAAGCATAAGGAAGAGACATTTTCTAGGTACATTAGGCCTGCACTAGGCGACCGTAGGGGTGGTGCTGACTTCCCGACGACGCCTGAGGGGCACAACTGGCTGTACCAGATGCACTTGCTGGGACAAGACCAACATGTGCCTGAGTATGAGAGCTGGCAGTTCCCGAGTTGGATGAACACGGAGATCTACCCAGGCGGGTATGAGGACCCTGAGATCCAGTTGCTGCATAGGACGATGCTACCGGAGGAATTCGCGCAAGAGATTGCAGCGGACTTTAGTAGCTTTGTTGGTAAGATCTTTCCAGAGTGGAATACTTCAGTACATGTAAAGAACGTTCCGTTTAATCCTAACTGGCCTAATTACATTGCTTTTGACTGGGGATACACTAACCCACTTGCAGCGATCGAGTTTCAGGTAAGTCCTGACGATCAGGTGTTCGTATGGCGTGAGCACTACAAGGCCTACATGACAACCGAGATGCACTGTGCAGAGCTGAAGGAGCGTCCGCAGCCCGCTGGGTACCATTTGGACCTAGCGTTTGGTGATGCTGCCGATCCTGAGGCTGCTGCGGTTGTGTCCCAGCATCTAGTCTCGTGTGTGACCAACCCAGAGGCGAAGACCAACTGGCGTGAGGGCATCAACTTGATGCGGTCATTCATGAGGGACCGTGAATATGGTACGGATGAGTACGGTGGACCCCTCTCAAAGCCTGCATTTTACGTGGACTTTAGCTGTAAGCACACCATTTCAGAGCTTGATGACTACAAGGCACCCGGCAGTATCAAGGGAAAGAACGTGCCTGAGTTCGGTGTCAAGATGCAAGATCACGCAATTGATGCTTTGCGTTACGGTCTAATGCACGTGTTTAGGTTGGGTGCAATTTACCAGCTTAGCGATGCAATGTATACAAGTGCCGCACCTGCTCCTGTGCTCGTACTTCCAGGGTCTCATGACTTCCAATCCTTTAATCCAGCAGGTGATGAGGGCTTCTTCACCTCAGGAGGTGTCACGTTCTAATGGGCGTATTCGATCGCGGCTGGTGGAAGGCCCCTCCGCAGGACAACCCACCTCCAGACAGCAACTTCTACGACATTCTACGGAACAACGATGTCGTTGACGTCGTCACGAATGAAGCGTTCGGGCCTGTGGTGATCGTAGCGAAGAGGGTCCCGGGTGCCAGAGAAAGGCGCGCACTAGTGGGGGAGCAGCTTGATGAGATCCAGTTTGCTGAAGAGCCTAAGCAGCTTTCTGTAACTAGGCCTGCACCGCTAGGAGAGCTCGGCACTTCAGTACCTTCTCCATTCAGTAGTTGGTCACGGCAAGAGTACAACAATGACCTGCGTGGATTGAAGGGTCTCGAGAAGTATGACATGATGCGTCGAGGCGATGGTACCGTACGGGGTACGCTACGATTGGTGAAGACGCCTGTACTGAGTGCTAGGTGGTTCATGGAGCCTGCTAGCGAAAGTGCTATGGACATCAACAAGGCCAACTTCGCTTGGGAGTGTCTGACTTGCTATCAGAGTCCGACGTGGCCCCAGACGCTCACTGAGATCCTGTTGATGGCTGACTTCGGGTACTACATGTTTGAGAAGGTCTGGGACATCCGGATGATTGGAGGTCAGGAGCGAGCCGTTTGGAAGAAGCTTGCACCTCGTCACCCTATGGATGTTCTGAAGTGGAACTTCGACGGTAATGGTGGTCCTGATAGTGTCGAGATGATCAACCCCGACATTGACGATCCTGATCCTATTGTCATTCCAATTGACAAGCTTCTGGTGTTCTCGTTTGATAAGGAAGCTGGCGATATTGAAGGCCTGAGCATTCTGCGGTCAGCGTATAAGCACTGGTACTACAAGGACAAGCTCTACATGATCGATGCCATTCAGAAGGAACGTCATGGCATCGGTGTACCAGTGATTAAGCTTCCACCAGGCTTTACCAAGGTCGACAAGCTCGAAGCTGATCAGTTGGGACGTAACCTTCGTACGAATGAGCGCGCACACGTTGTGTTGCCTCCTAACTGGGAGTTGCTCTTCGCCAAGCTTGAGGGTCAGCCTGTCGATGCGATGAAGTCTATCGATCACCACGACAAGCAGATCCAGAAGAACATCCTGGTAGCCTTTATGGATGGAGGTGCCAAGGAGGAAGATCAGACGATGTTCCTCAAGGCTACTCGGTTCATCGCTGACATCGTTGCAGGAGTGTTCAACAAGTACGCCATTCCCCAGTTGATTGACCTGAACTGGGGTAGGGGTGAGAAGTACCCACAGTTGAAGGCTCGTCGTATTGGTGAGCAGGCAGATTGGCGTACCATGTCGTTCGCCGTACGTAACCTTGTTGGTGCAAAGGTCCTTACTCCTGATGACAGGCTCGAAGAGAACCTGCGTGAGGAGATGGACCTTCCGAAGGCTGATCCTGAGACACGTCGTGACATTGAGACGATGAACAAGCAGGATGGTCAAAAGGCAGGTCTCCCGCGCCAGAAGGATACGCCGGTAGAAAAGGGTGTTCCAGGAAAGAATGCGGGACAAGATAAGAGCGGAGGATAAGGCATGGCATGGTTAGAGGGAGCCATTAGGAAAGAAGTAACACGACATCGTACGCTACGTGTTGGATCACGAGGTGTCTGTTTGCACATTGCTGTTAGCAATGGTGCATCGTTGTTCAATTACTTCAACCAGTCAGGTAATCCTACTTCGCACTTCTACGTGCGGACTTCAGGTAATACTGACGGCATGGCTGACTTCGAGCAGTACGTAGACACGAAGTATCGTGCACCTGCTAATCTCGAAGGTAATCCTACACTGATCAGTGTAGAGTCGCAGGGAGGTGTTGGCTCTGACTTGAATAATGGCTGGAGTCCAACAATGCTCAAGCGTCTTGCATGGATTGTTTCGGAATGTCATCGCCTCGAGGGTATTCCTATTCAGATCATGCCTAACTCGAAGCCCGAATCTAAGGGTGTAGGTTGGCACAAGCAAGGCGTCGATCCTTATCGCGTAGCTGGTGGCGAGAAGTGGTCGACAGCGTATGGTAAGGAATGCCCTGGCGATGCTCGTATTGCACAGGTTCCTACTATTGTTAACATGGCAAAGCAAAACGCAAGCGGAGGAGATGACATGTCACAGCAAGATGTTGATCAGATCAAGGCCTACATCGATCAGAAGTTCAGCCAGACATTTGGTGCTGGGGGTACTGAGACCGGGCGCTACGAGCAGATCATCAATGAGAACCGAGGTCAGACCGCTACTCTGGTCGCTGCGACCAACGCCATCATCGCCTGGCTCAATGGCAACGAGGTCGAGGATGACTTCCAGGAGCAGCTGGCAACAGCTCGGTGGTCACAAGCAACTGATGAGGGTCGTCAGCAGGCGGCGTCGGTTCTTGCCGATGCCCAGACCAAGTTCATCGCGTCCCAGGAGAAGATCGAGACTGGGCTCGCTGAGTTGGCTATTGTCAAGGCACAGACAGCTCCTCCTGTCGTACCAGATCCTCCTGTAGAGCCCGAAGCGCTCCCAAAAGCCTAACGCTGGCGGATATCAAAGGGATGTTCCCCAGCAGGCTCAGGAAAGGTAAGGAGTCAGTCGTACTTGAAGGGCTGCCTTCCTTGCTGCAAGCAATGCATGATGCGAAGATCAATACGCCTCGACGTGTTGCTGCCTTCCTGACGACGCTGCTGACTGAGTCGTGGCTAGAGTACAATGTCCGTCAAGTCAGTGACGCACGACCGTATGCAGGTCGTGGGTACATTCAGCTGACGGGCAAGGTACTGGAGGACGGTTCGATCATGAACTACACTCCTGCAGGTAAGTATCTCGGTATTGACCTTGTAGAAGAGCCTGATCTAGCCCTTGATATTCGATACTCTGCGAAGATCGCTGTCTGGTATTGGACAAAAGCTCGTCCGAAGTGTAACGAGTGGGCGGACAATAACCAGATGGGAAAGATCAACGGAGCAATTGGATATCCACGTAGTGCTGACGGTAGCAACGACAATGCTCGTTGCCTGACATATCAGATGGCTCTACAGTACCTGACTAAGGGTGCTTTAGAGCATATTGACTGCAACAGATAAGAGGCATGAAATGAGTACACCAAAACCGGTCTTGATCATGAATAGTGTGCTTGCTGGAGCAGGTGTCCTTCTCGGCGGTGCTGGGCTGGCCGAATTCGTAGATGTCAAGTGGATTGGTCTGGGTAACCTTCTGCTGGCCGCGATCGCCTTGGGATGGGCGAAGTACACGGAGGGTCAGGTCACGCCGAACGTAGCTGTTGCAGTGAGCACTCCTGATCTGGACAAGCCACTGGAGCTCGTGTCTGGTATTGCTGGACCTGTACCTGAGGGTAGGCCTGTAGACGTCACAGCTGCTGCAGCATAGTTGGATAGGAGGTAAGCATGACCGAATCGTCGAGCAGTGATAGTAGCAGGCAACCACCTCGTGGTAATGTACCGATTCCAGATCCTACAGTTCTAACTACGGCGCAGTTGGGTCGAGCGATCGAGTCAGAACGTGAGTATGTGAATGGTCAGTTAAGTATTCGCGACGAGCGTTTGAATGCTATGGATCGTGCGACTAAGCTGCTTGACGAGACGGTTAATCGTACACCTACTCTGATCCAGACTGAGATTCAACACATTCGTGAAATAATGGATGAGCGACAGTTGCAGACAGCTACTCAGTTCGCTGCACAGAAGGAAGCGGTTGCGAAAGCTGAGACTTCGGACGAGAAACGTTTTGAGTCGGTAGATATCTTTCGTCGACAGCTTAGTGAACAGATGGCTAATGTAATGAGTCGTCAAGAGGCCGATGTACGAATTACCGGTATCAGTGAGAAGCTGGATGCTGAGAGCAAGCGCAATACTGAGCGTACAAATGAATTGGAGTTGCGTCTGACTAATCAGCTTACTTTGATGCAGGGTAACAAGCAGGGCGGTCAAGAATTCAAATCAGGCTTGTACGCACTGCTCGGAGCCGTAGCAGGTGTGGCAACACTACTAGGTGTTCTTGCTGCTGCTGGCGTATTCGGAGGAAGCTGAGGTGTTTGGATGGAAGCGATTGTACCAGGAGGAAAAAGTTCGGACCGCGCGACTCGAAATGGAGCTGCGTCAACTGAACGAATTAATCCGGAGCGACTATCAGCGTTCGTTGTCGGACGCGGTCCGTGCGCTGAACTCCGCAATGGCGACCATCACGACCTTGAGGAAGGCGCCACCGCCATGAGTAGGCGAGGGAAAAAGGAAAAGGACTTGGATGAACTGATTGCGGACTCGCGCAGACTGCGAGACGAGTTTCATGCGCGTACTATGAATCTTCACAGGTTCACCAACAACCTGCAAGAGCAGGTCGAGGCGTTCATTGAAGAGGAGCGTGCCATCGATGGCGACGACAAGTAGTGACGGGGAACGTCAGCAGGTTCGGCTTTTGGCTGAAGAAGCTGAGAAGCTGGCTGTCGCTGTGGACAAGCTGAATGTTGACATGTCCGAGCAGGTTGTTGCAATGGTCAAGATCGTCAAGCGCGACCGTCGACTCATTAGAGGTCTGGCGATTAGTGTGGCGCTAGATATCCTGTTGAGTATCGGGATAGCATTCATTGCGGTCACTGCTACTAGTGCTAAGAGTCAGGCTGAGGAGGCTCAGGACAATGCGAGAGTATCTTGTTTGGCAGCGAACGAGACACGTCTTGCGCAGATCCAGTTGTGGGATTACGTGTTGAGTCTAGCATCTCCCGGTTCACAAACGCCTGCACAGAAGGCACAGATCGAACAGTTCCGTATCTACGTAGCTCAGGTGTTTGCGCAGCGTGACTGTGACAACCTAGCTAGCATTCCTCCGCTCCCTATCGTAACAACCCCATCAAGGTAAGAAAGAAGGATTGCAATGCACAGAGACGTGAGCAAGATGACTGACGAAGTCACAATCGCGTTGGGTCGTGCTCGCGAAGAGTGCAATGACCTAGGCCTTCGTGGCTACGGCGTCGTAGAACTACGCGGACCAGACGGCGATCTGAAGCACCTTGAGCAGTTCTCCAACATCATTACCAACCAAGGAGATCTGTACTACGCAACGCGAGCCGTAGCTCTCATTGGTACCCCGAATATCGCGCAGCCTACGCTAGTATCCAGGATGAAGCTAGGTACTAACACTACTGCAGTCAACAAGGCTGCAGGCACAGGCATCGTAATCGGTGCCTACATTTCCGGCTCGCATATCGTCTTTGACACAACACATCCAACACTTAATAACCTTGGTACGAGCCTTGGTGTGGAGGCGGCATACAAGACCACATGGGCTGCTGGTGTCGCAACTAACGCTGCGATCACAGAAGCTGGTATCACTAGTCTAGTCACAGATGCTGTAGGTGTTGCTGCTGACTACATCTCTCGTACAGTGTTCTCGGCTGTGAACAAGGGAGCACTTGACTCTCTCGCAATTACCTGGATCCACAAGTTCTTAGGAGCACCATAATGCCTCAGTATGTCACTCACGTTTCAAGGTCAGCGGTTGCTACTGAAAACGGAGCTACTCTAAGTGATGGAATTGGTTTGATTGAGGGAGGCATATTGATTTCAGTTGGTGCAGCTGTTGGTGTACCTTCTTCATCTGGAGATGCGATCTGGTCGCACAGTACTACAGCACGAATTGTTCGGATTGGACCCGGAAATATCGTTTGGCATGCGGTTGATAATGAACCTAGCAGTAGTCTAGTTACTGCTACAAATGTCTCTGCTGGTGAAGCTCTCTGGACGACAACGACAGTACTGGAGCCGTAATGCTAATCACCTGGATCCACAAGCTCCTCGGAGCGTAACTTAACATGTCAGTTACCAAGATCGACTCTACTAGTACAGGGAGTGCGTCGTTTCAGACGTCGCGTGCTATTCCTGTACCAGTAGGCGCTGCTGCTCTAGATGTAGTAGTCGTTCGGCTAAGTCGCTGGGAGTCGATCAATCCTGCTGTTACAAAGCCTGGTGCGGAATGGATCCTCCGTGCTCAGGCAGTGAATGGTAGTGGTAAGATTGATACATTTTTGAAGCGCTTGACAGCTGGAGATACAGGAACGTACACGTTCTCGTGGACCGGTTCGATGTGGTCCACAGGTCAGGCAACTCTCTATAGAGGCGTTTCTCCTACTGCGGACCTCAGTAGCAATACTGACTTCCCACTGACTTTTACTACGAACTCTGGCCTCGCCTTTCCGACTGTAACCCTTAATGGTGTGAGGAACGGGTCAGTGCTCGACTGGCACGGATACTCGGAGCAGCCAACTACTCATACACCACCCACTTCACATGGTGGGTTCACTGAGATCGAGGATGACGATTCTGATACTGCTGCATACTTAGGGGTCTCGTCAGCAGGTAACTATTCGGCGACTGGTGCCACTACCGGGCTTAGTGGTCCGAACATCTCCAGTTTGCTAGAACTTCCTGCACCTGCTGTAACTAGAGTCAACACGAGTAGCATTTCTACGGCTTCTACGGGTGCTGGGTCATACGGTGTCGCTATCGGGGTAGCCTGTAATGTTGGTGATCTGATTGTCGCTACGATGACGTCAGACGGGACTCATGTTACGAATGGAATGGCAGTGTTGGAGACTACCAACTTCCAGACCTTCACTACGATTGCTGAGACCCAGATGGGCGACGCAAGTAGTCGTTGGATTCAGACCTTCTTTTTGGTTAATGCTACACCCCTATCAGGTACCGAAATCATCGAGGCGGATCAGTATGCGTCTGCTACCAACACATCGCTTGCTGTGGATGTCTTTCGAGGGACAACAGGTTTGATCTCCAAAGCTGTCACGATGGCCTCGGTAGCAGCTTCAGTCGCTGCCTATACCCCTGCGTTGGGATCTGCACCTGATGCTGGCGACCTGGTGCTGACCTTAGTCGGTACAGCCAGTAGTACGGGCACCAAGATTCAGCCGCCCGCTTACCTGCTGGGGTCAAGACAGACAGCCATTACCTATACCGGTCATGGGTATGTGCTGTCTGCTGACGGGTCCAGTACCTATCAAGGATCATGGACTTGGAGCACCACAGGTCCGTCAGCATTGCAGACTGTAGCTTTTGGTTTAGAGGGTGGGGGTGGTGGAGAACCTCCACCAGATGTAGAGCTACCTGTAATTGGTGGGATTGCACGCTCAGGAATGGTCCTCGGACCAAATTAAGGAGGAAGGATATGGCACGGTTCGCACATGCTTCAAGGTCGACTGTGATAGGTACTGCAGATAGATCGATGCTGAGTCTATACGGTGTCACTACTGTGCGTGCGAGAGTTCGTGAGGTTGGCGTCTTCAATACTACGGCAACCCCGTTGATGGTGTCTCTAGTCCGTATGACTACTGCTACTAACGCAGGTACAGGCTTAGCTGAGACGGCTGAGGATGATACTGCACAGTCTGCACTTGCAACTATCCTAGCAGGCCACACGGGAGCAGGAGGTGTTGGTGGTACGTTGCGAGTAGCATCGCTCGCAGGAGCAGTAGGGTCTGGAGTCATTTGGACCTTTGGTGGTAACGGTTTGGTAATTCCGAACGCTACTGCTGATGGCATCGGACTGATCACTCCAACTGGTACTGGTCAGCTTTGTGATTGTTATTACGTGTGGGATGAGTGAGAGGAAAGAGAGATGGCACTACTCGCAAACGATCAAGTCAGAATTTGTTTCGAGGATGGGCAGTGCGGTAAGACAGCATTGTTTGCACTGAAGAATGTAGATGCTGCTGATACAGTCGATGTAGGTAATCACTTCAAGGTGATCAAGAAGGCTGGAATCGTCAGTGATACAGGAACAACGATTGCAGCTATTGCAACGATCGCAGGAACGGTTCTTACCATTCCTGCTGGTCCTTCCGATGATGGTGTCTGGTTACTTGTTACCGGTGTAGCTTCGTAGGAGAGGATCATGACATCTGTTCATTACGACGGTCTGGCGCAGTATCAAACTACAGGCGAAGGCGATGCAGTCGATGCCTGGCTTACGACTTGGGAAGCTACAAATGCTGGAGTCCTTCTAGAGGGTTCTGGCCATACCTTGTCCGTACTGGATCCTCCGAATACAACTGCAGAGGACGATCCTGGACCATACATCGTTCAGATCATTCTTCATTACAGCTTTGAAGGTGATCCTGAAGGTAGCTATGAATTGCTAAGTCAGTTAGCGTGTCCTGTTTACTCTTCTTGTGGTGAGGATGTTTCTCCTACTGGCGCTATTGCAGGTGGGAGTTCAGGGTTCACTAGCGGTACAGACAACAAGTAAAGGGAAGGGAGTGAACTGTGGCTACAGTAACGCATAGAGCGCTTTTTAATAACTCGTCAACAACACCTCAGACTACTGCTGCATTCACTCCTGCTGCAGGCGACCTGATTATTGTCTTCTTTGCGGCAACAACTACTGTTGCAAATAATCCTTCCTGTGTGAGTTCTATTGCTGGTCAGACATTCACACTGATCAATTCGGGATTATCGCGAGCTAGTGTCGATACGATCTACTGTTTTGTCGCTAACCAATTTGCAACGGCTGTCTCTCAGACTGTCACTTGTGATACTCCTAGCGATGCCAATGCAGGTGCTACTATTTATGTAGCTACGGCAGCAAGTATGTCTAGAGTCGGACCTAATGCTGTTCGTCAGTCAGCATTCCAAGATAACAAGGCAAGCGCTTCCCCTCCGACTCCTGCTTTCGCAGTAGCAGCTCTGACTGCAAATGCTTGTCTAGGTGCAATGATGAATGCTACGAACCCTGCAGGTATGACGCCTCCGACAAGTTGGACGGAGGGTGTTACTGACTCAGGATTCACCACACCCACTACTGGTGCAGAGTACGTGTTCCGCAACAGCGGCTTTACTGGTACAACTGTTACGTGGGGTAGTAACTCTGCTACTGCTTCTGGTTCAGTCATCATTGAACTAGACATTTCCGTGCCTACACAGTTGCCTGCGTCCCTTGTAATGGCTCCACGGGTGGCAGCATGAGCGTACGCGTAAGGTACCCAACTCCGTCACACAACCCTCCTGCAACAGTAGGACCTAATAGTCGTATCGTTGGTCCTCTATTTGCAGCTGCTAGCAATAACTTTACGCAGACTCCTTCTGATACCCTAGGTATGACTGACACGATCATAATTGATCTTGTCAAGGGTATTAGTGACAATGAAGGCATGACTGACACGACTGCTCTGAGTCAGAGCAAGGTTGTCAGTGATAACCTTGGAATGACAGACTCTGTTCTCGTTGAGAAGATCATTCCTGTAGCTACTACCGACAACTTGGGAATGACAGATTCTCAAGTATACGCTTTCGGTAAGGGTCAGACAGATCCTCTAGGTATGACCGATACTGTCGCATTCAATTACTCCATGGTCATTAGCGACAGCATGGGTATGACTGATTCTACAGTTGTCGATAAGGGCATTGCTCTAACGGCAACTGATAACCTTGGAATGACTGATACGGCAACGTTGTCTCAGGGTCACGGTGAGGCAGTATCCGATCCTCTCGGTATGACAGATACACAGACATTCGCTCTAGGTAAGGGTGTTACTGACAACCTAGGAATGACTGACAGCACTACTCTCGCACGAGGCATTGGTGTTTCCACAACGGATAACCTAGGCCTTACAGATACAGTTGCGTTGGCTCAGGGTGAAGGTGTCTCGGATAATCTCGGTATGACTGATAGCATTGCTATCAGTCTTTCCAAGGTCATCTCAGATCCTCTAGGCATGACTGACACGCAACAGATTACTGGCTCTGGTGACATATCAACGACTGACAGTCTTGGCTTAACTGACTCGGCTCGACTTACGCAGAGCAAGGTCACTAGTGACAATCTAGGTATGACTGATACTGTCTCCATTGTTATCATCCGTGGTGTAAGTGATAACTTGGGTCTGACAGATGTTGTTACTGTCAATCAGACGTTCAACCGTGTCGTATCTGATGCTCTTGGAATGACTGACTCGGTCTTCGTAGTCCTCAATGGTGATCTTGAAGCGTTCCGTGTTGACATTACAGGTGTGGGTGTTGTTCCAAGAGGTCCTGAAGGTCCTGCAGTGCGTATGGTAGATACAGGAGTTGCTGTAGGGCATGTAGCTAGTGGTGTTGGAACACCACAGGAACTGGTAGGAAGTGTTGCTAGTGAAGCACAAGGCGTTACTGGTCCTGCTCTCAGTCGTACCGTAACAGGTCCTGCTGCAGCAGATGTAGAAGGAGTTGGAATCTAATGGCTGTTGAACTCCAGAGGGAGTCGACCGAGTACGTCTACATGGGCTTTACTGGCGACGTTCCTTCAGTAAGTGCAGAGGTAGCATTTCTCACTGCAGGCGTTCGTCCTACTACAGAGTGGAAGGCTGCTGTCATTGTACCTGACAACCTTCACGCTCTATGGGCTGACGCTGTAGCTTCAGGTGTCGAAGGCGACTACTTTGTAGCTCGTCTCATCGGCTCTTTCGGTGGCAACGATCTAACTCTTAGTCCTGGTGACTTCCAGCCATGGGTCAGGCTTACAGGTGCTACCGAGCGTCCTGTCCGTATCGCACCAGTGACGGTGACTATCGCATGAAGGTAATGGCAGAGTACAATCACGACAGTACTAACTTCGACACTATCGAGATGGCTATCGGTGAACGTGATACCGTAGAGCCTCTTGAAGGATGGGTCGCAGTGTATCGTGATACCGTAGATGGGAAGAAGGTGATCTGGGCACGCTTTGAAAAGATCGGACGTCATGTATGGATTCGTGATGGTAACGGTGTGAGGAAGGTGAGAGCCGTATTCCAGTGAAGGTGATACTATTATATCATGGTAGTTGCGTGTCCCGAAACGAAAATGGTACAATTGACTCAAGCGGTAACCGTTAGGAGGTCGACGTGAAGTTCGCATACCTTACGAATATCCAGAGCATCCATTTGGATGAGACTGCAGATGCTCAGTGGGTTCATGCGATGAGTATTGGCAATTTCAAGCACCCCGTGCACGGCGATTTGAATCTTACGCCTGAGCGTATCAAGAACTTCGCCGACAGCGTCAACAACAGGGTTCGCGGCATCGACCCCGACATCGACTACGACCACAAGCTTCGTACTGACGAGGCTGCAGGGTGGGTGAAGAAGGCAGAAGCTCGCGATGACGGTCTATGGCTTCTGGTCGAATGGACGAAGGCGGCCGCTACCAAGATCAAGGAGAAGGCGTACAGGTACTTCTCTCCGACGTATGACGATGAGTGGACTGACACTGCTGGTGTCAAGCACAAGGACGTCGTCTTCGGTGGTGCACTTACCAACAGGCCCTTCCTTAAGGACCTGGTTCCAGTCAACCTGTCAGAGCTCGTTGGGGATCCACCCGTAGAGCTCAACCAACGCAAGGAAGGAGATGGCATGGACCCGAAGAAGCTCCGCACGATGTTGGGGCTGGCGGAGACTGCCACCGACGCCGAAGTGGAGGTCAAGCTCAAGGCACTCAGTGAGCTGAAGCCTCCTCCAGGTCCGAGCGATCCTGCGGTGCTTCGTGCAACGCTGAAGCTGCCCGCGACCGCTACTGATGCAGAGGTGGAAGCAGCCCTCAAGAAGTTGGCCGAGCCTCCGGTGCTTCCGGAGGGTATCACGGTCGAGCAGGCTCTGGCACAGCTCGCCGAGGTGTCCACGAACCCTGCGCAGAAGGCTCTTGTCGAGCTCGTTCAGTCGCAGCATGAAGAGCTCACTGTTCTGAATGGTAAGAACAAGGAGCAGCGCATCGAGACGAAGCTGTCAGAGCTCGATGACATGTTCAAGGGTAAGGACTTCACCGTCCCACCTGCGGTCAAGAACCACCTGCGCTACGTGATGATGAACTCTCCTGAGGTTACTGCCAACGAGATCTTCGAGCAGTACAAGAAGACCCTCGACCTTGGTCTGATCGACCTGACCGAGAAGGGTTGGGCTCGTCGCGGCACCGAGTACACTCCTGGTCAGCGCTTCGAGAAGGCTGTCAAGGCGCTGATGGAAGAGAACAAGGACATGCTGTACGCCGATGCTGTCGAGCGTGTCTCGTCCGAGAACCCCAAGCTCTATGACGAGTACCGCGACGAAGCGTTCTCGTTCAGAACTGACTGAGAGGAGGTAACCGGAAATGGGTGTTGGTCCGAATTACGTCCTCGACAAGGGGATGAAGGCGTCAGGTGTTGCGGCCTATACAGCTGGTAGGCTCGTCAAGCAAACTGCGAACCCGCAGGAGATTGGCCCTACCACTGTTATCACCGATCGTGTCTTCGGTGTAGTCATGGAGAACGTCGATGCTGCGAGGGTCGCTACAGGTAAGGTGTTTTTGGACATCCGTGTCCTTGGCATCGCACGCGTAGAAGCTAGTGCAGCAATTGCTGTAGGTGCGCGTGTGATGCCTGAGGCTGCAGCTACATCTCGTGCAGCTACGATCGCCGGTGCTACAGCTGTCTCTTTCGGTATTGCCTTGACGGCAGCTGTGAACCCAGGAGACTTCATTGACGTACTTCTCACGCCAGGCATGCCTGCAGGCGTCTGATAACAAGGGAGGTGTAATAGACTATGGTTTACAACCCTACAGGGTCGGGTAACGTCCACATCGACCAGGTGCTGACTACTATCTCTCTTGGGTGGCCGAACAACGGATTGGTTGGAAACAACCTGTTCGCCAATGTTGGTGTCAGGAAGCAGTCGGACAAGTACTACGTGTTCGGTCGCGAGTCGTGGCTGGCAGAGACCAGCGACTTCCGTGCGCCTGGTACGGAAGCCAACGAGATCCCAGGTCTGCAGCTCAGCCTTGAGCCGTACTACGCTCAGGAGCACAGCCTGCAGATCCCGGTGACCGATGAAGAGCGTGAGAACGCGGACGCTCCGCTGTCACCAGATCGTGATGGTACTGAACTCGTAACCAGCAAGATCATGCTGGGCCGCGAGCTGGCAATGAAGGCAATGGTTACCACCACTGCGAACTACGCATCGGGTCTCTCCACGACTCTGGTGGGTACAGCACAGTGGAACGACTACGCGAACAGCAACCCGATCGGTGACACGCGCACTGCGATGCGTGCGGTTCACGCGAAGGTGTTCATGGAGCCCAACACGGCAATCATCCCTTACCAGGTGATGAGCATCCTGGAGGACCACCCGGACATCATCGAGCGGATCAAGTACTCGGAGCGTGCAGTTCTGACGCCTGAGATCATCGCATCCGTTCTGGGTGTGCAACGTGTCATCGTACCTGGTGTCGGTGTTGGTACGGGCGCACCTGGTGCAGCTGGTAACGCCATCACGGCGAGCTACCTCTGGGGCAAGGATGTCATCTTCGCGTGGGTCCCACCACGTGCAGGAATGCGCATTCCAGCCTTCGCGTACGAGTTCACCTGGAACTACGGTGCTGCTGTTCAGCAGGTCGTAGACAGGTGGCGTGAAGACAAGCGGAAGAGCGATCTGATCCGCGTGTCGCGTCGTTACGACCTGAAGATGGTCGGTGTCGAGATCAACCCAGCTTCGGGTGACTTCGGCAAGTCCGTAACCGGGTACGTCATCAAGGCTGCAGTGGCCTGATAGGAGGCATGACATGGCAACGGTAGCATTGACCGGTATCAAGTACGGGAAGGAAGACGGATCACTCGTCGAGTTCGATGAAGGCGACGACGTCAAGGCGAGCGACTTTCCCAAGGACGTGTTCGAGGACCTCAAGGAGCAGGGGGCAATCGGTACGCCTCCTCGTCCTCGTGAAGAGGATGCCAGTGCGACAGAGCTCGAGGAAGAGAACAACGCTCTTCAGGAGCGTGTCAAGGATCTCGAGAAGCAACTGGCAGAAGCCAAGAAGCCGGACACTGGTACTGCCAGTACTGGTGGAGCCAAGGCGACCGGCACTAACAAGTAGTGAAGCGAGGAGAGATCCATGGCACGTATCGATGAGGACGACGCGAGGGCTTGGGCTGAGGCGGTCAAGCTCCCTGTCGTCACTCTCGATGCGAACTTGGAGGATTCAACAGCAACGGTCGCGCTAGCGAAGCTGGCCGTAGCGTTTGATACCTCCACGTGGATCTCTCCTGTCACTACCCCTGAGATCGTACGTAGCATCATTGCGATGCAGTATGTCTCAGTCATTATCCAAAGAGCGTACGCAACTGATGAAGATGTAAACGATTACGCTCTTTGGTTGTATGGCAATGCTGAGTCCCTTATTGCGGGGCTCATTGCAGGTAGTCTTTCTATCGATCCAGAGGTACCTACTCAGGTCGATCCTTCCACACCTTTGTATTACCCCACAGATGCGTCGAGCGCACAAGAGCCCACAGCTGATGATCCGAGCCTGGGAGGACCAGTCTTTACGCTCGGGAAAGTCTGGTGAGCCATGGCCAAACGACCCTCGTTCGCTGATGTCCACAGAGATGTCAGTAGCAAGCTCCGTATCAATCCTAGGGTAATGGCTGACTCGGTACCTCAGCTGACCTTCTCTCCGAGTGTCGGTATCATCGCTAGGGATATCGACAAGCTTGGTATAGACATCCGTTCCTTTCGTGAGCCCCTGAAGCGTGCAGTTCAGCAAGTCATTATCCCTAGCATTCAGAGAAACTTTGACGAAGAGGGCAGACCTGCTTGGGCACCCTATGCAGAAGCTACGATCGACATCCGCGAGAAGATGGGTGAGCCTGTAGGTAACCTTCTTGACAAGACAGGTGCTCTCAGACAAGTAATGTCGCACGTCAACATCTGGACCATCAATAACAATGCTGCTATCCTTCTTGACTTGCCTCAGAACGTTTGGTATGGTAAGGTACATCAGGGAGGATATGGTAGTACTATGGGCGGTCGGATCAAGAAGACAGGAAGCGCTGGCGCAGCATTCAACTCCCTGCAGAAGTCAATTGCGAACGCTATCAAGACTGGTACGACTATCAGAACTGGAGACTTCACAATCCCAGCACGTCCCTTCATTATGATTCAGGAAGAGGACGTCCCAAACATTCAGCGCGTCTTCGAAGAATGGCTCGAGGAGCGTATCGAGAGGCATTGGAGTCGACATGGCTAGCACTGCCTCTATTCCAGTACTGTGTCAGTACATGGTTGATAAGTTCAATACCAACAAGATCGCATTGGCAGGGACCCTCAGCATTCCTGTAGAAGGACTTGGTGTATTCTATGGTGATCAGGATCTGATCCCTAGCGGGTATGCCATCTGTGTTGAACCCGAGACTAAGCGTAGGCAGCTCAATGGAGTTCGTAGGCGTACGGCGAATGAGATCCGCATTGGTGTCCTTGCGTATGCTGGCATTATTGCTGACCCGCAGGGCAATCGCAAGAAGGCGGATGAACTCGCAGAAGCGCTCGAAACCCTAGTTCATGCCGATGCAACATTTGGGGCCGATCCCAATCAGCTTCTACATGGTAGCCTAGTAGAAACGATCGAGTCAGGCTATCAGAAGAAGGGCAGTACGACTCTCCGCACGTCACGTCTGATCGTGCTTTGTGAGTCGCAGACATTTCTACCCCCTAACCCATAACGGAGGTGTAGACATGGGGTACAAGTTGAAACTGGACCTCCCGAACGCAGGGAAGGGTGTGGAGGTCTACCTGGATGGTCTCGGTTCGTTTGAGAACGGAGCCGAGCACGACATCACCGATGAGCAGGCTGCTTACTTCCGGGTCGCTCATCAGAAGGTCAAGGACCACAAGGACGACGACACGGGTCTGATCACACACGTCGACGTCGAGCCAGGACCGACACTGCTCGAGTACTACAAGGATCGGGAAGGCATCGAGGTTACGACCAGCAAAGCTGAGTCCAAGAAGAGCGATCCAGTCCCAGGAGCGAGCGGCAAGAAGGACCCTGTGGACTCTGCGAAGGACAAGGACCCGGCTGACGGCTCTGGAAAGGGAGGTAGCTGATCATGGCAGTTGGTATTGGTGCTGGCGGAGCAGTAGGTATAGCACCAGAAGCAGTGCAAGGCACCTACCTTGCTCCTACCAAGTTCATTCCTATCGACAGTGAGTCGATGCAGTACCAGCAGGACACTGTCTGGCGTCGTCCGATTCGGAAGACTGCTGAGATCCTGGGTGCCATTGCTGGTAATGCTCACGTCGAGGGCGACCTTTCTTTCGATGCAACGGAAGATGTCGTTCTGTACTTCCTGCTCGCATCTCGTACAACGTGTCTCAAGACAGGTACTGCAAGCCCAGGCTTCACTTACACATTCACTCCGACTCCTGCTGCTGTACCCGTCAAGACGCTGTCTATTGCGGTAGAGCGTAACAGCGAGACATTCGGTTACGTTGGGTGTGTCGTGAGCAGCTTCACGTTCAGTATCGAAGACGGCGCACTCAAGATGAGTGTGAGCATCGTTGGCAACAACGAAGCGTCACAGGCTGACCTTGCAGGTATCACGTGGCCTACGGTCATTCCGTTTGGTGCCGGTGCTTACAAGATGGAAATTCCTACTGCTGCTCAGGTCTTCGACACGGACGCTTTCTCGTTCCAGGTCGAGGACAATGCTGAGCCTCAGTACAGGATCAAGGACACAGGTCAGGGTGCACAGTTCACTGCATTCGGTGAGCGTTCAACTACCCTGTCTGTTGAGCGTGACTTCGAGACTAGGACTGAGTACGACTCGTTCAAGTCGTTGACTGCTAAGAGCATCACGCTCAAGGCAACTCGGAGCGTCAACAACTCGATCGAGATCATCACGCCTGCAGCAATCATCGATACCTACGAGTTGGGTCTGAGCGGTCAGGGTGACTTGATTCGTGGTTCTGTATCCTACAATGGTGTCGTGGATGCTGTAGGTAAGTCCTACAGTATTATTGTCAAGTCACAAGAGGATGTCACCGTAGTATAACCATACACATCGATCACTGAGGGAGTGATTGTAGTGCCCAGAGCAACAGTTGATCTGGAAACAACAGAGCACAAGGACCTTAAGACTCTACCTGATGGGTTCGTCGTCTTGCGACGGATGTCCTTTGGACAGATTCTCGAGCGTCGCATGTTCACGAAGCTCGAAGTGGAGTCCGGAGGTAAGGGTAAAGATCTTCGAGGCGAGTTAGCTATGGCTAATCGTCGTGTCACGGAGTTCGAGTTCAAGGCATGTATTGTTGAACACAACCTGGAAGACGTTGATGGACGAGCATTGAATCTATCAACCCTTCCTGACTTCAACAAGCTCGATCCTAGAGTAGGACAGGAGATCGAAGCTCTCATTACCGACATGAATAACTTTGAGGAGGACGAGGGAAACTAAGAGACCGGATCAGAGCAAGTGTAGTTATGAGTAGGGAGCCCGATGATGAAACAGCGTTCTTTATTCAGCTCGCAAAGGTGTGTGAGCAACTTCATTCATTGCCTGGTCCGGGTGGAGTCCTTCAGCAAGACGGTTATTTGATGATGGGGATGTCAGCAGCTCTCGACGCGTTCAATGAGCGTCGCAACAAGGATCAGCCTAAGTGAGAGGAGGGCACGATGGCGCTTTCAACACGTGAAGTGTTCTTGATCCTTCGCGCACGTGATGAAGCGTCTCGTGTCCTTCGTCATTTCTCTGGTAACATGAAAGACCTTGACAAGCAGACTCTGAAGACAGCACAGGCACAGACTGCTCGAGGTCAGGCTCTATCTTCAATTGGTATTGGACTCGCTGCTGCTGGAGCTGCAGCAGCAGCCTTCTTCAAGACAGCGGTTGATTCTGCTGTTGAGTACACTCGTCAAGCTGCTCTGACTAAGACCCAGACTGATAAGGTCAAGGTCAGTATTGAGGAGTTGAAAGAGATCGGGCGAGAAGTGGGCTCTGTTATTCCTACTGAGTTCGATCATATCCAGAAGTCTCTGTATGACATCTTCTCGTCGATCGATGTCAACCTTCCACAGGCGAAGCAGCTCCTCAAGGAGTTTGCCTATGAGTCTGTTGCTGGTCAGGAAGACTTGCAGGAGGCAGGTAAGGGTACTATCGGAATTCTGAATGCGTTCAAGATTCCAATTAGTGAAGTTCGTACTGTCAGTGATACGATGTTCCAACTGGTCCGTAAGGGTGTCGGTACTTACCAACAGTTCAATAGGACTATTGGTCGAGCCGTTCCGTCAGCCGTACGTGCTGGTCAGAGCTTCCAGGACCTAGCAGGTATGATGGCCTTCCTGACAAGGAATGGTTTGTCAGCTGCTATGGCTTCTGCTTCTGCAGGTCGTGCTCTAGATGCCTTCTCGCATCCGACGACTATTAAACGTCTAGAGAAGATGGGCATTGCAGTTAAGAATGCCAAGGGTGAGTTCCTGCCTATCTCTCAGGTTGTTACAGAGCTCGGCAAGAAGATGGCAGGCTTGAGTGCTCCTGAGCGAGCTAAGGCTTTGCAGGAGCTCTTTAAGGGTGCGGGCGGTACTATTCAGGCCCGTAGGTTCTACGACATCGCTGTCAAGAACTACGACAAGCTGAATCAGTACACTGCAGCAATGCATAACAGTAAGGGCGCATTGGCTGAAGCCTACGACACAATGTTCAAGCAGCCACAGTCGCAGGCTCAGTTGTTGTCGAACAACTTCAAGATCCTGAAGACCGTTGTTGGCGATGCTCTTGTACCTGCTTGGCTAAGCATGACGGGTGCTGTCATCAAGGTCTTGCAGTGGTTCCAGAAGCTTGATCCCAAGACACGTGACATGATAGTCAAGCTTACTGCGCTCGCTGCTGGTCTTGCAATACTTGCAGGTGGTGTACTAGCTGCTGCAGGTGTCTTCTTAATGTTTGCAGGTGCTGCTACCTTTGCAGGGATTGCACTCTTGCCCTTGCTTGGAACTATTGCTCTTGTTATTGCAGCCATCGTTGCTATTGGCGTTGCGATCTTCTTCATTGTCAAGTACCATAAGGAGATCTGGGCCTTCATGAAGAAGGTTTGGGGCGACGCTGTTACCCTCTTTACTGCTGTTGGTGTCGCTATCTGGAATCACATTGGTAAGCCTGTCTCAGAAATTGGTGGCTGGTTTGCTGATGCTGGAAGAGCGATCGTTGAGTTTGCCAAGGAAATCTGGAGTGGCATTGGTCCTTCGCTTGTAAAGGTTTGGCACTCCATTGCTGATGGTGCTACAAAGATGTGGAAGGCAATTCAGCCAGCACTACAAGGTCTTAAGGATGCCTGGCCTCCTATTGGCGAAGCACTAAAGGGTGCAGCCAATATAATGGGCGACATCTTTATGTGGATTGCAAGAAGGATTAGGGACGTCGTTATATTTGCCTTCCAACGTCTGCAAGGTGTTATCTACGTTCTTGTTGCTGTCTTTAAGGTTGCTGCATCTGTTATTGCAGCAGTGTTGCCTCCTGTGCTAGAACTGATCGGCAAGCTCATTGGTCGCGTCATCAATATCTTCCGAGGAGTCATCCAGTTCCTGACAGGTGTCTTTACAGGTAACTGGAAGCTAGCATGGGAAGGTATCAAGACGATCTTTAGCAATATCCTTGGTGCTATTGGTGACATCCTTGTAGGTGCTATTCGCATCATCGTTGGACTCTTCAAGGGACTAGTTCAGGGTATTGTCGATGCTGCTAAGTGGCTTTGGAACAAGCTAGTAGGACACTCGATCTTCCCAGACATTATTAATGGTATCATTGGTTGGTTCAAGTACTTGTTGGACGTAGGACCAAAGGTTTTCAACTACGTGATTAGTGCCATTGTTGCTCTTGCTAGGACCCTCATGGGTAAGATCGTCCAACTTGCGAAGGATATGGTTAAGCCATTTGCACAGGCTGGTACTTGGCTTTACCAGAAGGGTAAGGACTTCGTTACTGGTCTAGCAAACGGTATCAGAGCGATTGCTAGAACTATTGGTACTTGGGTCAAGGCAAATGTAATCGACAAGTTGACTGGCGCATTCTCTAAGGCTAAGGACTGGCTCTACTATAAGGGTCAGGATATCATTAAGGGCTTCCTTGAAGGCTTGAAGAGTGTATGGAAGTCTGTCACTGATTGGGTTGGAGGGATTGGTACCTGGATCAAGGATCACAAGGGTCCAATCTCTTTGGACAAGCAGCTCCTAGTTCCTGCTGGTAAGGCTATCATGTCAGGATTCTTATCTGGTCTGAAGTCGGGAGCTGGACCTGCATGGAACTTCGTTGGTAAGGTTGGTGGCAAGTCAGTTGATGTGCTAAAGGGTTTGTACAGCACAGCCTTCGGTACCAACGAGTATATCATTCCTTCGGATCTTGGTGTACTGACTGGGCCTAACCGTCGTGTGTTCTATGATGGTGAACCTCTAGACCTTTCTACGTACCGAAAGATCAAGCGTGCTGAGCAGATGCTTGGTAGAGCTCTTCACATCACTCAGGGGTCATACCAGCCGGCTACGTCTTACTCAGGTACTACACACACCGGTGGTGGTGTGTTTGATACATCGCGTAGTGGTAACCTTCAAACGATCCAAAGAATTCTGCGCATGGTTGGTTTTGCTGCTTGGGATCGTACAGGTAAGGGTAACTGGGCACCACATGTTCACGCTGTCGAGATTGGTAATAAGCTAGCTGCCGCAAGCGCTCGTGGTCAGGCAGCAGACTTCCTTCGTGGCGGAGATGGTCTGGGTGGCTACGCAAAGGGTGCTTGGAAGATCCTCAAGAACCAACTCGCGTACCTCCATAGGGGTGAGATGGTTGTGCCTAGTGCACCTGCTGAGAGCATCCGTAATGACTACAGCAGAGGTTCAGACGGTAGGCCTGGTATTCACCAGGAGATTACGATCTACACCAATGAGATCGATCCACGCAAGCATGCGGCCGACCTTGGCTTTGAGCTCGCAAGGAGGGTAAGCTGATATGGATGACTTCACTTTTCAATACAATGATGGTCCCCTCCTGAATGACGAGTTCCTGCCTGGTGAGCCCTTTGTAGATATCAACAAGGTTACTGGCCTTGACAGTGGTGAGTATAGGGTCTCTGAACGTTCCCGCGAAGGTGGTAGCGGAGGGTTCCTGGATACAGGCTTCACGAATATGCGAACTGTCATCCTTGAAGGTACTGCCTATGGCGATGAGCCATATCTTGAGTCGCTTCGTCTTAACTGGCGCCCTTACAAAGAGGGTCGTGACAGTGTAGGTGGCGGAGCTGTTCTCAAGTGGGGTGTAGATGGCCTGCAGCGAATGGTTCGCGGACGTAGCTTGGGTGTAAAGTATGACTGGGAGCAGATGCGTAGAACTGGGCAGACTGCAATCCAGTTCCAGGTACGGTGTGAAGATCCAACAATCTATAGTTCAGTGGTTAACACTTTTGGTCCTATGACTCTCTTGCCTATTACTGTACCTGGTTATGCTTACAACCGAGCATACAACAGAACTTATGGTGGAGGCATTACTGGCGGTGCAGGCTCTAACGTATTCAATGGAGGGAATGCTACAACGTACCCAGACATTACCATTAACGGTCCTTGTGCTAATCCCTTCTTGATTAATGACTCGTGGCCTTCAATTAACCTTCCTAGGATCAAATTAGCAGGAACGCTTGGAGTGGGTGACTCAGTAGTCATCTCGATGAGGAACCATACTGTCAAATTAAATGGTACTGCCAATAGACGTACTTGGGTCCTTGCACCTTATGTATGGTGGGGACTTGTTGCAGGCAACAACTTCATCCGGTTTGGGGCTGATACCCTTTCAGGAGCAGAGGCCTTCCTGACATACAGTGACGCATTCGAGTAGGAGTTTACAATGACAGCATTAAACCCACCCCTTCACTTACAGAACAGTGCAGCTCACACAGCACAGGGTGACAGGCTGTTGCTTCGTACACTCTGGCGTTCTGTAGGAGGCGTTGTCCATTCTGGTGATCTCTTTGTAGCAGCTCAAGGGTCACCTAACATGACGGTAGCAGTGGCAGCAGGTGCAGCTATTGTTCCTGGTACAGAGAACGCGTTTCAGGGTTCATACCACTGTGTCAATGATGCTTCGGTCAACGTTACTATCACTGCAGCTGATGGTACAAACGGTCGTAGGGATATCATCGTTGCAAGAGTTCAGGACCAAGCATACTCTGGAGCGACTAATGCATGGTCGATTGCAGTTGTTACTGGTACTCCTTCAGGTTCCCCTGTTCCTCCTGCAGCACCAGTCAACTCTATCATTCTCGCAACGATCGTAGTCAATGCGTTGCAGGCTACTGTCACCAATGCCAACATTACTAACACTGCAACTATTGCACGGATGTCGCAAACACAGTGGCAGCAAGTTGTTGCTGCGCAGCCGTTCGAATGGTACTCGAGTGCTGGTGTACTTTTGCAGCAACTAGATTCTACAGGTCATGTCAAGAGCTTCGGTACTACAGGCGGAGCTACTAAGACCCGTAAGCCAATGGTACACGTTCGACTCAACTCGTATAGCATTCCTAACGCATCTGTACACAAGGTGTTGTACACCTTTGATGGTACAGTAACGTACGATACTGATGGTATGTGGGATGCTACCAACAACTGGATTGATATCAACACACCAGGCATTTACCGTATTACCACTAGTATAGGGATGCGTTGGGTTAACGCTACAGGGTACCGTGCTGCTGGTATTATAGAGAATAACAGTGCTGAAATTGTTCGTAATGGTGCAGATGCAAACGCAACTAACGGCCTAGTCGATACGCGTCAAGTTACTATTACGGGACCTTGCAATGCGGGCGCCTCGTACCATACAAGAGTTTGGCAAAACAGTGGCGGAGCACTCTTTGTGGCTACTGCAGCAGACACAGGTTATAGTGACATCAACTTTATCGAAGCAGAATGGTTGGCTCCTCTGTCATGAGTCGTGACTATACATACCTTCTCGTTGACATCCTGTCTAACAGGGTGGTCAATGAGTTGCCTTTGTATGGTACATGGTTCCAGCGTACTCTTTCCGGTACAGGTAACATGACTGCTACCGTACCTATGAATGCCTCAGGCTTTGGTAACCTGGATACTAAAGGTTCTACTATTCCAGGTAGGAACGCGTTGTATGCTTTGTGTGGCGACGCTGTTGTTTGGGGTGGACCGATTTGGTCACGTACATACAATCGTTCCGGTAAGTCCCTATCACTAACTGGGCAGACTTGGGAGTCTTGGGCATACAAGTTCTATCCTACAGACAGTTTGTTCTACAACGGTATAGAGCAACGCAACATTGCAATTGACCTGTTTACGAGATTGCAAGCTGTTCCTCTTCAGAATGCTTTGTTCACTCTTCCTTCAAACTATCCTATGCAGACAGCTAGAACTGAGAACTTTCCTGCTAATGAGTTGAAGTCTTATGGTGATCTGGTTCAGTACTTGACAGAGTATGACACAGGCTTTGACTTCGAGATCGTACCCTACATGGACAGTAGTGGGATACTACAACGTCAGGTGAAGTTCGGCAATCCTCTGCTAGGTGTCTCGCAGGCCAATTCGGGTCTGCTCTTTGAGTACGAGGGATCGATTTCTGACTACACGTACTCTGAGAATGCTGCAGGTGCTGCTCTGAAGGTGTATGGCGTAGGTGCCGACAATGATGCAGGTGTCCCGCTTCGTACTACATTCACACAATCCAATCTTGGCTCTTACCCCCTGTTGCAAAGTGTGTATACCAATAAGGATGTTACTGTTCAGGCTACATTGAATGCACAGACCAAGATGTATGCGAACACGAAGAAGCCTCCACTCATTAGTTGGAACATAACAGTAGATCCTACACTCGACCCTTTGCTCGGTACTTGGAATCTGGGAGATCAGGCACACATCACTATTGAGGATGATGGATTCTTTCCCGATAGACCATTCGAGGGGTTTGTCCGTGCCGTCGGTTGGGAACTAAATCCTCCATCAGATTCTACTGAGGAGACACTAAAGCTGCTCCTCGAAGAGGAGGACATTGATGGGGGTTAATAGGTATAACAAACAAGAAGACGTTATCTGGTACATCCAAGAGCTCCAGAAGCGTGTTGAGAAACTCGAGCGCCGTAACACGAGTGCTGCTCCTACGCTTCTGTCAGTTACTGAGCCTTGGCCTACTGAGCTCGCTACTGGTGACCATGCTAAGGATGTAGGCACTATCTGGATCGATGCTTCTGACAACAACTTGCAGAAGCGTTGGGAAGATGGTAACTGGAATCCTGTTCGTGATGGTGGTATCGAACAGGCTATTAGTGATGCAGCAGCAGCTACGGATGCAGCCCTACCGGATGGTATCGTTCCTGCAACAACACCAACAGTACTTGTCTATGGAGGCGTTGGTGTCATTCACGTAAGACATCCAGGCATCACTAACCCTGACCCTGTAAGCTACAAGTACCACATCTCTACCACTACAGGGTTCACTCCTGACATTACTACTCTAGCTATTACTAGTCCTAGCACAGCCACTACTATCAAGGCAATGCCTAACGGTACTCCACTTCTATATGGAGTGACCTACTACATCAAGGTCATACCTTTCGATGCTGATGGAGATGGTCCGACATCTACTCAAGTGTCGGCATCCTTGTACCAAATAGGTAATACTGAAATCAATTCAGGCTACACCTATTTTGGTAACGTTGTCTTTGATCAGATGGTAGGTGGGACGCTTTCCTCTGATGTGACCCTGTCTGCTACAGTCAGTACTCGTACTGCAGGTGTTGGTGCTGGTACAGATGTGACTATTGAAGGCATCGACATCTACGACTCTACTGGGACGCCTGCAACTTCTCTACATCCTGATCAGTCGAAGTTCAAGGGTGACGGTGAATTCAATAGTCTGACTGCAACAGGTCCTGCTACTATCCGTCATACGCTTGAGGTTGCCAAGTCAGCAGAAGGTATTCTACGTGAGGGTACGACTGCGCCTGTTTCCCCTCCATCAACTGTTATGGCTTGGCCAGGTACCATTTCGGGCACGTTCGGATTCTCTGGTAACTATGGTTTGCATTGGACCGGTACAGAGTGGGTATCTATTGGCGGCCAGTATGGTCCTGAGATTCACAGGTCCATAAGTGGTATGTTAACGCTACCTGGAGGTTCTCCCCTACCCTGGGGCGGTATTGTAAAGATCGGAACGGATTGGTACACACTGGGTTGGAGAGCCATCCCTGATAGCATGGATTATGAGTGGCTTATTACCCGGTATAACTCCTCGGGGATTGCAATAACCCAAACTAGCTATACACCCGTTAGTGCTATAATGTTCGATGACATGGCATCAGGTATCGGGATTGCTGCGATTGGTACTGATGGTACCAATGTCTTGATCTGTGAGTTCGACGATGCCAACAACCGGTTCCGTATCCAAGTACGCAGTGCTAGTACACTAGCACTATCGTCTACTGTCAATACTGGTGCTAATGCTGGATTCACTGGAACGGTCATGGGTATCATCGGAGGCAACTTCGACTTTGGCTCATTCAGATATTGTGTTCTGAGTAGAAACGGTCACCACGTCTGGGTCTTCACTAGTGCTGGAACATACAATGCTGTTGAAGCCTTTCCTGTACCAGCTCCTGCACAGTGTTCAGGTCTTACTTGGGATGGTACACGCTTCTGGACAACCAATGCTCGAACTGCTGCTCAAGGTTTGACTCAAATCTACAAGCATACTACCTATACCTGGAATGATCAAGGTGACCTCAAGACCCATTGGGTAACATCTACGTGGCGTGACACTGATTCTACTGGTGGTACTCACGAAACTGATATGGGTACTGTAAAGTCCTTTGCTATGAAGAAGCGTGCAGCTGTAACACTCACCTCTGCAGCTATTCCTGATCTCGGCGGCACAGACGATCCTAATGCTGTCTCGTTCTATCTGGGCATTGTGAGTGCCGTACGTACGAACTTGTGGCGACAGACTCTACCAGCTGATGACGTCAATACTATTACTATCGGTGATGCCATGACATTCGCTGGTACGAATCCGCCAGCAGCGAATGACTTCCCAAATGCTACACCTGCTGTTTGGAGAAACGATAACAGTACATTATTGATCTCTGGCGATGGTTCAATCGACGGGTTGCACGTTAGTGAAGCTGGAGATCCTGTTGTTCGAGAGGTTGCAACAGCCTCAATTGCTAATGATACTGGTGGAGTCTATGTAGCAGGTACAGAAACCGCAAGGCTGGAAGCGACTATTCCAGCAGCTAGAGTCGGTACAAAGTATCGAGTATACGCAACTGCTACACCTAGTAATGGTACAGCAGGAGGCTTCATGATAGGTAGACTCCGATGGCACACTGTTACTGGAGGTGTGACAGGAACTGTATTCTCTGCTCAGCTTGTAGATCATCGTCTTGCTGCTCGTCCAGAACAGCTGAATGTTATGGGAGACTTCATCTGGGCGGGTACAGATGGAGTACCTGTATACGTAAAGTTTACCTTCAATCCTGGTGGCGGTACTGGTGGTGACAATGCAGGAACTCACGGTCCTACGAAGATGTGGGTAGATGCAATAGGATAAGGAGATCAAATGGGCTACGCGAGTATCAGTGAAATGGTCAATAGTGGAAGCCTACGAAGCAGACTCGTTGCTTGCGCTGCCGCGGAACAGATCAGTAATCCTGAACAGTGGACTGCTTCCAATATCTATCAACTTTGTGCTGCGATTGGTGATGATGATTGGGCATTTGCTACAGCGACTAGGAATCCCAATTTCAATCCAGATACAGGAGCTCGCAACGACGTAGTCACTGACGCCCAGATCCTAACTGCTGTTGAAGCAATACAGGCGCTACCCTGAAAGGGGGTGATTGCTATGGAAACCATTTACTGGCTCTTGGTTCTGCTAGGACTCGTCTTCTTTGTCCTTGCCATGTTAGGTGTAAGGCAGCCTAAGTATCTTGGCTACGTTGCTGCCGGACTAGCCTGCTGGATCGCAGTCGAGTTTATCGTCCGTACCAAAGCCCTCTTCAACATCTAGTACACAGACCAGCACCCCCTAGCTATCTGAACGTATCCTCCGAGCGTCCAGATCCCTCTAGCTAGGGGGTGCTGCCGTTGTTAAGTGAACGTTAATTCTCACTCGTACATTTAACGTGTCACTAGGTATTTCCTCACTTGTCATAAAAGGGTTTGCGATCCCTTGACTTCCCTCCAAAGTAACGCATTGTCGCAATCCATCCTCCAACGAAGACCCCTGTGATCAGGATGATGCTTCCACACTCCTTAGGGCACCCATCAAAGTCCCTACCAGGTCCAGGAGCTTTGTTCTCAAACCATTCAGGTAGTACGGGCATTAGTCTACTCCTGTTCGATCATACAAGTAGAGCAATCTTCTCCACCAATTTCCTTTGGACAGCACTCCGCATGGTACTTAAGGTACATCATAGGCCCTGAAATGATATGCTCGTCAGCACCACCCAAGAGTCGAACGGTAGGTGTAACACACTTCCCTTCTGCGTCGCACTCATAAGGTCTGCTAGGACTCCTCATCACTCTCCTACCCTATCTGTAGATCCGCATACATCACACTTGTAGTACAACCAGTAATCGCAGTCCATGTTCTCGTCACCGAAGGTAGTGTGTACTAATCCCTTGCAGTCTTTCTCACCACAAGGTAGAGGGAAGCCACTCCAACAAGCTCTGCAGCCTTCATCTCCAACATCATGGTCAACACCACTATCGCCTACTAGAAGTGTCTCAGCCATCTTCTGGCTCCAAGTGTTCCGGATCGAACCACAGACGTTCCCATGCACCAATAGAGTAGTCCAAGACAACTCGAATGTTGCGCTCTGGCTTGTGTGGATTAGGACCCTTGATCGCTACTTGCAAAACAGTACCTACAGCACCTTTGTTGTAGTACTCTTTGTTCCACTCAGCTGTTGTCTTTACTCTGTCGCCTACGTTCATTTTGGAATCCATATCTTGTAGAGTCCGCAGCCTTCACACATGACTTGGATGTGTGTCCTGCTCATCTCTGTAGCCCATCGCATGAATGCGTAGTACTCTCTAGGTGCATCGGTATGTTTCTCTTGTAGTGGACAAGGTTCGTCTTCAGTCACTTCCATCCAATCGTCAGGAGCTTGAGTCGTAGGTCAGCAAAGGCTGGATCACCACAATGGATGATGTAGTAAAGCAAATGTCCATAGCCGTCCATCGCGTGCTTCTGTCCAGGGATCCACAGGCCTAGTTTCTCGAGATGGCGCTTTTGTGTAAAGCTGCCCTGCTTACCAGGACGATCCTCCTTGATCTTACCCTGCGACGCTGTCTGGAAGTGGGGAGTCAATCCGTAGTCCGCACAGTACAACTTGACAACACCAATGTACTCGCACGAGATTAGCTCAGCCTTATCCAGGTGAGCTCTGTACTGGAATGACTCACATACAATTCGGTCTTCGTTTACATTGACACGCTCTTGTAGGAACTCCCAGAGCTTCCAGTGATGCTCCTCAGGACCAATCTCACCACACGTGTCCCACCGAACAGCTTCGGGCGCATTGAGATCAAAGCAGGCCCATCCTGTTGTACCTCCGGGATCGAATCCCCATAGTCTCATTCCCAAGCTCCCATACGAATAAACTGATCAGAGGCATCGAATTCAAAGTCTGTATAGAACCCTCCGTAACCTGTGACCTTTCCGTTGAAGTCCTGATCTCCAACTCTGACCAACTTATCAGCTAGTGGAGGTTGATCAGGATCATCCGTAACAACAGCTTCCTTTCCAGGCATGACCTCATATGGAACACCCCAGGCATCGAGCAGTGAGAGGAGTTGTTCTAAGTTATTCATCAGAAGTCCCTTGGACCTTTTCTTGGATCTACCTTATCGATGTCAGCCTCTCGCTCCTTGATCCCATGGATCTCTAACAAGGCATCCAAAGCTCTGTGTGCATCTGCATACGTTTCACAGTACGCTTCAGTCGAAGAGCTTGTGTATCCCGTCAGATCTCGTGCGGCCTGATGATCCAGAACAGCAATGCGTACCTCAAACATTAACCTCTCCCACCTGTGGTCTTTTGATATGTGTCAAGCGGTTAGACTCGAGTATAAACCTGAGAAATCTCAAGCCTCACTAACCCACGTAACCCCTATGAATTATTTGGTAGACCTACAATAGACTCGGATAGACCATAGTATAAACCTAGCTTCAGCTTCCTAGAATCTCTCGTTCGATGTCGTCCAGCTCTGCTTGTAGTTCCTGCATGCGCGCTTCGATCTGTGCCTTCCTTCTACGTAGTGAGCTCGTACCTTTCTCTATGACCTTGACATTGTTTTTCTTGAGGTTCTTTTTGTTCCCGTCTATGAACTTTACCATCTCGTTCGACTTGAGAGAACGACCTAACATCTCCTCTGCTAAGATGTGATGCGTGAGACGGTAGCCCTGCTCTTTGGTCTTGGTGTAATGATATCCATTAGCAGATGTATAGGTGTCACCTACCTCTGCGTTCTTTCCTCTGGGCATTTGGTCTCCTCCCTCTGTTACCGTTTGCCCGTTTCCATAGTCCGTACCACTCAGTGACTTGGTCAGCATCATAGAACTTGTGTTGGCCTATCCGCCTCTTGATTTTAGGGAAGTCATTGCCCTCTCTGTTTGACAGACGGTTTAGTGCCTTGTACTCGATTGGTGGTTCGAGTTTTGGTGCGAGCTCGATCAGAAGGACGAGGTCTCCCATCAATCTCCTCCATCATCTTATCCATGTACTCAAGCATTGGACCTACACCTACGAGTGTAAGATGCAATGTCTTCTCAAGTAGTTCGACCTTACGTTCTAGTATGTCAATACGTTCAGCCTGAGTTGTCATCGTCATCGTTATCCAAGCTGCCAGCAATGAACGAAGCCATAATGTTCTGGCCAATGATAGTCAATGCTTGTGACTCAGTAAAGCCTGCATCGCGTAGTGCTATGTACATCTCATGCCACATGATGGCAACACCGCGTTGGTCACTTGAAGGCTCTCTTTTACTGTTAGCACCCATTATCGTAAGTTCAACCAGGCTTGAACGGCCTCCCATGGCTGCTCTGATGCCTTGCTCTGCTGTACCATATACTTAGGGCCTCCATTCTTCTTCTGTTCAATAGCCCAGTCTAGAGCTTCCTGTTGGCTACCGAAGGACTTTGTTGCCTCGTAGTTGAAGACCGAATCATCGAGTGCCATTACTCTGGTACCTTTGCAATTGCCTCGTGAGAGTTAATGACAGCATGGTCATTATTGTGAGGGTGCTGTTCAAACCATAGCCTCATTGCAGTGCCATTCGCTATCTCGGATGAGTCCTGTACACTAAGGCTTGCGCCACATGCACATCGTAATGTGATCTCCATCAGATGTTCTTACCTCCATGACGGTGACCTCGAGTCTTGTTGTGTGCGATCTTCCTTTCGTACTCTGCACGGAGGTCGATGCTTTGTCGATCACAGGTGTCAAGTAGACGAATCAAGATGTCAGCAGCTTCGCTACCAACACCTTCTGGCTTGGGTAGCCAGCCAGGTTTGAAAGGCAGAGCTGTCACGTCTTCTAGGCCATGCTCACGGAAGGCTTCGAACATCTCTGACACTTCAGAGTGAAGGAGAGCAATGTCATCACCGAATGTTCTGGTCTTGTCGAACCAGCCATTCATCTCGTTGACCTGCTTGATTTCAGCTTGCATCTCTTCGAGCGTCTTGTTTGGATTGTACAGCTTGGTCATTACTCTGGTACCTCCTGGGCTTCGCGTACAATGACAGATTCGAAAGGTGTCGGGTTGATGATCACTGTCGAGGTGATGAGCTTGTTACCACCAGGACTAAAGGTTCCTTGTACAGCCCAACGAGCCATATCTGCATGCGCTGTCTCTAGATCTGGGTACGTATACTCCATAAGACGTACAACTCTGATAGTCATATCTACACCTGGCCCCAGCTTGTACCTACTTTAAGCTCTGTCTTGAAGGGAACGTAGTCGCCTACGATCTCGTATGCGGACTCTAGCATCCGGCTGTTCAGGATCTCGCCTACCTCTTCTGCATCGTCTTTGTGACACTCTGCCAGGATAGAGTCATGCACGATGTTTCGGATCCATCCCTTGCCCCTTAGGTCACGACGTGCCATTGACATCGCTCCTAGGGTGATATCTGATGAAGTACTCTGAGGCAAGAACGCAAGTGCTTCGTTCTCTACCTCTCTGAGGTTGTCATTCGTG
>Ga0193742_1000307_pt1 | contig 34803 bp, 27 predicted proteins | sample L2c1metaG_FD_165511 | JGI IMG/M metagenome (GOLD analysis project Ga0193742, IMG submission 165511) | Soil microbial communities from a riparian zone of the East river system, Colorado, United States - L2c1 | ecosystem: Environmental > Terrestrial > Soil > Riparian zone | place: USA: East River... | reverse complement strand
CGACGGCGTCTCCAATCTGAATATTAATGAACTTTTGGCGTTTCATCGCCGACACGGCAAACTGGCAACGCTCACAGCGGTGCGGCCGACGGCCCGTTTTGGACACCTAGAAATGCTCGGAGACCAGATCGTCGAGTTTTCCGAGAAGCCGCAAACCAAGGAAGGCTGGATCAACGGTGCATTCTTCGTGCTTGAGCCTGAAGTCTTCGATTACATTGATGGCGACAGTACGCATTGGGAGAAGGAGCCGCTCGAGCGGCTCGCCCGAGATGGCCAACTCATGGCTTATCGCCACTCGGACTTCTGGCAATGCATGGATACCATCCGCGAAAAACGTTACCTGGAAAGTTTGTGGGCAGACGGTCACGCACCTTGGAAAATCTGGGAGGAAAACGATGCGCGTATTAGTGACGGGGCACGAAGGCTATATCGGAACGGTACTGGTACCTCTGCTGCTCTCAGCAGGGCATGAGGTTGTTGGTCTTGATTCCAACTTATTCGGGCGTTGCACCTTCTCCGATGATGTTGCCGCTATACCTTCCATCCAGAAGGACGTGCGCGATGTTGGTCTCGCAGACTTAGACGGCTTCGATGGAATCATCCATCTGGCCGGTCTATCTAATGATCCGCTCGGCGATCTCAATCCCGAGTTGACGTACGAGATCAACCACATCGCGTCCGTCCGACTTGCGCAGCTTGCCAAGCAAGCGGGGATTCAACGTTTTGTCTTTTCATCGTCCTGCAGTAATTATGGGGCGGCGGGCGGAGCCGATACGTTGACCGAAGAATCCCCGTTTAACCCTGTTACTCCTTATGGCATTTCAAAGGTTCGTGTCGAGCAGGATGTGTCGAAGCTCGCAGACGATCGTTTCAGTCCGACTTTCCTGCGCAATGCTACCGCATTCGGTGTCTCTCCCCGGTTACGATTTGATCTTGTCTTGAACAACCTCGTGGCTTGGGCGTACGCCACCGGCCGCGTTCACATCAAGAGTGATGGCACAGCCTGGCGGCCAATCGTTCATATAGAAGACATTTCGCGCGCCTTTCTAGCGGTTTTGAAAGCACCGATCGATGTCGTACACAATCAAGCGTTTAATGTGGGTCGCACTGAAGACAATTATCAGATTCGCGATCTCGCAGACATTGTGAAGGCTACAGTCCCGAATACGACAATCGAATACGCAAGCGGCGGGACTGCAGATCGGCGCTGTTACCGCGTCGACTGCTCCAAGATACGTGATATGCTCCCTGCTTTTCAGCCACAATGGGATGCACGCAAGGGGGCGCTCGAACTCTACGAAACTTTCCGCACTACCAATCTAACCGTCGACGACTTTGAGGGCGAGCGCTACAAACGCATCGCCCATATTCAGAAGCTCCTGGCCAACAAGGAACTCGACTCAACTCTGCGCTGGGCGGAGCAACAAGGGTCAGCAACCAGCGAGGCAGCCTAGACATGACAGATACTATTTTTCGTTGCCGAGCATGTGCATCTCCAGATGCGGTCCCTATCATTTCGTTCGGTCGTACACCTCTCGCCGACGGGTTGCTTACCCATGGAGAATTGGCGGAACCGGAGATTACCGCACCGCTTGATCTGGTCTTCTGCCCTGATTGCTCCCTGGTGCAGATTACAGAAACCGTACCACCTGAGATTCTCTTTTGTCGCTCATATCCTTATTTCTCATCCGTGTCCAAGAGCCTCAGCGAGCACTTCGCGGCCAGTGCCAATTCAATCATCGAGAGGCACGGCTTGAACAGTCATAGCCTTGTAGTGGAAGCAGCTTCAAATGACGGCTGCATGCTTCGCAACTTCGTGGCTAAGAAGATTCCGGTCCTCGGCATCGATCCCGCAGAAGGGCCCGTAACTAAGGCGCAACAGCAGGGAATCACAAGTATGTGTGCGTTCTTCACTGAGGATCTTGCCAAGGACCTGAAGGCGCAAGGTAAACAAGCAGACATATTCCTCGCCAGCAACGTGCTCGCCCACGTCGCTGATCTCAATGGTTTCGTCGAGGGCTTTCGCACACTGCTCAAGCCGTCTGGGGTCGCGGTTATCGAGTGCCCATATATCGTCGATCTGATCGAGAAGTGCGAATTCGACACCATCTATCATCAGCACCTTTGCTATTTTTCCGTGACGGCTCTTCTTAGTCTTTTCGAGAAGCACAATCTATGCCTCGCAGATGTCGAGCGCACCTCAATCCACGGCGGCTCGCTACGCCTGTTTGTACAACATCATGGTCATTCTAGTGAGCGTGTGATGGCTCTACTCTATGAAGAACAGAAAATGGGTCTCGACAAAATCCAGTATTACCAGGGTTTCGCATCACGTGTTGAAGGTGTGCGCGATAGCTTAGTCAAGATGCTCAAGGAACTGAAAGAATCCGGTAAGAGGATTGCTGGCTATGCTGCAGCCGCCAAAGCTACCACTCTACTTTCATTCTGCGATATTGATAACTCTGTCCTGGACTATATCGTAGACCTGAATGAATTCAAGCAGGGCCGCTACATGCCAGGCAACCATTTACCCATATACTCGCCCAACAGGCTACAAGAAGATCCGCCGGATTACTTACTAGTGCTCGCTTGGAACTTTGCGTCAGAGATCATGCATCAGCAACAACGCTACAAAGATGCCGGGGGCAAATTTATCGTCCCGATTCCGTCACCCGCGATTGTTTAGGAGAATCTTGTATATGAACAACACCGTATATGTAGATGCAAAAATGATGGATGATCAGCGCCGCGACCGTCTGTACGACGGACAGTTATTTGTCTATTCTCCAAAGGAAGCGGCTCTACAGTTTACTGGGTTCGCCTGCGAAATGATCTGTGACGGCTTCAACCGTTCCGATCCGACATTGGCACAGTTCGACATGCCGGTAGAGGAGTTCGTTAAGATCTTCGCGCCTATGAAGCCGGCCTTCATCCATCACGCTAAAACAAAGACGTTAATCCAGGAGATGCTACTCGATTTCGGCTGTGACATGGACAATACGTATCTGGATGTGCCGCGCCTTCGCGCCGTCACGTCAGACGCTTACCTGACGTCAGGCGTTGGTTATGCCCATCATCTGCATCGTGATACCTGGTACTCAGCTCCAATGTGTCAGATCAACTGGTGGCTTCCTATTTTCCCCATGACTTCAGAGAGTTCTATGGCATTTCATCCTGTCTACTGGAACCAGCCTGTTGCCAATGGATCGGCAGATTTCAACTATTACGAATGGAACAGTACAAGTCGCGCGACCGCCGCGCAGCATATCAAGTGTGATACGAGGCCACAGCCCAAGCCTCTAGAACCGATCGCACTCGATCCGCAGATTCGACTGGTAACCGAGCCTGGGGGAGCCATTCTTTTTTCTGCGGCTCAAATGCACTCTACAGTGCCAAACACATCGGGACGCACTCGCTTCAGCATCGATTTTCGAACCGTGCATCTGGGTGATCTTTGGGAGCGGAAAGCAGCTCCGAATGTCGACTCTAGACCAGTGGGCACCTCTTTGCGTGACTTCATGCGCGGCAGTGATCTCACGCGACTATCTGACGACATCATTGGCATGTATGACAATGCTCCTGTCAAAGAAGGTGTGCTGATATACGCGCCCGAGCAGACGGTAACAGCCCTTCCGTAGGGGCTGTATTTGTGTCATTGGCTGTGCTCTGCGCCATCCAGATTCGTCTTCAATCCTCGATGTTGAAGGGAGCTATATGAATTTAACACTAGGCTCTGTCATCGACCATCTCTCCGCAGCCCCCAGCAGCAGCCGAATTAAAAGGCTGCTGCGCACGCCTCTAAACTTTATTCCGGCCGGCCTCAAGATCACCGTCATGCGTGGGCCGCTTCAAGGAAAAGGATGGATCGTGGGATCAAGCACCCACGCCTGCTGGTATGGAACCTACGAACCGGAAGAATCAAGGCTGATGAAACAAAGACTTCAACCTGGAGATGTCTTCTTCGACATCGGTGCGCAAGCAGGTTACCACACCATGTATGCCTCAGCGCTCGTGGGACCCTCTGGGCGTGTCTTCGCATTTGAACCTGCGCCCTCCAACCTCGCGCACCTCAAACAGCACCTGCTGATCAACCATCTGACCAACACATTGGTGATAGATGCAGCGGTTTCCGACACTACCGGCATTTCTCACTTCGATTGTGCAGATAGCTCGGTCGCCGGGCATCTCTCTTCCGCGGGAACATTGGAAGTTCGTACTATCAGCCTTGATACGGCGATCGACTCTGGAGCTTTGCCGGAGCCTGATTACGTCAAAATCGACGCCGAGGGTGAAGAGTTGAAAATCTTAGAAGGGGCGCGGAAGATGCTCAAACGAAGACATCCGACTCTTTCGCTGGAGACGCACCAATGGATTCCCGAGCTCTCCACGATTCGTGAGGACTGCAAACGTCTTCTTGTAGAGCTTGGGTATCAACTGTCGGAAGCAAATCCCGGCGTAAAGCACAGTGACACACATCTACTTGCGTACAGGCCAACTTCGGATTGCCTGTAGGAGTCGCTGGCTTTAATCTCAATTACGCTCAACGAATAGCAATCGAGCCACTTGTTCCATACCTCACATTGACGAGGCCCTATCTATGGTACAAATCTCATCTTGTCCGAATTGCATGAAGGAATCCGTCGAGACCTTCTACACCGCTGATCCGGTACCGGTCCACAGCGTCATGCTTGTACCTACACGTGAGGAGGCATTGGACTTCCCGGCAGGTAAGATCGCGTTGGGATTTTGCAATGCCTGTGGATTCATCACCAACACGTCATTCGACGAATCCAAGATGAATTACTCGCCGAAGTGCGAAGAGACTCAAGGCTTTTCCCCTACATTTCAATCCTTCCACGGCGGCCTGGCGAAGGACCTGATCGAGCGATACGGATTGCGCGATAAGTCTGTGTTAGAGATTGGTTGCGGCAAAGGCGAATTCATCTCGATGCTTTGTGCGATGGGTGAAAATCGCGGCATCGGTTTTGATCCAGCGTTCGTGCCGCAGCGACGGCCGGAGCGAGGGGGGGACGCGGTTGAATTTATCGAGGACTTCTACTCTGAAAAGTATACGCACATTAAGGCTGACTTTATTGCATGCAAGATGACGCTTGAGCACATCCCAGACACACAGCAATTTGTGAGTATGGTTCGCCGTGCGGTCGGCGAGAATTTCGACACCACAGTATTCTTCCAAGTTCCAGACATGAGCCGAGTGCTCAAAGATGTCGCATTTTGGGATGTCTATCACGAACATTGCTCCTATTTCACGACCGGTGCATTACGAAATCTCTTCGTTACGTCAGGATTTGACGTAATTGATGTCTGGACGGATTACGACGATCAATATCTGATGATTACTGCTCGCCCGGCGAAACGGCTACTTTGCGATGCCAAGACGCTAATCCCACCTTCCAAAACGGAGGTCGATGCGGTCCGCAGCTTCACGCGCGAGGCAGAACGCCGCATCCATTTGTGGCAACATGCAGTGAATCGTCTGAAGCAGGAAGGCCAGCATGTCGTTATCTGGGGATCGGGGTCAAAGGGCGTCGCTTTCCTCTCCGCGTTGAGGGCACATGTGGATGACGGTGGCATCGAATATGCTGTAGACATCAACCCCTACCGCAAGGGCTGCTTCATGCCCGGCACAGGTCAGGAGATTGTAGACCCTGCATTTCTGTCAGCCTATCGGCCTGAGGTCGTGATCGCCATGAATTCTATCTATATCCCAGAGATCGGGACTGATCTCAAACGCCATGGAGTTCGCGCCACAGTGATGCCGATAGAAGCCGTGGAGGCAGCAGTCTAGCGATATGCATGACTACGCGATTGTCGGTGGTGGAATTGTCGGCTTGGCCACAGCCGCGGCGCTCGCTGAGAGATTTCCCTGCTCGCGCATCCTCGTACTGGAAAAGGAGTGCCTCTTCGCTCAACATCAGACGGGCCGTAATAGTGGTGTGATTCATGCAGGTATCTATTACAAACCTGGCAGTCTCAAGGCTCGTCTGGCGTACGAGGGCAACAAGTCCATGCGGGCTTTCTGCGAAAGACGTGGGATTCCGCATGAGATCTGCGGAAAGATCATCGCCGCTACGAAACAGAGTGAACTGCCATTGCTAGAGAAGCTCTTCCAACGGGGAATCGAGAATAGTGTTCCTGTCACTAGATTGAGCCGCGAAGAAGTCCGCGAACGCGAGCCTCACGTCTCCTGCCTCGCGGGAATTCGCGTGTTCTCAACCGGGATTACTAACTATCGGTCGGTGTGTCACGCTCTTATCGATGATCTTCGTGGCTTCGGAGTTGACCTGCGTGTTAGTACCGAGTTGCTACGTAGCACGTTTATTGCAGACGGTCATATCCTTGAAACTACATCAGGCCAATTTTCAACCAAGTTTCTGATCACCTGCGCCGGCCTCCATAGCGATCGCGTAAGCATACGTTGCGGAAGCCAGCCACAGACGCGCATCATACCCTTCCGCGGTGAGTACTACGAATTGAAGCCTGATCGCTGCTATCTCGTGAAGAACCTTGTATATCCAGTAGCTAATCCCAATTTCCCATTCTTGGGCGTGCACTTCACGCGGATGATTGACGGAGGTGTGCATGCCGGCCCAAACGCAGTCCTTGCACTAAGCCGGGAAGGCTACAACAAGCTAAGTTTCTCGCTTAAGGACACCTTGGATACTTTGACATACCCAGGCTTCTGGAAGCTTGCCGCTCAATACCATCGCGATGGACTTTCTGAAATGGCTCGCTCAGCCAGCAAGATTCTCTTTGTTCGGAGTTTGCAGAGGCTTATTCCGGAGGTCGAGGCGAACGATCTAATTTCGAGCGGCTCGGGAGTCCGCGCACAGGCACTTAGGGCGAATGGCGAGATGGTCGATGACTTTCTCATCCAAAAAGGGAAAAACTCGCTGCATGTATTGAATGCGCCATCCCCCGCAGCAACCGCTTCGTTGGAGATTGCGAAGCATATTGTCGCACAAGTCCCACAACCTGCGCGTTCAACGTTTGCTGTCGCATTTCAAGCATAGGGCGCGCTCACGATAGGACTAGAAGCATGCATATCGCCATCTTCGATTACAAGATCATACCCGGCAATCCGAGCGGAAATTGCCACCTCACACTGCTGCGCTCACTTTCGAAGGAGCACAGGTTCGCCGTGTTCTCGGTCGAGTTTGAGAATCCTGATCCGCAAGCAATTACTTGGGTCCGCGTGCCTGCACCCACACGACCGCTGGCCCTGCTGTTTGTGGTATTTCATCTGCTTGCCCCATTAATGTATATCTTGCACAAGATCCGAACCGGAGATCGCTTTGATCTCGTACAGTCGGTAGAAAGCGACTTATGCTTCGGGAGTGTTGTATATTCGCATTTTTCACATACGACCTACCTCCGCCACCATATGACAACTCGTCACGGATTGCGTGGCATGCTGCGCTGGATCGATAATTGGCTCCATGCACGTGCGGAGCGCTTTCGTTACCCCGCTGCCGAGCTCATAGTGACTCCCTCTGCGGGCCTCGCTGAGGAATTGAAGCGCGATTTCCGGATAGCGCCCGAGAGAGTGAGCGTGATTGCAAATCCAATTCCCGTCAAACGCATGGAGCGCCCCGCGGATTTCAATCGAGAAAATTTTCGGTACAAGCTCGGGTTCGCTGCTTCAGACTTTGTGCTTGTGTTTTCTGCTCTGGGCCAATTCGACCGTAAAGGTCTGCCACTCATCTTCGAATCTCTGGCAACGTCCAGCCAAGTGCAGGTGAAATTGTTGGTGGTCGGTGGCGAGCCGGACCTAATCGCAGAATATAGGAAACGGGCAGATGCCATGGGACTTGGGGACCGCATCTGCTTTGTAGGAATGCAGTCCGACGTGCGGCCATTCCTCTGGAGTGGGGAGGCGTTTATCCTTCCCTCTGCCTATGAATCTTTCTCCCTTGTAACATACGAGGCTGCGGCAGCTGGACTGCCCATTCTCGCGCCACCGCTACATGGAATACGTGATCTGCTGCGGGACGGAGAAAACGGCTTTTTATTAACTCGCAACAAGCCTTCTATAACCTCTGCTCTGGAACACATTACAAGGCTTCCCGAAAAAGAGCGCCAAGCGATGGGGCGCAGTGCTCAGCGGTCTGCAGGGAGTTTTTCGGAAGAACGTTTTGTCGATGCGTGGCGAGACCTTTACGGCAGCTTGAAAGACTCTCTAGCGACACAATAGCAACTCAAACAGCGGCTGCTCGAGCGCTTGGGGCCTGCACGACTGTTGCCATGGAGTTCTCTGTCGGACTTCTGGCCTCGCGAGGTCCTATGCGGCCAGGACTATTTTGCGGAGCGAATCCCTCGCCGATGGAAATTCTCTGGAGGCATTATTTTGTCTCTGTCGGGCCTTCTCTAGAAGTGCTCGATCTCTTACAAACGCAGAGTGGATAAAAAGATTGGCTGGCGCGCGGTGCACCGGCGCGCCATGCGTGGTGATCACATGTACAGCACACATGACAGCATGACAACGCCTTCGTCGCTCGAAACGAGGGCTGCTTTAAAAGTGCTCCTTATTCACAACTCCTACCGACAACCCGGCGGAGAAGACCAGGTCGTTAACGCCGAGGCAGATCTACTTCGATCCCATGGACACAAGGTTCTTCTCTACCAGGCAACCAATGCAAACATCCACAATCGACTGGCGGTACTTGGCCAAGTAGTGTGGAACCGGACGAGCTTTCGTGAGCTGCGTACCCTCATCCAACAAGCTCGGCCAGATGTCGTTCACGTGCACAACACCTTTCCAGTAATCTCCCCAGCGGCGCTCTACGCGGCCGCGGAGGGATGTGTTCCGGTCGTGCATACGCTCCATAACTACAGACTCCTTTGTCCGGCAGCGACCTTCTACAGAGATGGGCAAGTTTGCGAAGAGTGCGCAGACAGTCGAAACTTCCTGCCCGCCGTGTTCCACGCCTGTTACCGACACAGCCGCCTGACAACCGCAGCCGCTGCGGTCACGCTGACAGCACATCGTCTTGCGCGTTCGTGGCAGCGGCACGTTGCTGCCTACATCGCACTTACCGAGTTTGCGCGGCAAAAATTTGTTGAGAACGGCTTCGATCCTTGCAAAATGCATGTGAAACCAAACTTCATTCGACTCGATCCCGGCATCGGATCCGGGAACGGTGGTCATGCGCTTTTTGTAGGCCGGTTGACTGAAGAGAAAGGCATCGCCACCTTGCTCAGAGCATGGAAGCAAGTCGGCGATCGATTCCAGCTTGAGATCATTGGCGAAGGCCCTCTTTCTTCTGACGTTAAGGCCGCGCAACTTACCATGCCCAACCTTCGCTGGCATGGTTGGCTCCCAAGAGACCAGGTACTGGCGCGAATGCAACGCGCCAACATGTTGATAATTCCGTCCGAGTGGTACGAAGGTTTTCCGGTTACTCTTCTTGAGGCATTTGCGACCGGCCTGCCAGCGCTCGTCAGCCGCATCGGGAGTCTGGCCGGCTTGGTTGAAGAGGAAAAAACCGGCTTGCAGTTTGAAGCCGGAAATGCCGCTGAGCTTACCCTCAAGGTTCGCTTTTTATTTGAAAACCCCGACTTGCTTTGTCAGATGCGTCGAGCGTGCCGCGAAGAATACGAAAAGAAATATACAGCCGAAGCCAATTATGCTATTTTGTCTGGTATATACAGTACGGCGTTGAATAGCCAGCGCGAATTATCCGGCCCCTTTACTCAGCGCCAGGGTTTTCCAATCAAATCAGAAAGAACAGGAAAAACGGGGGTTGTTGTGCCTGCCCTTTGATCTACGTAGATCCTTGCGGATTCAATTCGCAAAGGAGTTCCTCTATTTTTCCAGAGATTGGAGACAAAATGGAACACCGTATTCTGAATGGCTGGAAAGAAATTAGTTCCCACATCGAGCGGGGTGCGCGGACAGCGCAGCGTTGGGAATTGCAGTTTGGTATGCCTGTTCACAGACCTGCCAACAACCGTAGAACGGCAGTTGTTGCTTTCGCCGACGAGTTGGATGTGTGGCTCCTCCGAAATTCGAACCTACTAAATGGGGGCCCGCAGAATGTGAGTGATGAAACCGATCCCGCGAGCCTGCAAGAGACTCTCTTCCGTCTGCAATTCGAGGCCAAAGCACTCGTAGCAAAGTTGCTACATCTGGAGCAGCATCTTCACGAGACTACTTATTCCAACAGCGAGGCGTCTCCACAGAGAAACGGTTCGTCAGAGGCGAACCCATAGGTTGGCTGTCGCAGCGCGTTGAGTCCCCAATGCGTTGAGTGGCATAGCTTTCCGCCTTATAGGCCATCTCAAGGTTGGTCCGCTTTCTGTTGACAGCTCGTGGACTTCGTTTGGGATACCCGCTTTGTAAGCGAGATGGCGAAGCCAGGTGCGCCGTCACCTCCCTTCCTTTAGATTCATTCCCTAGAGCTCGAGAGATCACAAAAGTTTCTCGGGGAGTAGCCAGGGCAAGCTATGCATGCGAGTAGAGGATCCTCGGAACTCGGGAAGATTTGGCCTTCGATATCGATGGCGCGACGCGCACTTGTTGACCAGGCAACCGATCGAGTGGCGGCTGCCCTTTTCTCCGTCGGGTATGCTTACCCTGGTTGGAAGTTTTTTGGCCGAACTGTTCTCGCTGGCCACAATGCGAGGGAGATCGCTTTGACCTACGATGATGGGCCGAACGATCCTTATACTCTACGATTGCTTGAGTTGCTCGCCCGACACAATGTGCGTGCCACGTTCTTTCTCATCGGACGGTTTGTCCGACAGCGGCCCCAGATCGCGCGTCAGATACGAGATGCTGGGCACCTGATTGGCAATCACACCATGACCCATCCAGTCCTGCTGGGGCTGTCTCCGATGGAAATACGTGAGCAGTTGGCCGGCTGTAACGCCTCGATTGAGGACGCGACGGGTGAGCCAGTACGGTTCTTCCGCCCTCCACACGGCGCGCGGTGCCGGAGGGTTCTGCGTACGGCAGCTGAGTTGGGATTGATACCAGTGATGTGGAACGTGACAGGTCGTGACTGGACCCTATTGCAACCGGAACAGATTCTCCGCCGTGTAGCGCGGAAAGTGCGTATGAACCAACGACGGAAGAGGGGCAGCAATATCCTGCTGCATGACGGAGGACAGGCTCACTTGGGAGTGGACCGAGGCCCAACGCTTGAGGCGACGAGGAGGATATTGGAATCATGGCCTCAAGGAGAGCATGAGTTCGTCACGATAGAGAAATGGGTGAGCGAGGTGTCTGCTCCCTACCGTTAGGTTCTAGCCTTCTGAAGACGCATCACCCGATTCCGGAGCGACAAGCAGCCCCGCCAGGCTGGCTAGCAACTTCACTTTAGCAAATGCAATCTGCAAGAGCCGCGGTCAGACAAGACTGCCTGGGAACAGGGATGCGAATTAAGATCAGATTCCACGTGATCCATCCGCTGGAGACCGAACCGATTTCATCCATCCACGGATGGGCGAGGCTGGTGTTCTTCATGATGCTCGGCTCTTTTTTTGGACGCGCATTCTATTACCTCGGTATTCCACCAGCCGACATTTTCATTGGCGATATAGTCTTATTCCTGTTCTTTTTACTTCGTCCCAGAGCGCTCTGCGACCGCTGGATGACTGGTCTGACCACGTCTAGCGTATTCGGTCCATTTGCGTGGTCGCTGTTGCTGTCCATCCTGTTCGGCATGTTTGAGGTAATCCACGGGCTCTCTTCCGGCTATCCTCCCCTTACTGCACTCCAAAATCTCGTCTTCAATATTTATCCACTGTATTTTTTTCTCGGTCTATGGGTAGGCACCGAACACCCGACTCTCTATCGTAAGGTAATCCGATGCTATGCGTGGATGCTCGCGATCTATGGTCCAGCTTACCTACTGTTCTTGGATCACATTAAACTCACGATGCCAGGTAGCGACGTCCTGGTCTTCAACCAGGCCAGCGGAGGCGGATTGATCATTTTGGCCCTCCTCGCCTTTGAACGGAAACCATTGCGCTATTGGCTGCCGATGATGATTGGCGCATTCATGACGCTGGCCATCCAAGAACGAGAGGAATGGATAAGCACGGCGGTTGCTTTCTCGGTCTGGGGCCTCCTGGAACGGAAGACGGCGAAGGTTCTATCTGTAGGCGCTCTGGTGCTCATACTGCTGTTCGTAGGATTTATCGCCGATGTAGATCTGCCCGGCCCGGTGGCGCGAGGCGGGAGAATTTCTTCCAGCGAAATCGCGGCTCGCGGTCTATCAGCAATCAGCCCAGACCTGGCGAGAGAGTACACGGACTCCAAAAACATTGGAATGTATGCTGGCACTATTTCCTGGCGTACCCGGTGGTGGAGTGCGATCTGGAGCTCTGTGCATGAGTCCTGGCCAAAAGCCTTCATTGGCAATGGCTATGGATTTCCATTGAAGGATCTCGTGCCATATCTCAAGGACATGGACATCCGAACGCCGCACAGTATCTTTTTCTTTGCGCTGGGTTATTCAGGCTGGATCGGCGTCTTTTTGTTCGTATCGCTCCAGGCCTCTATTCTCGGCCTCTTGTGGCATGTATATAGGCTGACCGGGCAATCCTATGGCTTAGCAATTTGGATTTCCACATTGACTGCGTCCCTTTTTGGCAACTCTTTCGAGTCTCCCATGGGATCGATCCCGAATTACATAGCCATCGGTTTGATCATCGGTCCGGTCCTGTGCGGCAAAATCACAGTCCTTGCGCCGCATTCTTCGCATCGATCGACCGTTGAACCAAGTTTGGCCGCGCAGCGTGCGAATTGGAGTTTCTCATCGGGTATTTCTATTTCTTGAAACAATCCGATAGGTCACACGCAAGAACCTTGTTTTCGACGATTCGTTTCAAATCTTTCAGATCATGAAGATACTCATCATAGGTCACGCTTGTGGTCCGGGACTAGGATCCGAACCGGCAAACACTTGGAATTGGGCGTGGCATTTATCGCGCACAAACCAGGTTTGGGTCGTCGCTCATCCCGAATATAAAGAGCGTGTAGACAGGTTTCTAGAATCGGAGCCGAATGATAACCTCAAATTCCACTGGATCACTATAGATAGTCGCTTCGATCGTTGGGTCCCCGGCCAAGATCAGGAAAGGGGTATCCGGTTGCATTATTGGCTTTGGTTGACCGAGGCTTACGAGCAAGCTGCTGTTCTGCACGAAAAGGTGCAGTTTGATCTCGTCCATCACGTTAGCTGGAGCACGATTGCGATTCCCCCTCCTTTCTGGAAACTGCCTGTGCGCTCTGTTTGGGGCCCAATTGGCGGTGGGCAATTATTCCCGACGTCATTAGATTCCCTTCTTCAGCAAAAGCGAATCAAAGAGGGTCTTAGGAGCTTATACGTAACTTTGCTCCCCTTTTCACCAGGGCTGCGAAAGAGTCTTGCTAGTGCAAGTATGGTGCTGGCCACTAATTTCGAGACGAGAAGCCTGTTAAAGCGGGCCGGCGCGGCGAGCGTGAAGATGTTTTTGGATTGCGGTGTGAATGGGGCACCCGTTGTGCCAAAAAGCCAATCAACACGAGACCGGCTCACGCTACTCTGGGCGGGAAGACTCGAACCGACAAAAGCATTGGTGGTTGCTATACGAGCGTTAGCGAAATGTAAGGAACGTCAAACTTGCTTACTTGTGGCTGGCTCCGGAAGCGACCGCGCCAGAATGGAGGACCTCACGCGGGAATTGGGTTTGACAGAACGGGTCGAGTTCCTCGGACGCGTCCCACACCAGGATATGCCGGCGCTGTTTCAGCGTTGTGATGCATTCTTGTTTACCTCCTTGCGTGACAGTTTCGGCTCGGTTGTCTTGGAGGCCATGGCATACGGACTCCCGATTGTCGCACTCAACCAACATGGCATAAGAGCATTCGTTCCTGAAGATGCCTCTATCAAAATTGCTGTCAGAACTCCAGAGCAAATCATCAGCGACTTCGCTATTGCCATCGAAGCTCTGGTATCGAATCCCGGCTGCATGCGCAAGATGTCCCAGGCTGCTTATGCCTTTGCAAACGAGCAAACATGGACGCGCCGAGCGGAGATGATGAACATCCTTTATGACCAACTCGTACGAGGGACTGCAACTCATCCAAGCTAGTCTGCACGACTAACGGACGCCCCCGCCATCAATGTCGCGCATCTGGTCTCTTACTGTTCGAGATTATTCAGAATTGGAGTGTGCTCATGCGGTGCGTTGCCGATACGTCCCCAGCAAACCAGCCGAACCCTCACAACATATCAGAAGACCCCGCTCTGCCTTCATTCGGCACCGGATATTCAAATATGACCCAACAGGCGAAGTTCGTCGTAGTCCTCACGGCAACGATTACACCGCTAAAGGGCGCGCAAATCGCAAGGACCAACCCCAATGAAAGAAGGCGAGACTATATTAACGCGCTTCGATTCTGGATTCAGAACCGGGATCCTCGTCTCAGTCGAATACTCTTTGTCGAGAATTCCGGAGCCAGCTTGCTCGATTTCCGTCAGGAAGCAGAGTCCGCAACCGATAAAGACATTGAGTTCGTCTCTGCTCCGCCTATTCCGCTGCCCCGTGGATTGCATTATGGATATGCCGAAATGCAGATGCTCGATTATGCTTTATCCCGGAGTCGACATCGATCAGCAACGACGCACATGATAAAGGCCACAGGTAGGCTTCAATTTCCAAAGATCTCAGCCCTGATTGATCGCTTGCCATCAGAATTCGACATGGCTGTGGATACGTGCCAGGCGTTACCCTTTGGGCTAAGGCCCGAGGCATTTGTGCCGACTCAGCTATTTCTGGCTTCGCATAGCTTTTATAGTGCGTCCCTACAGCGCGGCTATCACGACCTTCGCCCGGACTACCCGTTTTACATAGAACATCTGATTTATGAGCGTCTCAAGAATATGTCTAATAATCCCCTTATTATTAACCGTTGGCCCATAAGTGTGGAGCCGCTTGGTGTCGCGGGCTACTCAGGAAAACAATACGACCGTCTATCAAGACGCGCCTTGACGGCTCTTCGAGCCGCACTCCGGAAGCCTTTCCCCAGCTTCTGGCTCTGAGAATCTGACCTGCGCTCGCAGGCATAGGTACTCCTCCACTTGCAACGTACTGAGTCCCTATAACAACCGATCACCGTTCACTTACGAAGTATCGATTTCTGATGGATACTGCAGCTCTAAGCGAGCCGAGTTGGAAAAAACGTTGTAGCCAGGTTCCAGGTTCGGACGAAGGAGCTAGAGACATGCGCTCATCAGCGATATTACTTACAATGCTGTGTGGCATCTCGCTGGCACAGAATGCGACGCAGCGAATACAGAATCAAATCAACGCCACGCCGAAAGGTGGAACCCTCGTCATACCTGCCGGCACCTATGATATCAATTGCAGTCTAAAATTATTGTCCGATCGCCACTACATAGGACAGCCTGGCACAGTTCTGCGGACCCGCGGGGGATTCATATTTGCGACTCCTCACAACAACTCCCACGACATCACGATTTCGGGCTTTACCCTGGATGGCGGTGGAATCAGCCTCGATGGAACAGAACCAGCAGACCGTATAACAATTACCGGAAATACAATCCAGAACATCCATACGGTTTCGGACAATTGGACTATTCAGAATGGAATTTTCATCCCCGGTGGCCTGAAGAATGGAAGAATTGACCACAACAGCTTCATCAACATCATTGTGGGTCCGGTGTTTCCAGATGAATCGACAAAAGGTGGTGGCATCACAGCCTATGGGCTAGACCATACCTCAATCACCTATAACACTTTTCACAGAGTTGTCGAAGGGATGCACATAACGTTTTCACAGTCGTTCCCTTCGTCTGCAGTTATCATTAGCAACAATAAAGGGACGCAAATACACCGAATTCCCATCGAAATTCAGGCAGGCAACAACACTGGACTTACGGTAGCGAATAACACGTTTTCAGATTTCCTCGTTCCATATTACGGTACTTTCGGACTTTCAATTGTGCCGGATGGCGCGACAGGCGTTTCTATTACTGGCAACACTGTGCTTGGACCACCCCCACCAGCCGATCCCAGAGCGCACTATGGAATGGGCCTGGAAGTCAGCGGCGTCGGGACCGTAGTAACCAATAATAGAATCGAGGGCGATTGGCACCCTGGGATTGGTATCGGAACGGGTCCGGGTGCAATTGTCACGAGTAACATCGCGTGTGGATCGGAAGCAGGAAAGGCCATTCATACGTATCTCACGCCCGCACCCAAAAACGTGACAATTAGAGATAACATCCAGGTTCTGAAATGTCCGTAGTCAGATGTGAACGGCAATAGACACTTCGGCTGCTCGGGTCTTTTACACCGATAACGACCGCCGTCTCTCACAACTGGAATCGCAGAGCTGGCATCCGCCGATGCCCTAAAAGAAGATTGTTGCAGAAGGGGGTGAGCTGGGCATTTACCCAGCTCACCTCTTCATTTGACGTCTTGCATTCCCGACCTATCTACTGCAGGTCAAAGCAGAAGATGTCATGTTGCCTGTGAACGTTCCCGTCCCGGCGTTTGTTTCCCACGAGATGAATCCGTTTGCATTGCCCGGCACCGGATTGCTTCCCGATGCCGAAGCCGCTGACATTGCCGGACCACAAATCGTATTGTCATGGATACTTATGCCGTCGACAGCAGAAGCTCCTATGGCAAAACCCCAACCCCAATACCCTTCGAGGGTATTGTTATAAGCCGAAGAGTTATGACCAGCTATCTCAACAGCATAGGGCACGTATCCAGGCTGGTTGTTGTTTCCGTTTAGTACGTTGTCATGAACGATCATATTCTGCCCATCGGTAAGAGATAGGCCGAATGTGTATGCCCAGGGATTTAGCGCATTGGAGTAGTTATTGAAGGCAACTTCTAAACCGCTTGGATTTGTACTCGTCCCAAGGAGTTCGATGGCGATACGGTGTATCCCCGTGAAGGTATTGTAGTTAAAATGGCCACCCGCACCATCGTATCCTCCCCCTCCGCTGTCGGGAACGTCTATCCCCTCGTACACGGTATTGAAAACGTTATGGGTGATCGTTAAGTTATGGAAGGCATAGAGTGTGACCCCACCAGCACCCTGAGAATCCTGATACTGCGAATTGCAGGTCTGTCCTATGTTTTGGAATGTATTGTAAGAAATATCGGAATTATTGAGTCCTCCCGCAACAAAGATGGCTGACGTTTGAGAGGCATTTACTCCGCAGTCGATGTTCTCAAAGGTGTTGTTGTCGACGGTCGCGCTCGTGACCCCATTCTCCAAAAATAAGAGTCCATTGTCGAACAGGAAATATTTAATGGTGATCGTTGTTCCAGCAAAGTACATCAGTGGATATCCACCAGTACCTACAAAATGGGCTAACGATTCAGAAGAAGGCCCTGTATAGGTCCGTCCAGCGCCCAGATTGAGTGCCGCTCCATTCGGGTTCGATCCGTTGCTAGCCAGGTTATAGGTTCCGGCTGCGAAAGCAATCGTATCCCCAGTCTGACTTTCGTCAATCTTACTTTGAATCTGACTCTGACTCATCGATGGATCAATCTGAATTACGTTGCCGGCCGTTGCTGGAACGTCGGAAGGCTGCGGCTGTGTAACAGAGGTCGCTGGCGCGTTGGTGGTTGTTGCTGGAACGTCGGAAGGCTGCGGCTGTGTAACAGAGGCCGCTGGCACGTTGGTAGGGGTTGCTGATGCTGTTGATGTTCCTTTGTCGGTTCCGCTCACATCGACTGTTTCGGGTGCCTTGCCGTGAAGAATATTGCTAGGGTTAACTGAATTAGAGCCGCAGCCGACAATTAAAAATATCGGCACTAAAAAAACACACGTCCGCATGAACGTAGGGGGAGTACGCACGCTTACCACCTTTATTATTTTTGATTTTTCAAGGCAGGGAACTCTGCTCAAGCACAGAGGAGGAACGCAAATCAAGTACCAGAAAATACTTCCACTTTTGGTTGAATAACCTAGGTCAGATAAGTGCTAGCGCAAATAACACATAAGTCGTGGCGTCGCTTTGAATGAGCTGACAGACCACTCTGATCCCTGAATGTAAGAACTGAATGCTGAACGTTTCGGAGGGAGGGCCCGGGATTATGTTGCGACGACAACTGTACAAGCTGAAGTTGGTTAATCATGGCACATTGGGGAGCTTCCTGCAAATCATCACTGAATCAAAAGCAGATAGGAATGACGGTCACCTGAGGCGTTCAAGAATAGTGCCGATCAGCATTGAATCATTGAGTGATATCACACTTGAGCCAACTGGAAGGAGCTCCAATGCGTGAGATTCTTGGGGTCAAAATTGCAGCGAGTAGCTACGAAGAAACCGTGGAGAAGAGCGTCGCATGGACGAAGCAAAGAGAGTCACGCGCCATTTTTTTTGCAACTGTGCATGGAGTGATGGAAGCGTTTGATGATGCGAGCTTTCGCGCCAAATTGAATGCCGCAGATATGGTGAATCCCGATGGCATGCCTCTCGTTTGGGCACTCCGAGCAATGGGCGAGCGCTATGCAACTCGGGTGTATGGACCGGACGCTACGCAAATGCTCCTTGATGCTGCGCAAGCGTCGGCTATTCCGGTGGGCTTCTATGGAGGAAGTGACGAGACGCTGGCCAAACTCATCGCAGAAGTGCGACGTCGATACCCGGATTTGGAGATCGTATTCACGATGTCGCCTCCGTTCCGTCCGCTGGAAGCAGATGAAGATGAGGAGATAACACGACGGATTTCCAACTCAGGCGCTCGGATGGTGTTTGTCGGGCTTGGCTGTCCGAAGCAGGAGCATTGGATTATGGAGCACAGAGGCCGAATTCCTGCCGTGATGTTAGGCGTCGGAGCCGCCTTTGATTTCCTGGCCGGATCCAAGCGACAGGCGCCTCGCTGGATGATGCGCAATGGGCTGGAGTGGGCGTTTCGCCTCGCATCAGAGCCGCGTCGCCTGGCGGGCCGCTACTTAAAGCACAACCCAAGGTTCGTCGCCTTGTTTCTCCTTCAGCGCCTGAAAGGTGGAAAATCTTTTGCCTGAACTTCTGCGTGCCAGCCCTTATCCAATTCCAGCACATAGTGACGAAGGTTAATCGATTGTGTTCCAAGGTGAATCCGCATTTCTCGCAAGTAGAAGGACGAAGCAAGGACGGCCTGGGCGGTTTTTTTCGGGGTTTGTCTCCCGTTCTTTAGCGCTATCGTTTGTATCGTCAAGTTACTGAAAATGCGCCTGGCGGAAGATTGGGTGGGGTGCTAGTTCGAATCTAGTCGTCCGACCATTTGTCCAATCTGGCCTTTTTGTAGGTCAGGTCGAATGGATATCTATATGTGGGCGAAACACTTACGGCGTCTACGGAAAAGTTCGAACACAGCATTCTGAGTAGCTTGGCCTTTTGGTGGAATCCTGCGAAATGTACAGTGAAGGCTTTATTCGCGAGTTCGAACACGCTTTGCTCATCCAGCGTTCTATCGCTGGTTTCGGCACTAACGAGTCCATCGATCGCCATCTTCACCTGGTGTTCTTCAGCCCTCCACTCATATATCTTGCGCTCCCAGAAGTCCTCGGGGATCTTGCCGTCCGGCTTGTCGACGTAGGCGGCATCCATGCGGTTCCGGATGGATGTGAATCAAGATTCCAGCCGTGTTCGTTCGACTCTTAGCTTGTCATCGGCATGTCGCTGGTCTCCGCGTAGCATGGCAACGATCTGGGTGACGATTTCAGGCCGAACCTGCAATCCTTTCAGCGGTTCACCGAGCCGCTCCAATAAAACTTCTTCGCGGAACCGCGGGAGATCGCAACTGCTTCGGTTGCCGGGCCATCGATCATAGACATACTTCTCTTTCTGCACATCACCCGTCAGCATGCAGCCGTCGTGGGCGCAACTCGTCAGCCCTCGGAAGGCGATCTTCCGTTTAGAAGACTTCGGACGATTGTGGCCGGTCAGTACCGTCTGCACTCTCTCGAATGTCTTGAGATCCATGAAGAGCTGGTGCGTACCGCGATAGATCTCTCCTGGCCACACGAATGACCCGAGATAGAACTGATTTTCAGGATCAGGTGGATGCTTTCAAGGAAACCGACTTTTTGAAGTCCTTGGCAAGGAGCGAGGCGACCACACCCGCACACCAGGCCAATTAGCGAGTTGTTTTCAACCCCCGGCAATCAGCCCCTTACTCCGCACGGAACGTGCGCCGTCTACGTAACCCCTTCGGCAGAGCCTGGCTTTGTCGACAATACCGGAACGCTGGCCTTCTATGGTGCATTTCAAGCGAACTCCAGCGCGACACCTCCATTGAGGATCAACTCCGCCAGAGCCGTCAGGCAGCGATCCGTATCAACACCAAAGTACCGGATCATCTCGTCTTCTTCGACGAAGCCATCTCGGGCACATCGGCTCAAAACCGCCAGGGTCTGCAGAATCTGATCCGGCTGGCGAAGCAGAAGCCCTTTTCCTTTGAGGACATCATCGTAGACGACACTTCGAGGCTCGCCCGTAATCTGGCAGAGTTGTTGCGCCTGTACAAGATCCTTAAATTCCACGACATCTATATCTATGTCGCCTCCACCGGTCTCGACTCTCGTTCACCGGCATTCGAGATGTCCCTGACCTTTGCGGGCATGATGGATGAGCAATTCATCAAGGGGATTCAGGACAAGACCCGCCGGGCGCGATCGGGAGTATCGAGAGGGGCTTTACCCCTGGTGGAAAATGCTACGGGTATCGGGCTACAGCCGCTGGTTTCAGAAGGTGTTCCCTGCGCTGGCTTCGGGCTCGCCAGGAGCGTAGGTGATAGTTACCATCTCGAAGCGGATCTTCGGCGTTCCGCAGTCGGGGCATACCCAGTCGTCGGGGATGTCCTTCCAGCGTGTGCCGGGCGCGATTCCGTGTTCGGGTAATCTTATCTGTTCGTCGTAGAGGAAGCCGCAGCCTAGGCATAAATAGCGTGCGAATGGATCGTTCATCGTATGAGTCTCCTTAAGTTAGGTGCAAAGGTCGACAAGGCTCTCTTCATGTAGCGATTCGACGGGGACAAAGGAGCGGTTGCAGGACAAGCATCCGTCGGTACTCTTGAAGCGGCACAGCTGCTCGTTGATGGAGGTCAGTTCCGCGATGCTGGGTTCGTAGGATAGGCCGTGGCGTTCGGCGAGAGAGAGCATGAGGTTATGCAGCCAGCCGGCGCTGCGCGGGGCGAGACGGATGCCCTGAATCAGGGAGCGGAGATCGATAGGGAGCTCTATGCCGCGTGTTGAGCCGGAGGAAAATGCCTTCTGATCGCCGGTCTGCAGCATGAGGATGCGTACTTCTTTCTCGCTGTGGAGATCGCGGCATTTGTGCAGCGCGGGCAGGAAGACGTTGCCGGTCGGCATCGCGGATGCAGCGAAGTCAATGTACTGCACGCCAGAGAGATAGATCTTTTGCGGTACCACGAGAGGCGGATGCCTGTAACGCTTTGACGGTGGAGCAAATGGCAATCTGAGCTTTGCCACCTCCGCACTCCTGCCAACGACGATGCATTGAGGAGCCGCCCGCGTACCAGCAGTTGACGAAGACCGCAGTCTGCACAGATTGCATGAGATCGAAGGAGCGCCGGACGGTTTCCGCGGGCATGCCGGAGAGAACGGCGAGGAAGACTTGGCTCTCCACGTCGAGGAAGGATCTGAGAGATGATCAGCCCGGGTGAGATGACATAGCCTAGCATGGAACCGGTCACGCAACCGACTCTGAACGTACTGCTTCAGTTCACAGTAGGGTCCAAGATTCTCACTGGGCGCATACTCGCCATATCACTCATCGGCACGGATCAGTCGTCAGAAAGTCGGCTTCTCACCTGTGAACGATCAGTCGAAAAAGTTCTCGCGAGCAGGCGGATGGAATGTGCACATTTTCCACCGCACGACGGCTACGGCTTTACAACGACATCTTCGCTTTGCACGGCAAACGACATTTTAGGCTTTGCGCCAACATGGATTGCTTCCGCTTCAACAGTACCGTGGAAATTGCGCGATTCTGCGCCCGAGTCGTATTTCTGCTCGGCCATGACAGTGCCGGTGATCCTGACCATGAAGATGCCACCAAGTGCAAGGCACAAAGTGTATTTCGCATAGATCGTCTTGTTGTCACATCGGCTCTCTATAAGAGGTCAGAGTCACTGAAACCATAATTAAGGGTGAGTTCCTGGACTACTTCCAGTGGACGTCGATTAGTTTCGACGCTGAAGGTGCCAACTCGATGCTGATACTGCCGTAAGTTGTCGGCAGTTCCGCCTTGCTCGAAACGTCCACAATGGAAACAGATGACCTCCCAGCAAGCGCCTGGTCGATCCGATTCAGTGGAACCGAAATTATCTGAGGATGCTTTTCGTCATAGTTGAAGAGCGCGACGTACACTCCGTGTGCCGAAGGGCGGACAAAAACGGTTGCCGCTTTCTCTCCTGTGTTCCCTTCAACAGGGCGGAAACTCTTGCCTTCGCTCGCGATTGCAAACCATTGCCGATCGTCATAGACGGACTTCGCCAGTTCTCTTCCCTCTGGGTCGTCTGCCAGGCGGCTACTGTCGAGTATCATGCCGCCACTGATGATCGCCGAGAGCAATCGACTCTTCCCCTCGACGACATTCCGTGCCCCCAGGTCCGCTTTTTCGCCCAAGACCACGTGATCGGGGTCTGTGATGTAAAGGTTCTTGTCGGTCCACCAGCCGTATGTCAGGGAGTTAAGCATGTACTCGGTTGACTGATCTCCCCCGCTGATGTGGCCTTTCGTATCGCACGAGAGACGTCGCGCATGACCATATCCCGAAGGAAAAAGAGGAGCGATGGAGAGACTCAGGAACATATGATTGTTGTTCTCATCGACAATCTGTTTCATGCCCTCGTTATAAGCTTCGATTCCCGTCTGAATCGCAGAATCGAAATGAACCCCCTCGAGTGCACCATGGGATAGAAAATCCAGCTTCAAATACTGAAAGCCAAGTCGCTGAAACTCTCGGATGAAATAAGCGGTGCGTGCCTGTGTCCCAGGATGCGATGGGTCGATTGCAAAGCCGCCGTCGACCTTTGGAAGAAAGGACCCGTCAGGAGCTTTCAGCAGAATATCCCGGTACCGATATTTCATCCCCGTGCCTTCGACATATGCGTCCATGTCATCGGACCAGTAGGCAAACGGAGTCCAGTAAATGCCGGGCTCGAAACGAGTGCCATCCGCCCCGTGTATCTTCTTGATGCTCGCAACCGCATCGGCAAGCTGCACGGCGTCGAGCTTCGACCAGAAGGCATCGAGATTGATATATACAACCTTGTTTCTGCCAAAACCTTGCGGGACGAGCGCATCTCGTACAAACTCCGCAGAGCCTAGATAGCGATGGTCATTGATCTTCTCCCCATAAGCGGCCCAGCTATTCCATCCCATAGGCGCTCCATCGACCCATTTGAGGGGCGGATGGACGGTCGCATTGACGGCGCCGTATGTTTCCAAGCCGTCTCTCCAGTCGGGAAAGGAACCGATGAAGATCCGAGGTGAAATCACATGAGCGCCACGAACGAGGCCATGCGGGACGGTGTCATGCGTATCGGTTCGGACACCAGTTGGCGAAGAGATTCCCCCATAGATGTCCAGGCCCGCAACGTGGCCCTCGGCAGCTCGCACCTCAATGGCCGTCTTCCAGGTATCGTGGGCAATCGATCCAAGAATCAATGACTGGCGAGATGCATCGTCATAGATCGCCGTGACCTCTTCGCTGGTGTAGGTCTCGGTTGGCTTCATATCTTCAACTGGTCGGCTGTTGTAGCGAAACCACATGTCATTGTCGAACGGCACATGAAGTACCCGGAGGGATTGGCTTCCAGGCAACGTCACCGCACTCGCGCCCTTGATCACAACGGGAGCGAAGTGTCGGGTACCAATCGCACTCGCATCAGAACCCAGTTCCGCCGAGAGTGTGATCCACGGCTTTCCATCGTAGAGCCAGACATGTTGAAGTAACGTGGGCATACCAGGGCTGGCGCTACGGACCGTGTACTCATGCTCCGATGGTTTGCCAGATGAAGCTACGTCCGATGAATTGCCGTTCGAGGTCTCAAGATCATGCTGCGCGTAAGACGTCGTATTCAGCGAGCGTCCGTCTTCCAGAACCGCACTGCTGGCAACGCCCAAAAGCTTATGTCCATCTTTCCAAACAATGTCCATCGTGCCCGATTGTCGATGGTAAAGAACAGACACAAGCTCGTTCTTTAAGCTGATGTCCTTACCACTGTTCTTCGAGCCTGCATGTTCAGCTGCCCATGAAATGCCAGGGCAAACAAGAATGGCTAGAGCCGCCAGCCTAAGTATTGCCGACATCTGCGGCCGCTGAACCCTGCAGTTCATATCAGTCTCCATACTATTTCGAATGTCAGAAGACATCTGGCGTACTCAGACAGTAAGCCTTCGCCTTGATCTTTGAGTATGCCGCGTGAGGCGATACGACATATAAATGGTGAGGTTCGAAGACAGGGCAGCTTTGAGAATCTGCCATGTCTCGAGAATCATCCGCACCGTGCCGACGAAGATTGGGTTAGAAGTATAAATCTCCTGACAGCTGGACCGTCCGGCCTGCGAAATTGACACTTGTAATCTGGCCAAAATTGCTGCTGCCGGGATAGTTATTTGGCTGTCCATAAGCCGGAGTATTGAAGAGGTTGAAGATATCTCCCCGCACTTTCAGACCTGTTTCGCGATAGAAGCGAAACGTCTTGGCAAGAGAGAAATCAACCTTATTGAAACCTGCACTATACACAAGGGTCCGCCCTCGAGGCCCATACGATGCGATCGCACCATTGTCTGCAATGCTGACCACGCCCGCAGGAGGCAATGGATTCGGCAGCGATTTACCTGGGTCAACTGCTACAGGTGGATTCGCAAACGCACAAGGATTGAACCAGCTTTGTAACGTTCTCGTTTTGGTTGCGCAGCTAAAGTTGAGACCCGGACCAGGCGTTCCACCGGTCTTGAATGGATCCGCAACCCTTACGGCATTACCTCGTCCGACGCCTCCAGTTGAATTATTGCTGGATTGGATGCTGAACGGCTGCCCTGTCTGCGCCGAGAAAGCGACGTTGGCAGTCCACCCGCCTACTGCGGCATTAGCAATGCCCTTGCGATTCAACCATTGCTTGCCGTTGCCAAACGGAAGCTCGTACCCGCCAGTCAACGTAACTCGATGCCGAATATCTTGATACGAGCTGCCATAATCGTAACTGAGTCCGAGCTGGCGTGCGTTGCGGTAGTCAATGCCATTGGACGCGTCACTCAGCGGTTGACGAGAGTCATCCAATGAGTGAGCAAGCGTATACGACGCTGCAAACTGAAGGCCCTTTGAAAATCTACGGTCCAATTTAGTCTGCAACGAGTTGTAATTCGCATCAGACCCGTACACGATGTAGCTTCCATAGTTCAGGTCGGGATACGGACGCGCCGCCTGCGAATTGTCTCCGGGGCCCACCGGTAACGCCTGATTGTTTGGATCGACCGGCGTTTGTAAATGATGGGTGGTTGCGCCCACGTATCCAATCGTCGCAGTCAAATTTGATCCGAACGAGCGCTGGACTGAAAGATTGAACTGCTGAGAGTATGGCGTCTTTACATCGTCGGATCCATTGAGGTTTGGGGAGTTTGCAGCTTGAATGATTCCCTGAGCCAAAGCTGCGGACCACCCCGTTTCAAGCGTTTGACCGTTTGTTGGGCAATTTCCATAAACGCAGCCGGCGCTGTTAAAATTGCTGTTGAATGCGAAAGGCGGATTTACGCCCAAATTCAGCGAATAGCCTATACCCTCCAGCGCGCCGTAGAAAATTCCATATGCGCCACGGATTACTGTCTTGTTGTCAATCGAATAGGCGAGGCCGATACGTGGAGCGAAGTTTTTGTAGTTGGGAGCAACCAGATAGTGGTTGTCTGTGTACTGCACCACAACACCGTCCTTTGCAAAATTGGCAAGCAAGTTAGCGGGCAAGGGATTGTTGCGGGCGCTGCTTGGTAAAAGATAAGTACCACCTTTTATGTTCTGTGCCGGGTCATAGTTGAGCACCGGGACATTGGGGCGGAAGTTACCCATCTGGTCGTTGCGTTCTCGGGCAGGGGTTGTATATTCATACCGCAGCCCGGCGTTAACGGTGAGCCGAGAAGTTACCTTCCAGTCGTCCTGGAAGTAGCCCGCACGGACCCAATAGATATTGTTGGTGGTTTGAATATTGGAGAGGCCAGAGCTGTCCATTTGATTGAGCAGGAGATCCGCCACGCCGAAACCGGTTGTCCCCTGATTGTTCGGATCGCGTGTGAACTTACCGCTGAAATTGACATTTCCGATTCCGTTGTTTGGCTGCAGCGTGGCTACACGAATGCTTTGAATATAGACACCAAAGTGCAACGAATGATTGCCAGCGACACGGGTGACGTTGTCTGATATCTGCCAGACGTTCTGGTGCTCATTGGACGGCTCATAACCCGATGCACCAAAATTACTGATGCCGTTCACGCTGAATCCGGGAATGCCTCCAAGATTTGGCCCTGTGAGCAGCCCACCCAATCCAAAAGATTCAGCCACCCCGGTCTCGTTGTAATTCGCCTGGTAAAACGCAGAGTGATTCCAGTTGTAGCCATAGCGAAGTTCGTTCACAAACTTGTCGGTAAACTGATGGGTTTCGCTGAAGGCGAAACTTCTGCTCTGGTTAATGACCGTGGAACCACCAAAACCAGCTCCATCCAGAATGCCGAAGGGCGAGGGTGAGAATTTCGGCTGATCTTGGTAGCTGTATCTCCCAAAGGCCTGATCGTGACTGGAGATATTCCAATCACTCCTTACGTCGAACTGGTTTGGATTGAATTCTTGATGCCCATTGAAGATGTAATTGTTATACGTCTGCCCGGGAATTCCGAAGTTGGGTTGAGGAAACGCTGCAAGCAGCTCCTGGCCAACGGGATTGATCTGCGATGGGCAGATAACATTCACCTGCCCATTGCAGGAAAGGTAGTTACTGGCGCCTCCCGTACCCGAGACTGGCCCCCCCGCGTTATACAGCTGCCTGTTGTTATTGTTGGTAAGCGTCGCCTGCAACAGTTCAGTAAAATTTCCCTGACGCATCAGAGCGGTAGGAACGCTGTACGGAGTTGAAGAGCTTGTGGTGATCTGCCGTAAGCCCTGGTAGTCACCGAAGAAGAAGAGTTTATTCTTCCAGATCGGCCCCCCAAAAGTAGCTCCGAACTGGTTGTAACGCAACTCTGGCCGTTGCTGACTAAAGTAATTGTTTCCAGTGATCGTGTTCAGTGCGTCGTTCTGGAAATACTCCCACACGCTTCCATGAAATGAGTTGGTTCCCGATTTGATGCTGGCATTGACCACTGCTCCGGCGGAATGGCCAAGCTCTGCGCTGTAGTTGCTTGTTTGGATCTTGAATTCTTGGAGCGCATCAGGCGGAGGATTGACGACGTAGCTCGCTCCGTTGAGGAAGTCAGTCAAATTGGAGTTGTTGTCAACGCCGTCAAGGATGAAGTTGTTCTGCTCAGTACGCTGGCCATTTGCCGAAAAATCGCCGCTCCCTGCATTGCGCGCACCTTGCTGTCCCTGATTGACACCCGCGGTCAATTGCGCAAGGAAGACATAGTTGCGACCGGACAACGGCGTATTGTTGAGCGTCTGGGAGTCGAAGACGTGCCCGGAAGATGCATCTTCGGTCTGCATGAGGGGAATGGTCGACGCCGAGACATCGATTGTCTGTGACGACTCTCCGACCTTCAGCGTGATATTCAGGCCAAGACGTTGATTCACCTGCAACTGTAGATCGGTAATATTGGTTACAGAAAATCCCGTTGATGAAGCAGTTATGGAGTAGTGGCCGATCTTCAACGGAGAAAAGACATAGACTCCCCGCTGATCAGTCTTCGTCTCGAGCTTCAGCGCGGTGCCCAAATCGGTGATAGACACATTGGCGTTCGGAATTACAGCTCCTTGCTGGTCAGACACGGTGCCCGTAATGGCGCCCTGGTCAACCTGTGAAAGTGCAGCTGGCACAGCGAACATCGCAATGCAGAGGAATAGCGGCACCCATAAGCTTAAAATGGTACGTTTCTGGCTTTGATCATTCGAATTCACAACCATCTTTCCGGCCTTGCCTTTCAATTCGAAGCATGGATTCTGCTGTTGTTCGCTTGCGCTCGAATTTGAGATCTAACTTCTATTGATTGACTTGGTTTTTAGTCACAATGTATACGTATACAGATTTCTGCCTGACAAGCTATAGTTGAGAAGATGCGACGTTGTCAACTGAAAAATCCGGCACAGAATCTGTGCTTTTTAGCAGGACTCTTGGCCGAAAATGTGCCATTCTCCGAAGTATGCGTGCGCTATCTAAAGAGCCAATCCGGCCTTGTTCGACCATCAGACACTATTTCTTACGTTGATCTTCTTCCCTCCCAACTCGCTTGACCTCACTATCATCGGGGTCTATTTTGCCGCCACGATCGTGATCGGGTGGCTCTTCCGTAGAAAAGCCGATTCATCCGTTGTTTTTTTTCATGCGGCCCGGACATTGCCCACCGCAGTGACCGCAGTCGCTTTCCTCGCGGCCAATTGTGGAGCGCTTGAGATTATCGGTATTGTTTCCGCAAGCGCGAAGTATGGTGCTCAAACTCTGCATTTTTATTGGATTGGCGCCATACCTGCGATGCTCTTTCTTGCCCTCGGCATGATGCCGATCTACCTCCGGAGCCGCGCTCTCACAGTACCCGAGTTCCTCAAGCTGCGCTTCAATGAAGCGACCCGCACCTTAAACATCGTCTGCTGCAGCATCATGATGATTCTCGTTTCGGGTATTAGTCTCTACGCACTGTCACAGGTGTTACGCACCTTTCTCGGATGGAGCTTCTCACAAACTACATTGGCTGCAGCAGCCATTGTGTTCCTGTACATCTCTCTCGGCGGTCTCACGGCCACGATGTACAACGAAGTGATTCAGTTTGCCCTTATCGTTCTCGGACTATTGCCGCTGGTTTTCTTTATTTTGCGTGACTTTCACGGCGTGAGCGGAATCGCTTCGCATCTAGAGCCATCCATGCGCCATACATGGGTCGGACTTTCTATCGTCAATCCACGTGGGTCACCTTTGGATATTCTGGGCGTCTCCATGGGTCTGGGCTTTGTTCTTAGTTTCGGGTATTGGTGCACCGATTTTCTACTCATACAACGAGCACTCGCAGCACGCAGTACGGCTGGAGTACTCGATACTCCATTGATCGCCGCTATCGTAAAGCTCTTCTTCCCAGTACTCGTCGTACTGCCCGGGCTCGCCGCAGCCGTCCTCTTCCGCTCCAAACTCCGGTTCAACTACGACCAGGCTCTGCCCGCGTTAATGATTCGCTACTATCGCCACGGCCTCTTGGGCTTCGGGATCACTGCCATTCTGGCCAGCCTCATGTCTGGGCTCGCGGGCAACATCAATGCTCTGGTCACTATTTGGACTCACGACGTCTACCGGGCCACTCTTGCACCGAATAAGAGCGACGGCCACTACGTCCTCATTGGAAGGCTCTCCACATTTGCCGCAATCCTCCTCAGCATCGCAACGGCATACCTCGCTTTGTCGTTCAACGATCTGATGGACTACCTGCAACTGCTCTTTTCGCTCTTCAATGCACCGCTTCTGGCCACATTCTTGCTCGGCATGTTCACAACATGGGCTACGCCCAAGGCCGGCTTTTGGGGCCTTCTGCTCGGGACACTATCATCCATCGCACATAACTTCGCTTACCGTATTCATTGGATTACATATGGCAGCGACATGAGCGCTAACTTCTATGGCGCCATTCTTGCCTGGACTAGTTGCTTCCTCGTCACAGCCTTTCTTAGCAAGGTCACCCCGGTCAAATCACGCGACGAGCTTGCTGATCTCACCTACTGGACCGGTACACATCATGGCATTCAGATACCAACAACAGCACTCGTGCTCGCAGGTGCGGCTTTTGCAGCCTGCCTGTTTTTGAGCATTCTCTTCCGCTAAGACCGACACAAGGATCTCAATTCCTCGGGAAACACAATAGCTCATACAGATTCGATCGGTCGAAGCAAAGCGCCATAAAGCAGCAACTGCCCGTATCAAAAGCTACTGCATTCACTTTGGAGGCGGCAGCACGCTAGAGCTCCGCGCATGGAAGGGGCCTCTGGCATCGATGAATCGCTGCAGAGGCCTTTCTATTCGGCAACGCTTTCGCGAGTGCTACTTTGTTTCGTTACTCTCTATGAACCTACCCACAGCCGCGGCGTTATTCGAAGAGAACACAAGATTCACATCGAACGTTGCGTCGTCTGAACACTTGGAGAAATCAATGGGAACCTCAACAACGGCGCGATCGCCCGGTACGATATCTCCCACTTCAATCGGCAGCCGACCCGTCACTCTGGGATGACAGCTCTGACTGCCACTCGTTTGTGTCAGCGATAGAATGTTGATCTGAGACTTTCTAGCCCACCTCTGCCCCAGATTGCCGAGTGTAAACTTCCAGATCCGAAGATCTGGACCACCTACCTTTCCACTGATAGACGCAGTCAGGTTCGCAGTGCCCACGCGCGGAGAGATTGCAATGCGGTCCAGATCGGGAGCATAACCGGTATCGTTGCCGAATCGGATCGTGTTCGATCCGGCCTTCAGTTCTACCGGGATTACACTGCTCGTGGGTAAGCTGAAGCTACTTCCGTTCAGATCCAACTCTGTGTTCGCGCCGCCGTTGACACTCATGAAGAAGGAGCGCGGCCCATTGGTTAAATAGTCGACCTCAATCTCATACGCACCCGACTCAGGTATTGCTACGTTCGTGAACGTCACAGTATTGCCGGTGCTACCTCCGATGTTCCCTGCCTTCGACCCGCCCGAGCAGTACTGGCAATACGATGCGCTGGCTGTCCCAGCCGGCGTGGCCAATTCAGCTTCATAACTCTTGGAGGTAGGTCGGGGAGTCGAGCCGTCGCCGCTGATTACGATACGATCAAGATCAGGCGGATAGCTTGCAGGATTGCCGAATTGAATGCTGTTCAGACCGGCCTTTAGCTTTACCGAAACAGCTGTGCCGGAGGGAAGATTGAAACTTCCCCCGCCGACCTTGAGCGAGGTAAATGGGCCACCGTTAACATGGAAGAGCAAATCTCTTCCACCGTTGGTCATGGAGTCAATCTCCATCTGATAGGTACCTGCGCGCTTGATATAAATGTTGTTGAATGTCAGGGTATTGTTTGGCCCTACACCCAGGTTGCCCACTTTGGCTCCTCCCGAGCACGCCGGGCAGTCGGCAATGGCGGCGGTTCCGGATAACATAGCTGCCTCTGCCTCATAGGCCTGAGAATAAATCGGTCGAGCATGGCCCAGTGAGGTTACTTTCAATAGACGAACCCCATGGCCAAGAACAACGGTTTGGAACTCACCTTTGTAACCTCCAAGGTCGATATGGTTCCAGAGGTCACGAACTTGGGGGGCGTCGTTGAATCCAAGAGTGTCCCAGGGCACAGTAATCAGGGAAGGAAATGCATTCAGGTTGAACAACGCAACGTAGTAGCTTCCATCTCCCAAGCTGGCTGCCCAAACCGGCGTAACACCCCCGACCACCTGTTCTGCCGGATGCCCTGATTGGTCCACCGCGATCACTTCATCATTGGTGAGTAATTGCTTTCCTGTGCTATCCAAAGCTGTTAGATCGCCACCCAGAAACATCGGGGCATTGGCCATCGCCCAAAGTGTCACAGCTGATTGCTGCTCGTTAGGACTAAGTCCGTCCGCATCGGTATTACCAACCTCGAGCGAATCCAGATCATTCCAGCCAACCGAGGCGCTGGCATCTTTCTGCCAACCCACAAGATCGTAGAAACGCTGCGAGGTCATCGCCCAGTTTGTAATAGTGGAGCAGTTACCCTCGCACTCGACATCCCCCTCAATACGGCGAGCATTGGCGTATTGCTGCCATATGCTGAGGTAATCCTTGTTCAGGGCCCAGGAGACTGTGAACCAGACGGGACGCCCACATTGCGCAATGGCCTTGGCCCACGCTGCCACATCGGCTCGATTATCGATGGACAGATTGTCGCTATAGGAACCTGGCGTGACGGCATCTAGCTTGATAAAGTCGATCCCCCAGGAGGCGAAAAGGTTCACCACGGAGTTGATGTACTCCTGCGCTCCCGGTTTACTGAAGTCGATCTTGTAATGATAGGGAGAGGTGCCGGATCCTCCAAAGGCATTCCCGGCGGTATAGGGAACCGTAAGAATATCCCGGATGTGATAGGGCGTACCGAGTATAGGTGAGTTGACATCAACAGCAGGTTGCTCAACTCCCGGGATCCAATATATGCCAGCCTTTTGCCCGTTTTGATGGATGTGCGTCACAAGGGCGGCGATATCCGGAAACGTCGTGGTACTGGGGATAGGCCGTCCGTTGGCATCGAAGCTGCCTTGCCATCCAGAGTCCAAATTGATGTAGTTGAAGCCGTGTGATTGCAGCCCGGAGGCCAATAGTGCATCGGATTGGGCAGTGATGTTCGCTTGTGTAAGAAAATTGCTGGAAACGGTCTGCTGGCTGAAGCTACTCCAGCCAAGATACGGTTTCTCCGCAATTCCGGGTGACTGAGCGTATCCGGAAACAAAACAGGCCGCAATGAACGCCACAGCTACAGCAGCCATTTGAATGAAGTGTGATTTGAAGATCAGACTCGCGGAAAGAGTAGCCTTCTCGCTGACGTCATTGCACTTCTTGCGAAGTAAGAGCATTGCCATTATAGTTCCCTCTTGCTGTTCGAATCAGTGAAGATGCTGCCGGACAAGACTTTCGTATCTCTTGATGCCGGTACAGACATGTCTCTGAGTACTTTGCAAATGGCAGCATAATTCTGAGATTCAAAGTGGGTATTACGACGCACCGACCATGACTAGCCCATCCACTCCAACACTTGCCGCATACTGGCAGATGCCGTGGAGACCGTGCCCCGAGCCATGCCGGGGGCGATTGCGCACGCAAGGCCATGATCCTCGAACCAAGCGAGAAAACGTGACTGGTCTCCACCCGTCAGTCGCGATTGATTGATCCACGTATAGTAGGCACCCATGTCGGCATCGATCAGGGAACCCTCTCCGTCCTGCGACTGCCGGAGTGGGTCACGTGTCAGCAACTGCTCCATCGGAGCGTTGAACTGCCGTGTGGAGAACCGCGCGAAAAGCGTCAGCGGTTGCGCTCGGTGCAGACACTCACGCGCCGCCCATTGAACGAAAGTCGTGCTGAAGATCTGGCAGCCCGCGCCTTGAGTGAGCAGATCCACTTCGAAGTGGCGCAAAGGAGCATCGAAGGTATTCCCTTGTAGTCCCATATCCTCCGGTCTCAGTCCCGCGATATAGGAGGTTATGGCTTCAACCCCAATGGTCCCATCGACATTCTTCCCGCCTGCAAATTGATTTAACAGTGCGAGTTCCTGCCTAACCGCCGGTACAAGTCTGGAATACGACATTGTTGCCAGATCTTGTATTTCACTGGCCGCAGGGTGCGGTTGCCCGCCATCTATATACCAGTGACCATATGTCAACGGATGTCGCTCAGTACGTGATTTCACCTCGGCCATCAACACATCGAACCCTCCCTGGGGATCAAGCTTCGTAAAGAGTGTGCCGTGTGCTTTCAGACGCCGGAAGAGAGAATATTCCGTCTGCTGGACACCGCTTCCGATAACGACAATCGTCCATCTTGGAGCGACAGGAAGCGGCTGGGGCAGTGCATGCTGCATATACTGCTGATACTTCTGCGCAGCGCTGTGGTAGCTGTCGATCTGATGCTGCAACCACAGATTCGTTGTCAGCTGCTCACTGAACTGTTGCGGATGATTTACCCAGTCGATCTTTGTCAACTCGGCCGCAAATGGTATTGTGAAGAACGAAGACATGAGAGCTTCGAACGATGGGGCATCCATCTGGCTCAAGCAATGCAGCTGAAGTAAAAGCTGATTCCGCTCTGCAGGAAAGCTCGAGTCGTACCGGGTGACCTGACGGAATACCAACGCGAGTAGGATCAGCGGCATGCGTTTGAAGGTCTCCAGGTTCTCAACCGCCAACTCCCTTGCCTGCGGCGGATACTGGGCGAAGCTTTCTATCCGCAGGTCACTGGGCCTCACGAGAGCACCTCAACGATCGGTTTTCCCTTGGCCAACGGTGTCGCGAAGTTCATCATTGCGCCCAACGTCGGCACAAGATCGAGCGAATCAAGAGGCCTGTCTACCGTCCTGCCCTGGCGGATATGTGGTCCCAGTGCCATCAACCATGTAGTTCGTGATAGCGGATCCCCTGTTCGATGATGTTGAAAGCCATTCCCCGACGAGCTGAAGTCCGAATCACGGCCAAAATCCGGGAGAACCAACATTGTCGTCCGCCCCTTGTATTCCAGGTCGGTTTCAATCATTTGCCATATCTCTGCACACAAGCGATCGGTCCGCCGTATCCCCTCCAGATAAAGTGAATAGGCTCCCGTATGGGCGATGTCCATGTCATGCAGCGTGATCCAGAGCAGGCTGGGAGCAAACTGCCGCATCAGCTGCCGAAGAACGTAGACGGAGAGTTCATCTGCGCTCGACAACGTACGGGCATGATGCACAAAGTTGTCAACAGAGAGATGCAGCATCTCAGTGAGCTTTGAGAGTTGCACTTCACTCTGGACGGAAGGTGGCATGAATAGAAGGTCCTCGTAGTTGTCCTGCAGGAGAAAGTCCAGACCGGGTGCGTACTTTGAACTTTGGCCCAAAGCTGACGTTAGCAGACGTTTCGGCAATA
>Ga0193742_1000306_pt1 | contig 34819 bp, 25 predicted proteins | sample L2c1metaG_FD_165511 | JGI IMG/M metagenome (GOLD analysis project Ga0193742, IMG submission 165511) | Soil microbial communities from a riparian zone of the East river system, Colorado, United States - L2c1 | ecosystem: Environmental > Terrestrial > Soil > Riparian zone | place: USA: East River... | reverse complement strand
TCACACCATTGACCAGGGCCTTCGCTGGTCTGCCTGGCGCCGCGAACACCAGGCAGACTCACGACGAAGCCACTTCAAACGACGCCTCCGGCTCCAGGCTCTAATGATCTAGCCCTGTAGTACTAGCTCTCCGCCGCGAGGTTGGCCTTCGCGCCGTCGGTGTACACATAGGACAGTCCGGCCGTCAGGGGCGCCAGTCGGGGTCGCGGCCGGTCCGCGCCAGCAGCTTGCGCAGCGGGTCGGTCTCGTCCGCGCCGGTCGCCGGGCCGAAGGTCGCGCGGTGCGGGCCGTCCTGGCTCGCCACCTTCTGCGCGACCGCCACCAGGTCCGGCTCCAGCGCGAGCATGCGGCCGAGCGCGGCCGCCACGTCCCACGCGTGCACCACGCTGTCGAGCAGGTGGTACCCGATCGCCTCCTGCGACGGGACCTCTGCGCCGAGATGCGGCAGCCACAGCCGCGGCTCGGCCGACTCGAACGCTTTCACCACCCGGTCCGCCGACTCCGCGTAGTCCCGCCGGGGGTCCTGGCCGAGCTCGGCCTCGGTCCACGCGTCGGCCGACGCGCCGGCGGCGGCGGCCGCGTAGCCGTTGTTCACCGCGGCCATGTGCGAGACCAGCTGCCGGAGCGTCCAGTCCGCACACGGTGTCGGCCCGTCCCAGTCGGACACGAGCGACACGATCACGACGCTGTGCCGCATGGCCCGCTGGTGCAGTTCGAGCATGGTCCTTCTTCCGCCGGCGACAGTCGTGAACCTACCGGGGATACCGGCCGGCGGCCCGCGCACGAGTGATCCTCGAGTGCCGGCCCGGGCCTTCAGCGATTCTTCAGTGCCCGTCCAGCGCGGCCGCCTAGTCAGGACCCATGTCCTCCCGGTTCGCGCTGGTCGTGGTCACCGACCGGCGCCTGGTCGCCGACGCGGCCGCGCGGGCGCTCGACGACCTCCGCCGCGCGGGCGACCGGCCGGGGTGGACCGCCGCCCAGCGCGAGGTCGTGACCAGGGCGCGCCGCTACCTCCAGCACGCCGCACCGGACGCGGCCTACCCGCTCGTGGTGGTCGAGCGGCTGGCCGACGTGCCGGCCGCGCTCACCGAACCGGGCGTCCTGGCGCTGCTGGTCATCGACCACCACGCGCACCGGCCGCGGTTCGGCGCGCCGACGACCACCGCGGCCGAGCTGAGCGCGCTCGCGCTCCCCGCGCACGTCACCTTCCAGCCCTCCCCCGCGTCCGTGCACGTCTACACCGAACCGGACGACGTCGCGCTCGCCGCGGAGCCGTGGACGACCCGCTGGCTGCCGGCCGACGAGTGGGTGATCGAGGCGGACCTGGTGTGCGCGTTCACCGACGCGATCCAGAACCACCACGCCGACCGGCTGCGTGCCCAGCCTCGGCCGACCGCGCTGTCCACCGCGCTCGCCGCGTTCCTCGACGAGCAGGCCGACAACCGGTGGGGACTGCACTACTACACCGGTTCGGTCGTGGCCCGGTTCATCGACGACCTCGAGCAGCACGCCGTCGAGCACGGCAACCCGGTCGTGCGCGGGCCGAGCGAGCACAGCCTCGCGTGCTCCGCGCTCGCCCGCTGGCAGCTCGACGGCGCGCCCGCGCTGATCACCGTGACCAGCGGCATGGCCGACGAGTTCCGCGGCACCCTCGCGAACCTGCGGGACGCCCGCGCGCGCGGCTTCATCGTGTGTGCGGACTCCCGTCCTGGCCAGTGGTTCCCGTTCCAGGGCACGATCCACGCCGGCGAGGACTCCCGTGCGGTGATGCGCGCCCGCGGGCTGCCGACCGTCCACTGTGACCGTCCGGAAGGGATGGTCGACCAGCTCGCGGAGGCGTTCGAGGCGTACCACGCCGACGCGGGGCCGGTGGTGCTGTTCGTGACCCGCGAGGTTCTGGAGACGACCGAGCCCGTCACGGCGCCGGTGGTGCGGCGGCCGGCGGCCCACACGGCGCCGAGTCCGGTCGACGACCTGGTGCGGGTGCTCAACACCGAGCCGGTGCGGCTGCTGTGCCAGGTCGGTCCGGTCGAGTCGCCGGACCTGGTCCACACGCTCGCTCGCCGGGCCGGGATGGCGCTCGCCGACACGCTCACCCATCCCGGGTCGGTGTCCCGGTACCGCGACGGCGCGGTCGTCGAGGAGTACCTCGGCACGCTGAGCCTGTACGGCTACTCGGCTCGGGTGCACGAGTTCCTGCACCGGGACGGAAAACTGCGGCCGAGGAGCGAGCAGGCGCTGCTGTTCCTCAACTCGCGGATCGCCGAGGTCGACACCCCGTTCTCGCAGCTCGCGACGCGGCGGACGAAGCCGTTGCAGGTCGTGCCGCACGCGGCGGAGGTGGCGCCGTTCGCACAGGTCGGGGTCACCGGGCCGGTGCCGGAGGTGCTGCGGGCGGTGCTGGCGCGGCTCGACGTCGACCCGGCGGTGCTCGCGCTGCGCCGCGCGGCCATCCGCTCCACAGTGGACTCGTTCTCGGACGTGGTCGGGCTGCTGCCGGTGCTGCCGATGTCGCCGAACTACTTCTTCCGGCGGCTCTCCGGGATACTCGGCGGGCTCATCCGCGACGGCTACCGGTACACGGGCGTGTACGACGTCGGCCGCGCCGCGCTGTCGGCCGTGTGCAACCTGCCGAGGACCGGGCCCGGGTTCTCCGGCTGGTTCGGCCGGGCGCTGATGGGCGACGCGCTCTCCGCGCTGCCGGGCATCGTGCTCGGCCGGCCGGACAACGTGCTGGCGTTCGTCGGCGACGGCGCGGCCGCGCTGGTGCCCGACATCGTGCCGACACTGGTCCGGCAGGTGGTGGCCGACCGGGTCTCGTTGCCCCGCAACGTGTCGATCTTCACGTTCGTCAACGGCGGCCACTCGGTGATCCGCACGTACCGCGAGTCGTTGCAGCCCGGCGCGGTCGGCGCGCAGACCGGTGTGCTCACGCTGCCGGAGTCGGACTGGCGACGGCGGATCGGCGACCTGACGATGACCCACCGCCGCCTGACCGACGTCGACGCGCTGGCCACGCAGCTCCTGGCACCGGGACTGAACCGCTACACGGTTCCCCTCGGCCACAACAACGAGGGCGACGGCCTGAGCCTGATGGCGGCGGTGGGCTGGCAGCGCGACGAGCTGACGAGCCGCACGCTCGCGGTGCTCGGCGCGGACCCGACAGAGAGGCGAGCCGCATGAAGTTCGGGTTCCTCGCGCACCCCGTCAACCTCGGGCAGCGCAACGAGATTCGGGCCGGGGTGCTGCTGGCGGGCGCGCTCGCCGAACGCACCGGCCGCCCCGCCGCGAGCCGGCACCTGCACTTGCCGGCGTTCGCCGACATCACGTCGGCGGCCGGCGCGCACTGCACGGGTGAGGTCCGCTACCTCCCCAACACCGCGGAGGAACTGCTCGCCGGGCGCGGCGCGGCCGCCGGCTTCGTCGTCGACCAGGTCCGGCAGCTGGCCGCGGGCGGCGCCGACCTCGTCGGCCTCGGCGGCGCCACCTCCATCCTCGGCGGCCGGGGCGTGCACACCCAGCAGCAGGTCGACATCCCGCTGACCAGCGGCAACTCCCTCACCACCCACGCCGCGCACGAGCTCGTCCGCACGGTCCTCGCCCAGCTCGGCGACGCGGACGAGCCCGTCGGAATCGTCGGGTTCCCCGGCGCCATCGGGCTCGCCATGGCGCGGCTGCTCGTCGACGACGGCCTCCCGGTCGTCCTCGTCTGCCGCAAGGGCCGGGTGCGGCCGCAGGATCTGCGCGAGGAACTGCCGGCCGCGGCGGACGCGACGATCACCGACGACGTCGCGGACTGTCTGCGACAGACCCGGCTGATCGTCGCCGCGTCGTCCGCCGGCGGGGTGCTCGACCCGGCCGCGTTCCGCCCGGGCACGATCGTCGTCGACGTGGCGCTCCCCCGCGACGTCCGGCCCGGCTCGAGCAGGCACGACATCCTCGTGCTCGACGGCGGCCTCGTCTCCGCGACCGACCGCGTCCGCGTCGACGGGCTCGACGCCGGCCCGACCGAACAGCTCAACGGGTGCCTCGCCGAGACCATCGTGCTGGCACTCGACGGCCGCGCCGATTCGTACTCCCTCGGCCGGGAGCTGGACGTGCGGCGGATCCGCGAGATCGGGGCCATCGCGGCGCGCCACGGGTTCGTCACCGCGCCGCCCGCCAGCGGCGGCAGGCTCGTCCCGCTCGAGCGGATCGCCGAGGTGCGGGGCGCGGCCCGGTCCGCGCGCAGCCGGTTCGCCGCCAACGTGAACCCGCCGCTGGCCGACCTCTACGCCGCGCACGGCATGGACCGCGTGTTCACCGGCGGCCACGGCGCCACCCTCACCACCGCCGACGGCACCGACTACCTCGACTTCGTCGCCGGCTACGGCTGCCTCAACCTCGGCCACAACCACCCGGCGGCAACCGGTGCCGTGCAACGGTTCCTCGCGAGCGGCGAGCCGACGTTCGTGCAGTACACGTCGATCCCGGCCCGCACGGCCGAGCTGGCGGAACGCCTGTGCGCGATCACCCCGGGCCGCCTGGAGCGGGTGTTCTTCGGCAACTCCGGGGCGGAGGCCGTCGAGGCCGCGTTGAAGCTCGCGCGCGCGGCGACCGGCCGGACCCGGTTCGTGTACGCGGAGAACAGCTACCACGGCAAGACGTTCGGCGCGCTGTCGGTCACCGGCCGTACTGTCCACACCGGACCGTTCGGCCCGCTCGTGCCCGACTGCGTCGCGGTCCCGTTCGGCGACGAGCAGGCGCTGCGGGACGCGATCGGCGGCGCGGCCGCGTTCGTCGTCGAACCCGTGCAGGGCGAGGGTGGCGTCATCGTCCCGCCCCCGGGCTATCTCGCCGCGGCCGCGCGGTTGTGTCGGGAGGCCGGCGCCCTGCTGATCGTCGACGAGATCCAGACTGGGCTCGGCCGCACCGGCACGATGTTCGCCTCCGACGGCGTCGAGGCGGACGTGCTGTGCCTCGCGAAGTCGCTGTCCGGCGGGCTGGTGCCGATCTCCGCGACGCTCGCCACCGCCGAGGTGTGGGACGCCGCGTACGGCACGTCGTCCGGCGCGATGCTGCACACCTCCACGTTCGGCGGCGGCAACCTCGCCTCGGCGGTCGCACTGGCCACTGTGGACACACTGGTGGCGGAAGACCTGCCGGGCCGTGCCGCGCGGCTCGGCGCCCGGCTGCGGCACGAGCTGGCCGAGGCGTGCGCGCCGTTCGAGTTCGTCAGCGAGGTCCGCGGCATCGGGCTCATGAACGCGATCGCGTTCGACGGCGGGTTCGAGGGCGCGGCCGGCGCGATGGCCGACGACCTGCTGACCCGGCTGCCCGGCAACCTGCACGCGCTCGCCGACACGCTGCCGGACACCGTCCGCGCCGCGCTGCGTGCCGCCGGGTCCGAAGTGGAGCGTGCGCTCGGCGACCTGCGGTGCCTGCGGTTCGTCGGCGCACTCGGCCGCGACCACCGGATCCTCACGTTCGTCACCGCCAACAGCAACCGGGTCGTGCGCATCCAGCCGCCGCTCGTGATCACCGACGCCGACGTCGACCGGTTCGTGAAGGCCACCAGATCGGTGTGCGAGTCACTCGACACCGGGCTCTAGCAACAAGACAGCAGGAGGAACCATGGACCGCAGCCACGCTCTCACCCGCGTACGCACCGTGCTCGCCGACGAGCTCGGTCTGCCGGCCGAGGAGATCACCCCGGCCGCGAACCTGCGCGAGGACCTCGGCATGGACTCGCTCGACCTCGTCGAGCTGGTCACCTCGCTCGAGGAGCAGGTCGGGCGGCGGGTGCCACGCGAGCAGCTCGAAAGCGTGCACACGATCGACGACGTCGTCGACCTGGTGCTGATCCTCGCCGAGCTGGACCTCCCGGACCAGCGGGCGGCATGACCGGGGATGTCGTCGTCACGGGGATGGGCGTCGTGTCCCCGGCGGGTGTCGGCCTCGACGACTTCCACGCGGCGCAGCTGTCCGGGCGCAGCGCGGTCCGCGGCCTGTCCCGGTACGACTGCGCCGGCGACCCCGTGCGGATCGCCGGCGAGGTGGACCTGCCGCCGGACCTGACGATGAGCCGTCGCGACGCGTTGCGCACCGACCGCTGCTCCCAGCTCGTCGCGGCCGCCGCCGACCTGGCCGTGGCGCACGCGAAGCTCGACCTGGACGCGGTGGACCGGACCCGTGCCGGGGTCGTGATCGGGTCCGGGATGGGTGGCGCGTCGACCTGGGAGGCCAGTTGTCAGGCGCTGCAACGGGATGGCGCGGCCGCGGTGCGCGCGCGAACCATCCCGATGTCGATGCCGAACGACCCCGCCGCGTCGCTTTCCGTGCGGTACGGCACGACCGGACCGTGCACGGCCGTCGGCACCGCGTGCGCGTCCAGTGCGGACGCACTCGTCGCGGCGTTCCAGATGATCGCGACCGGCGAGGCCGACCTCGTGCTCGCCGGCGGCGCGGAAGCGCCTATCGTGCGTACCGTGGTGATCGGTTTCTCCCGGCTGGGCGCCCTCGCGGAGGACAACGCGGAGCCGGCGCGCGCCAGCAGGCCGTTCGACGCGGGCCGCCGGGGGTTCGTGATCGCCGAGGCGGCGGCCGTGCTCGTGCTGGAGTCCGCCGCGCACGCCGCGGCCCGGGGCGCGCAGGTCCACGCCCGGTTCGCCGGCTTCGGCCGCAGCTCCGACGCCTACCACACGACCATGCCGCACCCCGACGGATCGGGCGCCGCGACCGCGATCATGGCCGTACTGCGGCATTCCGGCGCCGCCGCGGCCGACGTGGCGTTCGTGAACGCGCACGGCACCGGCACGCAGCTCAACGACGCGGCCGAGGCGGCGGCACTGCGCGCCACGCTCCCCGGCGTCCCGGTCACCGCGACCAAGTCGATCACCGGACATCCGCTCGGCGCGGCCGGCGCGGTCGAGGCGGTCGCCACCGTGCAGGCGCTCGCCGGCGGCCTTGTGCCGCCGACCGCGAACCTCGACGACCCCGATCCCGCGCTGGGACTGGACGTCGTGTGTGGCGGGCCGCGCCGGGTGTCCGGCGACCTCGCGCTGTCGAACTCGTTCGCCTTCGGCGGGCACAACGTCGTGCTCGCGTTCGCCAGGGCGGCGTGACCGGCCACAATGGACCCAACGGACCCGGTGGACCCGACACGAGGACTGCTCGGCCGGCTGGGCGCCGCCGTCGTCCGGCGGTTCCGCACCGTCCTGGTGCTGGCCGGGCTGCTGTGCGTGCTGGCGGCCGCGCTCGGCGGCACCGCGCTCGACTCACTGGCCGGCGGCGGGTACACGCCGGCCGACTCGGAGTCCACCCGCACCCAGCACCGGCTCGGCGCCGAGTTCCGCGGCGGCTCGCCGAACCTGATCCTGGTCGCCTCGGCCGACCGGGACGTGGCGGCGGCCGGCATGGACCTGCAACGCCGGATCGCCGGCTCCGACCGGGTCAGCTGGGTCAACTCGTACTGGTCCACACAGGACCCGTCACTCCTGTCCGGCGACCGGACCGCCGCGTTGTTCCTCATCCGCCTCACCGGCGAGGAGGACCAGGCGCTGCGGTCGGTGCGGGAGCTGGTGCCGCAGTGGCGGCGGGCGGCGCCGGAACTGTCGATCGCGGTCACCGGCGAGGCGCAGATCAACGCGGAGGTCAACGACCAGAGCGAACGCGACCTGGTGTCGGCCGAGCTGCTCGGCGCGCCGATCGTCGCACTCCTGCTGCTGTTGATCTTCCGGACCCCGCTCGCCGCGTTGCTGCCGCTGGCGATCGGCGCCGCGTCGGTCGCGCTGACCACCGCGGTGCTCGCGTTGCTCGTGCAGGTCACCGAGGTGTCGCTGTTCGCGCTGAACGTGACGACGGCGCTCGGGTTCGGGCTCGCGGTCGACTACAGCCTGTTCGTCGTCACCCGGTTCCGGGAGGAGCTGGACCGCGGCCGGTCGGTCGACGACGCGATCGCGGCGAGCACCGCACTCGCCGGCCGGACCGTGTTGTTCTCCGCGCTGACCGTGGCGGTGTCGATCGCGGCGCTGCTCGTGTTCCCGTTGTACTACCTGCGTTCCATGGCGTACGCGGCGATCCCGGTGGTGTTGGTCGCGGCGGCGGCGAGTGTGCTCGTGCTGCCGGCGCTGCTGCGGCTGGCGGGGCGGAACCTGAACCGGTGGGACGTGCTGTCGCGGTTCGTCGGGCCGCCACGCAGCAGCAGCGAGGGCTGGCGGCGGCTGGCGAACGGGGTCATGCGGCGGCCGCTGCTCGCCGGGCTGCCGGTGATCGTGCTGCTGGTGCTGCTGGCGACGCCCTTCCTCAACGTCCAGTTCGGACTGACCGACCACCGCGTGATGCCAGCCGACGCGCAGGCGCACCGGACGGCGACGCTCGTGGAGCGGCAGTTTCCGGCGGCCAGCAAGACCTCGCTGGAGGTGCTGGCACCGCCGGCGGCAGCCGCCGGACTGTCCACTCGGGACGGTGTGGAGTCCGTCGTCGGCCCGACCGGGGTGTACCGGGACGGCACGGCCGTCGCGCCCGGGCAGCCGACCAGGGCGGACGGCGACACGGCCTGGCTCACGGTCGTCGTGTCCCACGCGCCGGACGACGCACGTGCCCAGCAACTGGTCACCGACATCCGCGGCACCGGTGCGTCCGTGGCCGGCGCGACCGCCATGTTGGTGGACACCAAGGAAAGCATCGTCGAACGGCTGCCGTGGGCGCTCGGCCTCATCGTGGCGACCACGCTCGTACTGCTGTTCCTGTTCACCGGCAGCGTGCTGATCCCGGTGAAGGCGATCGTCATGAACACGCTCAGCCTGACGGCGAGCTTCGGCGCGGCGGTGTACATCTTCCAGGAGGGGCACCTGCGGTGGCTGGTCGGCGACTTCACCGTCACCGGCGCGCTGGAGATCACGACGCTGGTGCTGATGTTCTGTGTCGCGTTCGGACTGTCGATGGACTACGAGGTGTTCCTGCTGTCCCGGATCCGCGAGCGGTACCGCACCTCGGGCGACAACGCCGACGCGGTCGCCACCGGCCTCGCGAAGACCGGCCGCCTGATCAGCGCGGCGGCCGCAGTCGTCGCGGCCGTGCTGCTCGTCCTCGCGACGTCGAGCCTGTCGCTGCTCAAGCTGCTCGGCGTCGGCCTGGCGATCGCGGTCGTGGTCGACGCGGTGCTGGTGCGCGGCGTCCTCGTGCCGGCGTTCATGCGACTGCTCGGCGCGGCGAACTGGTGGGCGCCGGGCTGGCTGCGTGCCGTGCACCGCAAGATCGGCCTGCGCGAGGACTAGTGGGACCGGCTGCCGACACCTAGTTCCAGATGGCGCCGTCGGTTTTGGTCTGGATGACCACACCGCCGCTGTCGGAGCTGTCGTTCTCCACCTCGACCGAGACGACGACACCCTTCGTGTCCCGGGTGACGTCCCGCACGATGCCGATGTGCGACCCCGTCGCCTTCTGCCACACCGCGCCGATCACCGCGCCGCTGAGGTCCGCCGACAGCCTCGTCAGGGTCGCCAGCACCTCGGTGACCCGGTACTTGAAGCCCGCGTCGCAAACGTTCGTGGTCCCGGTGGGACCGCCCCGCTGGTGTGAGACCCAGTGCGCGCAGCCGGTGCCGTCGATCGGCCCCCAACCGATCTTGGTGCTCTTGAACTCGACGAAACAGTCCTTCGGCTCGATGTGGGCAGGCACCTGCAGGATGGCGTCCGCCTTGCTGCGGCCCGCCGGCTTGGCCTTCGTCTTCGTCTTGGCGGCGGCCGGTGCGCCGAGCTCGTTGGCGGTCGGCTGCCATTCGCTGCCGTCCCACTGCCACAACCCGCCCTCGGACAGGAGCCCGTCGGACGAGTCCGCGACCGTCTCGGCCACCGGTTCGGCCACTGCGTCGGCCACTTTGTCGGCCACTGTCTCGGCCACCGCGTCCGTCGCCTGCCATTCCGTGCCGTCCCACCAGTACCGGCCGTCCTCCGACCACTGGACCGCGGCGGGCTCCTCGGCGACCGGCTCGCTCCAGACCGGCTCCTGGCGCTCCAACGCCTCCCAGATGAGCGATCCGACCTGACCGTCCTGCTCGTGGCCGCTCGTCTCCTGGAACCGCAGGACAGCCTCTTCGGTCGCCGGCCCGAACTCGCCGTCGACCCGACCCGTGTAGTGGCCGTGTCGCAGCAGGTGCTCCTGCAGCGACGTCACGTGCTCGCCGGTGTCGCCGGTCGCGGCAACTGTCTCATGGAACATGTCACACCCCCACCGAAGAGGTGGCGGCACCGCCGGCGCAGATACAAGGCCCGCTATAACGCCGGCGCGAGGAGGCCGTCGTCGAGGAACTTGTCGCGGATCAGTCCCGCGTCGCTGGAGTGGCCGAGGCTGCCGGAGAAGGCGACCGCGGTCCACGCGTACTCGTCCGGGAACAGGTGCGCGGACAGCTCGTCGACCCGGCGCGCGTGGTCCTCCCCCGCGTTGACGACCGTGAACTCGCGGGTGAACGACTCCGAGCAGTGGTCGTTGCCGAGCGCGCCGTCCTCGCAGGAGTCGAGCGCGGCGTAGTTCGCGTGCTTGTTCTCCGCCGAGTAGATGCGCGCGACCTGCGGCGAGCCGCCCGCGAGCCGGCCCCAGTCGCACGCGTTGCCGAGCCACCGCTGGTCGACGTGCTCGAACGCGGTGCCGGTGTGGCCGATCGTCTTGAGCGAGAACGCGCCGAAGCCGTAGGGGCAGGCGGGGTTCGGCGCGAGCGTCAGCGTGAACGGCTCGACGTCGCCGTGGTGGCCGCCGCCCCACCAGTCGCCGCAGTCCTGCCGGAACAGGATGGCGTACGTGATCGCGATCTTGGCCGGGTCGGCGGGGTGCGGGCGCACGCGTGCCACCGCCGTGCCGGGGGCGGCGCCGTCGGCGGGTGCGGTGCAGTCCTCGCCGCTGTCGAACCACACCCACGGGAAGAAGTTCGCGGCGACCGCGTCCTCCAGCCCGTCGTCGAGCCCGTCACCGTCGCCGTCGGCCGCGGTCGCCGGCGTGACGAGCGCCAGCAACAGCATGAGCACGACGGCACCTACTGTGAGCGATTTCCCCGACACCCCACAATTCTGCGCGGAACCCACGGTCCGTTGCCATCCGCCGGGTGGCGCAACGCTCTACGCTGCGCGCATGCCGAAGACGAGCGCGGCGCTGCTGCTGTTCCGCCGACGGGACGGCCTCGAGGTGCTGATCGCGCACATGGGTGGGCCGTTCTGGGCCCGCAAGGACGCCCGCGCGTGGTCGATCCCCAAGGGCGAGTACACCGACGAGGAGCCGCTCGCCGCCGCACGCAGGGAGTTCGCGGAGGAGCTCGGCTCACCGCCGCCGGACGGCGACGCCATCGACCTCGGCGTGGTCACCCAGTCCAGCGGCAAGGTCGTCACGACGTACGCCATCGAGAGCGACTTCGACCTCGCCGGGTTCCGCAGCAACACGTTCGAACTGGAGTGGCCGAAGGGGTCCGGCCGGGTCCAGGAGTTCCCCGAGGTCGACCGCGCCGAATGGGTGCCGGAGCCGGTCGCGCGGGAGAAGCTCGTCAAGGGCCAGGTGCCGGTCCTCGACGCGCTGCTTGAGCATCTCGAAGGGAGCAACCGGTGAAGTACCTGATTCTGATCCACAGCAACCCGGCGTCCCGCGCGGCGTGGGACCGGCTGAGCGACGAGCAACGCGCCGGGTTCGCGACCAGTCACCTGAACCTGATGAAGGAGCTCGCGGCGGAGGGCGTCCTCTACAGCAGCGAGGGCCTGCAGGAGGTCGACACGGCCAAGCGGGTCTCGGTGCGCGACGGCCGCACGCTCACCTCGGACGGGCCGTTCGCCGAGGTGAAGGAGCATCTGGCCGGGTTGTACGTGGTCGAGTGCGCCACCGTCGAGGACGCGGTCGCGATCGCCGCCCGGGTGCCGGACGCGGCATTCGGCGAGGTCGAGGTCCGCCCCGTGTACGACATGAGCCAGCTCGAGCCCTGAGGCGTCAGCCGTGGTCGTCGGCGATCGAGGACACCACGACCTCTGGGCGGGCGTGGCAGCCGCTGACCGCGTAGTGGCGGATGCCGGCCACCACCAGCGGGTCCGCCGCCAGCACCTGGTCCAGCTCGACCCGCGACGTCGTCGCGAAGATCGTCAGGTTGTCCGCCGGGATGGTGCCGTCGGGGCGGGCGCACACCAGCCAACCGCGTTCCCGCTGGTCCAGGCACCACATCAGGTGCTGGTCGACCAGGGGGCGGTTGCCGGGCGCGTCCCACCGGAAGTCACCACGGTTGTGGCCGAGCGCGACGAACAGGCGCACCTCGCCATCCGGATCTTCGGGACTCACCCTTAGATAGTGCACCACTCGCGGACCCCCGTGCCGCGAAGTCCGCGATTACTCCACCGCAGCGCGAGAAACCGGGGTCGCGATGGCGGCCCTCGGCGCCGCCGCCGGGTCGTGCACCTCCAGCGGCGGCTGCCGAGAACAGCGGTGGCCGAGCCGGTCAGTCCTCCTGGATGACCGACAGGATGTTGCCGGCCGGATCCTTGAACCACGCGATCAGCGGGCCGCCGCCGCGGAAGACACCCAGCTCGTCGATGTCCGCGCCCTTGTCGAACACGATGCCGCGTGCCGCGAGCTCCTTGACCGCGGCCTCGATGTCGGGCACCGGGAAGTTCAGCGTCGTGTACGTCGCCGGCGCGTGGTTCGGCTTCGGGTAAACCAACGTGTCGCGGCCGCCGGCCAGGTGCAGCATCAGCATCCCGTGTTCCTCGGACACCTGGATCCCCAGCGTCTCGCCGTAGAACTTCTTCGCCGCGGGGATGTCGTCGGCCGAGAAGCCGCTGAACGCCTTCGAGTTCTCGAACATGTGTTCCTCACCTTTCCTGTTCCGTGCCTGTCATCTCTTCGGTAGAAGCCGAGGCGCGGTTTTCGACATCCGCGGTGAGAGGATGTCGAAATCATGACGACACCCGAGGTCGAAGGCCTGCTGCGGGACCTCGGCCCGCAGGTGCTCGGCACGCTTGTCCGCCGGTTCGGCGGCTTCGACACCTGCGAGGACGCCGTCCAGGAGGCCCTGCTCGCCGCCGCGACGACCTGGCCGGCCGACGGGCTCCCGGACAACCCGAGGGGCTGGCTGGTCACGGTCGCGGTCCGGCGGCGGACCGAGCTGTGGCGCAACGAGGCCGCCCGGCGCCGCCGCGAGGAGAACGTCGCCGCGCTCACGCCGCCGGAGCCCGAGCCGGTGTCCGGCGTGGACGACACGCTCATGCTGCTCCTGCTGTGCTGCCACCCCGCGCTCACGGCGGCCTCGCAGGTCGCGCTGACCCTCCGCGCCGTCGGCGGGCTCACCACACCGGAGATCGCCCGCGCGTTCCTGGTGCCCGAGTCGACGGTGGGCCAGCGGATCAGCCGGGCCAAGAAGAGCATCAAGGGCGCCGGGTTCCACCTGCCGCCGCCCGAGGAACGTGCCGAACGACTCGACGCCGTCCTGCACGTGCTGTACCTGATCTTCAACGAGGGCTACACCGCGACGTCGGGCACCGAGCTGCACCGCGTGGACCTGACCACTGAGGCAATACGACTGACCCGGCAACTGCGCGAGCAGCTGCCCGACGACGGCGAGGTCGCCGGGCTGCTCGCGCTCATGCTGCTCACCGACGCCCGCCGCCCGGCCCGCACCCGCGCGGACGGCGCGCTCGTCCCGCTCGCGGAACAGGACCGCAGGCGGTGGGACGCCGGCCAGATCGCCGAGGGCGACGCCCTGGTCACCGCGACACTGGCCACCGCGCCGATCGGGCCGTACCAACTGCAGGCCGCGATCGCCGCCGTGCACGACGGCGCGGCCCGCGCGGAGGACACCGACTGGACGGAGATCCTCGGCCTGTACGAGCTGCTCACCACCGTCGCGCCCGGCCCGATGGTGACGCTCAACCGGATCGTGGCGGTCGCGATGGCGCACGGCCCGGGGGCCGGTCTCGACGGCCTTGCCGCCGCCGAGACCGACCCCGCACTGGCCGGGCACCACCGCGTCGCCGCGGTCCGCGCGCACCTGCTGGACATGGCCGGCGACCACGAGGCCGCCGTCACGCACTACCGGCTGGCCGCCGCGCACACCGACAGCGTCCCCGAGCAGCGCTACCTCGAGGCGCGCGCCGCCCAGCTCACCCCGTCGGAGCCGACAGTGCGTGCTCCGTGAGCTCGGTCTTCTTCGCGAACGTCTGGAGCACCCGGATGACCCGCACCACGCCGTTGATGCCGCGGTAAGCGATCACCCAGTACTGGTCGCCGCCCGCGATTATCGTCGCCACCGAAGGGTCGACGACCGACGGGACGTCGTTGAACACCGACTCCCACGGCTTGAACGCTCCGCTGCCCGGCGCGGTCTCCGCCGAGCCGAGGAGCGCGCCGGCCTCGTCGCGGGCCACGACCCACGTCGAGCCGTCGACCGGGTCGATGATCGCGGCCGGGGCGCCGGCGGAAGCGAACGTGCCGACCTGGGTCCAGTCCGCTGGGAACACGTTGCTCGTGTCCTGCATCTTGGTGCCGATCGTCCCGTCGGCGCTCCGTGCGAACACCCGCACGCGGTAGCCGGGGTAGGTCACCGCGGCGATGGCGCCGCTCCCGCTGCCGCCGAGGTCCAGCCACGGCGTGACCGTGAGGTCGTTGCGGAATACGAGTGACCTGACCACCCCGCCGGGGCCGCGCGCGAACACCTGCACGCCGTCCCGCACCAGCGTCGTGACCGGGGCGCCGACCAGGTCCTGGTCGCCGAGGTTGCGCCAGTACCGCACCGTGCCCGACTGCACGTACGACCAGAGCTTGCCGTCGGCGTCGACCGCGAACAATACGATCGTATTGTCAGCCAGGTTCGCCGCGGCCGGCCCGAACGCCATGGACCCGCCCTGGTCCTGGAACGGACTCCAGGTCGCCGCCGCCGCCGCGGTCTGCGTGCTCGACCAGATGTCGCCGCCGTCGCCGTACTGCGCGGACACCTGGACGGTGCCGGCCGCCCCGTGAGTCAGTACAGGTGACCCGGAGAACGCCTCGTTGCCGGAGATCGTCGAGTGCTGCAGGTTCTGGTAGATCGACGGATCCGGCTGGTGGGCGATCACCACCCTGCCGAGGTTGTTGATGTAGGCGTACTCGACGGTGCTGGCGCTCTGCCCGGCGACCGGCTTCGCCTGCAGCACCGTGATCGGGGTGTCCGGCACGGTCGGCACGACGGTCTGGGGATCGGAGAACCAGCCCTCGAGGTCGACGTACAGCGTGGCCGCCGCGCTGCTGAAGTTCTTGATCCGCACCTTGCCGTCGGTGCCCGGCTTGACGATCGCCGACGAGCGGTGCGGGTCGTTGGCGTTGTACTGGGTCAGCGAGACACCCGGCTCGGTCGCACCGGTCGGCCACGCACGCAGCGCGCCATAGCTCGTGCCACCGCCCTGAATGCTCAGCATGGCGCCGGCGATACCGCGCGTCGGCAGCCCGTTGGTGCCGCCGACCTGGACGTCGACGACCCCGTTGGCGGGGATCGGGCCGCCGTAGAGCCGGGCGGTCACCGGCCGCACGCCCGCGCCCGCCGTCGCCGTCTTGGTGAAGTACGCCATCAGGTCGACGAGGAGGTGCACGGCCGCGGTGCCCTTGTTGGTGAAGGTCACCCGGGTGTCGGTGGTGAGCGGGAGGACCGCGCCGTTCGCCGAGTTCATCCCGTTCTCATAGTGGATCACCCCGTCACTGCCGGCGGCGACCCCGGTCGGTGCGGCGGTGAACCAACCCGCCGCGGTCGCGGAGGACGGCACCGTCAGCGTGACGAACGCCGCGGACGCGCCGACCGGGACGCCGGCGGCCGCGAGATCGAGCGTACGGCTGCCACCTGCCGGGATGACGCCGCCGGTCTTGGACGTGTCGAGCGCCCGTCTCTGCGTGACGGGCACGAGCCCGCCGTTCGCCGCTCCGGTCGAGGTGGTGAAGTACCCCTGTACCTCAACCGAGACGTGTGTCTGCCCGTAGGCGTTGAAGACGGCGATCTTGCCGTTGGCCCCCGGCTTCACGACGGCCGTGTTGGAGAGCGACTCGGTCGGGCCGGCGTTCAGCATGGACACACCGGGCCGCGGCGTGCCATCGGGGTAGACGGAGATCCAGGTCGCCGCGGTGGGCGCGGCGACGAGAATCCGGACGAGAAGCGCACTGACCCCGGTGGCCGGGATGCCGCCGACACCGAGCGCCTGGACGGGCACCGCGGTGGTCGCGGCGTGCTTGGCACCTGAACGTGTGTCGTACAAGGTCCGCGGCTGGGTGAAGGGCACGAAGTCCCCACCTCTGGAGGCCGCGTCCGCGTGCGCGACGGGCCGGTCCACCGGCGCCGCCACCACCACGGCGAGGGCCGCCGCCACCACCGCCAGAGCGGCCGTCCAACGCGCCGGTCTGCGGCGCGATCTGTTTCTGTTCATCAGTTTCCCTTCCCGAAGACTTTTCTGAAGAAGTTCGCGACCGTCTTGGCTCCCTTGCCCACCACGGTGGCCGTTCCCTTGCCCACCCCGTACGCGATCACGGCGCCGCCGAGCACGGGTTCGACACCCGCCGCGTCCGGGTGGAAGGGGACCGTCAGCTGCTTTCCGGCGAGCGCGTCGAGTGAGTCGGCGATGCCTTTCTCCGCTTTCCGGCCTTCCTCGATCACTCGCATGGACTCTTCCGGGTCGTTCGTGACACCGGCTCCCGCGTTGCGGGGCGAGCAGTTGGGACTCCGGCCGGTGCACGGACCAGGGATCTTCGCGTCGTGAAGGCCGCAGTAGGGCCCGTAGTCCACGTTGTGCACCAGCAGGTCCGCGTCGCCGGCCACCACGAAGTACGTGTGCAGTCCGTCGACGGTGAGGTTGTAGACCTGCTGGTACTCGGTCCACTCGCGGGTCGTGGTGACCGTCGCGGTGCGCCGGTCGGCCGCCACCAGTTGGTCGCCAGGAGCGAGGTCACCGGCCTCGACCCACGCGCCCCGGTTGCCGACCCACACCGGATGTCCCTGCGTGGCAACGATGTCTTCCCCGCCGACACCGACCTCGACCAGGTCCTTCATACCGGCGCCGATGATCACGGCGGTCACCGGTCGCACCTCGGTCCGCCCGGTAGTCGGGTCGGTCGCGAGCACCTCCTCGCCGACGGCTATCTCGCTGATCGGCTTCGCCGTGCCGTCGGCCATGCGCACCAGCGTGTCGCCGGTGAAGCTGTTCCGGCCGCCGCACGACGTGGCCTTCTTCACGGTGTCGGTCACGCGGCGGCCGTTCTTCACCACGTCGGCCGCCTCGTCGGCGTGCCGGGCCGCGAGTGACGCGACCCGTGCCGCGCGCACGGCGCCGCCGCCCGCGCCGCCCAGCAGGTAGCCGCCGATCGTGGCGGCGGTCCACGCGCACGCCTCGAGGTCGCCCTTCGTGACACAGGCGACCAGGTCGGTGACGCCGGACATGTCGGCCGCCACCTTCAGCGCCGCCTTGAGGTACGGCGCCGCGGCCTGCGCGAAGTCGTTGGCCGCGTCGACGGCCTTCGACACGTTCTCCACCACCGTGCCCGCGATGTCGACGGCCTTCTGGTAGACGGCCGTGGCGTTCTTGACCGTGTCCGCGACCACGTCACGGGTCGCGGACACCACCTTCGCCGGTAGGTGGGCCGCCGCCGAGACGAGCTTCTTCGACGCGGACAGCAGCGGTTTCGCCGCCGCGAGCAACGTCTTCACCGGGGTGTGTTTCGCGACGTACGCGGCCGCCTTCTTCGCGATACGAGTGACCTGTTTCGCCTTCGCGACGGCGGCCTTCCGCGCCTGTTCTGCCTTGCGTGCGGTCCACTTGACCGCGTCGATCGTGCGTTGACGGACCGACGAGTACGCCTTGCTCGCACCCTTGGCGAGCCACTTGGCGCCCTTGCTGATCCCGCGCCCGATCGACTTCAGGCCGCTGGACACCTTGCTGCCGACCCACTTCGCGGCCGACTTGACCTTCGACCCGACCCACTTCGCCGCGGTCGCGATCTTGCTTGCGCCCCAGGAGATCGCGGACCACGAGGTCTTGGCGAACCAGCTGATCGCCGGCGTGACCTTGCTGGCGACGTACGACGCGACCGGCGCGACCACGCTCGCGACCTTGTTGACGACCTTCTTGCACCACCCGCAACCCCAGTTGCCGTTCGGGTCGGTGACGTTCATCGGGTCGCCGTTGCCGTACGTGTACCGGTTCGCGGTGATCGAGTCGCCGCCGGAGAAGTCGACCGTGTCCCGCGCGGTGAACGAGCCGCTCTTCGGGTCGTACCAGCGGGCGCCCATGTTGACCTGGTCGGTGTCCTCGTCCGTCCAGTCACCCTGGTAGCCGAGGTTTCCGGTGTCGCCCTGGTTGGTGAGCACCTGGCCGAACGGGTCGTAGGCGGTCGAGTCGGACAGCCCGCCGAGCGCGGTGTCGCCCGGCGCGAACCCGCCGACGACGTCGCCGTGCTCGTCGGCCAGCGTGAGGGTGTTGCCGCCGGTGTCGCCGACCGCGAGCAGGTCGTCCTCCGGGCCGCGGGCGAACTTCTCCACGCCGTCCGCGACCGCCTCGTCGGACAGTCCCGCGTAGGTGAAGTCGCTGCCGCCCTTGGACACCAGCCGGTTCAGGCCGTCGTAGGAGTAGGTCTGCCCGAGCGCGCCGACCATCCGGTCGAACGCGTCGAAGTCGAACTTCTCCGTCAGCCCGGAGCTGGTGCGGGTCGCCCTCGTGCCGCGCGCCGTGTAGGTGTAGGTGTAGTCGCCGTCGGACAGCAGCCGGTTCCGCTGGTCGTACGTCGCGGTCTTGGCGCCCGTCCGGGTCCGGTTGCCGGCCGCGTCCCACTCGTAGGCCGTGGTGCCGCTCGGCCCCGTCCACGACGTGAGCCGCCCCGCGAGGTCGTAGCCGTAGGTGTTGTCCCCCGCGCCCGCGGTGCCGACCGTGGTCTTGCCGACGATCTGGTCGTTGAGGTTGTACCGGTAGGTCACCGCCGACACCGTCGCGCCGGCGCTGTTCCGGAGTGTGTCCGAGGTGTTCCTGGACAGCTCGTCGTAGCCGAACGCGCGCACCCGCCCGGCCCCGAAGTCCACTGTGGACAACAGGCCGGCCGGGTCGTAGCCGTACCGCTGGACCGTGCCGGTGAGCCCGTCGGCGACCGTCGCGAGCCGCCCGTTGGCGTAGGTGAAGCTCGCGTTGCCCGCGGCGTCGTTGCGGGACAGCATGTTGCCGTCCGAGTCGTAGGCGTAGTCGGCCGACCCGCCGGGCCCGCGCGCGGTGAGCAGGTCGCCCCGGTCGTCGTAGGTGTAGGTGTCGGCGCCGCTCGGCGCGCTCACCGACGTGACCTGGTCGAGCACGTCGTAGCCCAGCGTGCGGGTGCTGGTCGCGACCGAGGCGCCCGCGCCGGTCTCCTTGGTCATCCGCCCGCCGGCGTCGTAGGTGGCCTCACGCGTCACCCCGCCCGGCGCCTCGATCTTCACCGGGTACGCGCCCGCGTCGTAGCCGACGGTCCAGGTCCGGTCCGTGGCGCTCGGATGCGCCGTCGTGGCCGGCTCGGTCACCGCCTCGGGCAGGCCCAACGTGTTGTAGGAGTACAGGAAGCTGTTGCCGAGCCCGTTGGTGAGGCGGGTGCGGCGGCCGGCCGCGTCGTAGCCGAACGACGTGGTGATCGACGAGCTCGCGGTCACCGGCTCCACCTGACGCACGAGCTGGTCGCCCCCGTCGTAGGCGTAGGTGGTGGTGACGCCGAGCGCGTCGGTCGCGGACACCATGTTGCCGACCTGGTCGTAGGCGGCGCGCCCGGCCCGCGCGACCGTCCCGTCCGGCCGCAGCATGTTCTGTGCGACGGCGCGGCCCGCGGTGTCGTACACCGTCTGGCTCGTGCGACCGATGTGGTCGGACTGCCGGACGGTCCGGCCGACCTGGTCGTAGCCGAACTGCTGGGACACCCCGGACGGGTCGGTGACCCTGGTCGCCCTGCCGAGCGTGTCGTAGGTGTTCCTGCTGGTCGCGCCGGTCGGGCTGACGGTGCGCAGGACGTTGCCGGAGTCGTCGTAGACCACTGAGGTGGTGAAGTTGTTCTGCGCGGGCCGGCGCTCGACCTGCGTCATGGTGAGCGGCCGGTCCAGGTCGTCGTAGGTCGCCTCGGTCCGGCCGCCGAGCGCGTCGGTCGTGGTCAGCACCTGGGCGGTGCGGGTGTAGGTGTAGGACGTGACCGCGCGGGCGGCGTCGGTCGTGGTCGGCTCGTCCTGCTCGACGACCCGGTTGAGCTGGTCGTAGGTGTAGCGGAACGAGTTGCCGCGCGGGTCGGTGACCGCCACGACGTTGCCGAGTCCGTCGTAGCGGGTGCGGGTCGTCGGGGTGACCGGGTTCGCCGCGCCGGGCGCCCGGTAGGCGGGCTCCGCCTCGGTCACCGGCCTGCCGAGCTTGTCGAACGTCCAGGTGCGGGTGTTGCCGACCTCGTCCCGGACCGACGACTGATCGCCGAACGTGTTGTAGCCGTAGCTCGCCGCCGGGCGGACGGTCTGCGGCGTGGCGCCGCCCGACTCGACGGACACCGGCGCGCCGGTGTCGGTGACCAGCTGTTCCAGCTCGTCGTAGACGAACGTCGTGGTGTAGGCCGCCGGGTCGGCGCCCGCGACGTTCCCGCGCGGGTCCGTTGTGGACAGTTGCAGGCCGCGCTGGTCGTAGGTCGACGTGGTGACGAGCGGCTCGGTGCCGCTCGACGCCGTCTCCCGCACCGCGTTGCCGGCGTCGTCGTAGAGGTAGTCCACGACCTCCGGCGCCGTCGACATCGGCCACGGCACGTTCGACGCCCGCCCGCTCTGGCTGACCCGGGTGACGTTGCCGCCCTGGTCGTAGATGTAGTTCGTGGTGCGCGCGAGCCCGCCCGGATCCTCCACTGTGGACACGAGGTCGCCGCCCCGGTCGTAGGTCTGGCTGAGCGTCATCGTGCCGTTGCCGGTGACCTTCTTGGTCGGGTTGCCGGCGTTGTCGTAGAAGTTCTCCTCCACGACGTAGTCGCGGGGCACGCCGTCGGCGCCGCGGTAGGACTTCAGGATGGTCTTCCACAGCCGGTCGTCGCCGTAGTACTGGTACTCGAGCCGCCGGCCCATCGCGTCGGTCTCGCTCGCCCGCCGGCCCGCGAAGTCGTACGAGTACGAGCTCACGACCAGGTAGTCGCCGACCAGACCGCCCTGGTCGTCGCCGGTGTAGGCACGCAACCGCACCTCGGCGAGCATGTTGCGCGCGGTGTAGGCGAAGTCGTACCTGGTGCCCGCCGCGTCCACTGTGGACACGACGTTGCCGAACCGGTCGTAGGCCGACGACGACTCGTTGCCCTCCGCGTCGACCTGCCGGACCGGGCGGCCCGCGTCGTCGTACTCGGTGGTCGAGATCCGCGTGGGGTCGCCGCCGAGCTTGTCGAGCTCCTCGGCCTTCGTCGGGTTGCCGTCGACGTCGTAGGTGGTGACGGTCTGCTGCTGGTGCTTCACACCGGTCACCGCGTCGGTGGTCACCGGGCCGGTGACGCTGGTCGCCCGCGACAGCGCGTCGTAGGCGAACGTGGTGGTGACACCGGCCGGATAGCTGTCCGACACCTCGGTCTCGGTGACCACCCGGCCCAGCACGTCGTAGGTGATCTTCGTGACGAGGCCGGACGGCTCGGTCGTCTGCGCGAGGTCGCCGTTGGTGAAGTACTGGTGGCGGGTCACCTTGCCGCGGGCGTCGGTCGTGGTGAGCAGCAGCCCCGGCGGGATCGCCCCGCCGCCGACCGCCGTCTCCGCGCCGGTGCTGTACGTGTGCCGCACGATCGCGCCGTCCGGCTCGACCTGCGTCGCGAGGTCGCCGTACTGCGTGTAGGTGTACGTCGTGCGGTAGGTGTTGTCGGTCGCGCTCGCCGACCGGGGGTCCCTGGTCTCCGTCGGCAGCTCGTTGCGCGGGTCGAACGGGTTGGTCACCGTCGCCGGGTACGTGGTGTACGAGGTCTGGCACCGGTTGACCGACTGGCACGACGTGCGGGTCACGATGTTCCCGCGCGCGTCGTAGGTCATCTGTACCGCGTCGCCGTTCTCGTTGGTGACCTTCGCGAGCCCGCCGCCGTCGTTGTACTCATACGTGCGTATCGCCATGCCGTCGAGCGGGTGCTCCACGAACACCGGCCCGCCGGAGCCGCCCGGGATGACCGTGCAGAACTTCGGGTCGCCGGGGTCGGGCACGGTGCACTGCTCGACCTCCTCCGGCGGCGGCGGGTTCGGGTAGCCGGGTCGGTCCTCCTCGCGCAGCTCGAGCCCGAGCGGCAGCCCGGACCGGAGCAGTTGGCTCGTCAGCGCGTCGTACTCGTACAGGTTCGCGCGGTTGGACGGGTCCACCACCTGGACGCTGCGGCGCAGGTCCTCGGCGCCGCCGAACACGGCGGGCGCGCCGATCTTCCAGGTGCCGCCGTCGCGGTCGGTGTAGCTCGCGACCCGGTCCAGGTTGACGTCGTAGGACGCCCGCAGCGCGGCGGAACCGCCCGGCAGGGTGACGGCGGACAGCTGGTCCGCGGCGTTCGCGCCGTAGCGGTGGTGGGCCGCGACGGCGACCGCGCCGAGCGGCCGCGAGTAGACGGCCACCTCGTCGATGGCGCCGGTGAAGTACCGCGTCGCCGCGGTGCCCCACGCCGGCCACGAGCCGGGTGTCGTCACGGTCGCGGCGCCGAGCTGGTTGAACGTCAGCAGCGCGTGGTCGAGCGTCGCGATCGTCTGTCCGACCCGGACGCCGTCGAGGTAGAGCGTCTGCGTGGCGCCCATCGACGACAGCACCACGTGGTGCCAGCGGCCGTCGTTGACCGCGGCGGGTGACGCGACCGGCGCGATCGCCGCGTTGCCGAACTGGCCGCGCAGCTTGCCGTCGGTGCCGACGTAGAGGACCGGCACGCCGCGGGTCGGCGCGGTGCCGAACGCCTTGTCCTGGTAGCCGAGCAGCGGGCCGCCGGTGCCGGTGGTGCTCGCCTTGAACCACAGCTCGACCGCGCCGTCGCGGGTCTTCTTCACCACGCCCTTGGGCAGGTCCACCCGCGACGACGTGCCGTTGAACGTGGCGGCCGTGCCGGTGCCGCCGGCGAGCGCGCCGGCGCCGCCGAGCGTGACGGAGGCGTACTTGGCGGCGTCCTCGCCGAGGTTCACCGCGATCTCGCTGCCGGCGCTCACGCCCTCGGCCTCGCCGAGCCGCCAGTACGACTCCGGCTTCGAGTCGAGCACCGCGCTGCGGTAGTGCGAACCGGCGGCGTACTCGTACTTCGTGCACGTCGCGCCCGGCGCGCACACCTGGGTCAGCACGTCGCCGGAGTACGTGTAGTCCCAAGACACGTTGAGGTCGGTCGTCACCTTCGTGACGTGGCTGCCGGTCCAGGTGAACCGCAGCGAGCGGCCCGCGGTGTTGGACTGGCTGTTGGACACCTGGGCCTTCGCGAGCTTCCCGGTCCCGTCGTAGGAGAACACGACCGCGCGCTGCGCCGCGTCCGCGATCCTGGTGAGCCTGCCGCCCCCGTCGAACCGGTAGGTCACGCCCGCGCGGTCAGCCAGCGTCCACACGCCCGCGTTCTGCGTGAGTGCCGCGGACCGGACGGACGGCGCGGCGTACGTGCCGTCGGCGTTGCGGCCGAACCGGACCGCCTGACCGTCCGGATAGGTCACCACGACGTTGCCGGAGCCGTCGTCGTCCTGCGTCAGCCGCATGTCGTACCTGGTGGTCCACCCGGCGCCGAACGTGTTGTCCCGCCTCGGGTCCAGGCTGTTGTACGTGCGGATCAGGTTCAGCTCCGGGCCGACCGTGGTGGCCGTCGCGTCGACCGCGACCGTCGAGAAGTTGCCGGACTGCGGGTCGTACTCCCGTTCCTGCGCGGCCTCCGCGGCGCCGGCGATCCGGGACGTGATGTCGGGCTGCGGCACGTCGGCGAGGATCGTGGAGTAGTCCGACATCACCTCGTTGGCGCCGTCCTTGACGAACACCCGCCAGAGATAGGCCTTGGTCCACGACAGCCGGCCGGACGGGACCGTCCACGCCTGGCTCGCCTGGTAGCCGGAGTTGGTGCAGGAGACGGGGTTGCCGGCCGCGTCGCGGTCGCAGACCTCGAACTTGAAGCTCAGCGACGAGCCGGGCGGCGCGTCGATGTCGAGCGCGCGGCCCCACAGCAGCGGGGTCAGCGTCTGCGCCTGGTACCCGTTGGGCGGGTACAGCTCCTGCACCACCGGCGCGAGGTCGATCACCTCGAGCACGATGCGCGCCGGCGCGACCTGGTGGTCGGTGAACACGATCCCGCCCGTGCGCACCATGGTGAAGTCGAGGAAGTACCGGCCGGGCGGCAGCGCCTTGATCGTCGCGTCGAAGGTGACCCGGCCGCCGCGGGCCACCGTGGTCGTGAGGTCGGCGGCGCGGAACTGGCCCTTGGCCGCGTTGGTCCTGCTGTCGTAGGCACGGTAGGCGAGGTAGTAGCCGCCGGGCGCCCACGCGTCCTTGCTCCGGTTGGTCACGGTGACCTTGACCTTGCCGCTCTGGTTCTGCAGCACGGGCGGGTCGGGCACCGGGTTCGGGATCGAGTACTCCGCGTTGTACGGGCTGTGGGTGACGAACAGCTTCGGCGCGTTCGCCGCCGTGCCCGTGCCGACGAACCGCTTGCCGCTCAACGAGTCCGACACGTTCGCGCGCAGCGAGATGCCGTTGTTCGCGGTCGTGCCGTTGACCCAGCCCTGCACGAGCCGGGTGCCGCCGTCGCCGAGGTCGAACAGCTCGGCCGCGGTCGGGCAGGCCGACGTGGTCTGTCCCTGCGCGAACCAGCCGTGCGCGAAGGAGCGGCTCGCCATCGACGCGCCGACCGCGGGCCCGGGGTAGGCGTAGCTGCCGGTCGGCGTCCACGCCGCGGTGACCGGGTGGACGGTGACCGGGCGGGCCTTGCAGGAGTTGGCGTCGTAGTTGACGGTCTGGAGCTGCGCGCCGTAGATCGTGTTGAACCGCAGGCGGTCCACGAGGCTGCCGAACCTCAGGTAGGACGCGGTCGACGCGCCCTCCACGTTGCCGACCTGCAGCTCGGACGAGCCGGAGGTGGAGGTGGCGCCACGGACGTACATGCCGGCGTCCGCGTTGTTCGAGTCGACCGGGAGGCTCACGGTCGGGTCGACCTCGACGGGGAACTGGCGCGCCGGGTCCCGCAGCCACGCGTCGTCGACGGTGACCTCGAGGGTGTCGCCGTCGAGCCGGTAGGTGACGCCGGTCGACAGCGCGGCGGCCGCGTCGACCATGCTGCCGGGCGGCACGAGGGCCCGGACGGCGCCGTCGGCGTCGGCGAGCACGAGCTGGCCGTCCCGCAGCGTCGCCGTCAGTCCGTCGAGGCGCAGCGGGAAGCGGAACGTGCGGGGCGCGTTCGCGTCGTGCAGTACGAGGGTTTCCTTGATGCCGCCGGGCCGGGCCTCGAGCTGGAGGTCGACACCGGGCCGCACCGCCGGGTAGGTGACGATGTTCTTGTCGGCCACGCCCTTCGCCGGTTGCGCGCCCTCGAGGCCGTAGGCCAGCTCGTGGTCGCCGATGCGCATGCCCGCGAGCCGCGCGGCGTCGGCCCGCGCGGCGAACTCGAGGCCGGCGGAGTTCGTGTCGTTGGCCCAGCCGGTGTCGCTCGGCGTGAGCGTGGTGTCGATGGGGACCCAGTTCCCGTCGCGGTCGCGGTAGTTCAGCGGGGTCGCGGAGAACTCGGTGGTCTCGGTGCCGTCGGTGTTCGTGTAGACGCGTTCGTGCGCGCCGCGCGCGGCGGTCTTCTCCCGGCTGGTGTTCCGGTCGAACCCGGTGCGTTGTGTCGGCCCGGTCTCGACCGAGGCGGTGTTGCTGCCCTCCGCCACCCCGGCCGTGTGCGGGTAGCGGGACCGGCTGGAGGCCGGCAGTGTGCGGTTGGTCTTGCCGCTCTCGAGGTGCGCCGACCCGGCGGCGGAGCCCCACCGCTGGTCGGGGGCGTCCCGGTAGCGGTAGCCGTTGACGCCGCCGGGCAGCGGCGCCTCGACCGCGTCGCCCGCCAGACCCACCGCCAACACGGCGGCGAGGCCGAGACAGGCGGCGCGCACCAGTCTCAGCGTGCGTCTGCTCCGGAACGGGAAAAGTTGAGACGACACGGTCCACCTCGCGGAAGTAGAGCGAGCACGCGTCCAGCCGAGGTAGCTTCGCGAACCGTTCTAACAAGTCGCTAACACGACAAGGTGACCGCATCGTGACTCAGGTGAGTAGTCGTACGGATCCGGCACCCGGCCGGCGCGGCCGATACTCGGTCCCATGGCTGACCAGAGCACGGAGTCACTCCCCCGATTAGCGGACGCGCTGCTCGACGTGGGCACGCGGCTGCGCGAGATCAGCGACGAGCTGCGGGGGCTCCAGACGGGCACACCGACACAGTCGACGGCCACCGGCCCCGCGGTCCGGCCGCCGGGCACGGCTCCGGCGAGCCATCCCGGGGTCGCGCCGGGCCACCCGCACGGCGCGACGCCGGCACCGCGCATCGCCCAGCCGCACGCCGCCGCTGCCACCCCGTCCCACGGCACGCAACCGGTTGCCGCACAACAGTTCGGCGCAACCCCGGCCCCCGCCGCCACGCAACCCGGCACCGCCCAACCGCACGGCGCGGCACGGCCGGGCGTCGGACAACCAGGCGTGGCACCGCCGGGCTACGCGCCGCACCACGGCGCTCCCCCGCACCAGCACACCGGCCAGCCGGGCGCCTACGGTTTCCCCGCCGGTCCGACCACGGCCTGGTACCCGCCGCCCGCGCCGCCGCTCCCGCCCGTCCCCACGCTGTGGGAGCGGCTGAGTCGCGACGGCGCCGGCAGCCGGATCCTCGCGTGGGCCGGCGGTGTCGTCACCCTCGCGGGTGTCGTCCTCCTGCTCGTCCTCGCCATCCAGCGCGGCTACCTCGGCCCGCTGCCCCGCGTGCTGCTCGGCGCCGGGCTGGGACTGGCGCTCGCCGGCATCGGGATGCGCCTGCACCCGAGCCCCGCCGCGCGCACCGGCGCCTACGCGCTCGCCGCGACCGGGATCGCCGTGCTGTACCTCGACGTCGTCGCGGCGACCTCCCTCTACGACTACCTGCCGCCGTGGGGTGGGCTGCTCGCCGGGCTCGCGGTCACGGGCCTCGGCGTCGCGCTGGCGGGCCGTTGGAACTCCGAACTGCTGGCCGTCTTCGTGGTGGTCTGCTGCGCCGTGTCCGCGCCGATCCTCACCGAGGGTTTCGACTCGCTGCTGCTCGCCTTCCTGCTCGTGCTCCTGCTCGGCACCACCCCCGTACAGCTCCTCAAGCGCTGGGGCGGGCTCGCACTGGCCGCCGGGCTGCCGCCGGTCATCGCGTGCGTGGTCAATATCGGGCTCGCCGGCGAGCACCGGTTCGACACGGACGCGACGACGACCGCGATCATGTGCGGGGTCACCAGTGCGATCGTCGTGCTGCTGACGAGCGTCACCGCCGTCCGCCGCCCCGACGACGACTTCGCGCTCGCGCTGCTGCTGGTGGCTCCGGTGCCGGGGCTGCTCGCCGCGATCCTGTTGCCCCGCACCGAAGCGGCGGTCCTGCCGGCGGCGCTCGGCGTGCTCCTGCTGGCCGTCTGGGCGATCGGCCGCACCGGGCTGCTGCCGCCGAGGTTCGCGCTCGCCGCGGGCGGCGTCGGCACCCTCGCGATGCTGCAGGCCACCGCGACCGCGTTCGACGGCGACGCCCGCGCCATCGCGCTGCTCGCCGAGTCGTTCGTCCTCACCCTGCTCGCGGTGCGCCTGCGCCTCAAGCTCGCCATGCTGCCGGCCGCGTTGTTCGGCGCCATCGGGCTGCTGCTCGCGCTCATCCACCCGGCGACGCCGGCGCTGGTCGCCGTGCCGCCGCACCGCACGCTGCGGATCGGCACGGTCGTCTCGCTCGGGGTGACCGGGCTGGTGCTCGCGGTCGTCGTGATCACGTTGTGCTGGGCGGTGTTCCGGCTCGGCGTCCTCACCGGCGACGCCCACGCGCCGCACGGCTGGGCCGGCGCCGGCATCATCGCGCTGTACGGCTCGACCGCGGCGATCGTGTCGATCGGACTGCTGATCTCCCCCGACCGCACCGGGTTCCTGCTCGGGCACGTGCTCGTCACGGTGTCCTGGACGGTCGGCGCGCTCGTCCTGCTGCTGCGCGGCATCGACTCGGTCCCGCTGCGGGTTGCCGGGCTGTCGCTGGTGGTCGCCGCGCTCGCCAAGCTCGTGCTGTTCGACCTGTCCTTTTTGGACGGCATGGCGCGGGTGGCCGCGTTCCTGGTCGCCGGGCTGGTACTGCTCGCGGCCGGCGCGCGGTACGCCAAACTCGTGGCGGCGCGCACCCGGTCGTAGCCTGAGCCCATGATCGTGGGTTCGACGAGGCTGCTCGACGTGCGCAGGATGCTCGGCTTCGAGGAACTCCTCGCACACCAACGTCTTCAGCGCGTTGTAGATCCCGCAGCAGCCTGCTGAACTCGCTCGCCCTGCCGGTCGGTGCCGGCGCTCGCGTTCCTGCCGGACGTGGCGGCGACCGAGCCGGCCGAGACGTTGCACGAACGACCCGAACGTCTCAAGCCTGCCGCCCGGCGGGCGCGGCCGTGAAGGGCACGTTCGGGACACGGCCAATGCCCTGAAGGACCCCTTCATGTCACTCAACGCCCTGATGGGGTCCTTCAGGACATTGGCTGACGTCTCGAAAGCGCCCTTCACGACACCGAGGCCGAATGGGCCGACGTTCACCGACGCCGAGATCGAGTAGCTGACCACGCAACCGCTCGGAGGTCGCCGTGGTGGTCGACGACCTGGCGAGCGTCGACCCGTGGACGCCACGGAGCATCGAGATCCGCGGCCGGGCCGTCGCACACACCGTCGCTCGTACAATCGTGTCGACGTCCATGGCGAACACGGTGAAACCCGTGGCCAGCGGTTAACGTGAATGACATGACCGGCCGAATCGTCGCTATCGCGATCGACTGCCGGGATGCCGAGTCGCTCGCCGGGTTCTGGTGCGCGGCGCTGCACTACCGGATCGTCAAACGCTGGCGGGACTCCCACGACGTCGAGTACCTCGAGGCACGCCGCGCCGGCGAACCGATGCTCCTGTTCCAGCCGGTCCCCGACACGAAGCGGGCGAAGAACCGCATGCACCTGCACGTGCGGGTGACGGGCTCGCAGTACGACGAGGTGGCGCGGCTGATGGCGCTGGGCGCCCGACTACGCGCCGACGACCCGGCCGAGGAGTGGGTCGTGCTGGAAGACCCGGAGGGCAACGAGTTCTGCGTGCTCCCGCCGCGCTGACCCTCAGTCCCCGCCGCCGGGGACCGTGCTCTCGGCGAGCGCGCGGACCACGTCGTAGGGCGTCTGCTTCGCGGCCGCGCGCTGGCGAGCCGCGCCGGTCCCGGCGCGGAGCACCCGACGCACGGCCGACTCGACCGCGAACGCGCCGCCGGCGAACCGTTCCGGGCACCCGACATGGCGACGATCGCCGGGCCCGAGTTCGGCCCGCCGCTGCTCTGCTACCGGGACCGTGCGATCAGTACGGCGCCGATCTGGCTGCATAGAGGCCAGTTCTACTGGCAGCGCCAGGACGAACACGACCGGCCGCTGTGCCGGATCGGAGATGTGATCGACCTCGCCGAACGCAGCCAGCGGCCCCGCGTCGGGTAGCTCGGTCGCGCCGCGTGGTCCACACCCACACAACGCAGCCCCCGTCACCATGTCGGTGACGGGGGCTGGCGTTGCATTTCAGAGGTCTAGTTGGCCGACCTTGATGGCGCTGAGGAACGAGACCGCCCCCCGTTCGGCAAGGACGATACGACCGTCGCTCGGCGCTCCGAAGGCGGTCTTGGAGTCGCGCATCTCGACCCACCCGGGCCGCCGGGCAACATGTACGCACTCCTTGTCGGGCTCGCTTCGACTGGACTTGCGAAAGTCGGCCTCGGTGAACCTCGGCGGAACACTGGTCATCGACGGACTCCCTATAGCTGATCGGTTTGCTAACTGAACTCGCGGGCTACCTGGCGCATGAACTTCCGAGACTCCTCGAAACTCAACGCGGCCGTGGACAAGCGAGTCCACGCCATATCGTGAGCCGTGAGCGCCTTCTTGTCGTCCAGATAACGGATCTCGCCCTCGCCCTCGGTGTACGCCAGCTCCAGCGGTCCGGCGACTCCCGGCGATGGCACGCGTACGAGCGTGAACCGGTTTCCAATCGGTGATCGCCGGCCCGGCGGAGCATCGAACGGCATCACCTGGAGCATGACGTTCGGCCTGTTCGACAGCTTGATCACGTAATCCAGCTGTTCGCGCATCACGTCCGCGTCGCCCCATACTCGGCGCAGGCAGGACTCCGACAGCACGAAGTGCACGTTGGGCGGTTCGGTCCGGTCGTAGATGTCCTGACGTGCGACACGTGCTTGTACTCGAACTTCGAGGGTAAGTCCACCTTGGTCAGGCAGGTCCGCGTACAGGGCACGGACATACGACTCGCACTGAAGCAGCCCCGGCATTACCTCCGACTGGGCGGAACGGATGTGGTCGGCATGCTTCTCCAGGTCGACCAACAGTCGGATCTCTTCGCTGTACGCGCGGTGGTATCCGCTTGACCACCGACCACGCTTGTGGCTTTCGCGGCGCAACTCCAGCATCGCGGCCTGGTAGCCGGCGTCGGTGAAGCCGAGCTTGTTCGCCAGGCGCTCCAGATCCCCAATCGTGATGTTGCCCTGACCATTGACCAGTCCAGCCATACGCGACTGGCTCGTCGAGCACGCCGTGACCGATGAGGCGCACGTCGCCGGAATGGAGTCCGGGCACGGCTGGTACGAGGCTGTCTGCGGCGAGGAGTTCCTGGCTGCGTGCATGGATGTCGGACCGCTGCGCAGGTGCCCAAGCTGCCGGGCCTTCCTGCGCGCTCGCGCTGAGCTTCGTGACTGGCCAGAGCGGATGGACTGGCACCGAAGCTGGTTGTCCCGGCTATGCCACCGCAGGCAACCGGCGGACGTGGGTCGCGAGATGACGACTTCCCCAAACGCACCCACGTCCGCCGGGTCCGATCGACGCGGAAGGCATGCCGCGTGATCGGCTACTTCCCCTGTATGGCGTGCCGTGCGCAAGCTGCACGCGGCCGGCCCACCACATCGAGATCTACCCCCGCGGAGTGCACACCGTGCACGTAGACCGGGCGCAGGGGCCGTGCAACACCGTCGGGCACCGGGGCCGGCGCGGTTCTGAGCAACCGCAAGACCTCCCGCGCGTGCTCCCGCGCCGGCTCGCTCCCACATCGGTGGGGCGGAGGTCAACGTGATGGACGACCTCGACGACGTGGCATCCGGAGATCAAGTCAGGGTCGCGGTCGAACTGCTACGCGCCCACGACGGCCATTGGAACGCGCGTCCGGCGCCCGGCATCACGACGGTGACGCGAGCGTGGGAAGACGGCACGGTCGACACGCTCATGTTGCTGAGTCCGGACAGCGCCTACGGCGTCCGCGAAAGCGCGGACAGTCGCCAACCATGGTCGGCCAAAGGCACGTTGCAACAAGTCATCGAGCTAGCGCGGCGGGATCTGGTCTCGCCGGACTCTCCTCATGCACCGAAAGCGCTCGGCTCCGACCTGCCGAGGACCGAGTGGCGATGAACCGTGACTCACGCGTCGCAGTCCGACGCCGAGGGCTGGCCCGGCGCATTCCAGCCGCTGCTGCATCACGTCCCGAGCGGCTCGCGCCGCCTTCTACTCGGCGGCGATCTTGTGGTGTTCGCGGTCTGCAACGCGCTGCGCAAGCTCCCGAGCGAGGCCACTGCGGACTGGCCATGGTGCCCCAGATGTCAGCGGTTCTCGACACCGCTGCCCGCCGAGCGGCTTGGCCCGATCAGGACCCCGACAGCCGTACTGACTCCGAGGCGCCACCCGATGAGGACCAGAGCCATCACGAGCAGCAGAAGACGAAGACCCCAAGACCATGCAGGCCGCAGCTCGCTACCTCGAAAGAGTGCGACCTGCCGGCCGGAGAAGAGGCCGAGGGATTGCTCAACCGAGTGCTCGACGGGATCAAGCGTCTCGACTTCGATCGGCAGTAGCTCCTGCCGTGAAAACCGTTGTGGCTATAGGGGTTTCACGGCAGGTTGGGAAGAACGACATCGTAGTGAACGAAGGAGGTTGATCATGACCGCCATTCTCGCAGGCGCCCCTGCGGCGGAGTTCGATCTTGATGTGCGGGTCGAGACGGAGCCCGTCCGGATCGAGGACATGGCGTGCAGCACCGACGACGGTTGCGGGCACACGTGTGAGATTTCGGCCTGTCACTCGCAGAAGTGACCCACCCTGGGGGCCGGGCAGCGTGCCCGGCCCCCAGCTCGGGGGAGGTGCGCAATGCCCATGGACGAGGACTACCAGCATCACGGAACCGGACTGCTTCGGGCGACGGCCGAGCTGATCGATGTTCGCCGATGGCCAGACCCTGATGATGAGAGCGCCTGTCGCTCATGGCTGACCGAAGCCTGGACGCTGCCCGGTGTTGCTGCGGCCATCCGGCACGCGAGTCCGATTCTCGCTGGCCGTGTGGAGACGATTCTTGCAGGTGAGGCTGTCGGTGGGCGCGATGTGCGGCGCGCCGCGTCGGCGGTCGTTCGTTACGTGCTGCGCGCCAGGGGCCGGCCGACCCCGTTCGGCACGTTCGCCGGAGTGAGCACGGTCGAGGTGGGAGCGGCGACCGAAGTCCGGTGGGGGACGCACCACCAGCCCGTCGTGCGCGCGGACGCGCGCTGGCTTTACCAGGTCGTGAAACACCTCGAAGAGTGCCCGGAACTGGTGGCACGCCTTGACGTCGGGATCAACGACTCGGCGGCTGTGTGCGGTGGTCGATGGGAGCTGCCTGGCCCGACGAAGGTCAGCGTCCGCGTGACGAGCGCGGTTGCAATGGTTCAGGACGAGGCCGCCGCTCCGGTCGCGTTCCGCGTCATGGCGGACAAGCTGACGCTCGCCTTCCCGGACGCCGGAGACCCGTCAGCGATGCTGGCCTTACTGCTGCGGCATGGCTTTCTCCTGACCTCGCTGCGCGTTCCCAGCACGGTCACCGATCCGCTGGCCTACATCATCGAGCGCTTGCGGGAGGCCGGTGCCGACTCGTTGCCGATGGCTCCCTCGCTGCGCGAACTGGAGTGGATTCACACTGCGATACAGGCGCACAACCACAGCCCGAGCGAACCGGCGCGCACCGAACTGGCGTCGCAGATGCGGGCGGTCGCCAGTTCAGTGCGCGTCCCGCTGTCGGTCGATCTCCGGCTGGATGCTCACGTGCGGCTTCCCCGACCCGTGGTCCACGAGATGCAGCGAGCGGCCGGTGTCTTGGCGCGGCTGGCTCGCCAGACCACCGGCAGCCGTGAGTGGCGCGAGTACTTCGCCGCGTTCTGCGAGCGCTACGGCACCGGCACGCTGGTTCCGCTGCGGACCGTCCTCGACCGGGATCGCGGCATTGGTCTGCCGCGCGGCTACCCCGGCAGCACGCAGTCTGCGCGACGGCACGTGTTCTCCGAACGGGACGAGCTGCTGTTGACGCTCGCCAGTGAAGCCACCGCACGCGGAAGCCGGGAAATCGAGTTGGACGACGCGATGGTGGACCGCCTGGTCACCGCGGCCGGCGGAGTCGACTCGCTCCCACCGCACCTCGACATCGGCGCCCGCATCCACGCCGCCAGTCCGGCCGCGCTCGACGATGGCGAGTTCACCCTGACGGTCGCGCCCGGACGCGCCGCCGGGACCCTGACCTCCCGGTTCACAACGGTGGTGCCCGAGGCCGGCTTGGATAGGGCGTTCGCCGCGTTGCCGACCACGACCGACGGCGCCGTGCCGGTGCAGCTCTCATTCACGCCGATCTATCCCAGCTCAGAGAACGTGAGCCGTGTGCCGGCATACCTGCCCGACATCGTGTCGACCGGCGAACACGGACTGGCCGGTGCGATCCGGGTAGACGACCTGGCCGTCACCGCGACCAACCGGCGCTTGCTCCTGGTCAGCCTGTCCCGCAGGTGCGTAGTGGAGCCCCAGGTCCTGCACGCGCTCGCGCCCAAGCAGCAGCCGACGACGGCACGACTGATCGGCGAACTGTCCCGCGCGCTCGACATCGGATGGATCGGGTTCGACTGGGGCCCCGTCGCCGAGACGCTGCCATTCCGGCCCCGTATCCGCTACGGGCGAGCGACCCTGTCGACTGCCCGGTGGCGGCTCACGCTGAGGGATCTACCAGCGGAACCGGCCAGATGGGACCGGACGCTGGCACGGTGGCGGGCGCGGTGGCGCTGCCCGGATCGGGTCGAACTACGCGACTTCGACCAACTCCTGCCACTCGACCTGGACGAGCCGGCGCACCGCGCGATCCTGTACCGCCACCTACGCCAGCATGAGGAAGCCGTGCTCCTGGAGGCCGTCGAACTCGAGGCGGACGGATGGCTTGGCGGGCACGCGCACTCCGTCGTGCTTCCGCTCACGTCCCGACGAACACCGGAGCCGGCGCCGCCGACCGACGTCCTGCCGATCGTGACGCACCAGCACGGGCACCTTCCCGGCTCGGCGGACTCCTCCTGGCTGTACGCCAAGCTGTTCCTGTCCGCGCAGCGGATGGATCACCTGCTCGTCGGCGAGCTGCCTGCGCTGCTGGCCGTTCTTGGTGGCCGCGAGTACTGGTTCGTCCGCTACCCCCAAGCGCGGGAAGGCGAGGAGCCCGATCAGCTCCGGCTGCGCGTCCGCGTGCACGGCGACGCGGACCAGGTGTTTACCGCCGTCACCGGCTGGGCCGACCGACTCCGAGCCGAGGGATTGATCGGCCGGCTGGCGTTCGACACCTACTTCCCCGAGACCGGTCGCTACGTCGCCATCACGGAAGCGGA
>Ga0193742_1000305_pt1 | contig 34831 bp, 32 predicted proteins | sample L2c1metaG_FD_165511 | JGI IMG/M metagenome (GOLD analysis project Ga0193742, IMG submission 165511) | Soil microbial communities from a riparian zone of the East river system, Colorado, United States - L2c1 | ecosystem: Environmental > Terrestrial > Soil > Riparian zone | place: USA: East River... | reverse complement strand
ACGCGTTCGTGCCGAGCGACACGATGCCCGGCTGGCTGCAGGGCTGGGTGGACGTCAACCCGGTGACGATCGTCGCGGACGCCGTACGCGGCCTGCTGGTCTCCGGCCCGGTGGCGGCGCCGGTAACGGGCGCGCTCCTGTGGGCGGCGGGCATCATCGCCGTCTTCGCCCCACTGGCGGTAAGAGCCTTCCGCCGCCGCACATAACCCCGCCAGTCGCAGGTCAGGACCCGCGAGTCGCAGGTTCAGACACAGCGAGTCGCAGTTTCAGACACAGCGAGTCGCAGGTTCAGACACAGCGAGTCGCAGGTTCGGACACAGCGAGTTGGCGGTTGGAGCGGGTCGGGTCAGGCCGGGGCCAGTGTTCGCACGGTCTCGATGCTGGCGCCGCGGCCCTCTTCGACCGCCGCCGCGTAGGCGGGCTCGCCAAGGGCGGCGCGGACCTCGGCCACCACCCGGTGGTAGTCCGGCAGCGACAGGTCCGGCACCCCTCGGATGCCGTCGGCCGCGCCGAGCAGCAGCGCCGCCCGCCGGGGGTCGCCCCGGTGCCTGGTCACGTCGGCCACCCCGATCAGCACCTGCGCGATCACCGGCGCGTCGTTGCTCGCCAGCGCGAGGTCCAGCGCCTCGTGGTGGTGCGCGACCGCCTCGTCGAGATTGCCGGCGGCCGTCTCCAGGAAGCCCTGCGACGCCTCGATCAGCGCACAGAACTGCGGTGCCACCGAGCGCTGCCGCATGCCGACGAACGTCCCCGTCAGGTCGGCGGCGACCGCCAGCTCGCGGCGGGCCGCCACGAGGTCGCCGGCCATGCGGGCAACCTCGCCCATGGCGTGGGCCACGCCGGCGAGGCTCTCCGGCATGCCGCTGCGCTCGGCGTCGCGCTGAGCCTCGGCGAGCGCGGCGCTCGCGCGGTCGGTGTCGCCGGGCAGCGTGTAAAGCGACGCGAGCCGCAGCCGGTACCGGACCAGGTCCTCGTTGGTGACGAGCTCGGCGAACAGCACGCTGGCCTCCTCGTAGTGCGTCACCGCCGTCGCGAAGTCGCCCCGCCACGCGAGCAGGTCCGCGAGCGAGCACAGGCTGAACGACATGCCCCACCGCTCGCCGACCGACCGGAACGCGGCGAGCCCGGCCAGGAAGTCCGACTCGGCCTCGTCGTGGCGCTCCCCCGCGTTGAGCGACGCGTGCGCGCGCATCACCCGCGCGGTGCCGAGCACCCACGGGTCCTCGTCGTGGAACAGCACGTCGGACAGGTGCGACCGCAGATCCTCGGTCAGCCGACCCTCGGCCCCGAGCACCTCGTTCAGCGCGACGACCAACCGCAGCAGCGGGTGCCCGTGGTCCACCGTCCGCGCGATCTCGACCGCCTCGGCGAACCACGCCATCGCCCGCTGCTGGTCGTAGACGCCGTCGATGGCGAGCATGGCCGCCAGCGACAGGGCGAGCGCGCGGTCGGTGTCTGGCACCTCCCCCGGCATCTCGACGACCTCCGCCGCCAGCTCGGCGCCCTCGATCTTGTGACCGTGGAGCCACCAGTACCACCCGATGGCGGCCACCAACCGCATCGCGGGCGCCGTCGCCCCGGCCGCGACCGCCGCCCGCACCGCGGCGTGCAGGTTGTCGTGGTCGGCCTCGAGCCGGGCGAGCCAGTCGAGCTGCTCGGCGCGGCGCAGGTGCGGCTCCGCGGCCGCGGCGAGCCTGCCGAACCAGTCGATGTAGGCGTCCCGGACCCGCTCGGTCTCCCCCGCCGCCGCGAGCCGCTCATGGCCGTACGCCTTGATCGTCTCCAGCAGCCGGTACCGGTCGCCCGCGAACAATACGAGTGACTTGTCGACGAGGCCGGTCAGCAGGTCCACCACGCGGTCCGCCGGCAGGTCGGCGCCCGCGCACACCTGCTCGACCGCCTCGAGCGTGGCGCCGCCCGCGAACACCGCGAGCCTGCGCAGCAGCATCCGCTCGCCGTCGTCGAGCAGGTCCCAGCTCCAGTCGACGACCGCGCGCAGCGTCTGGTGCCGGGGCAGCGCCATCCTGCTGCCGCCGGTGAGCAGCCGGAACCGGTCGTCGAGGCGGGTGGCGAGCTGGTCGAGCGACATGGTCCGCAGGCGGGCGGCGGCCAGCTCGATGGCGAGCGGCATCCCGTCGAGGGCCCGGCAGACGTGGCTCATCGCGGGCGCGGTGGTGTCGTCGACGGCGAAGCCCGGGCGCACCGCACGCGCCCGGTCGGCGAGCAGGCGCATGGCCGGGAACGTCAGTGCGGCCGCCGGGTCGACGCCGGCGGGCGGCAGCTCGAGCGGATCGACCGGCCACAGCGTCTCGCCGGTGATGCCGAGCGGCTCGCGGCTGGTGGCGAGGATGCGCAGCCGGGGGCACTCGCCGAGGAGCCGGTCCGCGACCGACGCGACGGCGTCGACCAGGTGCTCGCAGTTGTCCAACACCAGCACCGTGGACCGGGTGGACAGCGCGGCCGCGAGCCGGTCCATGGGCTCGGCGGCGTCGGGCATCGTGCGGCCGGGCCCGACGACGAGCGCGTTGGCGCGCAGGCCGAGCGCGCCGAGCACCGCGTGCGGCACCTCGGCGCCGTCGCCGACCGGGGCCAGTTCGACGAACCACACGCCGTCGGACTGCCGGTCCACCAGCGTGCGGCCGACCTCGGTGGCGAGCCGGGTCTTGCCGGAGCCGCCGGGCCCGGTGAGGGTGACCAGGCGCGACTCGCCGACCATCGCGGCGACCCGCGCCAGCTCCTCGTCGCGGCCGACGAACGTGGTTAGCCCGCTGCGCAGGTTGGTCCTGCGCTTCGCGGGCGCGCGGTCGAGGCCGCCGCGCAGGATGTCCATGTGCAGCGCGGCGAGCTCCTCGGACGGGTCGGCGCCGAGCTCGTCGGCGAGCAGGGCCCTGGTCCGCGCGTAGACGGCGAGCGCGTCGGCGGTGCGGCCCACCCGGCACAGCGCCCGCATCAGCAGACCGGCGAACCGCTCCCGCAGCGGGTGCTCGGCGACCAGCGACTCCAGCTCGGCCACCAGGTCGGCGCCGGCGTGGAGGTCGGCCTCGACGCGGTCGCCGATGGCGGCCAGCCGCAGCTCGGTCAGCCGGGCGACGGGCGCCTGGGCGAACGCGGCGGCCGCGGCGTCGGCGAGCGCCGGCCCGCGCCAGAACGCGAGCGCCTCCCGCAGCGTCGCCGCGGTGGCGGCCGGGTCGGTGGCGAGCGTGGCACGCCCGGCCGCGGCGAGCCGCTCGAACCGGCACGTGTCGACGTCGTCTGCAGCGACCGCGAGCCGGTAGCCGGTAGGCCGGGACTCGATCGCGAGGCCGGTGCGGCGCAGTCGGGACACGAGCGCCTGCAACGCGTTGGCCGCCTCGGCGGGCGGGCCGTCGCCCCACACGCCGTCGACGAGCCGGCCCATGGTGACCACGCGACCGGGGTCCAGCGCGAGCAGGATCAGCAGGGTGCGCAGGCGGGCGCCGGTCACCTCGACCGGTGTTCCGTCGTCGGCCCTGACGGTCAAGGGCCCGAGCATCGCGACACGCACGTGTTGATTCTGCCCTTCTCCCGCGGCATGGCAGGCTAGGCCCGTGACTGGCCCACTCGTGCTGTTGGACTCGGCAAGCCTCTACTTCCGGTCCTACTACGCACTGCCCGACTCGATGACCGCTCCGGACGGCACCGTGATCAACGCCGTGCGCGGGTTCACCGACACGATCGCCCGCATCCTCATCGACCGGAAGCCGTCCCGGCTGGTCGCGTGCATGGACGCGGACTGGCGGCCGGAGTTCCGGGTGAACGCGCTGCCGTCGTACAAGGCGCACCGCGTCGCGGACCCGGTGAACAACGTCGAGGAGGTGCCCGACACGCTGACGCCCCAGGTGCCGATCATCCTCGACGTGCTCGACGCGTTCGGCTTCGCGGTCGCCGAGGCCGACGGCTACGAGGCCGACGACGTCATCGGCACGCTCACCCACCGCGAGTCGACCGACCCGGTGGAGGTCGTCAGCGGCGACCGCGACCTGTTCCAGGTCGTGCGCTTCGCACCGACGCCGGCCAGCGTCGTCTACGTCGGCCGCGGCTGGGCGAAGGCCGAGGTGCTGGGGCCGCGTGAGCTGGCGGAGAAGTACAGCCTGCCGGTCGACATCAGCGGCCCGGGGTACGCGGACATGGCTCTGCTGCGCGGCGACCCGTCCGACGGGCTGCCCGGCGTGGCCGGCATCGGCGAGAAGACCGCGGCGAAGCTGATCACCAAGTACGGCTCGCTGCAGGGCCTGCTGGACGCGGCGGCCGCTCCGAACAGCGACGTCGCGCTGCGGGTCCGCTCCGCGTTGGAAGACGCCGCCGAGTACGTGGCCGCGGCGCCGCTCGTCGTCCGGGTCGCACTGGACGCCGATGTCGTCCAGGACCGCGACGACCGGGTGCCGGCCGTGCCGCGCGACCTCGACCGCGTGCGGCAGCTGCAGGAACGCTGGGACCTCGGCGCGTCCGTCGACCGCCTGCTGGCGGCGCTACCGGGCTGAGTGCCCGGCCGGCGCCGCGAACCGGGAAAGGTCGGGGCCCTCGTCGGAAGGCCCGCAAGCGACACAGCACACCGCCACGACGAGGACGACAACCAGGCGACGGAGAAGCACGGGCCCACGCTACCGCGCCGCGTTGTTGGCCTGGTTAGGAAGGCGCGGTGACCGGGTGGCCCAACACCCGCTCCATCGCGACGCGGGCCCGAGCCGGCGCGCCAGCATCCCCGTACAGCTGTATCGCGTTGTTCAGCGCCAGCATCGCGCCCGTCAGCTCGAACACCACCTGGTCGGCGTCCGTGTCGGGAGGCAGGTCGCCGGCGGCGACGGCGGTGCGCACCTGCCGGTACAGGTCGCGGTCCCACACCGTCGACAGCCCGGCGACCGCGTCGCGCACGCGGCCGGGACGGCCGTCGAACTCCGCCGCCGCCGCGGTGAAGAAGCAGCCGCCCGGGAACACGCCCCGCTCCAGGTAGGACACCCACGCCGCGCACATCGCCAGCAGCTTCGGCAGCCCCGGCCGCACGCCCCGCGCCTTGTCCGCGACCTCCCGCGTGAAGATCGCCGCCGCCGCGTCGACGACCGCCAACTGCAGGTCCTCCTTCGAGCCGAAGTGGCCCAATACACCCGACTTGCTCAGGTCGAGGTCCGCCGCCAGCCGGCCGATCGTCAGCCCTTCCAAGCCTTCCGCCGACGCGAGGACGACCCCGCGGTCGAGGATCGCGCCACGCGTCCTGCGCGCCTCGACAACTGACCGTCGCGGACTCATGGGCGTGACTGTAGCATTTGGCGACCGAACGATCGGACGCTAAAGGAGCACCTTGTGCCCGGATCCCGCATCACCGCTCTCGGCCACCACCAACCGGAGCACGTCCTCACCAACGACGACCTCGCGACGACGGTCGACACCAGCGACGACTGGATCCGCAGGCGGACCGGGATCGCGACCCGCCGGATCGCGCGGACCGAGTCGGTCACCGACCTCGCGACGGCCGCGGCCGGCAAGGCGCTCGCCTCGGCCGGCCTGGCCCCGGGCGACATCGACCTGGTGCAGGTGGCGACCTGCTCGGCGATCGACCGCTGCCCGAGCATCGCCGCGCAGGTCGCCGGCCGGCTGGGCATCCCGGCGGCCGCCGCGTTCGACGTCAACAACGCCTGTGCCGGCTTCTGTACCGTCCTCGCCACCGCCGACCACGCGGTCCGGGCCGGCGCCGCGCGGCACGCGCTCGTCATCGGCGCCGAGAAGATGAGCGATCTCACCGACTGGACCGACCGGTCGACGTGCGTGCTGCTCGGCGACGGCGCGGGCGCGGCGGTGCTGAGCGCCTCCGCCGAGGACGGCGTCGGGCCGGTGGTCTGGGGCTCGGATCCCAGCCGGGGCAACGCGGTCCGCATCCTCGACGAGTGGCACCCGAGGTTCGCGCAGGACGGCCAGACGGTCTTCCGCTGGGCGACGACCGCGCTCGCGCCGCTCGCCCGCGAGGCGTGCCGGCGCGCGGGCGTGACCCCGGCCGACCTCGGCGCGATCGTCACCCACCAGGCGAACCTGCGGATCATCGAGGCGATCGTCCGCCAGCTCGACGCGCCGGGCGTGCTCGTCGCGCAGGACGTCGTCGAGTCCGGCAACACCTCGGCGGCGTCGATCCCCCTCGCGTTCGCGAAGCTGGTGGCGCGCGGCGAGATCCGGCCGGGCGCGCCGGTGCTGCTGCTCGGCTTCGGCGGCGGACTGTCGTGGGCGGGGCAGGTCGTCACGTGCCCCTGATCGCCGTCGAGGGGCGCGAGCACCTGCCGCCGCACGGGCCGGTGATCATCGCCAGCAACCACCTGTCGTTCATCGACAGCGTCGTCCTCCGGTGCGCCGCGCCGCGCCGGGTCATGTTCCTCACCAAGGCCGAGTACTTCACCGGCCGCGGGCTGCGCGGCCGGGTGGTCCGCTGGTTCTTCACCGCCGTGGGGTCGGTGCCGGTGGCGCGCGGCACGCACCGCGCGGCGCGGGCGGCGCTCGACGACGCGCACGGGGTGTTGGCCGGCGGCAACGTGTTCGGCATCTACCCGGAGGGCACGCGCTCGCTCGACGGCCGGCTCTACCGCGGCCGGACCGCGGCTTAGAACAGCGTGCCGCTCCAGGCCGGCCGGTCGGTCGCGAACAGCCGGTCGGCGTCGGTGAGGGCGGTGCGGTCCGCGACGGCGAGCCGGCCGACGTCGGCGATGGCGCTGGCCCGCCACGTGCCGAGGTAGAGCATCGCGAGCGCCTCGGGGTCGACGGTCAGCGCGGGCGGGTCCGTGGTCCGCGCGGCCCCGTCCGGACCGACGCGGTAGCGGCCGGAGTTGTTGGGCAGCAAGGGGTCCACGACCTCGACGACGACCGGAGCCGCGGCGTTGTACGTGCGGCCGGCGAGCGCGGCGGGCACGTCGACGATGCGCAGCCACAGCTCGTCGTCGAGCTCGCTGCGGATCGCGTGCGCGTTGACGAGCATCGCCTCGAGCGGGTCGTCCGTCGGCCGCGCGTAGGCGACGACATCGTCGACCAGGTCGACGCCGAGCAGGAAGCGCCACAGGTCGTTGGCGACGCCCTGGTCGGCGCTCTGGAAGTCGAGGACGCGCAGGCCGGAGCCGGCGCGCGGATCGTCGGAGCTGTCCTCCTCCGTGCGGTAGGAGACCCAGCCGTCGATGGCGCCCTCGGTGTCGAAGTGGGCGGCGACCAGGAGGTGGTCGGTCGTCAGCCGGCGTTCGTAGCCGAGCGCCCACCACTGCGGCGACCGGCCCATGAGCCCGTGCCGGGTCGGCTGCAGACGTGAGTAGGCGGCCTGCAGCGCGGGGAGGATCTCGTCGTTGTCGAGCAGCCGGACCTGGCCCGCGGTCGGCACCTCCGGCCGCAGCGCGGCGCGGCGGGTCAGGACCTTGACGATCCGCGCGACCGACGCGACGCCGTACCCGAAGCGGCCGTAGATGACCGGTTCGGAGGCGTGCAGCCCGGCGAACACCTCGCCGCGGGCGGCGAGGTCCGCGAGCTGGGCGTTCATCAGCCCGGTGAGCGCGCCGCGCCGGCGGTAGTCGGTCCGGACCCCGACGTCCATGACCCCCGACATCGGCAGGATGTTGCCACCGGGCACGGTCAGGCTCGACGGGAACGACGTCGCCGTGCCGACCTGCCGGTCGCCGTCGAAGGCCCCGAACGTGCGGTCGGCCACGTACACGCGCGCCATGACACCCCAGTTCTCGTCCGAGGCGGGCTGGTCGTGCATCGCGGCGCGGAACAGGTCGTTCGCGCCCCGCAACTCGTCGTCGGCCAGCGGACGGAAGCTGAGCCCGGTGGGCAGGAGAGTCTGGGTCACCGTCCGATGATGCCCAGGAACCCCGCCCACCGCGACCGATTTGTCAGCGTGTGACGTCCGCGTCCTACTTCGGTTCGCTGACCTGGATGTCGCCGCTTTCGTTGAGGACGCTCACCTCTACCGTGCGTTCCTCGCCGGCCACGACGACCGTGCAGTCGAACGTCGCGCCCTTCTCGAAGCTCAGGGACGGCGTCGGCGGGCAGTCGACGCTGCCGACGTCGGTCAGCTGGTACTGCTCGGCCAGGATCTTCTTGATGCCGTCGGCGCCTTCGAGTGCGCCCTCGCTGAGACTTTCCAGCGAGGGCACCTCCGGCACCTCGGGCACGGCGACCTCATCGCAGGCCGACAGCACGAGCAGGGGCAGGACGAACAGAACCGGACGAAGTCGCAACGTTCCCTCAATCTGAAGTGTCGGTTTTGTCCACTTCAGTGTACGGAACGGCTACTTGGCCTCTTCCGGCAACGCCACCTGGTACTCGCCGTCGTCGTTGGTGACGGTGATACCCACTGTCATCTTCTTGCCGTCGACGGTGGCCGTGCAGTCGAACTTGTTGCCCTGCTTGACCTCCTGGTCCGCGGGGCACTCGACCTTCTCGACCTTCTCGATCTTGTAGTCCTCGACGAGGATCTTCTTCACGCCGTCGTCGCCCTGCAGCGCGGACTGGTCGAACACCTTCGTGTTCAGGAAGCCCGGCGTCACGAAGCCCAGCACGCCGAACGCGGCGGCGGCCAGCACGACAACCACCACGGTCACCCAGATCCAGGTGCCGCCGCCCTTCTTCTGCGGCTGTTGCTGCTGGTAGGGGTGCTGGTACGGGTTCGGGAAGTCGCTCGGCGGCTGGCCGTACTGCGGCTGCTGCGCGTACTGCTGGGGCTGGCCGTACTGCTGCGTCGGCTGCGGTTGCTGCCCGTAGCCGCCGTAAGGCTGCTGCGGCTGCTGCTGCGCGGGGTCCGGCTGCCCGTAGACGGGCTGACCTGGCTGTTGCGCCGGCTGACCAGGCTGTTGCGGGTACCCGCCCTGGGACGGAAACCCGCCGGACGGCGTGCCCGGCGTGGGGCCGCCCCCATAGGGCTGCTGTCCCCACTGCTGCTGCGGGTCGTTCCCACCGGGAGGCCCGTAAGGGCTGGTCATTGTTCGCCTCCGCGAAATCGAGGTCGCTCGGTCGGGTGCTGGGCGCGATCAAACCATAGCGGGAGGTGGGTATCGCGTGTGGTCCGCCACGCGAATCGGCCCCGCTTGGACGAGTCCGGTCATGCGGTGCCGAGCGCCACGACCCCGCGACGCATCGCGCGGACCGCCTCCCTGGCCGCCGCGCCGACCGACTCGCCCTCGCCGACGACGTCGCGCAGCTGCTCCAGCAGGTCGATCACCTGACGGCACCAGCGCACGAAGTCGCCCGCGGAGAACTCGCTGCCGGCGGACTCCGCCGCGGTCATCACCCGCTCCAGCGACTCGCCGCGCGCCCACCGGTACACGGTCCACGCGAACCCGGCGTCGGGCTGCCGAGTGCGCTCCAGCTTGTGCCGCCGCTCGTCGGCCTCCAGCGACGCCCACAGCCGCGCGGTCTCCGCCAGCGCGTCGGTGACCAGTCCGGTCGGCACCCGCGCCTCGGTCGGTCCGTCCCGGCGAGCCTCGTACACCAGCGCGGACACCACGGCGGCGAGCTCCGGCGGCGGCAGCCGGTCCCACACCCCCTGCCGCAGGCACTCGGCGGCCAGCAGGTCCGACTCGCTGTAGAGCCGCGCGAGCCGCCTGCCGTCGGCCGTGACCGTGTCCTCGCCGTCCAGGTAGCCGCGCTCGGTGAGCAGCCGGCGGATCCGGTCGAAGCCGCGGGCGAGCGAATGCGTTGTGGTGGCGACCTTCTGCGCGAGCTGCTCGTTCTCGGTGGACAGGCGGCGGTGCCGCTCGGCCCACCGCGCGTGCACCTCGCGGTCGGTGCAGCCGTGGCACGGGTGCGCGCGCAAAGCCCTGCGCAGCACCGCGAGCTCTGCGTCCTCGTCGGCGCCGCCACCGCCGTTGCGCCGGGACCGGCCGGGCGCCTCGATGCCGGTGTTGCGCAGGGTCGACGCCAGGTCCCGGCGCGACCGCGGTGAGCGCAGGTCGACCTGCTTGGGCAGCTTCACCCGACCGAGCGCCTCGACGGGCGTCGGGAAGTCGGCCACCGACAGCCGGCCCGCCCACCGGTCCTCGGTGATCACGAGCGGGCGCGGGTCGCCAGAGGGGTCCAGCCCGGGGTCGACGACGATCGCGAGCCCGGACCGGCGACCGGACGGCACGGCGATCACGTCGCCCCTGCGCAGCGACTCCAGCGACCGGGCCGCCTCCGCCCTGCGGGCCTGACTGTTCTTGCGGGACAACGACTTCTCTCGCTCGGTCAGCTTCGCCCGCAGTGCCGCGTACTCACTGAAGTCGCCGAGGTGGCAGGTCATCGACTCGGCGTACCCGTCGAGCGCCTCGCGGTTGCGTTCGATCCGCCGCGCGAGCCCGACGACCGAGCGGTCGGCCTGGAACTGGGCGAACGACTGCTCCAGCATCTCGCCCGCCTGCTTCGCGCCGAGCCGGTCGACCAGGTTGACGGCCATGTTGTAAGCGGGCCGGAACGACGAGCGCAGCGGGTAGGTGCGGGTCGACGCGAGCCCGCCGACCTGCTTGGGGTCGACGCCGGGCTGCCAGATGACGACCGCGTGCCCCTCGATGTCGATGCCGCGCCGCCCGGCACGGCCGGTGAGCTGCGTGTACTCCCCCGCGGTCAGCTCGACGTGCGCCTCGCCGTTGTACTTCACGAGCCGCTCGAGCACGACCGTCCGGGCCGGCATGTTGATGCCGAGCGCGAGCGTCTCGGTCGCGAACACGACCTTCACGAGGCCGCGGACGAACAGCTCCTCGACGGTCTCCTTGAACGCCGGCAGCAGGCCGGCGTGGTGGCTCGCGAACCCGCGCTCGAGCGCCTCGCGCCACTCCCAGTAGCCGAGGACCCGCAGGTCGGCGTCGTTGAGGTCCTTCGTGCGCGCGTCGACGATCGCGCGGATCTCCTCGACCTCGGCCTCGCTGTTCATCCGCAGGCCGGACCGGGCGCACTGGGCGACGGCGGCCTCGCAGCCGACCCGGCTGAACACGAACACGATCGCCGGCAGCAGCGCGGCCGCGTCGAGGCGGGCGACCACGTCGACCCGCGACGGCGGCCGGAACCTCGGCCCGCGCGGCGCGCCGGAGCGCCGGCCGGCACGCGGGTTGCGCGGCCCCCACGTCACCTGGCCGCGGCTCTCGTTCTCGGTACGGCGCAACAGCTCGGGGTTGATCCGCGGCTCGCCCTCCGGCGTCTCGCCGACGAACAGGTCCATCATGCGGTTGTTGACCAGCATGTGCTGCCACAGCGGCACCGGGCGGTGCTCGTCGACGACGACCGTCGTGTCGCCGCGGACCTCGACGAGCCAGTCGCCGAACTCCTCCGCGTTGCTGACGGTGGCCGAGAGGCTGATCAGCCGGACCGACTCCGGCAGGTGGAGGATGACCTCCTCCCACACGGCGCCGCGGAACCGGTCTGCGAGGTAGTGGACCTCGTCCATCACCACGTACCCGAGGCCGTCGAGGGTCGCCGAGTTGGCGTACAGCATGTTGCGCAGGACCTCGGTGGTCATCACCACGATCGGCGCGCTGCCGTTGACCGACGAGTCGCCGGTGAGCAGGCCGACGGACTTGGCGCCGTACCGGTCGACCAGGTCGGCGTACTTCTGGTTCGACAGCGCCTTGATGGGTGTCGTGTAGAAGCACTTCTGGCCCTTGTCGAGCGCGAGGTGCACGGCGAACTCGCCGACGACCGTCTTGCCGGCGCCGGTCGGCGCGCACACCAGGACGCCGTGACCGTCCTCGAGCGCCTCGCACGACCGCTCCTGGAAGGGGTCGAGCTCGAACGCGAGCACCGAGGTGAACTCGGTCAGCTTGGGGTAGCTCGAACGTCGCCGCGACGCGGTGTAGGACTCGGCGGGCGACGGAGAAGGGCTGGCAGCCACGCCTCCAAGGTTGTCACACCCGGCCGACCTCAGGCGCTCCGGCCGACCACCGTCAGCGCGTCGGGGACGCAGGTCACCTCGACGGGCAGCGGTCCGACGCGTTCGCCGTCGGCGTACGCGACCCAGCCGTTGGCCTCGCCGAGGCGGATCGCGCGGGTCCGCGAAGTGGTCACCATGGGGTGGGTGACGTGGTTGCCGGTGCGCAGCCCGGGCAGCATGCGGACCAGGTCGAACCGGCTGGCGCGGCGCACGAGGGTGACGTCGAACAGGCCGTCGGTGGGGTCGGCGGCCGGGCAGATGGGGATGCCGCCGCCGTAGTACGGGATGTTGCCGACGGCGATCTGGGTGGCGTCGAGGTCGGTGGCGCCGGAGTCCTGCGCGATGGTCAGCCTGCCGGCCTTCAGCCGGGCCAGCTCGGCGAGGATCGCGAGGTCGTAGCGCCGCGGGCCGGACGGCCAGCGCATCCGGTTGGCGCGCTCGTTGACCGCGGAGTCGAACCCGGCGCACAGGACGCCCGCGAACCAGGGGCCGCCCGCGACGCGGCCGAGGTCCATCTTCGTGGTCTCGCCCGCCTTGATGGCCGCGACCAGCTTGTCGGTGGCGTCGAGGGGGTCCTCCGCGGCGCCGGCGAGGGTGCGGGCGAGGTCGTTGCCGGTGCCCGCGGGGACGACGGCCAGCGCGACGCCGGTGTCGGCGCAGAACTGGACGCCCTGGTGCGCCGACCCGTCACCGCCGACCACGACCAGCAGGTCGAGGCCGGCGTCGCGGGCCTGGTGCATCAGCCGGTGGGAGTCCTCGACCGTGTTGGCCTCGACGGTGACCAGGTCGTCGACGGCGCCGCGCAGGCGGTCGGCGACCGTGCCGGCGATGCGGCCGGCACGGCCCAGCCCGGACGCGGGGTGCACGACCATCGCGGCCCTCATGCCCATGCGCGTGCCGCCCGTCAGGTCACGTCGTCGTAACCGGTGGACTTCTCCGACCGTGGCTTGTCTGGTTTGTCGTCCTCGTCCTCGAGGTTGTAGTCGTCGGGGTTCCAACCCTCGGCGACGGCCTCCCGGTCCTTCTTGCGGTCGTGAATGCGGGCGAGCTGCGTGGCGAGCTCGAAGAGGACGGTCATGGCGCCGGCGAGGGCGAGCATGCCGATCGGGTCGGTCCCCGGCGTGGCGATCGCGGCGAACACGAACAGGGTGAAGATGATGCCGCGCCGCCACTTCTTCAGGTTGCGGTAGGGCAGCACGCCGATCCGGTTCAGCATGGTGACCACCAGTGGCAGCTCGAAGCTGACGCCGAAGATCAGCAGCATCACCAGGATGAACGAGATGTACTCGTTGGCCGCCAGTGCCGTGCTGAACTGGTCGCCACCGAAGCTGACCAGCACCGCGAGGCCCTTGGGGACCACGAAGTAGGCGAGGAACGCGCCGCAGATGAACAGGAACGAGGCGATGAACACGAAGATGCGGGTGTACTTGCGCTCGTTGTCGTACAGGCCGGGGGTGATGAACGCCCAGATCTGGTACAGCCACAACGGGGCGGTCAGCACCGCGCCCGCGGCGAGCCCGACCTTGAACTGAGTCAGGAACGCCTCGAACGGCTGCGTCTGCAGCAGGGTGCACTTCCCCGGTACCGCTTCGAACCGCGGTGGGGCGTCCAGGGCACAGTAGGGCCCGGTCATCAGGTGACCGAGCGACGGAACCGGGCCGATCCGCCACTGGAACCACAGGAAGCCGAGAATGCACCCGACCAGCAGCGCCACCAGCGCGAGGGCCAGCCGATTACGCAGCTCGTACAGGTGATCCCGAAGGGTCATGGTGCCGTCGGGATTGTGTCGTCGACTGCGAAGCTTCTTCTTCTCGCGACGGCCGTCTTCCCGGCGGTGCGATGTGCGCGCCACCGTCTAGGACCTGTTCTCTCAGCCGGTGTTCTTGTTCTGCTGCTGCTCGACCGACTGCGGCACGGCGCCGTTCGTCTGAGGGGTCGGCGGCTGCGACTGGGGCAGCTGCTGCTGAACGACGGGCTGCTCCGGGGTGGCGGGCGGCGACGGCTCGTCGTCGTCCTTGTCGCCGCGCATGCCCTTGGTCTCTTCCTTGAAGGCCTTGGCCGACTTGCCGAGCGAGCGCGCCATCTCGGGGAGCTTCCTGGCTCCGAAGAGCAGAATGATCACCCCGGCGATGATCAGCAGCTCAGGCACACCCAAGTTACCCACGGTCTTCCTCCTGTCTCCCCCGGCCGTTCGATGGTACGTCAGCCGGAGCGTGCTTCACCCTTGCGCGGGTCTCCCTCATCGCAACCCGCAGGGCAGCGGAGCGGGCCTTGAGCCTGCCGGTCTCGTCACTGAAACGGGCACCAACCACCCCGGCCGCACGGCTGAACCGGCGAACGTTGCGAAACACCCGAACCAGGACCACGGCGAGCAACAGCAGCCCCACTACGACCACGATCCAGGTCGGCAGGTACGACATCACGTTTCTACCGTAGTGGGCGTGTGGTGACAGTGGGATGGCCAGGCAGCCACTTCACAGTGACTTCACATCGACGTCCGGGGGTGGCGAAGGGCCCGACCTCACCGATAACGAGCGAGCGCCGCCGAAGCCCGCGTGAGCAGCTCCGCGGCCAGCTCCACCGGCTCCTCGACGATCACGTCCCCGCCCAGCCCCAGCAGCAGCCGCACCATCCACGACGTGTCCGCGTAGCGCATCCACACCCGGAGGCGGCCGTCGTCCAGTTCGGCGGCTTCCTCCACCGGGTAGTACTCCGACACCCAGCGGGCGTCGGGCGACAGGACCAGCCGCGCCACCGCCTGGTCGGGGCGCGGGCGGAAGAGGCCGGCCGTCGTGTCGGTCTGTTCCGCGTACGGGGGTGGGGACGCCGGCTCGTCCAGCCGCGTCACCTCGTCGATGCGGTCCAGCCGGAACAGGCGGACGCCCTCCGCGCGGCGGCACCACGCCTCGAGGTAGCTGCGACCCTCCACGATCAGCATGCGCATCGGGTCGACGGTGCGTTCGGTGATCTCGTCCTTCGACGCCGTGTAGTACGTCATGTGCACGGCCTGCCGCGCCCGCAGCGCCGCCTGCACCACCTCGCGTGCCTTGATCGTCGTCGCGCCCTCCCGGACGCCGAGGCCCACGGCGACGCCCGCCGGTTGGGCCTGGCCCGCGGCCGCCTCGATCTTGGCGACGGCCCGGCGCACCGCGTCCGCGTCGGCGACGCCCGGGGCGTCCAGCAGCGTGCGCAGTGCCACCAGCAGCGCGGTGGCCTCCGAGCCCGTGAGGCGCAGCGGTCGGCTCATGCCGGCGTCGAAGTTGACGGAGATCGTGTCGCCCTCGAACGACAGGTCGATCAGGTCGCCAGGGCCGTACCCGGGCAGCCCGCACATCCACAGCAGCTCGAGGTCCTTGCGGAGCTGCCGGGCCGTGACCCCGAAGTCGGCCGCGGCATCGTCGAGCGCGATGCCCGGCCGCGCGATGAGGTACGGCACCAAGGCCAGCAGCCTTGGCAGCCGCTCCTGCGACGCGTTCACCTCGCCTCCGCCACGGCAAGCAGCCGCTCGTGCACGGCCTTGCGCAGCACGTCCGGCTCCAACACCACCGCGTCCTCGCCGTAGCCCGCGATCCAGCTCGCCGCCGAGTCGGTGTGCAGCACCTCCAGCTCGACGACCGCACCGGGCACGTCGTCGATCGTGCGCTCGCCGACCACCGTCGCCCGCCTGCGCAGCCCGGCCGCCCGCCCGTTCGCGAGCCACAGCCGGACGGTGGCGGTCTCCGGCGGCTCGCTGCTGGTGCTCGCCACGAACTTCAGCAGGTCGACGTCCGCGGGCCGGCGCACCACTCCCGGCCGGCCCACCGACCGGACGTCCCCGACGATGCGGGACAGCCGGAAGCACCGGGGCGCGGAGCGGTCGCGGTCGTGCCCGACGACGTACCAGCGCCCGCGCCACGACACCACGCCCCACGGCTCGAGCGTGCGGGACCGCAGCTCGGTCGGGTTGGGCCTGCGGTAGTCGAAGCTCACGGTCTGCCCGGCCTGCACGGCGGCGAGCAGCGGCGCGAACGCCGGCTCCGTCGTGCGGACCTTCGGCTCGACGACGGCCGGCACGCCCTGGTCGACCTCGACGCCAGCGGCCCGCAGCTTCAGCAGCGCGCCGTGGGCGGCGCCGGTCAGCTCCGGCGAGTCCCACAGCCGGACCGCCAGCGCGACCGCGGCCGCCTCGTCCGGCTCCAGCTCGATGTCGCCGAGCTCGTAGTCGCGGCGGGCGATGCGGTAGCCCTCGACCTTGTCGAAGGACCAGTTGCGCCCGGTCTCGAGCGGGATCCCCAGCTCGCGTAACTCGGTCTTGTCACGCTCGAACGTGCGGTAGAACGCATCGTCGTTGGGCGCGTCGTTGTAGCCGGGCACGATCGAACGGATGCGCTCGGCGGGCAGGAACTGGCGCGTGGACAGCAAGCACAGCACCAGGTTGACGAGTCTTTCTGCGCGGACGACGGACACGTTTCGAACTCTAGCCCGACTGACCGAGGGGAGTCCCGCTGGCGCGCCAACGTATTCGAGCGAACGTCCCATTCGCTCGGAAACCTGTGTTCGTGCCCCGCTCAGCGCGGTGCCGCGAGCCGCCGCGCGGCCGTCACGACGGACTCGCGCCGCCGGGCGCGTTCGGCCGGGTCGTCGGGCTCCGTGTCGGTCAGCATGCGGGCGAGCTGCGGCACCGAGCCCCACCACGCCGCGAGCGCGGTGAGCAGGAACACCAGGTGCGCCGGGTCGAGACCGGGGTCGACCGTGCCGGCGCGCTGGGCGGCCGCGACGGCCACCACCTTGTCCTTGTAGTGCGTGGTGCGTTTGACCTCGTCGGCCGCCGGCCCGCCGGCGAGGCCCTCCCACAGCAGCAGCCGCGCCAGCTCGGGGTGGGTCATGTGGTAGTCGAACGTGCGTCCGGCGAACTCGCCGATGTCCTCGAAGGCCGTGGTCATGGGCGCCACCGCGGCGGCGAGCTTGTCGAGCTCGTCGGCGAGCACGGTCTCGAACAGGGCCCGCTTGTCGCCGAAGTACTTGTACAGGCGTTCCTTGTTGATGCCGGCGCGTGCCGCGATGCGGGCCATGGTCGTGCCGTCCGGCCCGCGCTCGGCGAACTCGACGGTGGCCGCCTCCTTGAGCCGCCGCCGGGTCTCCTGCGTGTCCCATGGCATGACGTCGAGCTTACGTGGCTCCAACCACAACGTTGCGGTTGCGATCAGAGCGGGTCTACCATCGAACTACAACCGCAACGTTGGAGTTGGGACACATGAGCAACACTCGCCTCGGCGGCACCCTGACGCTTGCCGACGACCTCACCATCACCCGCATGGGCTACGGCGCCATGCAGCTGGCCGGTCCCGGCGTCTTCGGGCCGCCGAAGGACCGCGCGGAGGCGGTCGCCGTCCTGCGCGAGGCCGTCGACCTCGGCGTCACCCACATCGACACCAGCGACTTCTACGGGCCGGTCGTGGTCAACGAGATCATCCGGGAGGCCCTGCACCCCTACCCCGCCGACCTGCGCATCGTCACGAAGGTCGGCGCGCGCCGGGACGCGGAGGGCGGCTGGAACTCCTCGCTCGAGCCCGCGGACCTCAAGGCCCAGGTCCACGAGAACCTCGATCACCTCGGCGTGGCCGCGCTCGACGTCGTCAACCTGCGGCTCGCCGCGCACGGCACGGACGAGGACCCCGTCGCGGAGCAGTTCGGCGCCCTGGTCGAGCTCCAGAAGGCGGGCCTCATCCGCCACCTCGGCCTCAGCGACGCGTCCGCGACACAGCTGACCGAGGCGCAGGCCATCGCGCCCGTAGTCACCGTGCAGAATCTCTACAACCTGGTCAACCGCAAGGACGACGACCTCGTCGCCCGGTGCGCGGCGGAGCACATCGCGTACGCCCCGTTCTTCCCGCTCGGCGGCTTCACCCCGCTCCAGTCCGACACCCTCACCGCCGTCGCCGCACGGCTCGACGCCTCGCCGCAGCAGGTCGCGCTCGCCTGGCTGCTCCAGCGGTCCGCGACGGTCGCCCTCATCCCGGGCACGTCGTCGCGCGCCCACCTCCGGGAGAACGTGGCGGCGGCGAACCTGGCGCTGCCGGCCGACGCGGTCGCCGAGCTCGACGCCATCGGCCAGTCGGGAGTCAACCAAACTGGTATGACCACTTGACCTTTGTTGGCTGAGCGGGTACCTGTGTCCTATGGCATTGCAACCCGTCGCCCGGCGCTCGGTACCCGACGAGGTCTTCGACCAGATTCTCTCCGATGTCGTCAGCGGGGAGTTCGCGCCAGGTCAGTCGCTGCCGAGCGAGCGCAAGCTCGCCGAGGTGCTCGGCGTGTCCCGCCCGGCCGTCCGCGAGGCACTCCAGCGTGTGGCGCAGGCGGGGCTCGTCGAGGTCCGGCAAGGCGACGCGACCACCGTCCGCGACTACCGCCGGCACGCGAGCCTCGACCTGCTCCCCCGGCTGCTGCTCCCCCGCGGCGAGCTCGACCCGTCGGTCGCCCGCAGCATCCTCGAGGCCCGGCTGCTGATCGGCCCCAAGGTCGCCGCCCTGGCCGCGGAACGGGCCGGCGCCGGTATCGGCACACACCTGCGCGAGTCGGTCGCCGCGCTCGAGGCCGACGCGGACCCGGTGACCCGCCAGCGACACGCGCTCGTGTTCTGGGACCACGTGGTCGACGGCGCCGACTCCATCGTCTTCCGACTCATGTTCAACAGCCTCCGCGCCGCGTACGAGCCGGCGCTCGGCGCGCTCGCCATCCTGATGGAGGCCGAGGTCAGCCGCATCGAGGTGTACCGGACGCTCGCCGACGCCATCGTCGGCGGCGACCCGGAGGACGCCCGCCGCGCCGCGCAAGACCTCCTCGCGCCCGCCACCGGGGCGTTGCTGACCGCGATCCGGCAGCTCGAGGAGATGCCGTGAGTGAGGTGGAACGGTTGGCCCGCGAGCAGGTCCGCGCCGACGAGTCGGCGCTCACCGGGTCCCGGCGCAGGTCGATCGGGCTCGGCGAGTCGGTGCGCGCATTTCTGCGGCATCCGTCGCCGTGGCTGGTCGGGACGGTGCTGGTCGCCGCGGCCGCCGCGCGGCTCGTCGTCGGCGACTGGCGCATGACCGACGTGTGGACGCCGCTGGTCATGCTCGCGGTGTTCCCGTTCTTCGAGTGGGCCGTGCACGTGTGCGTGCTGCACTGGCGGCCCCGGCGGCTCGGCCCGGTGACCATCGACCCGCTGCTGTCGCGCAAGCACCGCGAGCACCACGCCGACCCGAGGGACGCGCCGCTGGTGTTCATCCCGTGGCAGGTGCTGATGTGGCTGCTGCCGCTGGTCGTCGCGATCGGTCTGCTCGCGTTCCCGCGGCTCGGCCTCGGTCTGACCTACCTCGTCGTGGTGGGCCTGCTGGGCCTCGGCTACGAGTGGACGCACTACCTGATCCACAGCGACTACCGGCCGCGCTCGCGGGTCTACCGCGCGATCTGGCGCAACCACCGGCTGCACCACTACAAGAACGAGCACTACTGGTTCACCGTGACCAGCGCGGGCACCGCGGACCGCGTGCTGGGCACCGGACCGGACCCGCGGCAGGTCAAGACCTCGCCGACGGTGCGCGACCTGCACGCCCGCGAGGCCGCGACGCACTAGCTAGCTCTTCGGCGCCGCGAGCTGGTCGGCCAGCAGTTCCTCCTGCGCCGGGGTCAGGGCGTTGCCCTTCACGCCGTGGGCAAGCACCAGCATGCTGCGCACGATCATCTCGTCGCGGAGGTCGTCGGGCAGGTCGCGCAGCGGGCCGTCCTGCAGGGTGGCCAGGCCGTGGACCATCGACCAGGCGGCCAGCTCCGCCATCGGCCGCCGGTCCGCCGGCAGGTAGCCGACCGCGACGAGCTCGTCCAGTCCGCTGAGCAGCAGCTGGTACGGGCTGGTCGCCGTCCGCTCCGGCGTGTTCTCGAGCTTCGGGCCCTCGGGCGAGAAGACCGTGCGGAACAGACCCGGCTGCGCACGGGCGAAAGCGATGTACCCGCGGCCGATGGCGCCGAGCCTGGCCAGCGCGCGGCTCACGGCGTCACCCGCGACCGGCCGCGCGGCGACCTCCTCGTACATCTCCTTGGTCAGCTCGTCGAGCGCCCACTCCTTCGCCGCCGTGAGCAGTTCCTCGCGCCCGGCGAAGTGGCGGTAGGCCGCGGTCGGGGTCACGCCGGCCTCGCGAGCCGCCGCGCGAATGGTCACCGACTCGGGCCCGCCCTTCGCGGCGAGGTCCGCGGCAGCGGTGATCAACGCGTTGCGCAGGTCCCCGTGGTGGTAGCCGCGCTTGCCCGCAACTGAGGATTCCATGAGATAGATGTTGACACCGGCCAACATCGATGACAAGTTAACAGGCGACAAGTTAACGCATGTACACATCCAGCGAGACAAGGGGCACGTCATGTTCGGTCGTATCGGACGGTTCGCCGCGACCCACGCTCGAGCGGTGCTGGCCGTAACGGTGTTGCTGATGATCGGCGCCGGCGCGTTGGGCTTCACGGCGTTCGGAAAACTCCAGACCGACGGCGGGTTCAGCGACCCTGGCGCCGAGTCCAGTCAGGCGCAGGACCTGATGAACGCCCAGTTCGGCGGCGAGAACGACGTGGTGTTCCTGATGTCCGCGGCCGCCGGCACCGTCGACGACCCGGCCAACAAGGCCGCCGCGACCGCGCTGACCGACCGCCTCGGCGCCGACCCCACCCTGGTGGACTTCACCTCGTACTTCACGACGCAGGCCCCGCCGATGCGCTCGGACGACGGCCGGTACGCCATCGCCGTCGCGAAGCTCACCGACGACGGCGACGTCGACAACCTGCGGGACGCGTACGGCACCGAGTCCGGCCCGGTCCACGTGCTGGTCGGCGGCCCGGACGCGGGCGGCCTCGACATCGGCGCCCAGGTCGGCAGCGACCTCGCGCTGGCCGAGTCGATCGCGGTGCCGATCATCCTGGTGCTGCTGGTCGTGGCGTTCGGGTCCGTGATCGCGGCGCTGCTGCCGCTCGCGATCGGCGTGCTCGCCGTGGTCGGCACGTTCGCGGTGCTGTCGATCCTCGGCTCGGTCACCGACGTCTCGGTGTTCTCGGTCAACCTGACCACCGCGCTCGGCCTCGGCCTCGCGATCGACTACGCGCTGCTGATGGTGTCCCGGTTCCGTGAGGAGCTCGGCAACGGGCACGACACGACGGACGCGGTCGCCCGCACCGTCGAGACGGCCGGCCGGACGATCATGTTCAGCGCACTGACGGTCACCGTCGCAATCGCCGTGCTACTGATCTTCCCGCTGTACTTCCTCCGCTCGTTCGCCTACGCCGGCATCGGCGTCGTGATCATCGCGATGATCAGTGCGATCTTCGTGCTGCCGGCGCTGCTCGCGGTGCTCGGCAAGCGCGTCAACTCGCTGCGGCTGCCGTGGGTGAAGGGCACACCGAGCTCGGTGTCCGCGATGTGGGCGAAGGTCGCGGCGACCGCGCTGCGCCGTCCGGTCCTCACCGGCGCGCCGGTGGTCATCCTGCTGATCGCGGCCGCGATCCCGCTGCTGAAGGTCGAGTTCGGCACGCCGGACGACCGTGTGCTGACGACCGCGTCGGAGACCAGGATGGTCGGGGACGCGCTGCGGGCGAACTTCCCCAGCGACAGCAAGGTCATGCAGCTCGTGACCAGGCACCCGGCCGGCGCCGGCGCGGTCGGCGACTACGCGACCGACCTGTCGAAGGTGCCCGGGGTGGAGTCGGTGTCGACCAGTGTCGGCACGTTCGTCGACGGCCGCTCGACCGGCCCCGGCGACGCGTCGATGGCGTCGGAGTCGACGGTGCAGCGGCTGTCCGTGCTCACCGACTTCGACCCGCACTCCGTGCCGGGCCAGGATCTGGTCGACACGGTCCGCGCGGTGCCGACGAACGGGATGGACGTGCTGGTCGGCGGTGAGGCGGCGCGCCTCACCGACAGCAAGGACGCCATCGGGAGCCGGCTGCCGCTGGCCGCCGGGCTGATCGCGATCAGCACGTTCCTGCTGCTGTTCCTGTTCACCGGGAGTGTGCTGCAACCGTTGCGGGCGCTGCTGTTCAACGTGCTCGGCCTGTCCGCGACGCTCGGCCTGATGGTGCTGATCTTCCAGGAGGGCTGGCTGTCGTCGTGGCTCGGCTTCACGCCGCTGCCGCTCGACACCAGCATGCTGGTGCTGCTGTTCTGCATCGTGTTCGGGCTGTCGATGGACTACGAGGTGTTCGTGCTGAGCCGGATCAAGGAGACTCGGGACAGCGGCGGCACCCTGCACGAGTCGGTGACCCACGGGCTGTCGCGGACCGGCCGGCTGATCACGATGGCCGCGGCGCTGCTCGCGGTGAGCCTGCTCGCGTTCGGCACCAGCGGGGTCAGCTTCGTCCAGATGTTCGGCATCGGCAGCGGTCTCGCCATCCTCATCGACGCGACGCTCATCCGAGGCGTGCTGGTGCCGGTCGGCATGCGGTTGCTCGGGCGGGCCGCGTGGTGGTCGCCGCCGTTCCTGCGGCGGGTGCACGACCGGTTCGGCCTGCGCGAGGGCCCCGCTCCCGTCGCCGAACGAGAGCTCACGAAGGTCTAACCGGACTGACGCGCGGACGCCGTGCCCGGAGCATCGACGCTCCGGGCACGGCGTGCGTCCACACCCCTCACAGCGAGGCGATCAACCGCTCCACGCGCTCGTCCACGGCACGGAACGGGTCCTTGCACAACACCGTCCGTTGCGCCTGGTCGTTCAGCTTCAGGTGCACCCAGTCCACGGTGAAGTCGCGGCCAGCCTGTTGCGCGGCGGCGATGAAGTCACCACGCAGCTTGGCCCGCGTCGTCTGCGGCGGGGTGTCCTTGGCGGCCTCGATCTCGCCGTCGTCGGTGACCCTCGCGACCAGGTCCTTGCGCTGCAGCAGGTCGAAGATGCCCCGGCCGCGGCGAATGTCGTGGTACGCGAGGTCCAGCTGCGCGATTCGCGGCGACGACAGCTCCATCCCGTGCTTCAGGCGGTACCGCTCGATGAGCCGGTGCTTGATGGCCCAGTCGATCTCGCGGTCGATGCGGGACAGGTTCTGGGCCTCCACGGCGTCCAGGGTGCGGCCCCACAGCTCGATGACGCGGTCGGCCACCGGGTCGGTGCCGCGCTTCGCGACGTGTTCGACGGCTCGGCTGAAGTACTCGCGCTGGATGTCCAGCGCCGACGCCTCCCGGCCGCCGGCGAGGCGGACCAGCCGGCGGCCCGTGAGGTCGTGGCTGATCTCGCGGATCGCGCGGATCGGGTTGTCCAGGCTGAAGTCCCGGAACTGGACGCCGTCCTCGATCATCTCCAGGACCAGGTTCGCGCTGCCGACCTTCAGCAGCGTGGTGGCCTCGGCCATGTTCGAGTCGCCGACGATGACGTGCAGGCGCCGGTACCGCTCGGCGTCCGCGTGCGGCTCGTCGCGCGTGTTGATGATCGGGCGGGACCTGGTGGTCGCCGACGAGACGCCCTCCCAGATGTGCTCCGCCCGCTGCGACAGGCAGTACACCGCGCCGCGCGGGGTCTGCAGCACCTTGCCGGCGCCGCAGATCAGCTGCCTCGTCACCAGGAACGGCAGGAGCACGTCCGCGATCCGCGAGAACTCGCCGGCCCGCGTGACCAGATAGTTCTCGTGGCAGCCGTAGGAGTTGCCCGCTGAGTCGGTGTTGTTCTTGAACAGGAAGATGTCGCCGCCGATGCCCTCGTCGGCGAGGCGCCGCTCCGCGTCGACGAGCAGATCCTCCAGGATCCGCTCCCCCGCCTTGTCGTGCGTGACCAGCTGCACCAGGTCGTCGCACTCCGCGGTGGCGTACTCGGGGTGCGAGCCGACATCGAGGTAGAGACGCGAGCCGTTGCGCAGGAACACGTTCGAGGAACGCCCCCAGGACACCACCCGTCGAAACAGGTACCGCGCGACCTCGTCCGGGCTCAGCCTGCGCTGCCCATGGAACGTACAGGTCACGCCGAACTCGGTTTCGATGCCGAAGATCCGCCGCTGCATCCCTTTAGCCTAGGCGCTCGATGGCCATAGATCTCCTGACCTCTCCGAGGTGAGATGAACGCGTCATCGACTTCCTACCCATCAGGCCTCGTCAGCGCCCTTGGCGTCGCCGTTCGAGTCGGCCTCCGGCGTGTCCGGATCCTTCTCCGGCTCCTCCGCCGGCAGCAGCGCGGTCAGCGCCGCGCCCTCGATCCGGCGGAACGCCCGCTTCGGCCGCGACCGCTCCAGCACGGCCACCTCGAGCTTGCCGACGCCGTTGTCGCCGTTGCTGGTGGCCGCAGAGCTCGACGTGCCGGCCGACAGCGCCGCCACCGCGAACCCGACCGCGGCGTCGAGCGACATGCCCTCCTCGTACGTCTCCTTCATCTTGGTGGAGATCGGCTCCGTATGACCGCCCATGACCAGGTACGACGGCTCGTCGACGATCGACCCGTCGTAGGTCAGGCGGTAGAGCTGGTCGGTCTCCGCCGTGACCCCCACCTCGGCGACGCACAGCTCCACCTCGAACGGCTTGAGCTGGTCGGAGAACACCGAGGCGAGCGTCTGGGCGTACACGTTGGCGAGCTGGCGCGCCGAGACGTCCCGGGGGTCGTTGGCGAGCCCCCACAGGTCGACGTGCCGGATGCCGCCGCGGCGCAGGCCGTCGTACTCGCTGTACCGGCCGGTGGCGGCGAACCCGATGCGGGTGTAGATCTCCGAGACCTTGTGCAACATGGCCGAGGGGTTCTCGGCGACGAACAGGACCCCGCCGGAGTACTTGAGCGCGACCACACTGCGGCCCCGCGCGATGCCCTTGCGGGCATACTCCGAGCGGTCCCGCATCAACTGCTCGGGTGAGGCGTACAGCGGCATGGTCACGGCGGGGGCTCCTCGTTGTCTCGGGTCAGGGATGGGTCAGCCGCGTGGCTGGCTGGCCCGTTCGGTCACCACGGTCTCGGCGACCGCGGCCGCCTCGTCGCCCGGCAGTAGCACGGCGCCGTCGGTCGCGGTGATCGTGATGATGCTCGGGAAGATCTTGCGGGCCAGGTCGGGACCGCCGGTGGCCGAGTCGTCGTCCGCGGCGTCGTACAGCGCCTCGACCGCGTTGCGGACCGCCGCGGCGGCGTCGCCCTGCGGGTCCCACAGCTTCTTCAGCGCGGAGCGCGCGAACAGCGAGCCGGAGCCGACCGCGTGGAAGCCGGCCCGCTCCTCGTAGCGGCCGCCGACCACGTCGTAGGACACGATCCGCCCGGCGCGCGCCGGGTCGGCCGCGTCGACGTCGAAGCCGACGAACAACGGCAACACCGCGAGGCCCTGCATGGCCGCGTCGAGGTTGCCGCGCACGAGCGCCGCGAGCTTGTTCGTCTTGCCGTCCAGGGACAGCGAGACACCCTCGATCTTCTCGTAGTGCGACAGCTCGACCTGGTAGAGCCGCACCATCTCCAGCGCGAGACCCGCCGTGCCGGCGATGCCCACCGCCGAGTACGCGTCGGAGACGAACACCTTGTCCATGTCCCGCTGCGAGATGAGGTTGCCCGAGGTCGCGCGGCGGTCGCCGGCGATCAGCACGCCACCGTCGAACGTCACCGCGACGATCGTGGTGCCGTGCGGTGGCTGCTGCGCCAGGTCCGAGGCGTGGCGGGCGCGCACCGGCTCCTCGACGCCACGTCCGCGACCGCCGGGCAGCAGGTGGGGGGCCTGCACCCGGAGGAAGTCGATGAACGAGGACGTGCCGGCCGACAGGTAGGCAGCCGGAAGGGAGGCGCCGGGCATGGCGCTGGACGGATTGTGTTCCATGCCTGCTTTCGTTCTGCTAGTTCCAACTCACCGACGGGGGTCGAGCGGTGAACCTACTCGCCGCCCTTTTGCACGTACGCACGAACGAAGTCCTCGGCGTTCTCCTCGAGCACGTCGTCGATCTCGTCGAGGATCGTGTCGACGTCCTCGCCGAGCTTCTCCCTGCGTTCCTGACCGGCCGGCGCGCCGCCGTCGACATCGTCGTCGCCGTCACCGCCGCCTTGCCGCTGGACCTGTTCCTGGGCCATGTCGCCTCCCGCATCGGGATTGTCTGTCACCAAGATTACCGACCGGCACTGACAATTTCGCGGACCATCCGGTCGATGATCGGGATTCGCTCTGAGCGAACGCCTACCGTCTCGACCCGCCGGTGAGCGCGTCGACGAGCTCCTCGGCCGTCTCCGACGCCTCCAGCAGGGCTCCGACGTGCGCTTTGGTGCCCCGCAGCGGTTCCAGCGTCGGGATCCGGACCAGCGACTCGCGGCCGAGATCGAAGATGACCGAGTCCCACGAGGCCGCCGCGATCGCGCTCGGGTACCGCTCGAGGCAGCGGCCGCGGAAGTACGCCCGCGTGTCCTGCGGCGGCGCCGTGATCGCCGCCTGGACCTCGTCCTCGCTGACCAGCCGCTTCATCGAGCCGCGCGTGACGAGCCGGTTGTACAGGCCCTTCGCGAGGCGCACGTCGGAGTACTGCAGGTCGACGAGGTGCAGCCGGGGCGAGGACCAGCCGAGGCCGTCCCGGGCGCGGAAGCCCTCCAGCAGGCGCAGCTTGGCCGGCCAGTCGAGCCGGTCCGCGCACTCCATCGGGTCGCGGGCCAGCGCGTCGAGGATCTCGCCCCACGTGCGCATGACGTCGGTCGACACCGGGTCCTGCTCGGTGCGGTCGAGGTTCGCCGAGATCAGCTCGTGGTAGGCGGCCTGGATGTCCAGGCCGGTGAACTTGCGGCCGTTCGCCAGCTCCACGGTCGCCTTGAGCGACGGGTCGTGGCTCAGCGTGTGCACCGCGCGGACCGGGTCGGCGAGCTTGAGCGCGTCGAAGCGCACCCCCGACTCGATCAGGTCCAGCACCAGCGCCGTCGTGCCAACCTTGAGGTACGTGGACGTCTCCGCGAGGTTCGCGTCACCGATGATCACGTGCAGGCGGCGGTACTTGTCCGCGTCCGCGTGCGGCTCGTCGCGAGTGTTGATGATGCCGCGCTTCAACGTGGTCTCGAGGCCGACCTCGACCTCGATGTAGTCGGCGCGCTGGGAGAGCTGGAACCCGGCCTCCTCGCCGGCCGCGCCGACGCCGACCCGGCCGGAGCCGACCACGACCTGGCGCGACGCGAAGAACGGCGTGAGGCCGGCGATCACCGCGGTGAACGGCGTGTTGCGGGCCATCAGGTAGTTCTCGTGGGTGCCGTAGCTCGCGCCCTTGCCGTCCACGTTGTTCTTGTACAGCTGCAGCCGCGGCTGGCCGGGCACGGTGGCGGCGCGCATGGCCGCCTCCTCCATGACCCGCTCGCCCGCCTTGTCCCAGATGACGGCGTCGCGCGCGTTGGTGACCTCTGGCGCGGAGTACTCCGGGTGCGCGTGGTCGACGTAGAGGCGCGCGCCGTTGGTGAGGATGACGTTGGCGGCGCCGAGATCCTCGACGTCCGGGTCCGACGGCGGCATGCCAGGCGCGCCGAGGTCGAACCCTCGGGCGTCCCGCAGTGGCGACTCGACCTCGTAGTCCCATCGGGCGCGGCGCGCGCGCGGGATGTCCGCGGCGGCCGCGTATGCCAGCACGACCTGTGTGGAGGTCAGTACCGGGTTGGCGGTCGCGTCCCCCGGGACGGCGATCCCGTACTCGACCTCGGTACCCATGATCCGGCGCATACAACCAAGCCTACGGGGACGGCGCCGCGCGGACACAGGCACGCGTGCGGTGTGTGCCCCACCAGGCGATGCCAGTCATGCCCACGCCAAGCCGGAGCGATGCTTCCAGTATTCGGGCGGCGGGTCGGCGAGGTCGGGCAGATCGAGCTCCCCCACCGTCAGCGCGGCCAGGTTGCTCGCCAGCTGGCGGGTGCCCGCGGCGCCGGACAGGACGGTGTCGGCCCACGGTTGGGCCAGTGCGGCGGCCAGCGCGACCGCGTCCGGGCCGACGTCCAGCGACCGGGCCAGCTCGGCGACCGGCGCGGGCGGGTCCACGGCGAGCCGGCCGTTGGCGAGCGCCTCCTTGACGAGCACGTGCGCGCCGGCGTCGTGCGCCTCCGCCAGCGCGGGGCCCACGGACGGCTCCAGCACGTTCCAGGTCGACTGCACGGCCGTGAACACCGGTCTGCCGTGCCGGGTAAGGGCAAGCGCCCTGCGCACGACAGCGGCCTGCTCAGGGCCGGACGTCGAGAAGCCGACCCGCACCGGCAGGGCCGCGAGGGCGTCCTGCAGCGCGAGGTCGTCGAACAGCGGGCTGTCCGGGGTCAGCGAGTGCACCTGGTACAGCGCGAGGCGCGCCCCGAGCAGCGCCGAGCTCTCGGCCCACTGCGCGCTGAACCGGTCGAGTGTGTGGGCCTTCTGCTCGTGCACCGGCGCGTCGAGGCGCCAGTCGCCGACGTAGGTGTAGCCCCACTTGCTGGAGACGGTCAGGTCCGACGGCGACCGCGAGTCGAGCCAGCCCGCCAGGAACTCCTCCGCGCGGCCGTAGGAGCGGGCCACGTCGACCCACCGCACGCCGGCCGCGTACGCGGCGTCGAGCACCGCCCACGACGCGGCCCGCATGGCGTCCACAGAGCGAGAAGGCGGCAGCTCGGACCGGCCGACGTTGATGTACGCCGGCCGGCCGAGTGCCGCCAATCCCAGTCCGAGCCGCACCTACAGGTACTGGCCCGTGTTCGTCGCCGTGTCTATCGCCCGGCCGGACTCCTGGTTCTTTCCGGTGACGAGGGTGCGGATGTAGACGATCCGCTCCCCCTTCTTGCCGGAGATCCGCGCCCAGTCGTCCGGGTTCGTGGTGTTGGGCAGGTCCTCGTTCTCCGCGAACTCGTCGACGATCGCATCCAGCAGGTGCTGCACCCGCAGACCGCGCTGCTGGGTGTCCAGCACCGACTTGATCGCCGCCTTCTTCGCCCGGTCGACGATGTTCTGGATCATCGCGCCCGAGTTGAAGTCGCGGAAGTAGAGGACTTCCTTGTCACCGTTGGCGTAGGTGACCTCGAGGAACCGGTTCTCCTCCGTCTCCTCGTACATGCGCTCGACGGTGTGCTGGATCATGGCGTCGATGCACGTCTTGCGGTCCCCGCCGAACTCCGCCAGATCGTCGGCGTGGATCGGCAGTTTGCTCGTCAGGTACTTCGAGAAGATGTCCTTCGCCGCCTCGGCGTCCGGCCGCTCGATCTTGATCTTGACGTCGAGCCGGCCCGGCCGCAGGATCGCGGGGTCGATCATGTCCTCCCGGTTGGAGGCACCGATCACGATCACGTTCTCCAGGCCTTCGACGCCGTCGATCTCACTCAGCAACTGAGGCACGATGGTCGTCTCCACGTCCGAGGACACACCGCTTCCTCGGGTGCGGAAGATCGAGTCCATCTCGTCGAAGAACACGATCACCGGCGTGCCCTCCGAGGCCTTCTCCCGCGCCCGCTGGAAGATCAGCCGGATGTGCCGCTCGGTCTCGCCGACGAACTTGTTCAGCAGCTCCGGTCCCTTGATGTTCAGGAAGTAGGACTTGGCGTCCTTCGCCGCCGTGTCGCCGCGAGCGGCGGCGACCTTCTTCGCCAGCGAGTTGGCCACCGCCTTGGCGATGAGCGTCTTGCCGCAGCCTGGCGGGCCGTACAGCAGGACGCCCTTCGGCGGCCGCAGCTCGTACTCGCGGAACAGCTCGGCGTGCAGGAAGGGCAGCTCGACCGCGTCGCGGATCTGCTCGATCTGCCGGAACAGGCCGCCGATCGACTCGTAGTCGACGTCCGGCACCTCCTCCAGCACCAGGTCCTCGACCTCGGCCTTGGGCACCCGCTCGTAGGCGTAGCCCGACTTGGAGTCGACGAGCAGCGAGTCGCCCGGCTTGAGGGTGGCCTCGCGCAGCGGGTCGGCGAGCCAGACCACGCGCTCCTCGTCGGCGTGACCGACGACGAGCGCGCGCATCGGCGGCACGTCCTCCTCGACCTCGTCGAGCAGCTCCCGCAGGGTCGACACCTCGCCGATCCGCTCGAAGGCGCCCGCCTCGACGATCGTCAGCGCCTCGTTCAGCCGCACCGACTGACCGCGACGCAGGTCGACCACCTCGACCGCGGGCGAACACGCCACCCGCATCTTCCTGCCGGCCGTGAACACGTCGACGGTGCCGTCCTCGTGGCCCTGCAGGAACACGCCGTAACCGCTCGGTGGTTGCGCGAGCCGGTCGACCTCCTCTCGGAGAGCGAGCAGCTGGCTGCGAGCCTCGCGCAAGGTCTCCACCAGCTTGGAGTTACGCTCAGTCAACTGGCTGACCCGTTCCGACGCCTCGGCAAGCCGCTGCTCGAGCAGCCTGGCATGCCGAGGCGAGTCCGTCAGTTTCCGGCGCAGCAGCGCTACTTCCTCCTCGAGGAACCGGATCTGGGCAGCTTCCGACGGTTCGTGCCCAGAAGCCGCCTCAGGTCCAGCGCCGTGCTCGTCGGCCTCCTCTGGCCGACCACCGGGATGGTTGTGCTGCATGTCGGCACCTCCTCCCGAAAATTCTGTCTTACCCCCACGGTACCGGTGTAGACCGACAAACAAACCCCATCCACATCTCGGAACTGTCGCGTCACATCACGGAAACGACCATCGCCGCTGCTCGAATGGGCCATCTCGCCGCCGATGGGAACCACCTACCCGCTACGGTGCGTCAGGTGGTCGACCGACGACGGAGCCGTCGGCGACAACCATCAGACTTGGCGAGGGGATCGCCACGAAACGAGGAGTAGCACGACATGTCGCAACCGCCGCAGCAGCCAGGCCCCTGGGGCGGGCAGCCCGGGTATGGTCAGCAGCCCGGCCCAGGTCAGCAGCCTGGTGGCTACCCGCAGCAGGGCGGCTACCCCCAGCAGGGCGGGTACCCGCAGCAGGGTGGCTACCCCCAGAGCGGCCCTCAGCCGCAGCAGCCCGGCGGGTTCGGCCAACCCGGACAATATGGTCAGCAGCAGCCCTACGGGCAGCCCGGACCGTACGGTTACGGACCGCAGAAGAAGAGCCCGATGCCGTGGATCCTCGCGGGCGGCGGCGTTGTCGTCGTCGCGGTCGTCGTGGTCCTCATCATCGTGCTCACCGGTGGCGCGGACACGAGCAGTCCTACAGGCGTCGCCGAGGCAGCGGTGTCCGCGGCCAACGACCAGGACGCCGGCGCGATCGCCGACCTCGCCTGCTCGGCCGACAAGGAGGACGTCCAGAAGTCGATCGACCCCGCCGCGTCGGAGCCTGCTTTGAAGGACGTCACGGTGAACTTCGAGCTCGGCGACGTCAAGACCGAGGGCGACAGCGCGACCGCCGCCGTCACGATGACGTTCGACAACGTGCCGGACGAGTACAAGGACATGGTCCCGGGCAGCGTCAACGGGGAGCTGAAACTCACCAAGGAGAACGGCGACTGGTGCATCAACGGCTTCAGCTGACGTAACGAATTGGTCAACTGGCCGCTGCCGGGCGTGTCCCGGCGGCGGCCGTTGTCGTACGGCTCTCCTACGATGGGGATCGTCGGGAACGGACGGCGCGTCGGCTCCGTCTGGTTGGTAGTAGTGGCACTACACGCCCCAGGGCGAAGGAGTTCGAGCCCCAGATGACCTATCCACCGCAACAGCCGGGCCAGTTCGGCCAGCAGCAGCCCGGCCAGTTCGGGCAGTCCTCCTACCAGGGCCTCGGCAGCTACTCGGGTGGTTCGGGTCAGCCGCCCAAGAAGAAGAACACCGGGATGATCGTCGCCATCGTGGCGATCGCGGTGATGCTGCTCGGCGGCGGTGGCGTCGCCGTGTACTTCCTCACCAAGGACAGCGGCGACGGCGGGGACAACACCGCGGCCGACAACACCACGTCGAAGAGCACCGACAAGTCCGCCGGCGACGACGCGTCGACCGACGGGTCGGACCCGAACTCCGGTGACGCGAGCAACACGCCGGACGACGTGCGCGACGAGTACATGGCGGCGTACGAGAACAAGGACTTCGCGGACGTCGTCGACACCGCCTGCGCCGCGTACAAGAAGAAGTTCGGCACGGACACGTCGAAGCTCGAGGGCGACCTCGACCCGTACGAGATCACCGCGTCGCCGAACGGCGAGCCCGACGTGAACGGCAACACCGCCACCGCCAAGATCGACCTGGAGCTCACGGCCGACGGCACGACCGAGAAGCCGAAGATCCTGATCAAGATCGTCGAGGAGGACGGCCAGTGGCGGTTCTGCGGCGAGGGCAAGGCCTAGTGCCCCGCGCCGGGCACTAGACAAGCAGCGTCCCCAACAATCGGAGCCGTAGTCATGACCTACCCGCCGCAGCAGCCCGGGCAGCCGGACCCGTACGGGCAGCAGAACCCGTACGGCCAGCAACCCGGGCAGTACGGCCAACAGCCAGGACCGCAACCCGGTCAGTACGGGCAGCCGGAGCAGTACGGGCAACAGCCGGGGCAGCCGGGGCAGTACGGCCAGCAGCCAGGGCAGCCGGGCCAGTACGGGCAGTACGGCCAGACCCAGCAGTTCAGTCAGGACCCGTACGCCCAGCAGCAGCCGGGGGCCTACGGGCAGCCCGGGCAGCCCGGCGGCGAGCCGCCGAAGAACAAGCGGGGCATGATCATCGCGATCGTCGTGATCGCCGTGCTGGTGCTCGGCGGTGGCGGCGTGGCCGTCTGGCTGCTCACCAAGGGCGACGACAAGCCGAACAGCGCGTCGGAGGACAACAGCAGCACCAAGGAGACCCCGTCGTCGACCGCCGACGAGCCGACGGCCACCGACGAACCGACGACCGAGGAGTCGACCGGCGGCGGTGACGGCGGCGGCGAGGCCGGCGTCTCGGCGGCCGCACAGGACTACGTCGATGCGGTCAACGGCGAGGACGAGGCCGCCGCGACGGCGCTGACCTGCGCGAAGACCGACGGCGGCACGCTGTACTCGGTTGCCGCGGGCAGCGGGAGCACCGCCGAGATCGGCAAGGTCGAGATGATCTCCGCGGAGCTCGCCACGGTCGACATCACGCTGGCCGGGAGCGGCGCGCAGGCCGTGCCGCTGCCGTTCGAGCTGAAGGACGGGAGCTGGTGTGTCTCAATCTGACGGTGAGGAGCCGTCGGACGACGGCACGCCAGAACCGGCCGCCGGTCGTTGGAGGATCCTGTTCATCACGGTCGCCACGGCCGCGGTCGCGGTGGCCGTCGGCATTGGCATCTACCTGCTGACCAGCGGCGACGACTCATCAGACCCGGTCGCGGACGAGGACCGGCAGACGTCGGAACCCCTGTCCCCCACGTCGTCGCCGACCACGTCGGAGTCGTCGGCGGCACCTGAGGAGACCCAGGCCCCGTCCGGCGACGACGTCGCCGCCGCCCAGGACGTGGCCGCACAGGCCGCGACGGCGATCACGAACGCGGACATCGCCGCGATGACCCAGCTGAGCTGCGACCCGTCGACGGTGGGCACCGAGGAACAGTTCCCCCCGGACGCGACGGCCGAGGTGGCCGGCGAACCCCAGATCTCGGGCGACACGGCCACCGTGGAGCTCACGCTGACCATCGGCGACAGCGAACCCACCACGGTCCCCATGCCGCTGACGAAGAAGGACGGCCGCTGGTGCGTCCCGTGACCCAGCGGTACTGAACGAAGACGACAGAAACGACGGAACGACGCCGACGACACGGAGCCCGTGTCGTCGGCGTTTCGTCAGGGCTGGCGGCCGCGGCGCTGCGGGCGCGGTGTGACCACACCGTCGGCCAGGCGGCGTGCGGTCAGCACGAACGCCGTGTGCGCCACCATCCGGTGCTCCGGACGCACCGCGAGACCGACCACGTGCCACGGGCGCATCAGCGTCTCCCACGCCTGCGGCTCGGTCCAGCACTGCTGCTCCCGCAGCGCCTCGGTCACCTTCGACAGCTGCGTCGTCGTCGCGATGTACACCACCAGCACGCCGCCCGGGATGACGTTCGCGGCGACCGTCGGCAGGACGTCCCACGGCGACAGCATGTCGAGGATCGCCCGGTCGACCTCGCCCTCGTGTGTGGCCAGGTCAGCCACCCGCAGGTCCCAGTTCGGCGGGTGGCTGCCGAAGAAGGTGGTGACGTTGCGTTCCGCGTGCACGGCGTGGTCGTCGCGCACCTCGTAGGACGTCACGCAGCCCGCCGGGCCGACGGCGCGCAGCAGTGAGCACGTCAGCGCGCCGGAGCCGGCGCCGGCCTCGAGCACCCTGGCGCCGGGGAAGATGTCGCCCCACATGACGATCTGGCCCGCGTCCTTCGGGTAGATCACCTGCGCGCCACGCGGCATCGACAGCACGTAGTCCGACAGCAGCGGACGCATCGCGAGGTACGCGGTCCCGCCCGCGGACGAGATGACCGAACCCTCCGGGTGCCCGATGAGGTTGTCGTGGTCGACCGCTCCCCGATGGGTGTGGTACTGCCCGCCGACCTCGAGGACCAGCGTGTAGTGCCGTCCCTTCGGATCGGTGAGCTGGACCCGATCGCCCACCCTGAACGGCCCGCTCGCCCTGACCTCCGCCACCCGAATCCCGCTCCATCCGTCCGTGCCTGCCAACCGCGAGATCGTCGCAGAGACCCGCGCCGCCCCGTTGTCGGGGACCGGCACTACCCTGGCGGGCGCTTACTCGCAGGTGATCACCGGGGAGATCAAGGGGAGATCATGACGTATCCACCGCAGCAGCCGCCCGGCCCGCCAGGCCCGTACGGCCCGCAGGATCCCTATGGCCAGCAGCCGTACGGCCAGCAGCCCTACGGCCAGGGCCCGCCGTGGGCGGGCGGACAGCCCGGCTATCCGGTGGGCCCGCCGCAGAAGAAGTCGAGGACCGGCCTGATCACCAGCTTGATCATCGTGGCGATCCTGGTGGTCGGCGGCGGTGGCGTCGGCGCGTACCTCCTGCTCAAGAACGACGACAAGGACTCGAGCGCCGGCGGCGGCGGCAGCGACACGCCGCGCGCGGCGGCGGACTCCTTCACGAAGGCGATGAGCAGCGCGCTCAGCACCCGCCTCGAGGATGTCGACCTGAAGCCGTTGAAGCCGCTGACCTGCGCGGC
>Ga0193742_1000304_pt1 | contig 34835 bp, 54 predicted proteins | sample L2c1metaG_FD_165511 | JGI IMG/M metagenome (GOLD analysis project Ga0193742, IMG submission 165511) | Soil microbial communities from a riparian zone of the East river system, Colorado, United States - L2c1 | ecosystem: Environmental > Terrestrial > Soil > Riparian zone | place: USA: East River... | reverse complement strand
GCACGTTCCGCATTGGTGCTCGCAATTCGGACGTATCTGGTCGATCTAATGGGAATGATTCTCAATGCCCGCCTGAGCTGCGGTTATGTACCGATTGACCACGCCTGAATCAGCCTCGCACGGGGCTTCAGGCCCCACCCGCACGGGAGGAATGATCATGGCTGGAGTTGGGCGCGCCCCAAAGGACCCGAGCAAGAGGGCTCGGCGCAACGTGGACCCAATCCCGCTACGCGCGGTGGTCAATCGCCCTGTATCGCAGCCGGATCTACCCGGTGGAGTCCGGTGGCCGGAGCAGACCCTGCGCTGGTGGCAGCACTGGGGCGAGTCGCCCTTGTCGACGGAATTCTCCGACATTGACTGGGACTTTATGCTCGACGCTGCAATTCTCCATTCGCAATTGTGGAATGGCGATACAAAAGTCGCCGCCGAATTGCGCCTGCGAGTTGCTAAGTTCGGCGCTACTCCCGAGGATCGCGCACGACTGCGAATCCAGTTCGTCCAGGCCGACGAGGCCGAGGATCGGCGCGACAAAAAGGACACCGGTGCATCCGCCCGCGCGCGCCGAGGCCCGCTCAAGAGTGCCTAATGCCCTGGAAGCCAAAGGCAAAGGGCGAGGTTCCGACACTCGGCTGGTACGTGATCGACTGGATCGCCGAATACCTGGCTGCACCAGCTAAGGGTTCCTACGAGCCGTTCATCCTGTACCGCGAGCAGGAAGACTTCGTGCTCCGCTACTACGAGATCGACCCTGCCACCGGCCGGTTCCGGTACGACCGGGCCGTGCTCGGCAGGCCTCGTGGCTGGGGCAAGTCCCCGATGCTGGGTGCGCTCGCGATCGTCGAGGGCCTGGCCGACACCGTGTTCGACGGCTGGGACGCCACGGGCCAACCGATCGGCAAGCCATGGTCGACGATCCGCACACCGCTGGTGAACATTGCCGCCGTGTCGGAGGAGCAGACCCGCAACACCTGGCAGCCGCTGCTGGAGATGCTGCGCGAAGGCCCGGTCGTCGACGAGTACCGGGTCGACCCGATGGACACGTTCGTGGCCCTGCCGCGCGGCTCGATACGGCAGATCACGTCCTCGGCGCGGACCACCAAGGGTGCACCGGCCACGTTCGCCGTGCTCGACCAGACCGAGGAGTGGGTGCCGTCCAACGGCGGCATCCGGTTGGCCCAGTACATCCGGACCAACTGCTCGAAGAACGGTGGCCGGACGGTCGAGGCTCCCAACGCCTACATCCCCGGCGAGGAGTCGGTGGCCGAGAAGTCGGCTGAGGCGTGGCAGTTGGCCCGGGAGGGCCGCTCGCGCACCGACAGCATCCTCTGGGACCACCGTGAGGCACCGGCCGACACGGACATGAGCGACCGCGAATCGCTGACCATTGGCCTGCGTCACTCCTACGGCGACTCGTCCGGCCACACGGACGGATGCGTGCTCCATGAGCCGCCCTGCGCGCCCGGGCACGTGGACCTGGAGTCGCAGATCGAGCGGATCTGGGACCCGGCGACGGACCCCCAGCTCGCCCGGTCGGACTACCTGAACCAGATCACCCACGCCTCGGACTCGTGGGTGTCGGCCGTCGAATGGCGAGCCCGGCACTACGAGCACGCGGTCGACGAGGACGGCGAGCGCGTCTACGTCGAGCCGGTCAAGGCCGGTGACGTGATCACGATGGGCTTCGACGGCTCGATGGGCCGCACCCGCGGTCGGGCCGACGCGACGGCGCTCATCGGCTGCCGGGTGGCCGACGGCCACCTGTTCGAGATCGCCGTGTGGCAGGGCGACCCGAAGGACCGTGAATGGGTGCCGCCGGTCGACCAGATCGACTCGGCGGTCAAGACCGCGTTCACCACGTACAAGGTGGCCGGGTTCTACGCCGACCCGTCGGGCTGGAACGCCTACGTGGCCCAGTGGGAGGCCAAGTTCGGGCACCGGCTCAGGGTGAAGGCCTCGCAGACTGCCCCGATCGCGGTGTGGCCGCGTGGCAAGGACGTCCGGATGGTCGAGTGGGTGAAGCGCACCCACGACGCCATCGTCAACGGCGAGATGACCCACGACGGCGGCTACTACCTCACGGCGCATGTGCTGAACGCACGTCGCCGGACGGTGCCGCAGGGCTACCTGCTCTACAAGAGCTACCCCGACTCGCCCAACAAGATCGACGCCGCCTACGCGGGGGTGCTGGCCTGGAAGGCCCGCCTCGATGCGATTGCCAAGGGGATCGGGAAGACCCGCGAACCGAGGAAGCAAAGAGTCCTCGTCCTGAGCTGACTGACAGGGGTTGCGGCATGGGATATGACCCACGCGCCTATTGGGCCATCCATCCGCCATTTCCCAATCGCCCGGCGCACCGGGCTCAGGAGATTGTTCTTCTCGACGAGTGGTCCAAGATCAGCCCGAAATCGATTCTCGAAGTCGGCGTCGGCCAGGGGCGGATCGCCGCCCTCGCTCTGAAGCTGTGGCCGGATGCCTCGTATATCGGCATCGATATCTCCACCGACCGGCTGGCCGAGGCCCGCGCCGCTCTTGGCGAGTGGCCCCGGCTGGTCGAGGCCGACCTGCTGACGTACCGGCCGGTACGGGCATCTGATCTTGTGCTGGCGGTGGAAGTGCTGATGCACATCCCGCCGTCCGACCTCCAAGCCGCCGTCGACAACCTCCGCGCCTGGTCACGTCGAGACGTCTACACCGTCGACTGGACCGAGCCAGCAACCGGCCCGGTAGCCGACCACAACTTCATCCATGACTACGCCGGACTCGGCTTCACGCCGGTCGCCACCGTCGGCAGGCAGACGATCTTTCACGCCGAAGGGAGCGCGTAGTGGCTGAGCCTCCCGTCCTCCTGACGCTCCAGGGCCTGTCCGACAACGAGCGGGACATCCTGACCCGGCTGCGCGGCAAGCTCCGGCAGAAGGAGAACCGCAACCGCCTGCGGTCGCACTACTACGAGGGCCGCAAGCGGCTGGACACCCTCGGCATCTCGATCCCGCCGAGCATGGCCACCATCGAGACGGTGATCGGCTGGCCAGCGAAGGCCGTCGACGTGCTCGAACAGCGGCTGAACTTCCAGGGCTTCGTGCTCCCCGTCGAGTCCGAGCTGGTCGAAATGCTGGCCGACATCGACGCCCAGAACAACATGACGCTGGAGCGCAGCCAGGCCCACATCTCGGGGTTGACACACGGCACGGCGTTCGGGTTCGCCACCATCGGCGACCCCAGCGTCGGTGACCCGGAGATCGTGATCTCCGTGCGGTCGGCGCGGCAGGCCACCGCCATATACGACCGCCGCCGACGTCGCCTCAGCGCGGCGCTGGAGGTCGTCCAGGGCGACCGGAAGTCCGAGCGTGCGGAGATCCTGTATCTGCCGGACCAGATCATCACGCTGGAGCGGGACGAGAACGGCCGGGAGACGATCTCCCGGACGGACAACCCGACCGGCCGTGTGCTCTGCTCCCCGCTGGTGTACCGGCCGTTCCTGGAGCGCGAGTTCGGCATGTCCCGGATCACCCGGCCCGTCATGTCGATCACCGACACCGCCGTCCGGACGATGCTCCGCACCGAGGTTTCGGCCGAGTTCTACAGCAGTCCCCAGCGGTGGGTCATGGGTGCCGACGAGTCGGCGTTCCAGGACAAGGACGGCAACGTCCGTACCGGCTGGGAGACCATTCTGGGCCGGATCTGGGCCATCCCTCAGCCGGAGCCTGACGACGACGGCCTGGACCGACCCGAGCTGCCGAAGGTTGGCCAGTTCCCGGCCGCGTCCATGCAGCCGCACATCGAGATGCTGCGGCAGGTGGCCACGGGATTCGCCGGGGAGACCGCCATCCCGGTGAACTACCTCGGGATCATCCACGACAACCCGTCCTCGGCCGACGCGATCAACGCGGCCGAGGCCGAGCTGAACAAGATCGCCGAGCGGGCGCACGACTCCTTCGGCTCCGGCTGGGTGCAGCTCGGGCAGCTCGCCCTGATGCTGCGCGAGGGCACCAACGTGCTGCGGCCAGAGCTGCGCCAGCTCCGGGACCGCTGGGGAGACCCGGCCACCAGGACGCGGCAGGCGGCAGCCCAGTCGGTCATGTCTCTGGTCAGCACCGGCGTGTACCTGCCCCGCTCTGAGATCACCTTCGAGCAGCTTGGCCTGGACCAGTCGACGATCGACCGGCTGATGCTGGAGAACCGTGTCCAGGCGGCTGAGATCGCCCGCCTGCAACTCGCCCAGGCTGCCGGGGGCGCTGACCCGCGCGCCCGCGCGCTGAGCCAGCGTGAGACCGAGGAAGAAGAGGCCTGATGGCTCCCGTCGACGACATGACGACGGAGCTGGAGTCGATCCGGCTCATCGCCATTTCGATGCTGCTGGCGGCGATGGCTGACGCGGACATGTCGACGCCGGAGAGCGCCTGGGAGACCTTGCGCGAGGCGTTCATCGACATCGCCTTCCTGATGGGCGAGCAGGCCGCGATGTCGGCCATCCGGTACCTCGAACTCGACCGAACTCTGGCCGGTGTCAGGCTGCCCAGCCCGCGCCCGTCGGATCGGATCTCGATCGACGAGTTGGAGCGGTCGTTCGGCTGGGCAACCCGGCCACTGACGACCGGGGATCTGGAGCTGGTCGAGCGCCAGCTAACCGCTTCGCTCCAGCGCCACGTCGACGAGCCGAACCGGACGACGATCTATGACGCCACGGTGCAGGCCAAGACCCGGTTCGCCCGGGTGCCCACCGGCGACGATCCGTGCTCGTTCTGCCTGATGCTCGCCTCCCGGGGCGCGGTCTACCACACCGAGCTGACAGCCACGGCGACCACTGGCCGGTCCACCGGCACCAGCGGTCGGCCGGACACCATGCGCTACCACGACCACTGTTTCTGCCAGGCGCGCGAGATCCGGGTCGATAACGAGGATGACCTGCCGGACATCATCCAGCGCGCGCAGCAGAAGTGGGACACCTACTCCGAGTCGGTCCGTGGCGCGGTCACTCTCGACGGCTTCACGGACTACTTGAAAGATCATCCGTTCAAGTAACGGACCTCTGACCTGCGGTTTTGCACTCTACTTGCAAATCGCTTGAAACCCCCTCCGGCCGCACGGCCACCACATCCCGCACGGGAGGAATCACCATGCCCTCGTCCCTTCTCCGGACTCATCCCCGCACCGGTTTCTCCGGGCTCCCGCAACACCTGATCGGACTCGGCTTCGATGCCGACCCGCCAGCAGGTGGTGGCGGCGATCCCCAGCCGAAGCCGGGCGGCGACCCGAAGCCGAAGCCCGACGACAAGCCCCCAGCCGAAACGGACTGGGAGGCCGAAGCCAAGAAGTGGGAACAGCGGGCCAAGCAATTCCCCGACCTGATCGCCGCGCGCCAAGAAAACGACGCGCTGAAGGCCCAGGTCGAGAAGCTGGCACCGCTGGAAAAACTCGCTGAGGTACTGGGCGCGAAGGACGCGAAGGACCCCTCCGAGGTCGACAAGCTCACCGAGCGCGTCACCAAGCACGAGGAGCAACTGGCCACCGAACGCGCCGCCCGCTGGCGCGCCGAGGTCGCCAACGAGAAGGGCCTCACCCCGGCTCAAGCCGCACGGCTGACCGGTGCCACCAAGGAAGAGCTGGTGGTAGACGCGGACGAGCTTCTGAAGCTCTTTCCCGCGCCAGTCCCCGACCAGCACCGACCCGGCTACGTGCCGCAGTCCGGTGGTGGTAACGGTGCGCCCGCCAAGGGCTCCGTCACGGCGGGCAGGGACCTCTTCAAGGCCCGTGTGGGCACCAAAAACACCTGATGAAAGGACCGAATCATGCCTCGTCTTCGGACTGAGCAGTTCGGTGCAGGCGACCAGCGGTGGCTGGGGTCGGCGCATGGCATCTGGGAATGCCAGACCGTCACTCTCGACATCTCCGCTTTCACCGAGAACACCTACTGGCCGGACGGCTACATCCTGTCCGGCACCCCGCTGGCGCGAATCGCCAGCGGCCTCGCCGTCCCGTATGTCTCGGGCGGCGGCACTGGCACCGGAGTCCTCTGGGGCTTCCTCTTCACCGACCAGTCGGTGATCGGCACCGGCGACATCCCCGCTCCCATGCTCGACCACGGTCGAGTCAAGACGGAGTTCCTGCCGGTCGGATTCACCGTTCCCACTGCGGCCAACAACCGCACCACTGTTGTGTTCCTGGCGGGGGCTGGTAGCTGATGGCGCTCTGGACTGAGGTCATTGACCCGGCGACCCTCTCGGGGTACGCCCGTGAGTCCCTGGCGGCGTACGAGGCCCGACAGGGCACTCTGGCCCGCTTCCTCCCCAACCGGTTCATCTCCGACGTTGTGGCGCGCTTCGTCGCGGGCCAGAACGGTGGCCTGGTCGACGTCGCGAACTTCCGCGCGTTCGACGCCGAGCCTGAGATCGGCAACCGCGACGTCTCCCGTCGGGTGACGATCGAGCTGCCTGCTCTCGGCCGGAGCGAGCCGATCACGGAGTACGAGCAGCTTCGCGCCCGTGGCGGCAGCGTCAGCGCCGAGCTGGCCCTGGTGACCGTGCAGGGGGCGACGGACCGCACGGTCCGCGCCATCGCTGATGCGATCGAGCGGCTGCGCGGCATCGTGATCGACACTGGCATCGCCACGATCGACCAGTACAACTTCAAGAGCGCGGACAACTTCGGCCGCGATGCCGACCACGCCGTCACCGCAGGCACGCTCTGGTCGAACACGGCGGCTGACCGTCTGACCCAGCTCTCCACCTGGTCGCAGACGTACACCGACGACACCGGCTCGGAGCCGGGCGCGCTGCTCATGTCGACCCGGGCCTTCCGGGCGCTGTGCAACGGCGACCAGTTCCGGATGGTCCTCCAGGGTGGTGCCACCCGGCCCGCCATCACTCAGGACGTTCGCGACCTGGTGATCGGCAATGGCCTCCCGCCGATCACGCTCTACGACCGTCGGGTCAAGGTCAATGGCACCCTCACCAAGGTGCTGCCCGACAACAAGGTGTACCTCCTGCCTGCTGCCGTCGACACCAATGACGCTGAAGGCACGGACCTGGGTGGCACCTGGTGGGGCCGCACGCTCTCGTCCACGGTTCCCGGTTACGGGATCGAGGACTCGGACCAGCCCGGCGTCGTGGTCGGTGTGTACCAGCACGACAAGCCCCCGCATGGGCTTGAGGTCATTGGCGATGCCATTGGCCTGCCGGTGCTCGCCAACCCGGACCTGTCGTTCGTCGCGACGGTGCTGTGACATGGCCCGCCGCCTGACTGGCCGTTTCCTGCTCCGGAACCCCAACACCTTCCTCGTGGAGGCGTTCGGCCCGGAGACGGAGCACGTGCCCGACTGGGCGGCGGACCTCATCACCGAGGAATCGGCGTGGACCTCCGAGGACGACTCGGAGGTCCCGCCGGTACCCGACGAGGCCACGCCACCCCCGAGATATGGCAAGGGCTCGACCGTCGAGGCGTGGTTCGACTACGCCAGAGACCACGGCGTCGAGGTCAACGCCGAGATGACGCGCACACACGTCATCGACGTACTCGACAGAGCCGGTATCCCGACACGCTGACCGGAGGGTCCTGATGGCCTACACGTCGCCCCAGGACGTCTGCGACCGCTGGCTCGGTTCCGGGGAGATCCCCGACGCAGCCACGCTGGCAACGCTTATCGACGACGCCGAGGACACCATCGTGGCCTCCGTCCCGGACATCGCCGAACGTATCGGCGACGGCCGGGTCCCGCTGGAACGAGTTCAGAAGATCGTCGCCCGGATGGTCATCCGGCACGCCAGGAACCCCGAGGGGTACCGGCAGATGCAGGAGACCACCGGGCCGTTCACCCGGGGCTACACGCACAGCGGCGACGAGCCGGGTGGAAGCTTCCTGTCGCCCAGCGAACGCCGCGAACTGCTCGGCAGCGCCGGTGGCCGGGCCTTCCAGATCGACACCACGCCCACTGACCTGCCACGGCGCGTCTTCGACGCCGAGAGGTTGTGCTGATGTTCCCGCCGGTCATGGGGCCGGTGATAATTCGCCGGCCCTCAGGTCGGACGACCTTCAACGACCCCACCGGGCACACCACGCGCGAGCAGGAGGGGTGCGCGTGGGCACCGCGCTTCTCGGACGAAGAGACCGACCTGCGCGAGACGGTGATCGTCGGCTACTGGCTGTTCGTGCCGTTCGGCGCTGACATCCAGGCCACCGACGAAGTGCTCATCCCGGAGATCATCCACCTGACCAACGACGGCGAAGAGACCGTCATCTGGCAGGTCGACGGCGAGCCCGGCCGGTGGCAGTCGCCCTGGACCCACATCCACATCGGTACCCAGATCGCCCTCAAGCGGGCCAACGGCTAGGGGGCCAGTCGATGCGCTACGTCCCCGACCACAAGGGCATCGCCGAGATGCTGAACGGCCCCGAGATGCACAAGCTCGTCGGCACCTTCGCCGACGCCGGACGCAACTACGCCGTGGCGATCTCCCCGGTGGACAGCGGCGAGTACGCCAAGTCGTTCGAGGTCGAAAGGGGCCTCACCAGCGGGCGCATCGGCCGCCGTGCCAACAGCCGCCGTGCCATGGCCAGGCTCCACAACAAGGCCGACCACGCAGCCGCCGTCGAATGGTTCCACGGCCACCACGTGCTGTCGCGCACCGTCGACTACATCGAGCGGTACCAGTTCTGATGGCCGACCTGGCTCCGTGGCCGGACCCCCACCTGGTGCTGGTCAACCTGCTCGACGACCTCATTGTGAGCGACATCGTTGGGTCCCAGCTCCAGCCGGACTTCCAGCAGGACATGCCGGTGATCCGCGTCCGCAAGGTCGGCGGCACCGACGACAAGCTGACCGATTTCGTGCGGATGGTCGTCGACGTCTACGCCGCCGACTACGAGACCTCTCGCGACCTCTCCGAGGCCGTCCGTCAGCGACTTCTGAGCTACCCGCACATCACCACGGCTGGCCGTCTCGACCGCTGCGAGACCGAGGCCAGCCCCTTTGAACTGCCGTGGCCGGACCCATCTACCCGGTACCACACGGCGACATACCGGCTCAGCTTTCGCCGCTGACGCTCACCCCCGAAATCCAATCGCCCCGCCCTCGCGGGGTCTAACCGCCCCGCATAGAAGGGAACGTCGTCATGGCCCTTTTCGACGACATCAACGTCAGGAACAACGACCTGGTGCGCAAGGGCATGGCTGGCGCTGTGTTCGTTGCGCCCATGTCCGCCGCTGTCATTACCGCGATCACCGACACGACCGGTGCTCTCGTGGCCATCCCCACCGACTATGAGCCGCTGGGATGGATCACGGAGGACGGCGTGGCATGGCCCCGTGAGACCGAGGTCTCCGAGATCTTCGGCTGGGGCGGCGCTGAGCCGGTCCGGTCGGACATCCGCCGGGCGACCAAGCGACTCACCGTCACCGCGATGGAGACGAGCCTGACCGTGCTCCAGGAGTACATCGGCCAGGATCTGTCCACCGTCCTGACCGCCACCGGCGGCGAGTCCTCGTTCGACGAGGCTCCGCTGCCCCCGTTCCCGTACCGGCGCATCCTCGTGATCGCCCGGGACACGGCAGCGGGCGGCGAATACTACCGAGGCCAGCACTTCCTCCGGTCCAAGGTGACCGAGGTTGCCGAGCAGACCTGGCAGGACTCGGACACGCCGGTCTCCTACCAGCTCACCTACACCGCGTTCCAGGACAGCGACGAAGGCACTGCCGTCAGGCACTTCTTCGCCGGTCCCGGCCGCGTGCCCGAGGACGAGGGCTTCCCGCCCGACCCCGGCACCTGATAGGCGGCGCGGGCGAGTCGTCGCGGGGGTGACGGCTCGCCCGCGCTCTACCCCCATCACCCCCACCCCCCACGTAAGGAGTGAACGTGCGCGAGAGGCATTTCACGCGCGGCGGCAAGACCGTCAGCACCAAGACCGCTTCCAACGCCACCCAGCTCATCGCCGAGGGCTGGCAGGAAGTCGAGCCCTCGTTCGAGCTGCCGCAGCCGTTCGACGACGACAGCCGCATCGAGACACCGCCACTGCCGGAGGACGAGGCCGAACATCGGCGCTCGGAGCCGGTGCCAGGCTCCCCGCCCGCCATCGTGAGCCGGTCCCAGGCCCGGCGCGCGCGAGCCACCGAAACCCCCGATACCCCCACAGCCTGAGTAGGAGCCGACCCCCATGGCAACAGCGCCTCGTAAGCCCCAGGATCGCAAGCCGCCCGCACGTCGCGCCGGTGCCGCGTTCAACCTGGACGGCCTCACCCGCGAGGGGGAGGTCAAGAAGCCGTTCGAGTTCACCCACGGCGGCAAGAAGTTCATCCTCGCCGATCCGGCCGAGGTCGACATCGTGCAGATCCTGAACCTCGGCAACTCCCCCGGTGGCCAGGTCATGATGCTGCCCATCCTGATGGGCGACCGGTACGAGGACTTCGCCGAGGCCGGGCCGCTGCCCGTCTGGAAGGTCAACCCGCTGCTGCGCGGCTGGTACGAGCACTACGGGATCGACCCGGCAAATTTTCTCGGCTGATAGCGATTCTGGTCCGGTACTGGGAAGCCATCGAAGCTGATCTGGCCCTCGGCGGGCAGGGGTTCGGCGGGGGCTGGGACCTCGCTGATCTCCTGCGCCGCCACCGGTACCGCTTCCTGCTGAACCTGATCGACGGCTTCCCCCGCACGTCGAGGTTCGTCGAGGCCATGGCCCAGGACGACGAGATCGTCGACCTGACGCGCGACGCGCCGGTGCGCGAGTACCGGCCACCGATCACCGAGTTCGGCACCACCGAAGAGATCTTGGCGGGCATCCACGACCTGCTCGGGATGCTCAACACGAATTTCATCGTCGCCAACAGCGGCAAGAAGAAGGGCAAGCCGAAAGCTCCGAAGCCGTTCCCTCGGCCGGAGACGGCCCGGGACCGCGCCAAGAAGCGCTGGGGCGCGCGCGATGTCTTGGACATCGTGACCGCTGTCACCCCAGCACATGCCAATCGAGTCAAGCGGGCGCTACGCGTCAGCGACGAAGACGAGTAGACCCGGGGAGGCGTCGTGGCCTACAAGGCTGGCCAGGCGTTCATCGATGTCGTTCCGAGCCTCCGGGGCTTCAACAAGCAAATCAGCAGGGAACTGCGCGAGAACTCGCAGAAGGTCGAGATCCCGGTACAGCCGACGGTCGACGGACGCGTCCTCGACCGCGACTTCGACCGGGCCGGGGTCAGCGCCGGGGGCAAGTTCTCCGACGCCTTCCGCAAGCGCCTGGACGCCGCCTACAAGGCGCTGCCGGACATCCCGATCAGCGCGGACATCACCGGTGTCAATGCTGCCCTGGCGGGCCTCCGCGCCCGCCTGGACGCGATGCGCGACCTGCGCATCGGCGTGGACATCGACGCCGGTGAGGCTCAGGCTGAGCTTGCCGCGCTCGTCGCCGAACTCCAGGCCGTAGCCCGCGACGACGCCTCCGTCGACGTCCGGGTCAACGCTGGTCAGGCCATCGCCGAGCTGTCCGCCGTCCAGGCGATGATCAACCGACTGGATGGCGAAGACGCCGAGGTCGACGTCCACGTCAACGACAGCCAGGCCATCGGCTCGACCCGATTCCTGGCCACCCAAATCGGTGGCCTGATTCTGCTCGGCGGCGCTATCGCCCCGGCGTTCCTCCCCGGGCTCGGCGCGGTCACGGTCGCCGTCGGCGGGCTCGCGGCGGCGTTCGCCGGTGCCGGTGTCGGCGTCGGTGGGCTCATCGCCGTCGCCCTCCCGGCCATCAGCGCCGTGACCGAGGCTGTGAAGGCTCAGGAGACTGCGGAGAAGTCTGCCGCCACCACGTCAGGCACCAGGGCTGCCCAGCAGCTCTCCAACGCCTACGCGGCCCAGCAGGCTGCCCAGCGGGTCGCCGACGCTCAGCGTGACGTGGCCCGGACCGCCGAGGACGGCGACCGCCGGATCGCGTCTGCTCAGGAACGCGTCATCGACTCCGGCATCGCGCTGCTCAACGCCCAGGAGGACCAGCGCCGGGCACAGGAAGATCTCACCCGGGCTCGACAGGACGCCCTGCGGACCCTGGAGGACATGCGTGAGCTGGTCTCCGACCTGGCCCGCGACGAGCAGTCCGCCGAGATCGCGCTGGAAGAGGCCAAGAACCGGCTGACCGGCCTGGCTGGCGGCAACGACACCCAGGCCGAGGCGGCGCAAATCGCGCTCGCCGACGCCAGGGCGCGGCTTGCCGAGGTCAACAAGAACAGCGCCTCCTCGGAGCTGGACCGCCGCCGCGCGCTGCTCGACGTCGCCCAGGCCGAAGAGCGCCTTCAGCAGGTGCAGCGGGACTCCCTCCAGCTCGGCCTGGACCGCCGCAAGGCTGCCCTCGACGTCGAGGAGGCCGAGGACCGGCTGTCCGACGTCAAGCGCGACCAGGGCCGGGCCACCGACGAACTCAACGAGGCCGAGCGCCGGGGCATCGACGGCATGGAGCAGGTGGTCAACGCCCAGGACAGCCTGGAAGACGCCACCCTCTCCGTAACCAAGGCGCTCCGGGGCAACCGTGACGCCGAGCTGGAGCTGGCCCGCGCCCGGCAGGACGCGGCTCAGGCCAACGAGGACGCGTCTCGTCGAGTCACCGACGCCCTGGCGGCACAGGCCCAGCAGGCCGAGCTTGCGGCGATGCAGATGGAGAGCGGCAACGCCGCGATCCAGAACCTCGCCTACGCCATGGACCAGCTCACCCCCGAGCAGCGCAAGCTCATGGACGGCTTCCTGCACCTGCGCGACGCCTTCCTGGCCTGGGCCACGTCGCTGGAGCCTGCGGTGCTGCCGCTGTTCATCCGGGGCATGCAGATCATCGAGAAGCTGCTGCCGATGCTGACCCCGATCGTGCTGGCCGTGGCCGGTGCGTTCGCCGGTCTGCTCGACTCAGCGGAGGCGGCGCTGGGCAGTCCATTCTGGCAGGACTTCTTCGGCTTCCTGGCGGCGACCGCCGGACCGAGCGCCACCGCGTTCGGGCAGGCCCTTGGCAACATCGCCACCGGCTTTGCTGGCCTGCTGATGGCCTTCGGACCGGTGTCCGGCGACATCATGAACGGCCTGGTAGACCTCACCGAGGCGTTCGCGGACTGGGGCACGAGCCTCGACCAGAACCAGGGCTTCCAGAACTTCCTGGCCTACGTGCAGCAGAACTGGCCGAAGGTCAAGGAGATGCTGGCCGCGTTCGTCCGGGCCATCGGCAACATCATCCAGTCGATGGCACCGCTGGGCGGGCCGCTGCTCGGCGTGCTGACCGGGATCTTCACCGTCATCGCGACGATCGACCCGATAATCCTGGCGTCGATCGTGTCCGGGCTGATCGGCATCGCCGCAGGCATCAAGGTCTGGACCATTGCCCAGGCCATCTTGAACAACACGATGAAGGCCAACGTCCTCCTGCTGGTCATCTCGCTGATCCTGGGGCTCGCCAGCGCGCTCGTGTCGGCCTATGAGACCTCGGAGACCTTCCGGAACGTGGTCGACGCCGTGTTCAACGCCGTGTGGGGGGCCATCAAGTTCGTCTTCAACTGGGTCAAGGACAACTGGCCGCTCATACTCGCGATCCTGATCGGCCCGGTCGGCCTGGCCGCGCTGGCGATCATCCGAAACTGGGACTCGATCGTCGCAGGCCTGAAGCGTGCCTGGGCCGCGATCAAGACGAACGTCATCGACCCGCTCGTCGCCGGATTCTGGGGGATCGTCCACGCCGCCCAGGGCCTCTACGACGGCGTGGTCGGAATTTTCCAGGGCATCGGCGATTTCCTCGGCGGCATCTTCTCCGGCGCGCTAACCAAGGTGAAGCAGGGCATCAACTGGGTCATCGGGGTCATCAACGACTTCTTCATCGGTGGCCTGAATATCGTCCTCGACGTCATCCCCGGCATCCCGAGCATCGAGCCGATCGACCCGATCAAGATGCACTCCGGCGGCATCGTGCCGGGAACCGGGGAGACCCCCCGGATGCTGCTCGGCGGCGAGGCCGTGCTGAACCCGAAGGCCACCCAGACGCTGGGTCCCGCCGTGGTCAACGCCTTGAACAACGGCGAAGGCTTCGGCGGACCCTTCGACGGTTGGTCCTGGGACACGGTCAAAGTGGGCCTGGGCCTCGGCCTCAGTCGTGGCCAGAACCCGGACCTGATCAACGACGCGGCGAAGCTGCTGGAGAAGGGTCTGGCGTTCGTCATCCAGAACACCTTGGAGCCCGCCAAGAACAAGGTGCTCGACGTACTTCCCGAGAAGCCACTGATCCCCGGTGGTGCCGCGCGCAGCACCATCGACCACGCCTACAACTCGCTGTTCGGCTGGGCGAAGGACAAGGACACCGAGCGTCCCCCGACGATCATCGACTTCGGCTTCAGCGGTAGGGGCAAGGACGGCTTCACCTTCCCGCTCCTGCCTGGAAGCTACCGAGTCGGCGTGCCGATCAACGGGTATCCCGGCCACACCGGCCAGGACTTCCCAACACCGACCGGCAACGCGGTCCTCGCGCCGATGGCCGGTGTCGTGAACTTCATCAACAAGGGGAACCGGTCGTACGGCAAGTACGCCAGCATCCAGGGCGCGGGCGGCGTGCGCAGCATCCAGGCCCACCTGTCGGCGTTCGCCGGGAAGACCGGCCGGGTGGTGTCGCCGGGCGAACTGGTTGGCCTTTCAGGCTCGACCGGCAATTCGACCGGCCCCCACCTGCATCAGGAATTCCGGGTCAACGGCTCCGTCGTCGACCCGCGCCGGTTCCTCACGTTCGACTCCGGCGGCTACCTGATGCCGGGGCTGACGATGGCCTACAACGGCACCGGCGTCCCGGAGCGGATTCTCGACCCGTCGGACACGCGCTCGTACGACGGCGGCAATTCGGTGACCGTTCAGGCTTACGGCACTCCCGCCTCACTGACGCACGAGGTCGCCTTCATGTTGGAGACCCGGCGACAGGCCAGACGACCAGTAATGAGGGGGTAGTCCGTGCCTGTACGCGCGCTCATATACGGCACGGTCGCGCCGGAGCCGCCGGTCATCGTCGAACCCAGCCCGACACCGGCACCCCCGGCACCGGACTGGCCGTACGTCGAATGGGTGCCGAACGGCGGGCCGTCGCTCACCCTGTCGAAGCACATCTATGCGGGCATCATGCTCGGCGGCGTCGATGACGATGGTCGGACTGTCATCGGGCTGGACATGCCTCCGCAGGAAGAGTTCGACACGCCACTCCCGGCCGGTGGCGACCTGTTCAACGGACGGCGATGGGCAGCCCGGCAGATCGGGCTGCCCATCGTCATCCACGCCGACACCCTCGACGAGCTGGAGGGCTACCGGCGCGAGCTGATGGCCAGCTTCAACCCGACTCGGGGCAATGGTGTGCTCACCATCGCCTACCCGGGTGGGGAGCGCCGCAGCATCGATGCGGCCTACTCGTCCGGCCTCGACGTCGCCGAGATCGGACGGGCCGGGTTCCCCTACCGGGACTCGTTCACTGTCGTGCTCAAGGCGCGTAACCCATTCCCATACGGCACCGAGCGGTCGTTGCTGTTCGAGCCGTCGCAGAGCTACAGCTTCTTCGCCCCGCCCGGCGACCCCGTGAACGTCTTCTACATCTCGTCATCGACGACAACCGGCGACAGTACCGTCGTCATCGACGGCGACGTCAATGTCTTCCCCGGCTGGGGGCTCGACGGCCCGATCGCCACGGCCACGCTGCGCAACCGGGACACCGGAAAGACGCTCTCGCTGACGCCCAACATCGTCAACGGCCAGAACCTGATCGTGCGCACCGACCCGGCCACCCCGGCAAGTCAGAAGTTCACCATCGGCGGCGTCAACGTCTGGGCTGCCGTCGCCGGTGACTGGCCAGTCATGTGGTCGCTCCAGCCTGGCTCGAACCGGGTCACCGTGCTGTTCACCGGCACCGTGCCGGACCAGTCGGCAATCACCATGACCTACCGACCGAGGTATCTGACCGCATGATCGACCACGGCGTACAGGTCTACATCCGCGACCAGAATCGACAAGTCATCGGCTCGACGTCCACCTGGCACTCGCTGTCGGTGGTAGCCCGGCGCAACGATGTCGGTCAGTGGACGCTGGTCACATCCAGCCCCGAAGACGCGGCGATCCTCTCGCCGGTGATCAACTCCAGTGGCAAGATCACCGCCAACCGGGGCATCATCTTGCGGCGCGAGAACGCCGTCGGTACTCCGGTCACGTTCATGTCCGGCTGGCTGGCCAAGGAGCCGGAGATCCAGCACTCCGGTGGCCAGACGGTATGGACGTTCAGCGGCTTCGACGACACGCACCTGATGCTCCGCACCCTGTGCTGGCCGAAGCCCACGGCGGCGGTCAACCTCCAGACCGACACCCACGACGTCCGCGTCGGCACCGCCACCAGCCGCATCCGGGGCTATTTCAACGCCAACGTCGTGACACGGCTGGCCATCCCTGGTGCCAACGGCGGTGCCGCGCTGACCCTTGGCCCCAGCGCCACGTCGCAGGCCAGGTTTGCGGGCCTGCTGGAGTTGTCGCAGCAGATCGCCGGGCTGGACATCAACTTCAAGGTGATGCAGCGCGACTCCGACCGGGCGCTCTACCTCTACCAGTCGACACCGGTCGACAAGCGGCTCGACGTCCAGTTCTCCCCGTCGCTGGGCACCGTGTTGTCGTGGAACCGCACGTCGAGGGAGACCGCCGGTAACACGGTGATCACCGGTGCCGGTGGCGAGATGGAGTTGCGCGTTTTCCGCCGGTACATCGACGCCGACGACCGCGCCGCGTGGGGCATCTACGAGGTCTTCAAGGACCGGCGCGACATCTCGCCGACCGACCCCAACCTCGAAGACCTGCTCGCCGTCGATGGCCTGGAATTCCTCCAGGAGAACATCGCCCGCTCGTCGTTCATGACCGACATCTCAGCGGCCCCCGACGCTCGGCCATTCGTCCACTACGCGCCCGGCGACCGGGTGCGCGCCTACATCGACCAGGACGACAACGGCCAGCCCATTGGGCTCGTCGACGGGCTCATCGAAACCGTCGAGGCGAGCTGGTCGGCCTCGGGCGAGAGCGGCACCGTCCAAGTGGGCGCGCCGATGGAGGACATGGACGAGATGACTGCGCGGACCATCCGCATTGCCCTCCGACGGATCGAGAGCCTGGAGAAGAACCTATGACCATCGTCACCGCTGGATTCCCCGGCTCCTACGACGACCTGAAGTGGTCCAAGTTCCAGGGGCTGGTCGCCAACGACGCCGTGGAGAATCTGGTCGTCACCGCGACGACCGGCGACCGCAGGGTCTCCGTGGGCACGGGCACCGCCAACGTCGGTGGCATCTTTACCGAGTTCACCGAGGCCGAGATCTTCCAGTTCCCGTCGAACACGTCCGGTCTGGGGCGCATCGACCTGCTGGTGCTGAACGCCAACTGGACTACCAAGGCCGTCACTCTCGCCCGCGTCCCCGGCACTTCCAGCCCGAACCCGCAGCCGCCGTACGTCAGCGTCATTAGGAACGAGGGCGTTCAGTACCAGTTGCCGATCGCTCAGGTTGAGATCGCACACAACCAGGGTGCGCTGGCCTCCGGCGACCTGACCCGCGTCGCGACGCCGCCGCCGACCGACTTCTATTTCATCCAGTCGATCGCCACGGCCCCCCACGCGGACCTCGATTCGTTGATCTTCTACGCGCCGTCGAAGTCGCTGCGCGTCCCGATCGACGGCACATACGCCGAGATCGCCCACGGCCGCGGGGCTAACCTCCTCCGGCGCAGCGTCACAGCAGGCGGCAGCGTTCCAACGGCGACTGTCGACTTCCTCGGCACCATGGCGGACAACTTCTCTCGTGGTGACTGGGCGGGCGGTGGTCATTCCTCGCAGTTCCGGGTGCCGGAGACCGGCTACTACCGGCTGACCGCCCAGTTCAACTACGAGCGGGCCGTATCGGGGCAGCTCGGATACGTCTACCTGCAAATGCGTGGCAACACCACGGCGAACACACCCAACAGCGGATCGCTGCTGCTGGAGTCGACCTCGGTCCTGGTGAACGGCTACCTACGCAATTCGGCGTTCCTCAACGACATCCTCTTGCTGACCGAGGGCACTCGATACCACTTCTCGGTCAGCAACGGGACCACCGGCACGATCCAGGGCGCTGAGACCTCTGGCCGGTCGTTCTTCTCCGTCCAGCAGGTCGACGTCGTAGGCGCGAGCTGATGGGCGGGCCGAGCACGGTCGCCTGGAAGGGTTACCGGTTCGACGCCCGCACCCGCGACATGCTCGTCGAGGCCGAGCGCCTATTCGGCAGGCCGCTGGTCGCCGTCCAGGGCTCGTACAGCCAGGGCAAGGAGTCGGCCGGTACGCACGCGGGCAACGGGGCGGTTGACCTCCGCTCACGCGACCTCACCGCCGCCGACCGCAACAGGCTGGTCAAGATCCTTCGCCAGGTCGGTTTCGCCGCCTGGTACCGCACCCCGGATCAGGGCAACTGGGGCGAGCACATCCACGGCATCGCCATCGGATCTTCCGACCTCTCCTCCAGTGCGAAGAACCAGGTCAACGACTACAAGGCCGGACGGAACGGCCTCGCCAACAAACGAGCCGACGACGGACCAAGGGTGTCGATCGTGCCCTGGGAGCAGTACCGGGCCACAGCGAACGCGACAGGAGACGACGACATGCTCGATAAGAAGGCTGACACGCCTGTCATCCAGGCCGCTGTTCACGGCATGAAGCTGGGCAAGTCGACCAGCACGGCGGGCATGGCGCTCCAACGCGTCATGTCGCTGCCCACCGGTGACCAGGTGGCCGGACGCATCCTCGGCGCGAAGTACAAGGAATACGTCGACGAGGACCGCAACAAGGTCCGGGACCTGCGCACCGTCGCCGACATTCTCTACAGCACCCACGCCAACACGGTGAAGCTCCAGGCCACAGTAGCCGGGCTCGTCGGTGCCGTCGCCGAACTGGCCAAGGGTCAGGGCATCGACGCGGACGCGCTGATGGCGGCGTTCGGGGCGAAGGTCGACGACGTGTTCCGCGATTTCGTCGATGAGGCGCGCGTGGAGCTGGTCGTCGACTCGGAAGCTGATCGTGGCCGATGACCCGACCACCATCGGTGAGCTGACCCGACGCCTCGATCGCTTCGAGGAGCGGCACGCTGCCGAACGCCGGGCCGCAGACGCCAAGCACCTTGACGTCGCGCTGTACACGGCCGAGCGGAACTACTTCCAGGCGCAGCTCACTGACATCGCGACGGATGTCGCCTCGGCGAACGAGCGCATGCAGAAGCAGATCGACGACCTGAAGAGCCGATTGACGTGGGCCTGGCGGGCGGCGCTCACGGGCCTGGTGTTCCCGATCCTCGTGAGCATCATCGTCGGTGCCATCGTCGCCTACCGGAGCACCTGATGATGACTCGGATCTATCGGAACCGAGGGTCGATCAGCTACTGGCTGGTCGTCGCGGCTCTAGCCATCGGCTTCGCCATCCTCCTGTTGATCATGTACGACCTGACCGGTCGGATCTCCAATTCGGAGCAGACCTCCGAGTCCCGGCAGACAGCCATCGACCTGCTGGCCGACGACGTACGAACCCTCCGACAGCAGGTCGAGGACACCGGCCATGAGCCTGCCGTGCCGGACCCGGGAGATCGGGTCGAGGACATCCCGGACGTCGAAGTGCGCGAGGGACCGGCCGGTGATCGTGGCCCCGCCGGACCTCCCGGAGTGGCCGGTCCGACCGGCCCGCCTGGACCGACCGGTGGAACTGGGTCGCAGGGCGATCAGGGTCTTCCTGGTGCAACTGGTTCGGAAGGGCAGCCCGGCACTCCCGGCGAACCCGGAACCGACGGCGAGCCGGGAGCGACCGGGCCGCAAGGCGGAACCGGACCGCAAGGACCCGCCGGTGAACCAGGCCCGGAGGGCGCGCCTGGACCATCTGGCCCACAAGGCGAACCGGGCGAACCGGGTGAACCCGGACCTGACGGCGAGCCCGGCACCGACGGGGAGCCGCCCCAGTCCTGGACGTTCAGCTACCTCACCTTCAGCTACGTCTGCGAACGCACCGACCCGTTCGACCCGGCCAACCCGACCTACACCTGCGCCGTGACCTGACGTGCCCATCCGCGTGCTACCGCCCTCGAAAGGAAGCACCCATGCAGTTCAAGATCTTCGGCCGCGAGCCTGCGGCCTTCATAGCCCTGCTCGGTTCTGTCCTCGTCGTTCTCGCAGCGATGAACCTGTCCTGGCTGAACGCTGGCCAGGCTGCCGCCGGTACCGCCGTGATCGCCGCCATCGTGCTCGCGTGGACGACTCGACCGGTCGCTCCCGCTCTGCTCACCGGTGCCTTCTCGGCACTCGTGGCGCTGTTCGCCGAATACGGCCTGGAGATGTCCGACGCCTTCGTCGGCGGTGTCACCGGCCTGATCCTCGCGACCTACGCCTTCATCACGCGGGCACAGGTGTCACCGCAGCCCACGCCGCTGACCCAGGGCTGAGCTGGCCGTCCGCCACAACTCGATAGGGGACTCATCCGATGGTTGACCGCCGGTACGCGGGCACGCCCTCCGACTTTGCCATAGCCCTCGGGGCAACCGCCGGGCTGACCGACGAGGCGGGCGACCCGATCGTCGACCCGGAACCGCCGGGCGACCCACTGCTCGGCTGGGACGTTCTCATCCCGACCCTGCCCCAGCAGTTCCAGATCTACGACGTCGACTCCAACGCGCTTACCGACCTGCTCGACCACACGGGCACCCCTGCGACGACGATCTCGTCGTCGGACGTCTGGGAGACGGCCGGGCAGATCCTGACGTTCACCGTGCTCGACGCCCCGGACGGCGACGTCTACATCGTCGGCCAGGGCGGCACTCCATTCACCGACCCGACGTTCCGGCTCACCCCGTTCTCCGATGAGATCTTCGAGCGGCTGGTCGCGCTGGAGGAGTTCCGCGCGCTATTCGACGAGTCGGACTGGCCACCGACAGACGGCTTCACCTGGATCTGGGACGACGGCACCAGCCATTTCGTGCCCGCCGATCCCGGCGACATCGTGTCACCCGTCTCGTCGGTCAACGGACAGACCGGCGTCGTGGTGCTCGGCCCGACCGAGGTTGGCGCGGCCCCCACCGACCACTCCCATTCGGGCGCGGCCATCACGTCCGGCACCGTCGACGTGGCCAGGCTCCCGGTGGGAAGCGGCTCGTCTCAGGTCGCCGCCGGTAACCATACCCACACGCTCGTCAGCATCAGCGGCCTACAGGCCGCGCTCGACGCCAAGGTCAACATCGCCGATGTGGCCAAAGTGTGGCCGGTCATCGATCACGACGACCCGACGCCGGTGGGCGCGGTCGACGGCGACATCATCGTGAGGCGGCTGGCTCCGTGACGATCACCCGGTTCGACGGGGTAGCGCTGCCCGACGGCTGGACCGCGGTTCAGCCGACCGGCTCCACGGTCACCGTCGCTGACGGCTACTGCGAGCTGGCCATCGCCGCATCGCAGGACATGGACTCGCTCTCGTCCAGCGTCACCGCGCCCGAAGGGCCATACATCTGGACGGCCGTCAGCGGCAACTTCGACTACGCGGTGTCGCTCGCCGAAGAGTCGATCAACCTGGAAAATCAGGGCCTCGATCTGCTCGGCCTGAACTCTACGACCATGCAGGCCGTCCGTGCCGCCTGCTACTGTGCGGCCCAGACCGGCACGTTCCGGGCCGACCGGAACTTCTTCGCCTTCCACCGCTGGGGCACCACGAACACCGCCGGTACCCGGGCGAACGTGACCACTGCCGACACCCTCGGCACGGTGCTCTACGGCGGTCCGGGATGGCTCCGGCTGTCCTACGACCAGCCCACTCAGACGTACACCTACTCGGCCTCGATGGGTGGCCGGGTCTGGTTCCAGATCGCCCAATGGACCTCTCTCGCGCCCGTGGACCGGTTCGCCATCCACGCCACCGCGACCCCTTCCGGCACCGATGGCCGGGTTCAGCGGATCGCGCTCGTCGTCGACATGACCGGGCGTGGTGACGACGCCACCGAAGCGGCCCCGCCGGTTGGCCGGACCACGATCGAGTTGACCGACTTCGCCTCGGGCACGTTGCCCGCTTGGCTGACCACGGAGGTCGATAACGGCGGCGCTGTCTCGACCGACGTCACCGGCACCACGCTGACACTGGATCGCAACCAGGTCGGCAGCAAGGCATGGCTGCTCGGGCCGGACGACCTGTCGCCCGACCACGGCATCCTGATCAAGTACCAGATCGCTGAGACCGGCTACGCGAACGCCTTCTGGGTGCCCACGATCCGCGCGGCTATGACGACCGACATCGTGGGCGCGCGCACGCCCGGCGACAAGTTCGGCCCCGGTACCTCGATGTTGTTCGAGTTGCCCGGCCGCGACGAAACCGTGGCCGGGCAGATCATCCGGCTGCTTCGCCGCTCACCCATCGACGAGACCGAGACACAGACCGGCAACCGCGAGTTCGACGGCTACACGATGCTGATCGAGAACCTTGCCGGAGAGGTCACCACGGTCGGCAAGCCCGTCACGTGGGTGCGCCTGGAAGCCATCGGCGACGTGGTGCGCGGGCGGCTCTGGTACGACGGCACCCCCGAGCCCACGGGCTGGCAGTACCAGATCTCTGACGATATGCGCCGGGGTACCCAGGTCGCGATGACCATGGCTCACAACAACACCGTGACCGGCACCGGCAGCTCATCGGTGAAGTTGTCCTACGTCGAGGTCTACGAACTCACGGAGACCACCGACTCCGAGCCGGTCAACGTCTTCACGCTCGACGATGGCGTGGAAGAGGGCGTGGACACCTTCGTCCTGCTCGACAGCATCGAACGGCCGGTCGTCTTCTCCGTCGCCTCCATCTAGTAGCCCCTGCACCTGTCCCCGCCCCCATCGATTGGTGGGGGCGGCACCTTCGCGCATCCACCGTAAGGAGTCGGCAATGGCGTTCCTCGAAGACGTGATCGACATGATCACCGCTGACATCGTGTCGATCGGTCTGGCCGACGGGGCAACGGCAGGTGACGAGATCACCGGCAACGGCTACGCCGCCCTGGCTCCGACCTACGGCGCAGCCGCGTCTGGCGAAGCCGACATCACCGCCACGCTGGAGTATGACGGCCCGGTCAACGGTGGCCCGGTGACGCACCTGATCTTCCGGAACGCCGGTGGTGTCTGGGAGATCCGCCCCGTGGACAGCCCCGTCAGCTTCAACTCCGACGGGCGGCTGGACCTGACGTCCGCTCCCGTCACGGCGGCGTTCCCGGTCTAACCGTGGCACTGGAGACGTACGACGGCCGAACCGGGGCTGGGCTCGGCCCTGATCAAGCCTGGACGACGGCCCAGGCCGGATACGTCACCGGCAGCAACACGGCTGGAATCAACACCATCAGCGTCGAGGCCGTCGAGCGGATGGAGGTCGATCTCGGTTCGGACGACATGTCCGTCGAGATCGTCTTCGCCGATACTCCGTCGGCCGGTTACGGCGACGTTGGTATCTGCATGCGCCAGGCGGCGTCGTCCGTGGTCTCCCCGGCTCGGTACTGCGTCAAGCGCGGCTCGACCGGCGGGTTCCTTACCGGCTTCTACCAGATCCGGCGATACAACGGCGGCGGCATCAGCGATTTCGTCTACCTCGTCAACACCACCGCACTAGTGTTCAGCGGCGCGACCGAGATCTTCCGGGTCGAGGTCGAGGGATCGACCATCAGGGTTTACCAGAACAGCTCGCTGATCAACACCATCGTCGACAGCGCTCCTGCGGCGATCACCACTGGCCACTACGCCGGGATCGACGGCTTCCGATCCAACCTGAACGCGAGCACCACCGTCCGCGTCGACAGTTTCGAGGCCGATCCGATCGGCGGCGGTCCGGCACCCGTCGACGAGATCACCGGCTCGCTGGCCCTGGAGATTGAACTCGGCGGCGTCCTGGACGCGCCGATCGCCAGCGTCCCCACCGTCACTGGCGGGCTCGACCTGGAGATCGACCTCGACGGCGTGCTAGATCGGCCGACCTCTGGCCTGCCTGAGATCACCGGCTCGCTGAGCCTGACCATCGATCTCGGCGGCGTGCTCGATGCGCCCATCGCGACCGTGCCGACACTGACCGCCGCACTCCCGGTCGAACTCGATCTCGCAGGCGTGCTCGCGCAACCCTCTGTGCCCGTTCCTGGGCTTACCGGGACGCTGCCGATCGTCCTGGACCTCGCGGGCCTTCTCGACGCTCCCACGGCCTCCGTGGGGTCGCTGGCGGGCTCGTTGGCGGTTCTCGTTGACCTGGCCGGAGTGCTCAGCGATCCGGGCGGCGCGCCGCCCCTGCCGCCGACCCACGTGTTCGTTATCGAGGCCGAGTCGCGGGTCCTCGTCGTCACCGCTGAAACCCGCCGACTGGAGGTCCCCACCCCATGAGCCATACCTTCCTCCACGACCCCGACGCCGTGCTGCCGTACGAGTGGGACTGGCGGGCCTGGCTGCTGCACGAGGACGCCGACGTCATCAGCGGCACGCCCACGATCACGCAGGACCCGGCGGACTCGCTGGAGATCGAGACACCCACCGTCGAGGACGGTGTGGTCAGTGCTGTGATCTCCGGCGGGGTCGTCCCTGTGGACGTCGAGGTCACCTGCCACATCGTCACCGTGGGCGGGCGCGAGGACGACCGGACAATCAAGCTCAAGGTCCGCCACCGGTAACAGAAGCCACATACCTGGATAAATAGATCTTGGAGTTGCGGAGCGCCTGGGCGGCATTTACAGTCCGAAGTGTTCGCCAGTCGCGCCGAACCGATCCGTACCCTTCGCACAGGCGCGATCGGATCTGCACCGACAGTGGCTGACGGACCAGGCACCGGGTGGGCGTGTGGGAGTTGCCCCCCAACCCCCACACGGCAGTACCTGCCCGGTGCCTGCCACCCTTAGAGAAGGCCCCCCTCTCGCTTCGGCGGGAGGGGGGCCTTTTCTACGTGTCCAGGAATTGATGAGGCCCTAACCCAGGAGGACTCTTTGTAGCGTCTCCCCTGGGAAAGGGCCTCGGGTCAAACTCTAATACAGAACGATCAGTTCTGGTAGCCCGAATCCACAGAATCGGCGGCGCTGCCCATGGCGATCAGGAACCACACGAACGTCAGGACGCCCACGTAGCCGAGCACCAGACCGGCGATAGCCATACCCCGGCCACCGGCTCTACCGTCCTTGGTCTGGCTGAGCGCGATGTGCCCGAAGATCACCGCCAGGAGGCTGCCCAGCCACCCCAGCCAGACGATGCCGAGCACCATGGACGCGATGGCCAGGCCGCTGGTCTTCTGCTGCGGCGCGATACTGACGTACGGCATGGCGTAGCCCGGCTGGATGAACTGCTGAGGCTGCGGCATCTGCGGCTGCTCAGGTTCCGGAGGTACTGGCGGGAAGCTCGGGTTTTGCTGGTTCATGATGTGTGCCTTTCCCTTCGTGGTGGTTGAACTTGCATGTCGGCTCTCCTCCTCGATGCAAGTCATGGAAATCGAAGACGGCCCGGACGCCGCGTGCAGGGCGGAACGCCGTCCGGGCCGTCATCGTTTACACCCCGACAACCGCCGGGGTGAGTCTCGCGTGTCGTGCCCTGCTAGGAAGACGAACTGCGTTGACCCGGATGGCCGCGCAGAAAGCGTCCCAGTCGTTCGTGCGATAGAAGAGGTCGCCGAGGCGGTAGCCACCACCCACTGCTGGCTGTAGCCGATGGGCGACCTTCTGGAAACGGGACCAGTCGCGCCGGGTGAACTGTACGACCGGTGACGCGGCACCCTGCCTGACGTCACGCATCTGTACGAAATCCACCTGGCGATGGAGGTACCGGGATTCCCCCTTCACCCACGTGAGTTCACACGCACCTTCCACCGTGGGCCGGTTGAGTTGGAGCACCTGACACTCCTTCCGCGATCACTGGATGTGATGTCCGCGAGCGCGGCGTCGGCCCCTGTCCTCGGCTGAGCCCCCCATGGCCGGAGTGCAGGTGTGTGTGGCGTCACCGCGCTCGCGTTGACCATGAACTTAGCCGGAACTGTTCGCCTTGTCCATGCCAGGGATTGGCGACGGTTCAACTGTCTTGTTGGCTCGCATCGCATCTGCGAGATGGAAACCAACGATCAGTGCAGCCTGTCCAGGCTGGTAGATGTTGTCGTGTTGCGCGGAAAGGTGGTATCCGAGGCCGGTCACCCCCTTAGGCGTCGCGCCGCAGTATGGGCAGGGGACGCTATGGCCGCTGCCCTTCCTCGACAGGACCCAGGGCAAGCCCTTGTCGGATGTGTAGAACTTCGAGTGACTGTCCTCGATGTGCTTTCGCAGATTGTTGAACATGGTGGTAACTCGCTTACATACGGGACATTCCAGTGCATTGGTGATCTCCGGGTGCCCGGGGACCAAGTGCTGCGACGCCTTCGCCATCGACGCTGGGGGCTTGCCCGGACTGGGCGGTCCGGCCTTGATGCCGATCCGCTGGATCTCAGTGGCGAACGGGTCGAACATTTCCTTCTTGCATTCGGCGCAAAGATCGAGCCGGTACGCGACACCCCCGATCGTCACATCCTCCGAGGCATCCGTCGGGACCATCGAGCCGCTGTTCTCATGGCAACGGCTACAGACCTCGACGATGATCGTCTCTACCCAGCGGACCATGATCAGCTCGCTTTCCGTGTGCGTTTCTGGTTGCGCTGCGCCTTGGCCAGCGCCTTGCGATACATCGGGTTACCTTCCCGGTTGGCGATCCGGAAAACGCCCCGGCCGTCCTTGTCGATGCGCCCCTTGCCCTTCATGACGTAGCCGGGGGACTCGGAGTAGTCGGTCCTCTTCTTGCCGAGCCTGCCACTGTCGCGGTGCACACGCTGGATTTTTAAGACGTGGCACGCACACTTGGTGTATTCGATCCACTCGTTGGAGAAGAGGTCGACGTCCACGTCGTAGGGGATGTCGAACCGGTGCCCCTTCTCGCGGCAGTGTCGCTGCTGGGGCGTGAGTTCGCCGACAAGTTCCCACACGTCCTCGATCGACGCGGTGTCCGGCGTCGGAGCCGACTTAATTCGTCGTGGCATTACGCGTTTCTTCCCTTCGCTTGATGAGTACGGCCCCGTAGGCCATGAAGATGTTTCCCACTTCCCGGGCCGACCCACCTGGCCAGCCGAAGCTCTCATCGACGAGGGTGAACACGTCGTCGTCGATGGTGTCTTGCTCGATGATCGCGCGCAGGTGCGGCATAGCTGCGTTCAGCAGAAGATCGATCTGGAACTTGAGTTCTGACCGGTACCCGAGTGCAGCCCCCAGCGCAGCCGCCTTGGCTGCCTCGAAGTGCTGCTCGACCTCAGATGGCATGGTCGCGGTAAACGTGTTCTTCCCACTTAGCGGTGACGTCCATGTGGGCCTCGCTATTGCCTATGACCTCTTGAAGCTCGGCTCGTAAACGTTCGCAGATATCGCAGTCGTCATCCATTCGGTCCCTCCGGGGATTCGCGAGACGAACAGTCCCGCCTCGGATATACCACGGTAGCTGCTCACATGCGCGCCAGACAGGCGAACACTACGCCCGGTAGTGTCTTGGTCGAGGGCTGGTCCTCTCCGCTTTCGCGACCAGCCTTCAGCGGTCCCCGGGGCGCGTGTGCCTGCCCCGGGGACCGCGCTGTTCGGGCATTTGGGGCAAAGGGAGAATCGCCCTCCGGACCGGCCAGGCTGGTTGTAAGGTCCCCGTTCGTGACACTGCCACCTGATGATTTCTACGAGGACGACGAGCCCGTCGAGGTCGTGATCGCTGCCTTCGATGCAGCTAAGGCCGAGGGCATGGGCCGACGGGTCAAAGTGACGGGTGCCGAGCAGGACATGTTCACCGGCTGGCGTCGCTGGTACTGCTACCTGAACAACCACAACAAAGCCCGCCGCAGCATCAAGCGGGGCGCGCACAAGCGCGAGCGCCGGGCCTGGAAGAAGGGTCTATGACCGACGAAAGCTTCACCTGCCCGGCGTGTGGCCGGACCAGTCATCACCCCGAAGACCTCAAGCACGGCTACTGCGGTGCCTGCCACGCATTTACCGGGCTCCCGGATGGGCTGTCGCTGGCGATCAACACCACCGGCGAGGACGAACGGCTCATCGACCCCACGGGGGAGGGTCGATGAGCCGTTACTACTGCCCCATCACGCGCGAGGTCGAGGACGACTACTTCGCCAACTACTGCTGCGACAAACCTGAGCGGCACTCCGTGCTCGGACGGCGCTGGTGGTTCTACCGGCCACAGGTTTACTGGCAGAGCTGGAAGAGCTTGCTGCCGGTTGGCTTTGGCTTCGACGAGTACGGCCGGAAGGTGTGCGTGCTCGGCTGGTCGGTCACCGGCAAGATCTGCTTGGCGCTCTGGCTCTGCCACTGCGAGGAGTGCGAGCAGATGCGTGCCCAGACTGCCGAGTGGGAGTATGAGGAACGTGTCCACCCAGACCCTGCCGACTGAAACGCCGCCAGATGTCGACGGCCGCGACCTCGATCACTTCATCTGCTACTGCAACCCGGACTTCGCGCTGTGCGGTGTCAGGGTCGCCGACGACGAAGTAATTGAAGAGATCACCGGCGAGGAAGACTGGTGTGCGGTCTGCGTCGACTTGGCCGAGACGCATTGGCGCACCTGTGACCTCTGACCTGCGGAAAGCGAACGGCCCGGGGACTGGCTCCCCGGGCCGCTCTCCTTTCACCACGAAAGGAGTTCCGACTGTATCACCACGTTTGAGCGGCCCGGCCAGCCCCAGAACGGGGTACGAATGTGGGAGTCTGGCCGGGCCTACTCCATCCCCGGATGGAGCCGGACCAGTATGGCATGACAACGGAAACGGACGGATTGGTATGAAGAAAATTCTTGCAGGACTGGCGCTGGCGAGCCTGTTGCTGATCGGTGCGTGCTCATCGGATGCTGATGTTGCCTCGAAGAACTTGTCCAAGGCGGCAGAGCAGTTCGAGGTTGAGCGCCGCATCGTGTTCTTCAACGGCATCACCGACAAGTACCTGTTGACCATCGAGGGGCGGTGCTCCGTCGAGTCCGGGGACTCCGCACTCGGAGGCTCCCTGGAGGTCACCTGCAAGATCGGCCCCGACGAGTTCAAGAAGCACTTCCTCGGGCTATCCGACAACGTGTCCTACTTCGTCGAGCAGACCGAGGCCATCGACGTGGACGAGTATCACTACCGGGTGATCTTCAAGCCCGAGACCATCATCCCCGACATCGACCTGAAGACCTCGTGAACGTGCTGGGCTAACCCAGTCATAATCCATGTATGGGCAAGTCCATACATGACTTAAGACAGGGTTAAACACGCAGGTCAGGGAGTTTCGGCCTCTGAGGGCTCGATAACGACCCGAGCCTGGCCGTACCAGAACCTCATATCCGACCACGGGGACCCTAGCCGTATGCGCCGCTGCTGAATCTTCATGTGCTGGCAGACCGCCATGGTCTCCCAGCCCCACAGCAACGCGAAGCGCCGCGTGATGATGTCCTTCATGCTGTGCCGCCTCGCCCCTTGTACTTCTTCGCGATCGTCGACTCCGGGTTGTTGATCCGCCACAGGTTCTGCCAGAACGCGAGACTTGGCCCCATCCACAGGCCGAGATCTGACGCCTCCAGGAGGCTCATGGGCTTGCCGGTGCCGTCAAGTAGTTCCTGCCACCGGGCGGCGGGGATATTTGCTGAGGAGAACCGCGCCAGGGCGGCGGCAGGTTCCCTGGCGAACTGATCCGCGATGTCCTCGACGAACTCTGTTAGGTGCTCGGTCATCAGCTTCGGATCGCCGATCATTCGCCCCCCTCGGGCAGGTCGATCTTTCCGGCCAAGATGTCCTCAGCCCGGTACCGCAGCTTCTGGGCGGCATACTCCAGGTCCCGTTTCTTCTGTTTCATCTGGTCCGGGTAGTACAGCCAGGCGAACTGCGACGGCCGAATGGCCGGGTCAGTCTCCAGCGCCGTGGCTGCGTCATTCAAGACGGCAGCAGCAAGGGCGCGGTGCTCGCGTGTGGCCATTGGTATGCCCTCCATCAGGGGAAATAGTGCACCCTCCCCGGCTGCGACGGGGAGGGGTCACGCTGACCCGGCAGGACTCGAACCTGCGACCTAGTGATTAACGGTCACTCTCTCTACCAACTGAGCTACGGGTCATCATGTGAATCTCGATCAGCGTACAGAACGGCCCTCCCTACTCGCGGTAAGGAGGGCCGTTCGACTTTGGGCCGGATCAGCGCATCTCGCCCGACCACTCCAGCCAGCCGACCTCGCCCACGCCGTGATCCCGGACCATCAGCACCGAACCGGCCACAGCATCCTCGGGCACGTCCATGGCGACGATCAACGAGCCGGTGATCACCCCGCCGGGCGCGACCAGACCATTGGTCAGTTCGTCGGCCGGACGCACGGCGTACATCTCGCCGATCTCCACGCTATTCGACATCAGGCCGAGGCTGAAGCCGCCGTCGAACGAGTAGACCTCGCCGGGGTCCGGGCCGATCCGGACGGCCTCGATGTTGGCGATCACGTTGACGGTGCCCGGCTCCGGCACGCCCATGTCCGGCTTCTCCGGGTCGGGCGCGCCGGTGCTCGCGTAAGCCTCGTTGACGGTGATCTCCCAGCCGGAGGTCGTCACCGGCGTGCTGAGTGGCCAGGGATCGTCCCACGGGGCGCTGCTGGCCTCCTGGGGCGTTTCCTCGGTCACCTGCGTCCCCTCCGGCTCGCTCGCTCCGTTGGCCCCTGAGCACCCGGCGGCGAGCAGCGCCACCACGGCCAGAACGAGGCCCTTCATCGGAGCACCACGATGCCCATGGTGTGGACGTCGGCGTACTCGGCTACGCGCGGATGCTGTTGGATCTCGGCCCACGCGCGCTTCATCTCGTCGGACCAGTTGATGTCGTCGAAGACGAGCATCGCGCCCGGCTTGCACTCGTCGACCAACGCGCCGAAGTACGCCATGGTCGGGCCGAAGTAGTGGTTGCCGTCCACGAACGCGTAGTCCGGCACCGGGTCGCCCATGGCGTCCCGGAAGGTGTCAGCGAAGTCCCCGATGCTGATGTCCACCTTGCTCGGGTCGACGCCGGACAGGTCGAGGACCATGCGGGCAGCGCCAGCCAGGGTCGGCGACAGCTCCAGGGACGTCAGGAGCGAGTGCAGCGGCAGGGCATGGGCCTGGTAGGCCGTGGAAATTCCACAGCAGGTGCCCATCTCCAGCGGAGCCATGGGCTCCTGGATGAGGGTCAGCAGGTACAACAGCCGGGCCTCGTCCGACCCCTTGGACGCCCGCTCGGCCATCCGGCCGACAGTCGTTCCGACTCCGTAGGGTTCGCCCAGCGGCATGGTGCTAGCCATGATCTGGTGCCTGGCCAGTTCGATGCGCGCGAATATCGACAGGTCTTCGTCGGTCCATTCGTTGGCTTTTACCGTTCGTAACGCGCTGCCGAGCTTGGTGTCCTTGAGGCGCAGGGATTCGGTGTGGAGTGCCAGCCGGAAAAGCGACGGCTCGACGATATCCGGGCGCGCGCTTTTCAGGCGGTCCTTCAGGCGGGTGAGGAATTGCATGGTCTTGCTCCTTTTCGTGGTGATTGGTCGGCTTAGTGTATGGCATTACGCCTTATGCCGCCTCCGTGGCCGGTTTTCGTTCCATTCGGTAATCGTCCTCGGGCGCCAGACGTAGGTGCGCCCGAACCGTTCCTCCGCTCGCGGCATCTCGCCACGGTGGTGATAGGCGCTCACCGTGCCGAGCTTCACCCCGAGGTAGTCGGCGACCTCCTTCGTGGTCCACCAGCCGTGCCCCTGGGCCACGCACCCGTCGCACCGGCCGTCGGTAGCCAGGTACAGCACCTTGTCGCCGCAGGCCACGCACTCCTGTTCACTAAGGCTCATCGAGCACGTCCCTCTCGATGGCGTCCATCACTGGCCCTTCCTCTGGCGTGGCAGCGGCCGGACGCGGATGCCGACCTCAGCCTCCAGCCGGGCGATGTCGGCGTCTAGCCGTCCAGAGTCGGTCATGGCCGTGAGGTAGGTCACCACGGTCTCCCGGAATCGCTCCCGCTTGCGCTTCATGACGCGTCGGACCCAGGTGACCGACACCGCCGACAGGCCGATCGTGATCCCGTTGGCGATGAACCCGATCAGCCTGGTCCAGTCGCCAAACGGTCGCACGGTCACGGTCACGATGCCGAGCAGGGCAAAGAACGTGACGATGCCAAGAAGCCAAAGATTGATGACGGATGCCCGGTGCCACGCCTGGGCCGCGTCGGCCATCTCGCGCGCAGCCTTCACCACGGGGTCGGGGATCGAATGGTCGGCCTGGTGGTATATCGTCCGGATCTGCGCGCGCGTGATCGGTAGCATCTCGTTGGCCAGGTTGTGCAGGAAGGCGATGTGGCGGGCGTCTGCCTCGCGCACGAAATTGGCGACTTCACGCCACCCGGCATCGGGGCCGACTCCGAGCTTGTCCTGCGCATCACCGGGTGTCATATCGGCGGTGATGACGCACCAACCTCCGATCAGGTCATCGGGATGGGCGTACCAGGCCTCGCCGAGATCAGTTGCCATTCGTCCGCTCCCACTCCAGTTCGGCCCCGTACTTCTCGCCGAACACCTGCATGATCGTTGCCCCGAATGGCATCGAGGCGATGATGTCCCGGCTGTCGTCGGTGTAGTCCAGGGCGATGTTGATCACGTCCCGGCCGATCCGTTTCGGAAGATCCTCGACCTCGACCGTGAGCACGTTGCGCTCCGTCTCGACGTCGGAGCGCTGCTGCAAGGCTGCGGCTGCGATCTGGTCGGCCGTCTCGACGACATCATGGAGGTCGGCCATCTGTCGAGCCCAGGTGTTGCGCTCGGTCTCCAAGCGATGCACATACCCGATGAGCTGACCGAAATCGAACGCGAGGTGCGCGAGGTCAGCGCCGAAGATCACCGTGCTGTCCGTGAAGTACCGCCTGCCCCGCTGGGAGATGCCCTGCATGTCGGGGCGATTCATGTCAGTCGTCATCGGGCTTCTCCACGTCGTCAGCGGTGATCAACTTCCGGACCTGTTGCACGATCTCTTCGTGGCCAATCAGGGCTTCTAGCTCCGTGGACCACCTGCCGAAGCAGCCGTCGATCTCCGGGCCGGGACCGAACACCATCGTCTCGAAGATCAAGGGCGGTCCACTCTGGAACTGGTGGTTGATGCCCAGCCACACCGTCGACACTTCGTATGGGTCGATGTCGGTCTTCATGATCACCAAATAGGCGAGGTCGCCGGTGAAGTCGGGCGTACTCGTCATACGAGATCGGGTTACCCTCGCGGTCGAAGCAGTCGAGGCTCACATCGGCCCCGGCAGCCAGGCGGGATCGTGATACAGCTCGTCCAGGGCTGCGAAGACGGCCTCGTCACCCTTCTCGACCAGCAGGCGCAGGAAGTCCCCGGCCAGCAACGTGTGTGACGACATCCCGTAGCACTGCTCGACGTTGAGAAGATTGCACCGCCCCCGGGGGTAGGCGTACCAATGCTCCCTCTCGGGATCATTCGGCGGCAGGGTCGTGTGCGAGTACACGCCGTCGGGTATCGGGAAGATGTCCGCGACGGAATGATCAACGCCCGGCCGTTGGGCGCGGCGCTGGGGACCGGGGCCACGGACCATGGGGCCGTAGAGGGGCGCGACCATCCAGCCGGTCATGATGTCGAACGAGATGGCCCCGCGCGGTCCCTGGGAGATGAAGCTCAACTCCAGGCCGTGCGCTGATCGCGAACCTTCGGGGTCGTCCCGGTGGTCGTAGCCGGGGATCAAATTGACCTTGTGCATGATCTCATCCATGTTCCTCGCACACCACCCCTCGGTCCGGCAGGATCGGTGCGAGCCACGGCCAGCGGGTGATGCCCACGCCGCATCGACAGCACCGGTAGATGACGAACCGGCTGGGCTGTCGTTCGATGTAGATGGCGTGGCAGCTCGGGCACCGGTGTGGCTTGTCGAGGTTCCACTGCATGATCATGCTGCCAACTCCAATCCGTCCAGCCAGGCCACGACCAAGTGCTCAGGCACGGGGGTGAAGTCCCAGGCGTCCATACCGACGTGGAGCTGGTGACCGTTCTCCCGCGTGGGCTGGTGGGTGTGGCCGTGGATGAGGGGCATCCCGAGGTCGGGCAGCCGGTACTGGCCATAGCGTGGCTCGTCGGTGTGATCGGCTGTGTACGGGAAGTGCGACAACAAGACCCGGTGCTTGCCGATCTTCCTGGTGACGAACGGCACGATCTCCTCGAAGCCTGCGTCCCGGTACTTCGGCATCGCTTTGCGCCAGTTGCTGTGCATCGGATGACACTGGTCGTGGTTCCCGGCGACCAAGATCAGGTGGCCGTTCAGCTCCCTGACCCAGCGCAGGCCCGCCAGCCCGCCGCCGGTCACGTCGCCGAGGACGTACACGATGTCGTCCGGCCGGACCGTCAGGTTCCATCGAAAGACGATCGTCTTGTTCATCTCGTCGACATCGTGGAACGGCCGGTGACACAGCTCGATGATCCGCTCGTGTTCGAAGTGCGGGTCGCCGGTGTAGAGCACGCTCACTCGTCGCCCTCCGAGACGTGCCGCTGGAGGTATTCACGCGCCGCCTGATACTCAGATTGGCTGGGCCGGTTGGTCAGCTCAATCACCCGCTGGTTGAATGCCTCCCACTGTGACCGACTGAGGAATAGGTAAGCCGTGTGGGAAGGTTTCCGCGCCGCCCTAGCTATGTGCTCGCGCACAAGGACGTCGATGGCCTCGGCGAGACGATTGTCGGCCATCAGGGCCAGATCCAGTCGACTCGAACCCAGTTGAACCTGTCAGGTTGCAACATCCTCACCGTGGCATAGGCCATAGCGTCGGTGACCGTCTGCA